>Ga0315276_10004262_pt1 | contig 13134 bp, 20 predicted proteins | sample YL17G05_0_MG_FD_204542 | JGI IMG/M metagenome (GOLD analysis project Ga0315276, IMG submission 204542) | Sediment microbial communities from Yellowstone Lake, YNP, Wyoming, USA - YL17G05_0 | ecosystem: Environmental > Aquatic > Freshwater > Lake > Sediment | place: USA: Wyoming | collected... | reverse complement strand
TATGAAAGAAAAGATTGAATTATTAAAAGCATTAGCTGATGACACAAGATTTAAGATTGTAGAATATCTATTAGAAGGTGAAAAATGTGTCTGCGAAATATTCCCTTATGTAAAAAGAACCCAGTCAACTGTTTCTATTCATTTAGGTAATTTAGAAGATGCGGGAATTCTTGAATCAAGAAGAGAAGGAAAAAAGATTTTTTATAAAATTAAAGATAAGAGAGTTTGTGATATTTTTAAGGCTCTTGGTAACTCTAAAGGTAAAATATTGAAACAAGATTGTTGTTGTGAAAAATGAAAGAAAATAAAATAAAAAGTATTGTGAAAAAGGACTATGGGAGAATAGCTAAGAGTGGATGTTCCTGTAATTGTGGGTGTGGTGTTTCTAATGATGAAATTTCTAAAGATATTGGCTATTCAAATGAGGAAATAAATAATGTTCCTGAAGCTAATCTTGGTTTAGGCTGTGGTAATCCTACTGCTCTTGGAACGATTAAGGAAGGCGATATTGTTTTAGATTTAGGAAGCGGAGCGGGATTTGATGCTTTTTTAGCTGCAAAGAAGGTGGGAAATAAAGGAAAAGTAATTGGGGTTGATATGACTCCAGAAATGATAAAAAAAGCACAAGCAAATGCTATAAAATATAAATATAATAATGTAGAATTTAAATTAGGGGATATTGAAGAACTTCCAATAGAAGATAATTATATTGATGTTATAATTAGTAATTGCGTAATTAATCTTGCTCCAAATAAAGGTAAAGTTTTCTCTGAGAGTTATAGAGTTTTAAAAAAAGGTGGTAAAATGTTTGTTTCAGACATTGTATTATTAGGAAAGCTAACAGAAGAACAGAAAAAAGATGAAGGATTATTAACGAGTTGTGTTGCAGGAGCATTACAAAAAGAAGATTATCTCAATAAAATAAAAGGGGCAGGATTTAGTGTAAAAATCATTAATGAAGATAAAAATATTTCTCAACGTCAATATGGAGGAATACCTTTAGAAAGTCTAAAGATTGAAATCACAAAATGAATAAAAAATTAATTTATGGTATCATAATAGGTATATTTATTCTGCTTTTAGTCTTCTTCATACCAAAATACATGAATGGCAATGTTATTGCTTCAAGTGGGAGTAAAATTTCTTCTGATATCGAAAAAATAGAAGTTTATCATTTTCATGGAACAAACCAATGTTATTCATGCAAGACTGTTGGGAATTATGCAGAAGAAGCAATAAATGATTATTTCTCTAATGAATTAAAATCAGGTAAAATAATCTTTGGACATATTAATGGAGATTTAACTGAAAACAGTGAATTAGTAAAAAAATATGGTGCAACAGGCTCTTCTTTGTGGATTGGAGTTTATTACAAAGATGGAAATTTTGCAAAAGAAGAAAATGTTAATGTCTGGTATAAGATAAATAACAAAGAAGACTATAAGAACTATCTAAAAGGTGTTATTGAAAGCAAACTTTTAGGAAACTAAAATGGACTTAATGTCTTTTATGCAGTCAATGGGAACAAATAGCTTCCCTTTAATTGCTGCTTTTTTTATTGGTCTAATGACTGCTATTAGCCCTTGTCCACTTGCTACAAACATAACGGCTATAGCTTATATTTCTAAAAAAATAAATAATGGAAAACATACGCTTATTACAGGATTTGTTTATACTCTTGGAAGAATGTTTACTTATGTATTATTGGCATTTCTAATTGTTTATGTTGGAGTTAATGTTCAATCAATTTCATTATCATTACAAAAATATGGTGAAAGATTAATAGGAATCTTGTTAGTGTTTATAGGTTTAGTTATGTTAAATATTATAAGATTAAATTTTATTAAAAGCAGTGGAAAGTTAGACAAAATAAAAGAAAGATTATCTAAAAAAGGATATTTAGGAAGTTTTCTATTAGGAGCAATATTTGCTTTGGCTTTCTGTCCTTTTAGTGCAGTCTTATTTTTTGGAATGTTAATTCCATTAGCTCTAAAATATTCTGATGGAATCTTAATTCCTTCCATATTTGCATTTGCAACCGGTCTACCCGTGATATTATTATCATTTGTCTTAGTGTTCAGTGTATCAAAGTTAAGCAATATTATGAAAAAGGTTGAGTTAGTTGAAAAATATACTCGCTTAATTGTAGGTTGGATATTTATTATTGTCGGAGCATATTATATTTGGAAGATTTGGCTTTAAGCAAAAGATTTAAATATTGATATTCATCAATATGTAAGGAGGTTAAAAAATGAAAAAACAAACAGCATTGAAAACACTTTTTTGGATTTCATTAGCAGGAGTTTTATTCTCAGGTTACTTAAGCTATACTGAGATTTTTCAGCAAGTTTGTGCTTTAGGTGGTGTATGTAGCACAAAAATATTTACATTACCTTCATGTGTTTATGGTTTTGTAATGTATCTTGTTGGACTAATTATCTCAATATTAGGCATAAAATCTAAACAATAAAATAATTCAATATTAAAATGAAAAAAGAAACTTGGAATGGCATAGACCGAGCTAAGATTAAATGGTTCCCTACAATTGATTATGATAAATGCACTGGATGTTTGGCTTGTTTGGAAAAATGCCCACAGAATGTTTATACTAAAAAGAATGGAAAACCTAAAGTGACGAATCCTGATAATTGTGTTGTTGGATGTACTGGTTGTGATGATGTATGCCCTCAAAAAGCTATCAGTCATCCCCCAAAATCTTATTTAGTTAACCTTGTTAAAAATGCTAAGTCTGCTTGTAGTTGTGGAGGAAAATGTAAATGCAAATAAAAATTATTGGTTCGGGCTGTCCAACTTGCACAAAACTTCATCAAATGGTTATAAAACTAAAAGATGAAGGAAAAATCAAGGCAGAAATTAAATACAGCAAGGATATTAACGAATTAATTGAACTTGGCGTTATGGAAAGTCCTGCTTTAGTTGTTGACGGCAAAGTTGTGAAGGTTGGAATGGTAAAAGACGAGAAAGAACTCTTAAAACTTCTTAAATAAAATGGAAAGAAAAGATGGGTATATGCTATTTTGGATAGTTTTAGTATTTGGAATTTTATATTTTGTTCCATCTAATTCTGACTGGTTTAGAAATTCTATTTTATCTGCTTTTGATTTGTTGCACGATTATGCTCAAAAACATGTTTTAACTTGTTTAGTTCCTGCATTATTTATTGCTGGAGCAATTTCTGTTTTTGTTAAAAAGGATGCCATTTTAAAATATTTAGGATCTAAATCTAAAAAGATTGTTTCTTATTCAATAGCTTCTATTTCAGGAGCAATTTTAGCAGTATGCTCTTGCACTATTCTACCTTTATTTGCAGGAATAAGAAAAAGAGGGGCAGGACTTGGACCTGCAATAACTCTCTTATTTGCTGGACCTGCGATTAATATTGCTGCAATTTTCCTTACTGCTTCTGTTCTTGGATTTAAAATAGGCTTAGCAAGAGCAATTGCTGCTATTTCCCTTTCTATAATCATAGGATTAACAATGGCTCTTATTTTTAGAGAAAAATCAGAACAAGGTGGACTATTTATGGAAAAAAGCAAAGGTATTAAGATTTCTAAAAAAATATTGTTTGTATTCTTTGGATTGATGATTTCAGTTTTAGTCGTTAATGGATTACAGATTAATCAATTACTGAGGTACATATTAATGTTCTTTTTTGCAATAGCCACAGTTTTACTAGTGGTATTAAAATTCCATAAAAAAACAACCAGTGAATGGCTTAATGAAACTTGGAGCTTTTCTAAGATGCTTCTCCCTCTTTTGTTTATAGGTGTATTTATTGCAGGGTTTATCATGCCTCTGCTTCCTGAAACATTAATACAAAATTTAGTAGGTCAAAATACTATCCTTGGAAATCTAATTGCTTCTATTTTTGGAGCATTTATGTATTTTTCAACTCTTACTGAAATCCCAATTTTACAAGCTTTAATTGCTAAAGGCATGACTTCTGGACCTGCTCTTGCTTTATTGCTATCAGGACCAAGTTTAAGTTTGCCAAGTATGCTGGTAATTAGAAAAGTTTTGGGAACAAAGAAAACAGTAGTTTATGTTTCTTTAGTTATTATTTATTCAACTATTGCAGGTTTAATTTTTGGATGTTTGTTTTAAAGAGTTTCTACAGAACTAAATTTTATTTAAATCCATTATAATTTTGTGATATTCTTCTTCTGGTAGAAGATACAATAAATCTTTCTTTTTTAACTATTATAAAGTAATAAAAAGGCGCCCTAGGCGAGTGCACCTGGGCGTTGAATTATACATACATTTTGTGGTTAGATTATTAAAACCAATTACCTTTTTTGAATTGAATAACTATGTTTTCAATTTCTTGATATTTACATAAGATAAGTATTATAGTAGAAAAGACCCAAAATAATACTAATAGAAAATTTGACATTCCAATTTCAGAAAAAGCCTTTCCAAATATAATCACCAATAATGTTGGAATAGATGGAAGCCAAATAAATGAGAGTAGACTACGAATGACTCCTAAATTTTCAATATTACGCATATGACAATTGTAACACAATTGAAACCATGGTTTCTTATATGTTCCACAATTTGGACACTTACTATTTTTGATCATAACACTTTAATAATACCAAGAGAAATATAAATGTTTCTTTATACCAAAAAATATTACCAAGCATATCTCCACTTTTCTCCACATTCACTAGGAGAATTATTATAAACACATATTGTAATATTTTGATATTTTATAGGATCAATGCATAAAGGACAAGTTAGTTTGAAGGTAATATTCTTTTCACCAATTGTGAGATTATTACTTATACTAGGATTTACCCAAAATTCAAATCTAGTATCATTATAATCAAGACTATTAAGATTAATAATATAAAAAAATGGGCTATAAGGTTGATAAGATTCAGATTGCTTTCCTATAAACATATTTGGTTCTAGACTTACTTCAATATATTGAGCCGTTGCTTTTCCTAAATTAGTAACTCCTACACCAATATCATTATAACTTTCAGATATTTGAGATAACCTATATGCTCTATAACCATCTTTAGAATATATAAAAACATTAGGATTATTTAATTGTGAAGTTTTTTCTAATATCTCTGTCTGTTTTTCTAAGATTGTAGATTGTGTCTTCATTATATCTGCTTGATAACTATAAATTACTAATTGTCCAAACAATACTAAAAGAGTTAATATAGAAATTATAATTTGATATTTCTTTTCATCTTCTTCGTTTACCCCCCATTTTATTGTAATTCCTACAATAAACATAATTGACATCATTAAAATAATGATCACAATTGGAAGATATTTATTAAATTTGATTAATATATTTATTAGATGGTTACTTAATATAACTGAAAGTAATAATATAATTATGAAAATAGCTAATACTACTCTTTTTGTAAATTTTTCTTTAGATATAATTTTAGCTTTTTTATTCCTTATCTCATTTAGTTTAATAATTATATCCTGGTTTTTATTTGGCATAATAATAGCATATTTAGAATCATATATAATCTTTTCTCATTTTATATAATATTATTTTTTCTATATTTTACAAATAGCATTTGATTTGTGCCATATACAAACATTAAAAGAATCTGAAAATATCCTAGGCTCACAATTATTACATCTAATTCTAAAATTCAATTTAACTATTCCTTCTGGAACTAAAGAAATATTACAATTACCATCTTGATGACATTCATTTTGTCTTATATATCCATCAACACACTTATATGTACCAGATGTTATATTTTGAAAGTTCCAAGTTTCGGAATATGCCCAATAATTTTCTAAAAATACATTAACTTGACCAGTATCAGTTTTACCTTGATTTTTTATACATAATTCTAATTTTTCTCCAGGTAAAAATCTTTCTTCAGCCATCTGTTGTGCAGAGAGTTCAGGAATTTTCTCATTCGTATTTGGATATAATGTTATATCGGGATTCACAAGTTGCATATATGGTTGCTGTAATGAATGAGAATAAAAGGCTAAAACAATTCCTACCAAAACAGTAAACAATAATGGAATTATTTGTTTTCTATCAATCCACTTATGGAAAAAAGAATTTTCTTTTTCTAGCTCTTTTAAATAATCTAATCCTGTAATTTCTACTTTAATATAGAGTTCTTTTCCTTTGTAATAACAATTTATGTAACCACTCCCTTCTCCATATATAATTAGTTTATCATATTCTTCTTTGCTTATGTTTAGCTCATCTTTTATTTTTTTTACAGTTAAAGAATCAGGATACACTTCTCTTAATTTCTGTAGTAATTTTTTGAATAATTTTATATTAATCATTTTTATCTTTTTCTTGTAGTTTTTTAAATTTAATATTTCCATCAGTTAGTAACTGCCACTGATTTAAAACACGGTCACCACCAATTGGAATTATTTGTTTTTTAATAATCTTATTTTCTTCAAGAAAATCAAGTCTATCGTGTATAGTATGCCATGAATGTATATTATCAAATTCAGTAACGAAAGTTTGTGTAGAAATAAATTCACCAGGATGTCTTTGTAAAAAATTAACTATTTTTTTATTTATATCCTTAGTTGTATTCCACTCTGAACCAGTATATGACATTTTAAATTACTAATATTGCTATTTATATATAAATATTTCGGTTTTTCATAAAATACCATATTTGCAAATTAGAAAGTTTTATAAATAGCATAACTTTAATAAATTACTATATTTGTAAGTTATAATTTGCAATAAGGATGCTTAGTATGAATATAGAAGACATAAAAAAATATGTAGGACAGAAGGTCTTGATTATTCTTAAAAATAATTATAAGTTTACAACAATTATTCCTGAGTTTAATGGAACTTCTTTTCAAATTGTAGACAAATTTGGACAAAAAGTTATGATTGAATGTGATATGGTTTCTATGATCTATGAAAAAGAGAGTGAAAATGCAACAAAATGAATTAGCACAAATAAAAAATTGGAGAAAAATTAAAAATAATGAAATAGTTATTGAGTTTGATAATTGTCCTAAATCATATAAAGCAGTTTATAACACATGTTATAATCTACTCCTAGCAGATTATTATGTTGAAATTTGGTATGCTAAAGGACAACGCTCTCCTCATATTCATATTAAAAATATTCAAGGTTTAGAAAATTTAAATTCTGAACAAAGACATAAATACAAAGAGCTTTTTATTAAAAGATATGTCCCTCAAGAATTTCTACCTTTTGTTGATTTTAAAATGTGTGAAGAAACAAGATTTGTTGCTGAAGAAGATAAATCTCATTTTAAGTATAAAACCACTAAAAAATTATTAGGTATATTAAATCAAGATAAAATTAATTCAATTGAACTTAAGTTGCTTGAACAAATAGAACAAGAATCATTTAAAAAACAACAAAGAAATGTAATTACTAGTTCAGGTATTACAAATAAGATTATCCAAAAAATTTCCATTATTAATATTGCAAAGAAACATGGTTTAGATGTTGATAGACATGGTTTTACACTATGCCCTTTCCATCCTGATAATAATCCTTCTTTAAAATTCTATGATAATCAAGGTCGTTTTTGTTGCTTTGGTTGTAATGTTAAAGGGAATATAATAGATTTTATTTATTTATTAAGAAAAATTGGGGTTAAAAATGTTGCCTGAACAAGAAGAGAAAGAAGAAAAGAAACAAATTGTAAAAAAATTAATAGAAGAAGCTGGTATAGAAAAAGAGATTGATTCAAATATAAGAAAAATAAAATTACAATTTAAGACAGACCATCTACCTCATTTTGATTGTTTTGATAGAATACTTCAACTTATTGGTAAAGAATATTTACCTATTAAAAAATTCTTATATAGACAAATAATTTCAAGTATTATCTCTAAAGATATAATTGAAGTTGGTGGTGTTTATACTGATAGAAGGATACATGGTATTTATTCTATGAAATCTGGTGAGGGTAAAAAGAATATTAAATATGCCACTAAATTAATTTGTAAACCTTTTGGTTTAAAAATAGAAGAACCGAGTAGTATACACCCAGAACAGTTTATAGGAAAGGTTATTGAAAGAAAATTAAAGAAAGGTGAAGATATTTATGATATATACAAAGGAATTCCTATATTAGGTGTTCAAAAAGATTATGTGTTGTTAATGAATAAAGGATATTTGTCTTGTGATATATTACAACTTGAAGAAGCAAAAGAATTTTTTACATCGCAAGAATCTAATTATAAAGAATGTAGAGAAAAATTATGTATTGGTTTAGACCCTATAGGTAGAAATGAAGTAAGCAAAAGAAGTGTTGATAATTTATATGAAGAAAGAGTTAAATATAATCCTACATGTATTACACAAATTTTTTTACAACCTTATATGCTACCAGAAGAAATAGTAATTCAAGGATTATTAAGAAGATTTTTAATACCTTACACTAATTTAAATGAAATAAATAAAGATTATAATAAAAAATGGGATATTAATATAAATTTGAATAATGAAATAAAGATATTTACAGATTATTTAAATAAGATTAGAGCTATTGAGAATGTTATATTTACAAAAGGAGCTATAGAAAAGTTAAAAGAATATCATCTTATCTTAGTTGATTATGGAAGAGATTATAGTGAAAAAGGTTATAATTTTACAAATATAGAAGATTGGACTTTACAAGAATGGTTAGTTAAATTTTCTGTTAATGTTGCAGTTAGTCTTCTTTCTGAAGAAGTTTTACCAGAACATGTAGATTTAGCTTTTATGGATTTAATGGAATTTTGGAATACTACATTAGATTTTGTTGAAAATAAAATATATGGAGTATTAGATTATGGTGAGGGTTATAAGGGTGCTAAACTAATAGAGAGAAAATGTTTAGATTATTTAGCTATGAAAGAAGCTATATCCTTTGAGATTTCTAATATTAGTATTCAAGATTTCTTAGAAGAAATTAAAAAGATATATAAAACTGATAGTGAAAGCACAGCCAGAACTCATTATTTAAAATTTAAAGAAAAAGGTTGGATAGATAGTAAACAAGTGGGACAATATGATAGTAGAATTTGGTTAACCTTTAAGCCAAATAAGTTGCAGGGTTACAAGGGTTCTAAGGGTTACATGCTTTATAATTCAATTTGTAGTAATCTTGATATTACAATCTCCAAATTAAAAGATATAAAACCCTTAAGACCCTTACAACCCTCAAAACCTTATGAAGAAGAATTTATTGAAGAAGAAACAGATTCACCTCTTTTAGAGAATTAAAATGCTAACTTTCACAGATTACCAAAACGTAAGGAACTTTGAAAAGCTTACTTATAATCATCAAAAAGTCTTTAGACATAGAATTAAAACTAAATGTAAAGATTGTTTAAAAGACTTAAAGTATGTGCTATTAAATTATAAAAAGCTTAAAATATATAATCCTAATAAGATAATAGATCTTGATGATTTAATGGAAATTCTACAATTCTATGAAGATTTAAGGAGAATCAATAGAAAAGTTTAATATGGTTACAAAACATGTATACTTTTTAGAATGGAATCTAAAGAAAACGGGTCTAAAGAGCTATTAGAAGAGGTAGCAAATAAAGAATTAAATCTATGTTTGGGAACTTTATTAGTTAATTTTTCTTTAAATAAAGAGAATTATGATATTGAAGCTCTTTTATATCAAGATGTTCTAAAGGAACTAAGTAAAGAATTAAAAGAACAAGGAGTTAATATAACCTACTCTATAAAATTATTATTAGAACAAATAGCTATGACTATTGTTAGAATACAAAGAGCAAGAATAATAGAATCAAATTCTAATTTACAAGTGATAGATATTGGTGATAAAAAAATGACTTCATTTTCTCAACAAATTAATTTTCATAGTATTCATCCTATAACCGATTACATTCAAAAATTAGAAAAACAATTGATTTATTTACTTAAACAACTTGGATTACTACCTGAACAAGTTGCAGAAAAAGAAAGAATTTTAATTGTTAAAAGACTAAAGAAAAAATTGTTTGAGATAGAACAAAAGGATAATAGTTATGAAGTAGAAGCTGTTGCTGAAAGTAGAGAAGAAATTTAAAGTCATCTAGTATAAACACTTTAAAGTTGCTTTTTAATCTTCTCCAAAAAACTATCTCTTTCTTCTTCTCTACCACCCAATGCTCCAGCAAACCAAAATTTTATGTTATCAATGCTACCATTAGAGTTAGTAACAGATATATCAACAGCAGGAGCACCTAGCTTTGAACTTTTGTTTATTCCTTTAATTAAATTAAAAGGTATCTCAGAAAAAATACTACCTACTTCTTCCTCACTTAATCCAAATAAACTAATTTTGGCATTACAAAATACAATTCTTTTATTAGTTAAATAAATATGAGTCGGTTTAGAATCAAAAATACTCCCTTCTCTTTTTATTTGTTTACTAGAGAACAAGCCTCCTGCCATTCCAGTGTTTCCAAATTGCGTTCCAATTCCACTACCACTAGTTATATAACCTACACCTGCATAAACACATCTTTTAACATCTGCTATTATCTTTTCTCCTTTTTGTAGTATAAATGTTAATTCGCTCATGATTATTGAAAAAAATTATTAACTAGAACTTACAGTAACAACCCCATAATCAGCATCAGTTGTTTGTGAATTTAATACTCTATCATTTTTCTTCATAGTAACTGTTAATGTTCCTGAAGCTTCTTTCTTTTGTATAACTGCTACAGCAGGCCAAGTGTTTACTTCATAAGTTGCTGGAATACTACCTTGTACTGATCTTTGATTAGCTCCACCACCTATACTACCGGTAAATTCCAATCCATTTGTGCCTGTTATTTCAATAACATAATTATTTGAAGTAGTCTTTGTAGGTTCATTTGTTTTAACTTCTTCTATCTTAGTAGGTTCTCTATCTCCTGATAAAACTCCTATAATAATAAATAACACTAAAATAGCTAAAATTCCTGTTATTATTTTATGTCTTAAAAACCAGTTTTTATGCTCCATTTTACTTGCTATAAATTGTTGGCATCTGAATATATAAAACTTGCTATTTATTTTAAGCATGAAAAAATATACTTCTGGTCTTGAAATAAAAAAGAAGATAATAAATGCTCTAAAAGAAAAACCTATTTCTTTAAGAAAACTTGAAACTAAGTTAAATATTGGTTATAATTCAATAAAATTACATTGCAAAGAATTAGAATTCTTAAATATTGTTAAAATAACTAAAACTAAAGAAGGTTCTAGAAATGGAAGACCATATTCTATTGTTGAATTAACTAATAATGGAAAAAGTTTAGTTTAATTCTCTGGCCATCTCCTCTTAACTGTAAAATATGCAAGAACAAAAAATAAAATAAATCCAACTAAAGCTATTACATTCCTAATTAAAGATATATTATAATATAATATTAATAAAAAAGTAATTGCTGAGCTATACACAGCAATAAAATTTAAATGAAAACTTAATGTTCTCTTTTTATCTTTTAAGATGAATATTACAATTAACATACCTAGGGTATAAAGAATACCTAAAATAAACAAAACAAATAATACATAGATTATTGCTGCAAATAACTCATAACTAAACAAGTTTATCCATCTATTAAAAACTATATCTGTTGTGAGTCTAAAGAAAATACCAATTCCTAATCCAGAAAACAAACCAGCGATTACACTTAAATAAAAATCTTTGAATTTGCCTCTATTAGTTTTAAATATCTTAAACATTTTTATCAAAAGTTTATTAATAATTTATTTCATATATTTAATTCCTCTTTTTTAGATTTTCTTCTTAAAAATAAATATAATAAAACTAAAACTATTAAAACCGCAATAATTAATATTATTATACCCAGTGATTTATTTTTATTAGTGGTTCCAACTACAGCTCCTATCGGACCATTAACAAAAAATCCTTTAATTCTATTAAACATTCTACCAAAGAATCCTTTTTCTTCTATTTCTGGTTGTGGTTCTACTTTTGCAGTTTCTTCAGTTTGTTCTTGTTGAGATTGTTCTTTAACTTCAGGTGGAATAGTTGTTGGTAAATTAGTTGAAGGTTCTGGTGTTGGTGTTACTGTAGATATTAAATTATTTCCACCACTAGATCCACCGCCTCCTCCTCCACCTGATCCACCTCCACCACCAGATGGTGTAGGTGCTTCATAGAAATAATATTCAACAACCCCAGAATGCTTTAATCCACTTATTTTGTAAGTATCATTAATAATTTCACATATATAATTACCATTTGAACCAGGACATGTTAATGAAATTTCATCAGCTTTATTACAGCTACCAGATATTTCAGTTATAGAAGTTATTTCAGCATCTTTTATACATACTTTAGTTGCATTAGAATTTATATGATCAATATAAACTGTTTTTGTTTCATTTCCTAAATCAATTCCATTAATTAACATATAACCATCAGTAGCATTTTCATTTTGTTTTTCTATTTTGATATTAGCTAAATTTAATTTATTTGAATTAAAATCTAAATTGAATGTGATTAGACTTTTGTTATCCTCTTTAAATTCTACTGTTTGTATACCAGAAATATTTTGATCAAATTTATTAAAACCATTAATAATTAAATCTAAATTTAAATTAGTATTAATATCCTCTAAATTACCTTGAATTTTGTCATTAACATCTAAGATACCATCATTATCATCATCTTCATCATCATAATCTGGGATTCCATCTTTATCCATATCATTATTTACTACAATTGTTATTTGTTTGTTATCTGAAGCACCTTCATCATCATAAGCAGTAATTGTTACTGTATAAGTTCCAGCATCGGAAAAATTAGTTTGCCATTGTCCAAAAGAATTTAATGGTGAACTATAATTATAAATTAGAATATTATCATCTACATCCGTAGCCCATACATAATTATTAATATCAACTAAATTAGACTCATTTACACTTATATTATTTACATTATTAAATACTGGCGGATCATTAACATTTTCTACAGTAACTGAAATTTGTTTGTTTATTGTATCAATTCCATCACTTGCTCTAATAATAATATTTTTAATACCAAACCAATTAGCTGATGGTGTCCATGTTAACAAACCCTTTGAATTTATTGAAAAGTTAGTATCATTTACAGAGTAAATTATTGATTCATTAT
>Ga0315276_10004260_pt1 | contig 13134 bp, 13 predicted proteins | sample YL17G05_0_MG_FD_204542 | JGI IMG/M metagenome (GOLD analysis project Ga0315276, IMG submission 204542) | Sediment microbial communities from Yellowstone Lake, YNP, Wyoming, USA - YL17G05_0 | ecosystem: Environmental > Aquatic > Freshwater > Lake > Sediment | place: USA: Wyoming | collected... | reverse complement strand
CTTTAATAATATAATCCCAGGCGCCGGCTTTCATACATTCTACTGCAACGTTCTCAGTGACCGACACGGTAACCATGATAAACGGCGTTTCGGGCGAGTATTGCAGCGCCAGTCTCAGCGCGGACAGCCCGTCGAAGCCGGGCATACTATAATCACTGAGTATCAGATCGGGTTGGAACTCGCTGAGCGCTGCCAGGTATTCATGACGCGTTTCTACCAGCTGGAACTGGCACGATCCCAGCACCTTGACCACCTCCCGTTCGCACAGCTCTGCATCCGTGGGTGTGTCTTCTACTATTAGTACCTTCATCGTCTCACTCTCCTGCTATCCCAGCTCGTAACGCTTCAATTAGCATTTACGCACTCATTTCGGTGGCTGATTGATCAGCAACCAGTAAAGGCCGAGTTCGCCTATGGCTTTTGTGAAGGATTCAAAATCCACAGGTTTTACCACGTAGCTATTAGCACCCAGTTCATAGGCAGCCTTGACATCCGGGTCCTCGCGTGAGGATGTCAGCACCACCACCGGGATTGACCTGGTACTGGTGTCCTGCTTAACTGCCCGCAATACCTCCAGTCCACTAACCAGGGGAAGCTTCAAATCTAAAAATACCACCCTGGGTGAATGTTTGATGTCCCGCTCACAATATTTACCCCGGCAGAAGATAAAGTCAAGCGCTTCCGCCCCGTCCTCGATCACAAAGACATTGTTGGCCAGCTTGTGCTTCTTAAGTGACCTGATGGTAAGTTCTGCATCCTGGCGGTTATCCTCGACCAGCAAAATTTCTACAGCATGCATATCGTTCATGATATCATTCCTTAGAGGGGGAGTGCAAAATAAAAAGTCGCGCCTTTGCCGGTTTCCCCTTCAGCCCAGACGCGGCCTCCATGCCGGTTTACCACCCGCTGGACCAGGGCCAGGCCTACGCCGTTTCCTTCAAATTCACTGACGCTGTGCAACCTCTGGAACACGCCGAATAGTTTATGGGCATACTGCATGTCAAACCCCACACCATTATCCTGCACTGAGTAGACAGCCTCGTTTTCCGTATATTCTCCGTGTACCCTGATCACAGCGCGTTTCTGCCGGGAGGAGAACTTTAGGGCGTTGGAGATGAGGTTCACCCACACCTGTTGTAATAACGCCGGGTCCCCAATCACAGGTGGTGCTGAATCCACCTTAAAATTAATGCGTTTTCGACCTTGCGGTGTCGTCAATTCCTGGAAAACTGAGTTTGCCAGTGTTTCCATATCTATTTTCGAAGGATTTATGGCAGACCTGCCCAGGCGGGAAAACGTCAGGAGATCATCGATCAGGCCACTCATTTTATGCGCACTATCAGATATAACCGAGCAGACCCTCTTGCCCTCTGCATCCAGCTGCGGTTGGTATTCATCCAGCAGGATGCGCGAGTAACCATCAATAGCCCGCAACGGGGCACGCAGGTCATGCGACACGGAATAGCTGAAGGCTTCCAGTTCCTGGTTAGCAGCTTCAAGTTGGGCGGTACGTTCACGGATGCGCCGTTCAATGGAAGCAGTGGCCCCCTTTAGCTCCATCGCCATGCGGTCGAATGCCCGGGATAGTTCACCGATCTCATCCCTGGCCTCAGTGCCCACCCTCTGGTCGAGGTTGCCGCGGCCTATCGCAGCAGCGCCAGCGACCAGCCGGGCTAACGGCTGGGTGATGGTGCGGGCCAATAAGAAGCTGGCCACTACCACTATCAACGCCAGCAGTGAGACAATAGTGACTATCGTTACCGTCATAGCATCAATCCGGGCAAACGCTTCAGACTGGTCAACCTCGGTTATCAGGCACATGTTATATTCGGGAAGCCATTTATAAGCGCCTATCACGGAGACATTACGGTAATCTTCATAGAAACCAACTCCATCGCTGCCCGACAGGCCGGCCTTGACACCTTCAGTCCGTACTGTTTTCTTAAGGGTAAACCCCTCGCCGAAGCTCGGCTCGGTGACGAAGAAATTGGATTTGTTCACCAGATAGGTTTTCTCGGTCAGCCTGAGGCCGCTCTGCGCGGACATGATCAGGGAGAGGTCGCGCAGGTCAAGCCGGCCGGCCAGAACAGCTACTAAGTTCTTGTTCCGGTCGCTTATAGGTGTGCTTACAAACATGGTTGTCTGCTGTAACGGGAGTGAGTAAAACACCCCCTGTGTGTAAGTATGTGTTTTCCCTTCCATATAGAAACGCTGGTTAGCGTGGTATTTCCCTTCCTGCATATCATCGCTGGAAACCAGTACAATGCCACTGTCAGGGCTAATCACGGATATCTCGATAAAACCTCCGACAGGCTTAATGCGGGGCCTGAGATGGTCATACTCGAGGCTCAGGCGGGCGTTGTCATAGGCCGGGCTGGCGGGGTCATAGGTTGCCAGTGCCGCAGAGTGCTGTACCACCAGCGGGCGCTGTGCCAGGTCTTCAACTCTCAGTTGATTGCCTTCTATCCACCTGGTCAGTTCGCTGCTTTTCAGAAGGTTGGTGGAAACAAGGTGGTTGATTTCAGCCTGCTCGATGGACTGCCGCCCGGTGTAGTAGGCCAGGAAGCCCACGATGACGACCGGTATTATGGCCAGCAGCGCGAACCACCTGGTTATCCTTGATCTCAGATTCACCTGGCTCCCCTCCCGTAAATCTCTTCCAGGAATCGCATGGTATACGACAGGTTAACATCCAACGGCTTGGTCAGCAGGTCATTGTCCTGCAATAGCTTATACATAGCCTGCCAGTCTTCCGCCCTCATCCAGCCTATGTGGTCCTCCCCTGTGTGTACCAGCGGCAACTGGGATTCCATCATCGCGGCCTGTAACTGCGGGTCCTTGTTTCGCGCATATTTCAGGATTACTGGAACTGCTTGCTGGTAGTCTTCGATGGCATCCTGCCAACCCCTGAGCGTGGCGCGCAGGAAGCGCGTGACCAGGCCGGGGTTCTCGGCGATCAGCCTGTCACTGGTTACCACCATATCTGAATAAAAGTAAGCTCCGTAGTCACTGGGCCAGATAAGGTTGAGCTTTAACCCCTTTTGCTTCATCTCGATCAGGCCGATATTTGAATAACAGGAAGTAATGTCTGCCTCCCCGTCATAAAATGTTGTGTAGACAGGATCCCAGGCTATGAGTTTCATCGTTGATACATCCAGTCCCAGCCTCTTCAACATGATATAGAATTGTACCTGGAGGTCCTGCTGCGACCTGCTTGCATCCAGCGTGGCTACGGTCTTCCCCAGGAAGTCCCGGGGACGCACGATACCGGAGTCAGACATGGCTACATAGACTATCGGGCTCTGCCGGTAGATAGCGGCAATTGCTTTTACCGTTTGTCCCTGGCTGCGTGCCATCAGGATGGATTCGGGAGCTATCACACCGAAATCTGCCGGTCCGTAGACAACCCGCTGTACGATAGCCAGGTCCTTTTCTCCCTCCAAGAAAGTTACCCTGATATTCTCCTGGGAATAATAGCCCTTCTCCTGGGCCAGGTAGAATCCGGCGAACTGTGCCTGGTGTATACCCTTCAGTTGCAGAGTGACTTCATCAGGTGGTTGCCCCGGCTTTAGCTGACACTGCCAGCTAAGCAACAGGACCACCGGCAGCAGAAATGGAAATAAACTGCGCATAAACTTCATATAAGCGTGTCCATCATCCCGATGCAGTAAATATAACTGATCGATTCATTCTATAGTGAAGCATACGCTGTGTCAAAAAAGCTTATAGTTCAGGCCTGACGGCAATGCGAATGTGGCTGGAAACAAATAAAACCTGCTTGCGCCGGTGGTCCCGGCAAATTATAAACAGCAACGGCCGGTTCAGGGGACTTGCAGTATTTTTACCAGTCCAATTTCAAACGTAAGGTCTTTACCGGCCAGGGGAGCGTTGGCGTCCAGAGTAACGGTCTCATCGGATATCTTGATGATAGTTGCAATCATGGTTGACCCATCAGTTTTACTGCCCCGCAATTGCTGTCCTACCTGTGGCGCCGCACCGGCGGGTAGATTATCCTTTGGCACTTCAAATATCAATTCCTTACGGGAAGGCCCATAGGCATCCTGCACGGAAATAGTAACCGTCTTATTTTCGCCGACTTTCATACCCAGAATAGCTTTTTCAAACCCCGGGATTACCTGTCCCTTGCCTATAACGACTTCCAGTGGCTGACGCCCGATCGAGGAGTCAAATACAGTCCCATCTGCCAGTTTCCCGGTGTAGTTTACCTGCACGGTGTCGCCATTCTTCGCTTTTGCAGCGTCATCTGCAGCGCTGCATCCCGGTAGCAGTAGTGCTGTCAGTAAAATGAATATCAGTACAATAATGCGGTTATTTTTCACAATTATCCTCCATTTTCTGTGTACGGTAAGGGTTCATAGGGCAAATATCGCTGTCTATTCTACTAAAATTCAGCCGGGATTTCCCGTTTCAAATCTCACGGGCCGGCCGGCTTTTGACATCTGCTAATCAAAGGGATATTATCCTGACCGGGTACACCTCGTTTAGTAACGCTCTCACATATAAGGAGTCGCGGCCATGTGCAGGAAGTTTCTCGGTTTTGTTTTGATACTGGTTTTCCTCTTGCCCGCCGGCTGCAGCCAGCCGGCAGCTACCCCGGAAAAACCCATCGCTCCGCTCCCGCTAGCCGCAAAGACCATCGCCGTCATCGATATCGAACAGGAAACAAATGTGTTTTCACCGGTCAAAACCACACTGGCTGATTTTAAAGCCCGCGACCTTGAGTATGGCGACGAGATGATATCGTCCAGCATCAAAGATAAAGACCAGGTGGGTGGTTTCCTGGCTGCCGTCAAGGATTTCGGGGCCGGGCAGATAACCGTCGTTCCCATCTTGCAGGCTAAAGCGGCATCCGGCGGCCCCGTTGAAAAAGACGTCTATCAACTCTTTAAAAAAGAGTCCCTGGAAGGCCTGCGCGGCATCAAGAAACTGGACGGGATCTATCTTTCCCTGCACGGCTCCATGGGAGTGGAAGGCCTTTACGACCCTGAAGGCGACCTGTTGCAGGCCATCAGGGATGAATACGGCGGGAGCCTGCCCATAGGCACTTCCTATGACCAGCATGCCAATATGACGGAGAAAAAAGCCACGCTGGCCACGTTTATCGTGGGCTATAAGACCAATCCGCACCGCGACTTCTTCGCCACCGGCTATTCCTCCGGAAAAATCCTGGTAAAGACCGTCCTGGGCGAGATACACCCCACCATGACGGTCAATAAAATGCGGCTATTGAGGGGTGGGGGCTCGATGATGGACTTTCTCGCCCCAATGGACGGCATCTTCAGCCGCATGAGGGAAATGGAGAAAATGCCGGGCGTCCTCAGCGTGTCTAACTTCCTGGTCCACCCCTTCCTGGACGAACCCGACGTGGGTTGGAGTACGGTCGCCGTTACAGATAACGATAAGGGACTGGCCGATAAACTGGCGGATGAGATCGCCGGCCTTGATTGGTCGGTACGCGATTTCAAACTCACGCAGAAATTATCGTCACCATCCGAGGCCATAAAGGCCGCCCGCGGCGCCTGGCTGGAACGGCTGACGGGGACAACTATGTTCTGCGACCTGTCGGATACAGTCGGCACCGGCAGCCCGGGTGAAAACACCTGGATACTCAAGGCCCTGGTCGAAGAGGGCCCCGACCTCGTATCTTATATCCCTGTCAGGGACAGCCAGGCAGTGAACGAGCTATGGGATGTGCCGTTAAATCAAACGATTACACTGCCGGTCGGCGGCAAACTGGACACAATATATAACAAGCCTTTTGAATTCACCGGGCAGGTTATTTTCAAGGGTAATTGTCTAGACGGGCCAAGGTCTTCCGGGCGGGCGGTGGTGCTCAAGAACAACGGCGTGCACTTAATATTGACCGATTTCGCCCCCAACACGTATTTCCCCAACTTCTTCACCAGCCTTGGCCTCGATTTGTGGAAGGCTGACATCGTCGTAGCCAAGAACCTCTTTCCCTTCCGTATCAGGTTCCTGCAGTATAACCGCAAGACTTACAACGTGGTCAGCGCGGGCACCACCAATATCGACGTGTTTTCCATCAAGTACAATAATATCTCCAGGCCCATTTACCCGCTTGACCGGGTAGATTCCTGGCAGTGGAAAAAATGGTAAGCGGCCTAACGAATTATGAAGGGGACAGATATGAGCGAAGATAGTAATGCAGCGGCGGATATAGCGGTACCGGCAGCAGTCAAGAGATGGAACTGGGGCGCCTTTCTAATGAGCTGGATCTGGGGCTTGGGAAATAAGACCTATATTGCACTATTATGCCTCATCCCCATGGTAAATCTGGTGATCATATTTATCCTGGGGGCCAAAGGCGGCCAGTGGGCCTGGAAGAACAAGAACTGGGAGAGCGCGGAGCAATTCACCAGGGTACAGGGGATGTGGACCGCTTTCGGCGTGGGAATTTTTGCCGGTTACTTCATCGCCCTGGTCCTGCTGGTTGTAGCGCTGGTCATAACCTTCAATAACGTGTTCATGTAGCTGGCTTGCAGGATACAGAGGCCAGGCCATAAAATAGTCTAATCCATGGCAGTAGAAGATATCGTCGGCAGCACGCTGCGGAAGTGGACAGTGGGGAAAAAGGGGAAGGCGGCAATGATAGCGGTCTTCGAAAAAATACGCGATATACCCTACGCGGTGCTGCCCGAGCTTAACAGCCCGGTGGAATATACGCGCATACTGGAACTTAACATGGGCTCCTGCACTCCCAAGCACATGTTGATGTGCCAGATGTACCGCAGGCTGGGCTTCAACGTGCTCTACGTTGTCTACCCCTACCGCTGGGCGGAATTCGAGGAGCTCTACCCGCCGGCGTTGTGGAAGCTGGCACAGCAGATGGCGCCGGTCAACCACCTGGCCTGCAAGGTGGAATTAAACGGCCGATACGTGCTGGTGGACGCCACCATCGACCCGCCCCTGGGAAGCATCGGCCTGCCCTTCACGGCAAGCTGGGACGGCGAATCGGAGACCTCCCTGCCTGTGCTGCCCACCGGCGAGGAGGAACTCTACTTCCCGGACGAGGCAGAGCTGATGCCACCGCCGGACCTGGACGACAACGCCCGTGCCTTCTACGAGGGATTAAACGCCTATTTTCAGGGGATAAGGGATGGACAACGCTAAAGCCAGCCTGGTGCTGCGCAATGCCAACGTCATAACGCTGGAACCACGCCGCCCAGCAGCCCGCACGGTGTATATACAGGGCGGGCGTATTTTGAAGGTCAGCAGCAAGGATATAAACCGTGATCAGGCCGGTAAGGGTACACGCGTCATCGACTGCGCGGGTAAAACCGTCATCCCCGCATTCCACGATGCCCACTGCCATATACAGGGCTATGCCGAAAGCCTGCTCAACATCGACGTCAGCCCGGCCTCGGTACACTCCATCAAGGATATCGTGGGCAGGATCAAAAAGGCGGCAGCCGCCCTGCCGGCAGGTAGCTGGATAAGGTGCACCGGCTACAACGAGTTCTACCTGGAGGAAAAACGCCACCCCACGCGGCATGACCTGGACCGGGCAACCACGGCGCACCCGGTCAAGCTCACACACCGTAGCGGCCATGCGCACGTGCTCAATAGCCCGGCACTGGCGCAGGCCGGCATCGGCAGCGAGACCGAGGAGCCACTGGGGGGGATGATCGAACGCGACCTGGAGTCGGGCGAGCCCGGCGGCCTGCTCTACGGAATGGGGCCCTACCTGGCGCAAAGAATAGCCCCAGCCGGCGATGATGAACTGGCCACTGCCGTGGCCAGGGCAGGCAGAATCCTGCTGAGCCTGGGGGTAACCATGGTGCAGGACGCCTCGCCGGGCAATGATATGGGGCGATGGAGCCGCTTTATTGACTGGAAGAGGAAGGGACTCTTCGCGCCGCGGGTGGTGATGATGTTCGGCGCGGCGGAACTCGACAGCCTGCAGGGCAGGCAGCCGTTTTACGATAAGGCGACGGGGCTGGGCAGCGGGGCGGTAAAGATCATGATAGACGAAGTGAGGGGCAGCCTTAATCCGCCACAGCAGGAACTCAACAATCTGGCGGCGGGCATCCACCACCGCAGGCTGCAGGCAGCCATACACGCCGTGGAGGAAACTACGGTGGAAGCAGCCGCCCTGGCTTTAGAACACGCTTTAAGGGAAATGCCGCTCAAAGGGCACCGTCACCGCCTCGAGCACTGCTCGGTCTGCACGCCCGCCATGGCACGCAGGCTGGCGCGGTTGGGGGCGGGCGTGGTCACCAACCCGGCCTTCATCTATTACAGTGGGGAAAGGTACCTGGCCGAGGTGCCCCCGCACCAGCTCAAACACCTCTACGCTATCAACACCATGCTGAAGGCGGGTGTCAGGGTGGCGGCGGGTTCAGACGCGCCGGTGGCCAACCCGGACCCGCTCAAGGGCATTTACGCGGCAGTCACGCGCCGCGCCCAAACGGGACAGGTGGTCGCGCCGGGCGAGGCTATCTCACCGCTCGATGCGCTGAAGCTTTATACTATAAACGCCGCGTACTCTTGCTTCCGGGAGAAACAAAGCGGCAGCATAGCCAGAGGCAAATGGGCCGACATGGTAGTATTAAACGGGGACCCTCTGCAGGTTAGTCCCCACGAGCTGAAAAACCTCAAGGTTGAGATGACCTTGCTGGACGGCGAAGTGGTTTACAGCGAAGCGATTTAGGCTATTATACCCTCGACCACGTACCTGTTGAACTTATCTTCATCCATACCCAATATATCGACGAAAACACGCAGGTTATCCCCACCCAGCAGGGGTGCTGCTTTTTTGTATTGGGACTGGGTCACACTCATCCTGATAGGGTTGCCATCCGACCGCGTTAAGCCCAGGACGGGGTGCTCCAACTCAATGAAGAAGCCTCGCTCCTTCAATTGCTGATCGCCGGCCAGGTCCCGCGCGTCGTTCACCCCCGCCGCCGCTACGCCGGCAGACTGCAGCAGTTTCGTCACCTCACCGGGAGTATAATTTACCGTCCACGCTTCAATTAGAGTATCGAGTCCCTCCGCATGCTCAAGGCGGGACCGTATGGAGGAGAACTTATCCTGCAGTGCAAGTTGAGGCTGCCCCATAACATTACAAAGTGATTGCCACTCTTCGTCTGAGAAAACGGCGATAACGCACCAGCGGTCCTCCCCTTTGCAGCGGTAGCATCCATGCGGGGCGGCCTTCCCCCATTCAGCCCTGTTAGCCGCAGGGTCAGCCGCGCGGCCATTGACCGAATAGTCCAGCAGCGTAGGGCCAAGCATGCTGCAGCCGGCCTCAAGCTCTGAAATCTCGACGTATGCGCCCTGCCCCGTCTTATCCCTGCGGCGCAGGGCTGCAAGTGCTGCCAGCGCCGCGTAAAGGCCTGAAATGTGGTCTGCATAAGCGAAGCCCATGCCATCAGGCCGGCCGTCATTGTAAGAGGTCAATTGCGTAAGGCCGGACAGCGCCTGCACGGTCGGACCAAGGGCAGCATAATTGCGCCAGGGTCCGGTATGTCCGAAACCCGAGAGGCTGACCATCACTATATCGGGCTTAACTAGCTTCAAATCACCATAGCCCAACCCCCAGCCATCCATAACGCGCGGCGTGAAATTCTCCATGACCAGGTCGCATTTGCTGACGAGTTCAAGCGCAAGTTGCCGGGCCTCAGCCCTGCTTAAATCCAGCGTAATGCCCAGCTTGTTGCGGTTCCAGTTGGCGAAATAGCCCGTGTCATTCTGCTCGGCGCCCGTGGCGGTCAGCTTCGACTGCACCTTGATGACCTCGGCGCCGAAGTCGGCCAGCAGCCGTGTGGCATAGGGACCGGCCAGCATCCAGGTGAAGTCCAGCACCCGCACGCCAGCCAGCGGCATAGCTGCAGGAACGTCCGCATTTTCGGGCGGGTTTGAAAACGCGCCCCTACAGATTGCTTCGTCGCTTTGCTCCTCGCAATGACGTTTTTGGTAACGCGGGGGCGTACCTTCAGATGTTCCCGCATGTTCCAGCAACTCTTCAAGCCAGCCATTATGCTCACCGGCATCAGGTGCCGGCTTCCATTCATAAGCAGGCGCATCCGCAAAATTGATAACCGGCCGTGGGACTTTGAACCCTCCCGGTTTCAGCGGGTGCTCCGCCTTCACAAAGAAACCGCGCTCCCTGAGTTGCTCAGTATCCATCACGTCGCATATTGAGTTAACCGCCGCCCAGGGGAAGCGCATTTCCTGTCCCAGTTGGAAGACCCCCCCGCTATCCTGCAGGCATGTCCAGGAGGTTATGATCTCATGTATATTGTTGATATGCTGCCTGCGGAAGTCCACGTCACGCCAGACGGGATCCGCCAGGCCGGCGGCCATACTACGGCTTTCGAGCAGCTCAACCAGCGTGTCCCACTCACGGCTGAAGGTCAGCAGCACGTGGCCGACGCGGCAGGGGAAGATGTCCGACGCGGTGTTCCACTGCAGGCTGCCCCGCCTGACCGGCACGGTCTTTTCATAGAAATACTGCACCAGCACATGCTCCAGCGCGGACGCGGTCGCTTCCTGCAGTGAGATATCGATGTGCTGTCCACGGCCTGTCAGTTCCTTACATCGCAGGGCCAGCAGTATGCTGCAAGCAGCAAAGAGCGAAGCCAAATAATAAGATTGGTCACCGTAAGGCTTGAGCGGCGGCCTGCCCGGGCGGCCGCAGGGATACATCTGCCCGCCGCAGGCGGCGGCGATCAGCGAAGAGGATTTATACTGCGCGTAAGGCCCCGACTGCCCAAAGCCGGTCACTGACGCCATCACCAGCCCGGGGTTGATGGCGGATAGCTCGCCGTAGCTGAGGTTTATACTTTTAAGGTAACCGGGCCGGAAAGATTCTACTAACGCATCGCTGGTTGCAGCTAAACGGATAAAGTTTTGCCTGTCCCGGCCATTTTCCAGGTCCAGCGTAAAGCTGCGTTTACCTGAATTGTGGTACCAGAAAGAAAGGCTGTTTTCGGTTGCCGGCTGCTCACTTACAAATGGGCCCGCCTGCCTTGAGGGGCAGCCGCCGGGCGGCTCAACCTTGACCACTTCGGCTCCCAGGTCTGCCAGCAACCTTGAACCAAAGGCAGCCTTTTCATCGGCCAGGTCGATAATGCGCAGGCCGGACAGCGGAGCGGTATATACAGGGGGAAAGGACATAGTGCCCTAATTATAAGTGGTATTGAACTGTCATTGCGAACGTAGCGAAGCAATGCCCCATTTAAGCCGTCACTGCCAGCGAATTATTCCCCTCGTCATTGCGAGCGGAGCGAAGCAATCTAATAGTAGTGTGCTATTAATCGGACGAGGGTAGCGCCTTGGGTTTCTGCAGCTCCATTTCCTTGCCGCAGCAGACGACGGAACCTTCCCCGGCCTTAGTGCAGAGCACCTCGCTGCCGCACGCTTCACACTTGAATCTTTTGCCAAGCTGGTTTGCCATATTATCTCTCCCTTAAAAGGTTAACTTCTTGTTATTACTTTTTCTGTTCCATGGGCTGGCCGCAGCATACGATCTGTCCGTTGCCGCCCTTGGTCACGATGAACTCGGAACCGCACTTGCTGCAGGAATATTTCTTGCCGATCTGGTTTGCCATTGTTAAATACCTCCAGGGGTTAATTTTATCTCACTTGAGCGCGTTTGCAAAAACCGCCTCACAACTCCATCTCGTGGAAATCTTTGGCTACGATCAATGGGGCAGCGGTCATCTTCTGCACGTCTTCCGCGGAAACGCCGGGTATAGCCTCTTTGAGTACCAGGCCTTTGGCAGTGACCTCTATCAGGGCATAGTTAGTGACTATGATGTCTACGCACTCTTTGGCTGTCAGCGGGTAAGTGCACACGTCCAGTATCTTGGGCTCGCCGGCGGGTGTGACGTGTTCCATCGCCACGATCAGCTTCTTTGCCCCCACGGCAAGGTCCATCGAACCGCCAATGTTGCCCGTCTTGCCCAGGCCGCGGGCCGGGTTGTTCCAGCCGGCCAGGTCTCCTTTGGCCGAAACCTGCAGGGCGCCCAGCACGGCCACATCCATACGGCCGCCCCTGATCATGGCAAAAGATGTCTCCACGCTGAAGTAGCTTGTGCCAGGCATATCACGCACGAACTGGCAGCTGGCGTTGATGAGGTCCTGGTCCTGCTCCCCCTCCTCGGCCAGGGCGCCGCACTTGAGCATGCCGATCTCCGATTGGATAATGATGTCCCGGCCTTCTATCCAGTTCGATACCAGCGTAGGTATGCCGATCCCCAGGTTGACGTAGGAGCCGTCCTCCAGCATATTAGCGATGCGCAGGGCGATCATCTCCCGCTCCAGCGGCGGCATCTCGGGCAGCGTCATTTTCATAATCTTGCTCATCATGTTCCCCCTATACTGAAGCCTGAGAGAACTCCGGCTTGCCCGTTTCGACCACCCGCTTCACGAATATGCCGGGTGTATGTATGAAATTGGGATCGAGTTCCCCCGTTTCAAGCAGCGTCTCGACCTCGGCAATGGTTACTTTACCGGCCATTGCCATGGCATTATTATAATTCTGCGCGGTGAAGCGGTAGACCAGGTTTCCTTCACGGTCGCCTTTCCAGGCATGTATAAAGGCGAAATCAATTGGCAGAGCCAGCTCCAGCAGGTATTCGGTGCCGTTGAATACCCTGACCTCCTTGCCCTCTGCTACGACAGTCCCGACACCTGCGGCGGTGTAAAAGGCAGGGATGCCGGCGCCGGCGCAGCGTAATTTTTCCACGAAAGTACCGATGGGGTATATCTCGAGGCCGATTTCGCCCTTGCGTACGGCCTGTTCAAAGGGGTGCTGTGCGCCCTTGCTGGCCGAGCGGGGGAAGGGATAGTTGCAAATAGCCTTCTTTATCTGACCATTGGTGACCAGCTCAAGCATTTCCTCGTTGCCGGTGCCAACCTGCTGTGCGACTACCGTCAGGTTTTTGACGCCTTTTTTAGCCAGCGCCCGGGTCAGGGTAGTTGGCTTTCCCGCCGTGAAGAAGCTCCCGAAGGCAATCACAGCACCGTCGAATACATCCTCTATGGCAGCTTCTACCGAAGAGTAAACCTTGTCCATATGGTATCTCCTATAAAGTAATCTTAAAGCTTATACTGAATTCCGGCTACTTGTTAAATCCAGTTAGACCG
>Ga0315276_10004259_pt1 | contig 13135 bp, 12 predicted proteins | sample YL17G05_0_MG_FD_204542 | JGI IMG/M metagenome (GOLD analysis project Ga0315276, IMG submission 204542) | Sediment microbial communities from Yellowstone Lake, YNP, Wyoming, USA - YL17G05_0 | ecosystem: Environmental > Aquatic > Freshwater > Lake > Sediment | place: USA: Wyoming | collected... | reverse complement strand
GTAAAAGAGCTAAAAAAGAAGATGAGAAAAACGATATATCCCGTCTCGGCGGTAACCGGCTCCGGAATAAAAGAATTAAAGGAAATTTTGTGGCAAAAAGTCAAAGAAACAAAAGCCGCAGTTGAGCAGTAAATTATGAACTTAATTGCAATAGATATCGGCAATACGAATATTACAATCGGCTTTTTCCTCAACGATGAGGAGCGGTTTGTAAAGTCGTTGCCGGGCGATGCGGCGGCGGAACTGACCGAGATTCTTACATCGGCTTGGGAAACGATTCCCGTTGCGAAAAGATCCAAACAAGGCAAACGCGACGGCGTCTTCGTCGCCAGTTCGGTAAAGCCGGCGTGGACGGAAGTTGTCCGTGATATTGTCGAGCACGCCCTCGGCGAAGAGCTGCTGCTGATTAATAAGGACATCCCCTACCCGATTGAGCTTTCGACAAACGAGCCCAAAAGCGTCGGTACAGACCGGGTCCTGGCAGCATCGGCCGCCTATGCCGTAACTGAGCACGCCGTTGTGGTTGCTGACTTCGGCACTGCCGTTACTATCGACCTCGTTGATGACAGGGGGGTATTCTGCGGCGGAGTGATTGTACCGGGCTTTGAAATGAGCGCTAATGCCCTGCACAACGATACGTCGCAGCTGCCGAAAGTTACGGTGACAAAACCTCAATGGCCGTTCGGCAAAAACACCGTCGAGGCAATCAACGCGGGGTTGTATTATTCGGCCATAAGTACGCTGCAGGAAATCGTCAGACGATACGCAGAGGTTCTGGGCGCCTGGCCGCAGACAATTATCACTGGTTCCGGAGCAAAATTGATTAAAGACGACTGCGATTTTGTCGATAACTACGTCCCCGATTTAGTCATCAAAGGCATCGTCCTGGCATATCGCAAATATATCAAAGAAAAAGAGTAATACCGCCCCGCTTATGAGCGCATTCGCTGCAGTAACAACCGGCAAAGGAACTGGTGCTATAGCCGTTATCCAGGTCTTCGGCACTTCAGCCGAAACCATCATAAAAAAAATATTCCGCCCGCCCGGAAAATCCCCCGCAGCTTTTAAGCCAGGCAAAATCCTTCTTGGCACAATCTGCGAGGCTGCTGAAACTATCGACCAGGTTGTAATCGGCTGCGAAGGTCCCGGTGATTTCGCCATAAGCTGCCACGGCAATCCGCTCATCGTCGCCGACATAATGCAATTGCTGCAGAGAAAGGGGGCCACACTGTTGACCGCGGAACAGCTTCTAATCAAAATCTTCTCTGCTGAAAAACCCTCCGATACAATCGCACTCGAGGCAAAATTGACCATGTTGCAGGCCAAAACCATTGAGGGAACAAAAATAATTGCCAATCAGGTCAACGCGGGGTTGGCCAAAAAAGCAGAACAATGGTTGCAGAACGCAACTCCATTTGAAAAAATCAAAGCCGACACCGAGCAAATCCTCAAAGACTCTCAAACCGCAAAACTGATTATCTTCGGCTGCACGATAGTATTGTCAGGCCCGCCGAACACCGGCAAAAGCACGCTCCTCAACTTCCTCGCCGGCAGACAAAAAGCCATAGTTACCGACATCGCAGGCACAACCCGTGACTGGGTCAGCGCCCAATGCCGAGTCGGCCCGCTTTCCGCGGAGTTAATCGACACCGCAGGGCTTGATGAAACTCTTGCCGGCGTTATCGAAAAAGAATCTCGGCAAAAAAGCGTTGAGATGTTAAATAAGGCGGATTTAGTATTGCTCGTTTTGGATAATAGCCAAATCGGAAACTTTCTTGATGATGGTGTTCTTGAAAAAATCGCCGGCAAAAAAATCCTGACTGTCTTGAACAAATCTGACTTGCCTGCAAAATTCGACACAGATAAACTGACTGAAAATCTGGCGAATACAGTCGAAATAAGCGCAAAGTTTGGCGCCGGAATCGAAAATCTTCTCAAAAAAATTCAGATAGTATGCGGCGTCACCGATTTTGATTTACACACTCCCGTCTGCTTCACTGGCCGGCAGGAAAACCTCCTAAAACAACTGCAAAAAGCCAAATCCAAACAGCAGGCGGGTTCAATTATAACAGAGTTGTTAAACGCCCCGCTTAGTGTATAATCTGCTTCTATGACCGCGGAAACTGAAAAACTTACGCCTGCGATGAAGCAGTTTGCCAAGTTCAAGCAAAAATACCCGGACTGCATACTCTTTTTCCGGATGGGTGATTTCTACGAGACTTTTTACGAAGACGCCAAGGTCTGCTCGCGCATCTGCGGCATTGCATTGACCAGCCGAAGCAAAGGCGATAACCCCGTCCCGCTGGCGGGCGTACCGTACCACGCCGTCGAGGGTTACCTGAAAAAAATGCTCCAGGCCGGCTTCAGGGTCGCGGTCTGCGAACAGGTCGAAGACCCAAAACTCGCAAAAGGCGTCGTCAAGCGTGACATCGTTCGAATCGTCACCCCGGGCACTCTCACTGATGATATTCTATTAGATGCCAAGGAAGATAATTTCCTTTGCGCGGTCAATCTCGGAACAAATTCGAAAGTGGCAATCAGCTGGGTTGATATCTCCACCGGCCATTTCTTCGCACAGGATATACCCGAAAAAAATCTGCTCGACGAGCTGTTGCGACTCTCGCCTGCTGAGTGTCTCCTGCCGGACCGCAGGGGCGAATTGTTCGAAGCCGAAACGAGAAAACTGGCACAGGACATCGCACATCTCACCGGCGCAATCGTGACCGAGCGTCCCGCCTGGTATTTCGACCCCTATCAGGGACAAAAACGGCTCTTAAAACATTTCGGCACCGCCACCCTCGAAGGTTTCGGCATTGGCGATAGCGACAGCGGCCTGATACCTCCTGCCGGCGCCGTCATCGAATATCTGAACGAAACGCAAAAGACCACTCTCAGCCATATCCAGAGTTTGAAGAAAATCAATCGCAGAAATTTCCTGCAAGTCGACCAGACTTCTCTGGCCAGCCTCGAAATCCTGCGTACCATTCGTACTGAAAGTTCGAAAGGAACGCTTCTGAACTGCCTCGACGAAACGCTTACCCCGATGGGCGGCAGAATGTTTCGTACCTGGCTGTGTATGCCGCTGGCCGACCTCGGCGGAATTGTGCTTCGACAGGATACAATCGAAGAAATGCTCAATTCCGGCTCGCGGTTAGCTGACATTCGCAAATTGCTTGCCGACATCGCCGATTTGGAGCGCATCGCCGCCCGCATCGGCACCAGCCGTGCAATCCCCAGGGATTTCGTTGCCCTCGAAGCCACATTGAGACAAGTCCCGCTGCTGCGGGAGCTTCTCGGCCAATTCAAAGCAGACCTCGCCTTGCAGCTCGCCCCAAAATGCGACAGTATGGATGAATTGGCAAATTTGCTCGCCTCCGCTATCGAGCCGAACTGTCCTTCGCACCTCCGCGACGGCGGCGTAATCAAAAAAGGTTTCAGCGAAGAGCTTGACCGCCTGCGCTCCATCTCAAAAGACGGACAAAGCTGGCTGCGAAATTATCAAAAGCAGCAGGCCGAACGCACCGGCATAAACAATCTGAAAGTCGGCTACAATCAGGTCTTCGGCTACTATATCGAAATAAATCACTCATCAGCCGACAAAGTCCCCAACGACTACGTTCGAAAGCAGACAATCAAAAATGCGGAACGCTATATTACCGATGAATTGAAAGAATACGAAACACAGGCCCTCAGCGCCGACGAAAAAGCGCTGGAACTGGAGCTTCGGCTCTTCGAGCAAATCCGCTCGCAGGCCGCTCAATATATAAACAGGCTGCAAAATCTCGCCGGCACCATCGCACAGTGCGATTGCCTCTCCGCCCTCGCCTATATAGCAGGGCGGCGAAACTACATCCGACCAAAAATAACCGATGGCGGCGAGCTGATTATAAACGAAGGAAAGCACCCCGTCCTCGCTGAAACTCTCGGCGCCGAATTCGTCCCCAACGATATTGAGCTCGGTGAAAAAGCCGGAGACTGTTTAATCATCACAGGCCCGAACATGTCCGGCAAAAGCACTTACATAAGGCAGACCGCTCTGCTGGTCATTATGGCTCAGGCCGGCTCTTTTATACCAGCTAAAGATGCCCAGCTCGGCTTGGTCGACAGAATCTTCACCCGCGTCGGCGCTTCCGATGAACTTGTCCGGGGACAATCGACTTTTATGGTTGAGATGACCGAGACGGCGAACATCATCAACAACGCAACGGGAAAATCCCTTGTTATTCTTGATGAAGTCGGCCGGGGCACCAGCACCTATGATGGCCTGTCCCTTGCCTGGGCGATTACCGAGCATATCGCAAACGAAATAAAATGCAGGACGCTTTTCGCCACGCACTATCACGAGCTTACGGAATTGGCGGAACTATTCGCGAATATCAAGAACTGCAACGTCGCCGTCCGCGAATGGGCTGACGAAGTAGTCTTTTTGCACAAGATTCTGCCCGGCGGAACAGATAAATCCTACGGCATCCACGTCGCAAAACTTGCGGGCGTTCCGAAATCCATCCTTGAACGCTCAAAAGAAATCCTCGAAGAATTGGAAAGCACTTTCACTAAAGAAGCCACAGGGTCACATTTGGCAAAACACAAAACAAAAAAACCGCCGCAGGACATACTCTTTGTTCAGAGACACAAAGGCATCCTCGATAAACTAAATTCGACCGATGTCAACAAGCTTACCCCCATCGATGCAATCAATCTGCTGAACCAGATAAAAAACGAAATCGATAAAAAATAGAAAGGGGAAAATTATGAAACGAACTCTTCTCTCTGCAATCGTCTTTTTGTCCGGCCTTGCGCTGCTGGCTTCTTCCTGCTCAGAGGTGGCCATAACAGGCCGAAAGCAGCTCAATCTCGTCCCAGATGCGTATATGAACTCTATGAGCTTCCAGTCCTATAGCGAATTTATATCCCAGAACAAACTCAGCGCCGACTCTGCCAACGCCCAAATGGTAAAAAATGTGGGCCGAAAAATCCAAAGGGCCGTCGAACAATACTGCGCCGAACACAATATGTCCAGCCAGCTTAGCGGATACAAGTGGGAGTTCAACCTCGTCGAAGACCCGAACGTAAATGCATGGTGTATGCCCGGCGGCAAAGTGGTTGTCTACTCAGGCCTCCTCCCCGTCGCCAAAAACGAAGCAGGACTCGCTACCGTTATGGGCCACGAAATCGCGCACGCCTTCGCAAAGCACGGTGCAGAAAGAATGACGCAGGGTCTTCTTGTGGAAATGGGCGGAATGGCCCTCGAAAAGGCGCTCGCCACCAGGCCCGCAGAGACCAAGAACATCTTTATGCGCTCCTACGGCACAGGAACGCAGTATGGAATCCTGCTCCCCTACAGCAGAACACACGAAAGCGAAGCCGACCGCCTCGGCTTAATCTTTATGGCGATGGCCGGCTACAACCCCAACGAGGCACTCGGCTTTTGGATGAGGATGTCCGCCTCCAAAGCAGGCCAGGCCCCGCCTGAGTTTATGAGTACCCATCCTGCCGACTCCACAAGAATCAAGAACATCAAGGAATTAATCCCCGAAGCGATGAGGTATTACAAGCAGCCGTAAACAAAAGAATGAATCGATGAAACGCAAGACAAAGCAAACAAAGCTATCTAACAAGGAATTGTGCGAGCTTGCGAAAGGCAAAACCGCTGTCATAGACGCTCGCATAATTTCTCCGTCAAAGGTTGTAACTGCCGGCTGGGTTCGGCTGAAGTGTCAGTTCGGATGCGACGGTTTCGGGCAGTGCCTGGTTTGTCCGCCGTTTACGCCGACGCCGGAGCAGATGCGTAATGTTCTCGATGATTACCATCGGGCGGTATTGCTCCATTGCCTGCCTGATGCCGATGTAAAAGAAATCGCCGCTGAACTGGAGCGTGAGATTTTTCTCGCCGGCTACTGGAAGGCCTTCGGACTCGGCGCAGGCCCTTGCTATTTTTGCAGGCAGTGTCCTGTTGAAGAGAAGCAGTGCCGCCACGCTGACCGTGCGCGTCCGTCGATGGAGGGCTGCGGTATCGATGTCTTTTCTACGGTTAAAAAGGCCGGCTTCCCCATTGAAGTCGTCCGAACTGCCCGCCAGTGCCCAAACTACTATGGCCTGATTCTTGTTGATTGACGTGTTTAAACATATTGACAGAAACGAATAAGGCAGGTAACCTGTAATTATGGCCGAACATAAACAAGATACCCTGGCTAATTTTCTCACCGCCGCGCTCGATATGGAAGACCAAGTCAGCAGCAGCGTTTACAAAGATTATGTGAACGCAAAGAACTGGCCTAAGACCTTAAAGCCGGAGGCCTTCCGGGAAATAAAAGAATATTTGACCATCCTCATAGAAGATACCCAAAAACACAGAAAAATAATCTTAGGGCTTATTAAACAGCATGGCCAAGGTTAGGAACCAGAATAAAGAGAAAATCATCAGCGAGTTCGAAATGATGAAGGAATTTGAGCTGTCCGCCAAGGACCTCTATATCAAAATTATCAGCTCGCCCGATGTGAAAGAGCAGAAGATAAAAGACATCTTCACAAAAATTGCCGACGATGAGCAGCGTCACGCTGAAATCGTCCAGAAAATCATCAATGTCGCAACAGACGCCCTGTAATTTGTCGTCATGCGAATTATTTTGCGGATTCTGAGCCGGCGAGGGCGCCTGTTGACCAGCAGATTTGGAGACTGTATCCGCCACAGGGGCCATCGACGTCGATGACTTCGCCGGCGAAAAACAAGCCGGGGCAAATCTTAGACTCCATTGTCTTAGTATCTATTTCAGTAGTGCTTACGCCGCCGCGAGTAACTATCGCCTCGGCAATAGGGCGAGTGCTCTTGATTGAAAGAGGCAGCTTCTTCAAGAATTGAACGACTTTTCTTCGATGCTCTTTTTTCAACTGGCTGCCGGTTATTTCATCAACCTCCGCCCGACGGCAAAGAAGCCCCGCTAATTTCTTGGGGACAAGGTCAAACAGAACATTGATAACGATTTTTTTGGGGTATTTTGCAAACAGGCCAAGCAGGTATTCATTAAATTCAGTTTCATTCATCGCAGGGACAAGGTCGATTGTAATTTCTGCCGGCTTTTGTGCGGGCAGGTGGTCGGTGAGGTGGCGGCTCATATCCCAGGCCGCGAGGCCGCCTATGCCGTCGTCGGTAAAGACAAGAGCGCCGGCGGTGGTGATTTTCTTATTATCGATGCGAGCAGAGATTTTTACGTTTTCGACGGCGGTACCAGCAATTAGAGCGGGCCAATTTTCGCGGGTTACAAGCGGTACGAGGGACGCTTTGGGTTCGATGATTGTGTGTCCCAGCTCTTTAGCGAATCTATAGCCATCGCCGGTAGAGCCGGTCTGCGGGAAAGACAGGCCGCCGGTTGCGATAATCACTTTTTCAGCGACAATAATTTCTCTATTTGTGTGAACAGCAAAGGAGTTTCCTTCCCGCGTTATACGTTTGACGGGTTTATCGAAATAGAAACGCACGTTGAGGTCTTTTGCGTGTTTTATTAAACAATCTCTTACATCTTCGGCACGGTCGGAAGCAGGAAATACGCAGTCATCCTTCTCGACAATGCTTTCTAATCCTAATTCGCGGAAGAACTGCCGAACCTGCTCCGGCGGGAATTTATGCAAACAGTAGCTAATGAACCTGCCTTTCGGGCCGAAGGAGCGGACAATTTCATCGGGACTGCCAAGGTGCGTAAGATTGCACCTTCCGCCGCCGGTCAGGAGAAGTTTTCTGCCTGCGGTGGTATTGGTTTCAATCACAATAGTTTCGGCCCCCGCTGCTTTCGCAAGAAAGCAAGAAGCGGGGGCGAGGCGACAATGGATAGAAGCCATCAGGCCTGCGGGACCTGCTCCGATTATGCAAACTTTCATTCGTTCCAAACTAAATCTCCATAAGCCATCACCTTAACGACTGCGGCTAAACATAGACAAGAGCGAATTTTACATATATAATAGCCGTTATCAAATTTTTTGGAGAGCAAAATATGGCTAAAATCACCAAGCTTGATGACATAGTATCATTGTGCAAACGGCGGGGCTTTATATTTCAGTCCAGCGAAATTTACGGCGGGTTGGCGAGCTGCTACGACTACGGGCCTTTGGGCGTTGAATTAAAAAACAATGTCAAGAAGGCGTGGTGGAAGGCGGTCGTGCAGATGCGCGACGACGTGGTAGGGGTGGACTGCAGTATCCTGATGCATCCATTGGTGTGGAAGGCGTCCGGCCATGCGGACAAGTTCGCGGATTTGATAGCGGAGTGCAAAAAGTGCAATGTCAGGACGCGTGTCGACCATCTTAAAGAGAAAGCAGGGGGACAGGCCGAAGAGCATACAGAACATATCGCGATCGATGCGGCGATGGCGGGGACAGGCGATTTGAGCAAGAAGGTGTGTCCGAATTGCGGGGCGGTCGGGCAATTTACCGAGCCGATGCCGTTTAAGCTGATGTTCGAGACGCAGATGGGGGCTAATGTTGACGACTCTATGACGATGCAGCTTCGGCCTGAGACGGCGCAGGGGATTTTTGTCAATTTCAGGAACGTTCTCGATACGACGAGGGTCAAGATTCCTTTCGGAATCGCCCAGATAGGCAAAAGTTTCCGCAACGAGGTAACGACCAAGGCGTTTATCTTTAGGACGCGCGAGTTTGAGCAGGCGGAGCTTGAGTTTTTCTGCGAGCCGGGCACAGATGAGAAATGGTATGAACACTGGAGGCAAGAGAGGTTCAACTGGTACACAAATTTAGGCATAAAGAAAGAGAACCTGCGATTCCGCGAGCACGATAAGGATGAGCTGGCCCATTATGCAAAGGGGTGCGTCGATGTCGAATATAAGTTTCCGTTCGGCAGCGGGGACTGGCAGGAACTGGAAGGAATTGCAAACCGCACGGATTACGACCTGCGGCAGCATCAGCGGGGTATGAGGACGCTGAATAAGTGGTTCGAGAATGACAGGAAGCTGACGAATATCGGATTGGCGGACGAGGCGGAAGATTACCAGTCGGGGCCGCTGTCTTATTTCGATGAAGAGAAAAAACGCAGATTCATTCCTTATGTAATTGAGCCCAGCGCGGGTATGGACAGAAGTACGATGGCTTTTCTGGTTGATGCATACGATGAAGAGGAAGTGCGCGGTGAACAGAGGAACCTTCTGAGATTTCATCCGGCGATTGCGCCGATTAAGGCAGCCGTTTTCCCGCTGGTCAAGAAGGACGGGATGCCGGAGATTGCGCGGAAAATCTATGACGATTTGAAAAAGTATTTCAACTGCTCTTATGACGAAAAGGGTGCGGTCGGCAGGCGATACCGCAGGCAAGATGAGGCGGGGACACCTTTCTGTATAACCGTCGACGGGCAGACCTTACAAGACCAAACCGTCACCATCCGCGAGCGTGATTCGATGGAGCAGATAAGGATTTCAACCGACCAATTACTCAACCACCTGCGGGAAAAACTTGGTATGTGATAAATGGTCATCGATAAATTAGAAAATGCGTATTTATATGCGGGGCTTTCGGCGAGAATAAAAAGGGGCCTTGAAGTCTTAAAAGACAAGAAGCTATCCGCAAAGAAGGACGGGCGGTACGAAGTTGATGGTGACGGTCTTTACTATATCGTCCAACGCTACACAACCAAGCCCATCAGGGAAGGCAGATTGGAAGCCCACAAGAAGTATATTGATATTCAATTTGCGGCAAGCGGCGAAGAGGTGATGGGACATTGTTTACTTGGCCAACTCGATGTAGAGGAGCCGTACGATGAAGCCAAAGACGTAGTTTTCTATAAAGTGCCGGAGAAAATAAATACTGTAAAGTTGAGCGAGGGGATGTTCTGTATCCTGTTTCCGCAGGATGGCCATATTCCAGGTTGTCAACTGGCCGGCCCATGCGAAGTTCTAAAAGCAGTTGTGAAGGTGAAAATTGATGACTGAGCAAGAGCAGCAAAACAGTCAGTCTAAGATTAAGAAAAAGTTCCGCTTCGCAAGCCGTATCGTATGGTTGACGTGGACCGGCGTTCTGTCACTATTTCTGGTGGCGGGTCTTTTTTTACAGGCACCATGGAAAGTAACGGCGCTTGTATTCATTTTTCTGTTGGCCGCCACCATTTTGCCGCGTGCGTATAGAAAGTGGTTCTGGGCAGTTATCGGCTGTGCGGGTGCAGCGATTATCGTCTGGGTCTTTTTGCCGGAGGACAGTAAAGGCTGGCGGCCGTATACATTCGATAAGGAATTAGCCGCCCTTGAAGCGAAATGCGCAATACCAGATGGGGAAAACGCCGCCGTAATATATAACCAATTATTTGAAGATTATAATGAATCTGTATTTAAGTCCAATTTTATTTCCCCTAATAACGAAGAATGTATCACAAAGGAACCGTGGTCAAGCAAAGACTGCCCTGAAGTAGCCCGATGGCTTGGGCAGCAGAAAAGTACAATCACGAAGCTCATCGAAACCTCCAAAATAGAACAATGCCGATTTCCAATTATCGCCGAGGTTAGGTCCGTTGGTGATATAATGCATCGGCTTAACCCGATGCAAAATTGGGCAGTATTGCTCACCTGGGCGGCGAATAATGATATGGCCGAGGGCCGGATAAATCAAGCTCTCGAAAAATACATCGCCGTACTTCAAATGGGAGAACAGCTACGCCAGCAGCCATCAATGCTCGACTTTCTGGTGGGGACCGGCATAGAAAGGAACTCAACCAGCCGTCTTAAAATATTCGTCGTTACAGGCGAAGCTGCAGAAGAGCATCTGAACCTTATCGCAAAAGCTTTGGCGGAAATTGAACACGACTGGAGTTATGACTTTCCCAAGCTTCTCGAACACGAGAAGCTGTTAGTGAAGAATCTTTTTGGGATGTTTTATGAGGTAAATACAGAGGGGAAGATAAGATTAACCCGCAGTTTAGGCAATACAATAAGGAAACACTTGTCACAAAATATGAAAGATGAGCCGATTATAAAATATTGGCATAAAAGACTTATAAAGGCATCAGCTATATTATGCTGGTTTTATGTGCCTGCTGTGCCGCAGCAGGCCGGCGCAATAGTCGATGCAGCTTACGGAAGATATTATGCGATGGCTGTATCAGGCTCCAGCTGGGCAAAAGACCCGAGAGAATTTTCTATAACCTCAATCAGGTTTAATTACCGCTATATGATTGAGATGCAGCTTTATATCATGGATCCAGTTTATTGTAATATTCACGACGCATATCTTCGAACTATCGCGCAGGAAAGAGGCAGCAGATTAATAGTTGCGTTGAGACGCTACAAGAATAAAAGCGGAAGCTGGCCCGTAAGCCTCGACGAAGTCAAATCATCGGCTGCAGAGGAAGTCTTCATTGACCCGATAAACGGCGGTTCTTTCGTTTATAAATTAGATACAGAAGACTTCATACTCTATAGTAAAGGCGAGAACAATATAGACGAGAATAATAGAGATGACTCCGACGACTGGCCGATATGGTGACCTGCCGGAGCAAACTGTAAAACCGAGAAGGAAAACACAAATGCCGAATAGTACCAAGGTTTATATATCTGAATTTAAAAACAATATTAACCGGGAAGCAACTCTATCGGGGTGGCTTTATCAATCACGTTCGAGCGGAAAAGTTCAATTTTTAATAATCCGCGACGGAACGGGGTTATGTCAGTGCGTTGTAGAAAAAGGCAAAGTTTCAGAAAAGCTCTTTGATGAGCTGAAACATCTCGGCCAGGAATCGTCTCTGACTGTAACCGGTGTTGTCCGGGCTGATGAAAGAAGCGTTGGCGGCTACGAATTAGTCGTAACCGATGCGAAAATTATCTCGCCTACGACCGATTATCCCATCACGCCGAAATCGCACGGCATCGACTTTCTGCTCAAGAACCGGCATCTGCACCTTCGCTCACAGCGGCAGTGGTGTATCGGGAAAATCCGCCATACAATTGTTGATGCCATCCGCAGATTTTTTAACGATAATGGTTTTACTCTTATAGATACGCCGATTTTTACAGGTATTGTCGGCGAAGAGGCGGGCAGTTTGTTTGAGGTGGACTATTTCGGCGAGCCGGCACACCTGACCCAGACGGGCCAGCTTCACCTCGAATGTGCCGCGATGAGTTTTGGCAAGGTCTATTGTTTCGGGCCTACGTTCAGGGCGGAGAAAAGCAAAACGCGAAGACATCTGACGGAATTCTGGATGGTCGAGCCGGAGGTGGCGTTTATCGACCTTGATGGGCTGCTTGAACTTGCTGAGAATTTTGTGTCTTTCATTGTCGCAAGAGTGCTTGAGAATAATCGGGCGGAGCTGAAAACTCTCGGTGCGGATATCGCCTCGCTTGAAAAGATACAGCCGCCTTTTTATCGCTTGTCTTATACCGAGGCGGCGGAGATTCTAAAAAGTAAAAAGACGCAGGACTTTATGGCTGCCCAGTTAAATGAGTTCAAAGGTCAAAAGAAACAGATTGAAGATAAAATTGCCGCACTCGAGGCGGAGACCAAGGGGCCGGTAAAACAATGGAGACAGGACAAGATTGCAGCTGAGCTGATTGAACTTCGCAGCGAGCTTGAGGAGACGGACACAAAGATAGAAAACAATCCCAAGCATGCGAAATTAGCTGCTGAATTTACCTGGGGCGAGGATTTGGGCGGCAGCGATGAAACGATAATATCACTTATGCATGATAAGCCGGTCTTTGTTACCTGCTATCCCAAAGAGGCGAAGGCATTTTATATGAAGACCGACAGAAGCAACGACAAGGTTGTTCTGAATTTCGATATGCTTGCGCCGGCGGGCTTCGGCGAAATCATCGGGGGGTCAGTCAGAGAGGATGATTACGAGATGCTCCTTGAGCGAATCAAGAGGCAGGGTCTTAATGCAGAGAATTACAACTGGTATTTAGATTTGCGGAAATACGGCTCGGTGCCGCACGGCGGGTTCGGATTAGGCGTTGAGCGGACGGTTGCCTGGATTACCGGCGAAAAACATATCCGCCAGTGTATTGCTTTTCCGAGAATGATGGATAAAGTATATATATAACTATGGCACAGATTGGGCCCAAAATGGAATTGCAAGGCCGTCTATCTATATTGGTATTATCGTTGCTGTTTGCAGCCGGAGGCTGCCAACAACAGCAGCAGGCCGCTGCTC
>Ga0315276_10004256_pt1 | contig 13136 bp, 15 predicted proteins | sample YL17G05_0_MG_FD_204542 | JGI IMG/M metagenome (GOLD analysis project Ga0315276, IMG submission 204542) | Sediment microbial communities from Yellowstone Lake, YNP, Wyoming, USA - YL17G05_0 | ecosystem: Environmental > Aquatic > Freshwater > Lake > Sediment | place: USA: Wyoming | collected... | reverse complement strand
TTAGTAAAGATAACTCATCAGCTTAATTTGTTCCTCAGTACTAATGATATTTTTGTTAGTTAAGATTTCCAAAAGTTCCTTGAAGATCGCTTTTTGCTCTCCAGACATTCCCCCCGCTGGACCTTTTTCTCCAGGCGGACCTGGTGGACCTCTAGGACCTGCTGGACCAACTGGACCTTGTTCACCGATTGGGCCAGGATCACCTTGTGAACCTTGTGGACCTAATGGGCCTCGCTCACCTTGTGGTCCTTGAATGCCCTGTGGACCTTGTGGGCCTTTTTCTCCAGAGGGGCCTGGTGAACCTCGCTCACCTTGTGGTCCTTGTGGACCTTGTGGGCCTTTTTCACCAGATGGACCAACTTGGCCTGTGAGTCCTCTGTCTCCCTGTATGCCAGTAGGACCTTTTTCACCTTTGTCCCCTTGTGAACCAGGAACTCCAGTTAATCCTTTTGCACCAGCAGGACCTTGTGGGCCTTGTGGGCCTTTTTCACCCAGGGGACCTTCAAGACCCCTTGAACCTCTTTCCCCTATTAGACCTGTGGGGCCTTTTTCACCTTTGTCTCCTAGTGGACCAATTGGACCAGTTGGGCCTTTTTCACCAGATGGACCTTGAATTCCTATTTGACCTTTATCTCCAATTGAACCTGTTGGGCCTTTATCACCGATTGGACCGGGAAAACCTTGAATTCCTTTTTCTCCTTGAACACCAGATTGGCCGGTTGGACCTTTGTCACCGATTGACCCAGGAGGACCAGTTAATCCTTTGTCTCCAGGTGGACCTTGTGGACCTTTGTCACCTTTGTCTCCAGAAAGTCCACGTAATCCAATTTGACCTTTGTCTCCAGATGGCCCAGTAAATCCCTTGTCTCCTTTGTCACCGATTGGACCTTTCAGTCCCTCCGGACCTTTGTCACCAGAAGAGCCAGTTTGTCCTTTGTCTCCCTTGTCACCAGATAGACCTGAAATTCCTTTATCACCTTTATCCCCTTTGTCACCAGTTATTCCCTTGTCACCAACAGGTCCCTTATCACCAGTTAATCCCTTGTCACCAGTTGGTCCTTTGTCACCTCTGTCTCCAGGTAGACCAAGTGGACCTTTGTCACCTTGAGGACCAGGAGAACCGTTTGGACCTTTGTCACCTTGAGGACCAGGAGAACCGTTTGGACCTTTGTCACCTTGAGGACCAGGTTGTCCCGGTAAACTACTAAAAGCAGTTGTAATGAAAGAATTTGTAATTGATTTTTTTGTGAACTCTGAGGTTAATGAATCAGCCCCAATATTATTTTCAGGTTTATTTTCAGGTTTATGTTCAGGTTTATGTTCAGGTTTATTTCCTTTTAATGATTTTCCTAAAGAAACGTCAAAGGCAGAATGTAATGAAGAAAATAAATCGGTAACAATAACCCAAATACTGTCAAGATCATAAACAGAAGAAGGAATGGGGTTTTCGTTAGAACCGAGTGTTTCTGAAAACATCCCATCTTTAACTCTAAGATGAAAATTCGCTCTCCATAATGATGAAAATTGTTTATTTCTAAGATTTTCATCAGAAGGCCTAGAGTCTGAAATTGAGATTTGTACCTCATATACACCAGATTGCCTAAATGGTGCTTTCCCCTGAATCTCTAACCTTGGATGAGATGTCACAATCGTTTGTGTAAATCCCAAGTATTTCTGTATTTAGATCGATTTACCTAAGCTTCCATACCTCAAATATTTAGCCTCAAAAAAAGTCTAAAATAATTAAAACCAATTTATGATTAGAATGAATGCGAAATATCATATCTTAATCATAATTAATTCATGCAGATTAATGATTAAGGCGGATGACTGAAAATCACCATGAGAATAGTGAATGGAAAAAGGTAAGAAAAAATAGAGTTTTGAACAATCATCCCATGCTTTCGTGTGAATAAGATTCATTCCACCTAATCCAAAGTTCACATTACATGATCAAATCAAGCGTAATGTTCTTGAGATCTAGTTTTTTAATAAAAAAATAACAAGTTCAAAGACATTAAATGCTCAACATTTTTCTTCATGCGTTATGCAAAATGATGAAAACAATAATTTCAAAATCAGAACTCCAGATAGCACAAATTTTTAATTAATGTATTAAGGCATAAATTTGTTTTAAAAAACTAGCAGATGCCTTTTTCAGAGGCACTAAGAGAGAATAAAACTAACCCCAATTCAGGATAGTATTTATCTAGATTAAAGATCCAAAATAAGTTAGTGAAGAAACCGTTTCAAAAAAAATCAACAGAAAAAGAGATAGAGTCGAAAGAGATTGATTTACCCGAAGAAACAAGTCTAGTAGATCCTGACTATAATCGTAAAAAATTATTTAAAAAAGGAGTTAATTTGATGGCAGATGAAAAGCTTGAGGAAGCGGCGATAATTTTTGAGCAAGCATTACGAATTGAACCAACCAATATTGAAACTTTGATGAAGTTAGGTTATACAAGATTTCACTTGGAAGAATATAGTGATGCACTAAAGATTTATGATAAGATTTTAGAGATTGATGTTACCAATCCAGAAGCTTGGAACTTAAAAGCACTGGTCCACTATGAACAAAAAAGTTTTTCTAAAGCACTGGATGCCGTTGAAAAAGCAGTAGAATCAGATCCTACTTATGGAATGGCATGGTACAATAAAGCCTGTTTCCTATCGCTGGTAAACCAAGTTCCAGAATCACTTGAAGCATTGAAACGGTCAATTGAAATTGATGTAAAAAATGCAAGAAAATCAATCAGAGATAAAGATTTTAACAATGTTAGAATTGAGGAGGGTTTCAAAAGAATTGAAGAAGTAGTAGTTTTGGAATCAATCAGGCAAGGGTACCACACACTTGGCGCTATTGTTTGGACAACATTTCTAGATAAAGCAAATGCAGATGACGCAATAAGAAAATTACTTGAAAAAGGCCTTATCGTTCAACACGAAAAACGTGACGGGCTTAGTAAAATCCCAATATATGATCTTACATCAGATGTTGCAGAAAGAATGGGGAAAGAGAAAAAAGGATTGTTTGGAATCACAAAGAAGCAATTACCAAAACCGATTAAGAATCTAAAGGAACTTAGTCAAGCCATACAATCAATTAGAGAAGCAATAGAAGAAGAGAATGTCGAAAAAACAATTGAGATCTTTGATGAATTTATTGATCCATCAAAATCAGGTGAACAGATGATTGAACAATTCTTTGAGGAACACAGAGAAATCAGATTGTGGAAGATTAGATTAAAAGACAGAGGAGTGAATTATTTGATTGAAAACAAAAACAAGATGCTTAATCTTTTTGACAATGTGGAAGTTACAATTACAAAAAAACTTAGAAATGAAATATCATAGTCATTCGGCAGACAAATCCCAATAGTTTGCATCCTCTTGCTTTACTATTGGTTTCTCAAGACTTTTCCATTCTTTAAAAGATTTTACATACAATTTAACATTAGGTAAGCCAACTGATTTTAGCGCATAGTACGCTAACCCAGAAAGAGTGCCAACACTGCCACAATAAGTAATAATTTCAGAATTTCCAGAGATACCTCGATTATCTAAAAGTCGGTTCATATCTTCTTTGGATCGAAGAATTTTTTCTGGAGTCGCAAGAGTTCTGTATGGAAGGTTAATTGCACCAGGAATATGTTGCTCCAGATAGTTTAAACGCTCTCTATTATCAATTAGAATTACTTCCGGCCTATCCTTTGTTTTTTCCAAATAATCAGAGGTAGCTAGAATTTCAGGTTTAAGATGAATAGAGTGATTTGAGTTTTGAATATCAGGTATTTTATCATCATTTTCCAAACCAAGTGCCTTCCATTTACTAAAAGTTGTTTCAAGTAACGATACGTCAGAATGGCCAAGATACTCTAAGGTCCAGGCTACACGCGATGCAAGTGCACCAAATGTATCATCATAAACAACCACATGGGTTTCATCGTCTATCCCCATTGTATTTAGAAGTTTTAAAACACGTTCAGGAGCATCGTCAGATAATAAATTTGCCAACGGCAAGTTTACTGCAGATGGAATATGACTTTGCTTGTAATCTTCTTCTCTTCGGACATCAATTACTCTAACACTCTTATCTCTAATTTCCGATCTAAGTGAATCAATATCAGTCGTGGTTTTGATTACTTTTTCTCTACTCATGCAGCACATTCACCTTTTCCAGTTTTTGTATGATAACTTGAGTCACTACCATAATCAGTGAAGAAATCAGGATCATCTTCTTTTGTTGGTGGAATTGTAAGTGGATCCAAAGCTTTTCTCATATCAAGAATTGATTTTATTTCAGAATCTTCCTTTCCGTTTACTATTCTATGAATCCAAACTTTAAGAGTATCACCAGATTTTTTATTTTTTTTAAACAATTCAATGATTTTTAAAATTACAGGAATTACTCTTTTTGCTGGAATTCTATGACATGTAGCTCCAAGCATAGTCTCGCCATCAGAACGACCTCCTAATGACATTTGATAATTAGGATACATTTCTCTCCCAACTCTGCCTCCACCACCAAAAAAACCGATCGTAGCAATTCCGTGTTGTGCACATGAATTTGGACATCCACTGATCTTAATTGAGGCATCACGTAAATCATCATCTTGATCTAATTTAAGATCTAGGAATTTCCTCTGAATTTCCTTTGCCAACCTATGAGAATTTGTCAGGGCAAGATTACACGAGGTGGTGCCTGAACAACCTACAGGAGCAGCCATAGTTAAAGCACCAGACTTCGCCAACCCGATTGCAAGTAATTTTGAATACAATCTAGGAAGATCATCTTCATGTACGTAACGTAGTGCGATGTTTTGCACAAAGCCAGCTCTTGCATGACCTTCTGATGAAAATTCTCGAACTATTGTAGACAATGCAGTTAGTTGACTTGAAGTAATATCCCCAGCCTCAAGGGTAAGAAATACAGAATAATATTCAGATTGTTTTTGTTGTAGTGTGTTATTTTTTAACCATCTCGCATATCCATCAGAAATTAAAGTTCCATTTTCGTCAGATATTCTAATAGATTTTTTAATTTCTGTTGGAGTGTGATCTACTTCTAGATGAGTGACAACTGATTGAGTTGCCCTTACCACAGCTCTTTCTTTAAGAACTAGATTTTGAAATTTTTCCCAACCCATATCGTTAACAAGATATCTCATTCTATTTCGAGCCATGTTTTTTCTATCACCTAATCTATCAAAAATTCGCATCACTGCAATTGAGGTATACAAAAGATCTTCCTCTGGAGTAAATTCTTCTAATTCATTTCCTACAAAAGATTTGTTTCCCAATCCACCACCAAGAAAAATTTTAAATCCTTTTTGATTAGTTCCATTTAAATTTCGAGTTTGGGGAATCAATCCAACATCTACCATTCGTACCATGCCATGATTTTCGCAGCATGTAAAATTGAATTTGAATTTTCTTGGAAGATTTTGTGCCATGGGATTTCTCAGAAAAAATCTTGCAGTTGCAAGTGCATATGGAGTAGAATCAAATTGTTCATCAGGACAAACACCAGATAAAGGACTACACATTACATTTCTTACAGAATTGCCACACGCCTCCCTTGATGTCAAACCTACTTCGGCAAGCCCTCGTAGTATTTCTGAAACATCTTCTAAGATCACCCAGTGTAATTGAATATTTTCTCTTGTAGAAAAATGTGCACTGCCAATAGAAAATTGCTCACTTAGTTGAGCTATTTTTTCAAGTTGGTTTGGATATATTTCACCTGCAGGTAATTTGATTCGGACCATAGCATAATCACTAGTCATTCTAGTGCCATATGCCCCATGTTGAAGTCTATATCGTCTAAAGCTGTCTTCATCATATTTTCCTTGCCGAAACAACTTTACAGTATTAGCAAAATCTTCAGCCTCTTCAACTCTTGCCCAATTTATTTTAGGTATGGATGAATCGCGATGTGATTGTTTAATTTCGGATGCCGTCAATACAAGAGGAAATTCTTTGAGTTGTGATATAAATTTTTGATATGTGGAATTTAAGGTAACAAATTTTCAGTATCATACGTAAACTTACCTTAAAAATTCAAATGATTTCCATATTTTAATTGGATTAGTTTCCCCTAATGTTAGAAAAACTTGTGGGAAAGTATTAATGGGTTCTTAGAATCAATAATTTTATGCAAAAAGCAACGATTGTAGAAAAATCAACAAAAATATTTACAGATGTACGTGAAGTTGACATTACCAGAGCTATTGCAAACGAGTTTCATTCAGTTTTAATAGACAGAGCAGAATCGGATGTGATAATTATTGGTGCAGGACCTGCAGGATTAACAGCGAGTCGAGATCTTTCAAATATGGGTTTCAAAGTTTTAGTTGTTGAACAAAATAATTATCTCGGCGGAGGTTATTGGTTAGGTGGATACATGATGAATCCAGTAACTGTTAGAGAACCAGCCCAAAAAATATGGGATGAATTGGGAATACCTTACAAAAAAGTTTCAGAGGGATTGTATATAACCCCGGGACCACACGCAGTTTCAAAATTAATTGCGGCTGCCTGTGATGCAGGAGTAAAATTTCTCAATCTTACAAAGTTTGATGATCTTATTTTAAAAAATGGTAGAGTGACAGGCATAGTTGTCAATTGGATGCCAGTCTCAGCATTACCAAGAAATATCACATGTGTGGATCCAATCGCGCTTGAAGCAAAGATGGTCATTGATTCATCAGGACATGATTCTGTTGCAGTAAAAAGACTTGTAGATAGAGGACTGGTAGAATGGAAGGGAATGAATCCAATGAATGTAAACGAGGGAGAAGAGCACGTAGTTCACAATACAGGTGAAGTTTATCCAGGATTAGTTGCAGCAGGAATGTCCGTGACCGAAACATATGGATTGGCAAGAATGGGTCCAACATACGGTTCAATGCTATTTTCAGGAAAGAAAGCAGCAGAGATCACAGCAGAGAAAATTAAAGAGTTAGAAAGATAAACAATCATTAATTTAATGATGTGTTGAAAATCTCGAAGATATTTTTGTATGATGAGCCAACTATTTCCCAAATTCACCTTGAGCGACTGGTCACTTTTCTAAAAGAGATATTTCCAATTCAAGTGGAGAAGAGAGACAGTATTCTAAAACTCTCAAAAGAGGATACCGCTGAAAAAATTGCCTCATGTAGAATTCTCAATCCCATAAAACCATATGAGAAACACATACCAACCATAGATGAAATTCTTTTTGAAGAATCAAATTTCATCCAAGAAGCAAATACAGAAAACATCATCATGTATGACGGATTTGAATTACAGAAAGTATTGACAGAGTTAATTCCAAAAGATGAAATTTCAATGAATTTGCTTCATATTTTTTTCACAAGCAAACTTACATGTACATATGATTATGAGGATTATAGATATCATGGTAGAGCACTAATTGGTTCAAATCCTTCGATAATTTCAATCACAGGCATAATCGAAGCCCCAGCAAAGCCAAGAGAATACTACATGGATCTAATAACACAAGATACACAGCATACAAACATCGAATCTATAAAACAGAAATATCGTGGGACTTTTCTAGAGTACAATGACTCTAGATTATCAAAAATTATTGAAGGGTATCTATTACAAGAAATATTTTATTTTGAAACAGGAGAAGCGTTTTGTGATAAAAAAGAGTGTAGACTCTATAATGCCCATTGGCAAAAGGATCTATTGTATTCACAATTAGAAAGTAGAAAATTATGTGATAAACATCAGCAAGTATTGAAGAGTCTAATCATCTAATATTCAAGGAAAATAGGTCATTTCAAAATATTTTTGAGGTTTAAGAAATATTTTTACAAATTTAAGACAATGTCTGAACGTTTCTGAGTCATATCGTCTATGTATTCTACAAAATTAGATATCACTTAAATTAATGAAATTCAAAGCTGTCATATTATGATGGCTGCAGACTCTGGTGCTACAATACTTGAAACCAAAGATGATTCACCAAAAATACTAGGTAAAAAGAAAACAAAATTTGATATTATAATTATCGGAGCAGGTCCTTCAGGATACACTGCAGGAATTTATTGTTCCAGAGCGGGATACGATACACTGATTTTATCAGGAATTCTGCCAGGGGGTCAACTGGTCAACACGACAGAAGTTGAAAATTATCCAGGATTTGAGAAAGGAATAATGGGTCCAGATTTAATGATAGAGATGAGAAAACAAACACAAAGAATGGGAACTACCATAATTGATGACGAGGTTGTAGATGTGGATTTCAGACATTCCCCATTCAAAGTCCTAACAGGTTCAGAAGAATATGAAGGAAGAGCAGTAATTATTGCAACTGGTGCAAATCCTAGAAAACTGGGATTGCAGGGAGAAAAAACATTTGCAGGAAAGGGTGTCTCGTATTGTGCAACATGTGATGGTCCATTTTTTAGAAATCAAGAATTGATAGTAGTTGGTGGTGGAGATTCCGCAGTGGAGGAAGCAATATTCCTTACCAAATTTGCAACAACGGTACATCTAGTACATAGAAGAGAAGAATTACGTGCAAGCAAAATAATGCAAGAAAGGGCAATTAATAATAAGAAAATTAAGTTCCATTGGGATTCAGCAGTGATAGACATCAGGGGGGATCAAAAAATGCGCCAGGCAATATTAAAAAATATCAAAACAGGCGAAGAAAAGATGCTGGATGTTGCAGGACTTTTTGTTGCAGTTGGTCACGAACCGAATACAAAATTGTTCAAGAAGCAAATTGAATTAGATGCTGAAGGGTACATTATTTTAAAAAATAAAACACACACAAATATTGAAGGCGTGTTTGCTGCAGGCGATGTCCACGATAGAAATTACAGGCAGGCAATTACAGCTGCAGGATTTGGATGTATGGCGGCAATAGATGTAGACAAGTATCTCACAGAAAATTCTGAAAAATAGTGTTCTCCTCTTTTAGGTTGGCGGTTTTTGATGAAATACATGCGCTGGTTTTATTTTCAAGATGATTCTTTTTTCATTTGGACTTTGTCTTGGATACTTGTCATATCCAAAATATCTTTTTGCCAATTTATCGATATGTAAATCAGCATTTTCTTCTGTAGTTTCTTCGACCGTTCCACGAATTGTTATCATGTTGTATGGATTGGAGTTATCATAAACAGACAAGGCAACACGATTATCATCTTGAACATTTTTCTCTTTCACTCTACCTTTAGCTGTATTGATGAGAATAAACTGACCGTCGTAATCAATCCAAGTTGGCGCCACATGTGGTGACCCATCTTTCATAAGAGTTGCAAATGATGCAAAATTCTTTCCCAAGAGAATTGCTTCTATCTCAGGAGTTATAGCATGTTGACTCATATGATATATTTGACTGACTTCTATTTTTAATTTTATTTTAGATTTAGATAATAGAAAAATTTACAAAATTTCTCAAAATTTTCATCCATAAACTAGATTATTCATATAGAATTGAACCGATCCCAAAAAACTTTGATCATTGCTTTAGTTAGATCGCGTTTTTTGTGCCTGGGAGGACTGATTTCATTTTTATAGAAAATTCCTAAATAACTAAATTTAATCAACAAACATCAAATGAAAACCGCTCAATGCAAGAAATGTTTGAAAAAAATTTATGAGAAGGATGTTTATACGATTCAACAATTTCAATATAGAAAAGAACCGACTTATGAGTGGACAAAGAAATTTTTTGAAGTTTCAGAAATTGGAGAGTGGGATTCGTTTTGTGAGGAATGCATTAAACATTATTCAAAAGTGTCAGATAATGCATGGAAAAAACATGCTCAAAATTAAATTCCAAACTCTTTATTCTAGAAAAATCATATCAGTGTTATGACTGAAGATTTTGAAAAATTAAAAAGATCAGCCAAGGATTATAGCGATAATTTAGTGAAATTAGGGCAGGAATTGTCTGAAATTCAATTTAGATATAAAATAATGGAAAATGCTACCAATGAGTATTGGAAAAATCAGATAGAGAAATTTAAAAAATATAACGAAAAGGGTAAAGAATACTATATTCAAGCACATGCACTGATAAATCTGGTAGACAAGGAGCAGTCAGGATTATTTCTACTCAGTATCAGTAAATTGCGTCAACTTGGATTAAAACTAGAAAAAATTATGGAGAAGGTAAAGCAAAATCCATCCATTATCAAATCAAAGGATAAACAACAAAGCAAATGGAGTAAAGAACTAAGAGAACAACTAGTGGAGGCAAGTAATGGATGTTTAAATCATGAGATGAGTATGAATAAATTTTTTCGCGAGTTTTATGAGAGTCATTTAAAGAAAATTTTAGAGGAAAATGAGTAGAAATAAGTTCAGATGTTTAAAATCAATATGCTAATTCTGACATGTATTTTGCTTCTTTGAGTGCAGTATTGAATTCGTCTCCAGTCATAATATTTTGTTTTGCATACACGCTTTTGAATTTTCTTCCATCATCGGCAAATATTCCGACCACACATCCATCACCGTCAATACGATATTTTTTCATACATGCATAAACAGCTGCAGATGAAGGGCTGATCAACAGTTTGTCTTTTGCAAATACTTCCTTTACAACTGAAAAAGCTTCGTCGTTATCAACTGAGACCCAGTCATCAACCACCTTTTCTCGTTTCAAAAACAAGTCAGGTTTTGCAGACTCTTCAAAGTTTCTCCACCCCTGGATCAGATGATTTTGTTGCGGCTGACATCCAATAATTTTAACAGCCGGATTTTTTTCTTTAAGAAAAGTTCCAATTCCAGTAATCGTGCCCCCGGTTCCAACGCCGGTAAAGAAATGGGTTACTTTTCCATCAGTTTGTTTCCAAATTTCTGGGCCCGTTCCAACATAATGACCCATAAAGTTTGCTTCATTTGAATATTGATTTGGAGAATAGTACACATCAGGTCGTGAAGATGCAATTGATGTGGCCAATGCGATACTTTGATCAGTTCCAGCACCAACCTTGGGACAGAGATCATCACTTGTTTCAAAAACTTTGGCACCTAGGTTTCTAATGATGTCCTTGGTTTCATTGCTGGCTTTTTCAGGTATCACTATTTCAACTTTGTAACCAAGTAAATTTGCAATACCAGTTAGTGCGATACCGGTATTTCCAGAAGTAGGTTCAATGATGATACTTTTTCCTCTTGTGAGTATTTTTCTTTCTTCACCATCTTTAATCATCCAATATGCTGCCCTATCTTTTACGGAGCCAAATGGATTGTGACCCTCAAGTTTTGCAAAGTATGTAATTTTATTATTTGAAAGAGAATCTAGTTTCACAAGAGGTGTGTTGCCAACTCGATTTAATATGTCAGAACTTGTAACAGATGCCATGATTTTATCTTATTTCACCTTTTTAATTTGAAAAGTGATCGTGATACCATCTTTTTTCATATTTAAAAGCTCATGGCCATTTCTTGTCACCCATCTTGAAATATCATCTTCAGCTGCAGGATCATCTGCAGATACAGTTAACACTTGGCCTACCTGCATTTTTTCAATTTCAATTTTAGTTCTAAACACAGGTTCAGGACAGAACATCCCTGTAGCATCCAATTTCTTTTCATTTGATTCAGACATAAATGATATCTAATTTGTGATTTAGATTTTGTTATATTAAAATCTATTTTAAGGTAAAAACATGATATTGTCAAAATTAGCTTGGATTAACTAGTCGAACCATACTAGCTAAGTTGTAATTGTTTTGCCTAAACCGATTGAATATTTACGTATGAAAGGACATGTTTTCATATTAACAATCAAAATTTAAATTCTAAGTTACTTGAAAAGAATAAACGAGTTTATCGACAATCAATAAAAAGGGAAAGCCCCCCACTTACGCACAAAAACATGCGTTATGACTAGCGTAATGGTGTGGTATGATTTGTTGGAGATTTTTGAAAAAATTAAGAAAGTATTGTTGTTTTCCAACCTTCAATCTCTTTATCAAAATTCTTTAATTGATTTTCAAACTGTTTCACCGATAATGTTTCAGGCCTAATGAAAGTCCATGATACCGTTGAACCTCTCTCGTTTGGTGTCACCCTGCAAAATACTGTCCATTCTCCACCACCGCCGATAAAATCATGGTCCATTATCCCATGTTCCTCATCATGTCTTAACCTGATCTTTGCAGAACCAAATGGAGTATCGGCATGCCAAAAACCATCATTTTCTCTTTTTATATTCTTCAAAGATCCGCCAGATTCCCAGTTTTTTATGTTTGAAAAAAACACGTAAACATCTATCGGATTCCTATCTACCACCATTGTTTTTACGATAACTGATCTTGGTTCTTTACTCATTTTACTCTCATTAAATGTTGTATTGATAAAAGTTATATTAATTCTGATGTTTAGTTTCTGTCAACAGTCTTTCCATTCTTAAAGTAATTCATTGAAATCGGTAACGAATCAATCATTTTATCATCATTTATGTCTTTCAAACTTTCAAACCACTGTCTCTTTCTATCTGCATTCAGATTCACCAGTCTTTCAACTGTCTTGAACTGTCCAATCTGATTAATCGAATTTGTCAGTATTGCAGTTCTTAGTCGATTAACTCTCAATACTTTCATGACCTGATACAACTGTCCATTTTTCTCTATAGTATCCAGGTGCTCAATCTGTTTATTCCCTAAATTTCCTATTGTCCTTTTTTTCCATTTTCCATTGAACCGATAATGCCGTTTTGTAGCACATACACATCAGTTCCTGAATTTTCATAGGCAAATTTACCTAGTGTGGTTGAATCTAAATCTAATTTCTTTGTAGTAATGATACTATCAGTGGCAAAAGACGCCACCTCATTTTCAATGTTATTTTTTTGTACAGAATCATAGAGCCATTTTGAACATTGTTCCAAGATTTCGATCTTTCATAAAATAAGGATCGCAGTTTTGGAAATTAATTTTTTGTGAAATTCTCTTCATCAGATAGATTCCAATTTTGTAAAATAGTGACCAAATGTAACTATTTTGATTAGCATCATAAATTCGTAGTAAAAGAGTCAAGAGCCATTTCGAACTTGGATAGTGTTCAGATATATAATCAGATAAATATTCTTTAGAATTATCAATCTTATACTTTAGATGATCAAGTGTTTCATTTTGTAGGGCGTATCCAGTTTG
>Ga0315276_10004254_pt1 | contig 13139 bp, 10 predicted proteins | sample YL17G05_0_MG_FD_204542 | JGI IMG/M metagenome (GOLD analysis project Ga0315276, IMG submission 204542) | Sediment microbial communities from Yellowstone Lake, YNP, Wyoming, USA - YL17G05_0 | ecosystem: Environmental > Aquatic > Freshwater > Lake > Sediment | place: USA: Wyoming | collected... | reverse complement strand
AACTCTAACCAGGTTAGATCTTGAGCTTGCTCTGAGGTCTAACCTGGTTAGAATTATTGCTATGCGACAAGCCCCGATAGAAATTAATTTCTAACGGGGCAAGCGGAGGCGGCTACACAGGCGCCGCCAACCCCTTAGTGCCTAAAGATTTTCACTACCTTATCGATTATCCCAAACTTCATGATGTCGCTGTAAAATATGAACACCGTCAGCATGATGAGGAACGTCACCCCGATATTCGCGACGACCTCCTGTGCCTTTGGCGAGAGCGGTTTGCCCCGCAGCTTCTCGAGCCCCAGGAATATGATATGCCCCCCGTCGAGGACCGGCAGCGGCAGCACGTTGAAGATGGCCAGCGACGCGCTCAAGATGCCCATGATGAACAGTATGTGGATGAATCCCATCTTCGCGGCCTGCCCCGTGATCACGAATATCCCGATCGGCCCGGTCATCGACTCCTTGAGCGAAAGCCTGCCCGTCACGATCGACCAGAGCGCCTTGTACGTGTCGGCCGTCAGACGCAGCAGCTTCTTGCCTCCCATGTAAAACGACTTGAAGAACGGGTATTTGATGCTCTCGATCTTCTGGGATGGCGAGATTCCGACCAGCGCCCTCGTTATCTGGTTGCCGAAGATATCTTTCATCTTCCGTACCGTAGGGGTGATGCTCTTATGGATCGTTGTGCCGCCGCGCTCTATCGTCAGGTCGATCGGGGTTTCCGGATGTTTGTAGATTAGTTCGGTCATGTCCTCCCAGTACCTGACATCTTTACCGTCAACGGCGAGGACCTTATCGCCGACGGCGAGCCCCTGCCGGAGGGCCGGGTAATCTTTCAGGAGGCCGCCGATCTCGGTCGTCAGCGTAGGGCTGCCGAACATGAATATGACGGAAAATACAAGGAACGCCAGGATGTAGTTCAGCAAGGGGCCGGCGAATATTATCTTAAAGCGGTCGCCGATACTTCGCGACAGGAACTCCCACCGCGCCCCGGTCAGCTTTTCCCACGGCTCATCGCCGCCCATCTTCACATAACCGCCGAGCGGTATGGCCGATATCAGGTACTCGGTCTCGCCTTTTTTCACCGATGCTATCTTCGGCCCGAAGCCGAACGAGAACCTCTCTACCCGCACGCCAAGCCTCTTGGCGACGATAAAATGACCGAACTCATGCACTATGACCAGGATGCTTAAGACCGCCAGGAACGATATTAACGATAACAAAACGACCTCACTTCCTCTCTGGCCCATCCGTCGGCATCCAGTATGCCGCCTATCGAAAGGGCCTTTCTTCGATTATTCTTGTGCCGCGACAATACCTTCTCTATGGTCTCTGATATGCCGGAGAACTTTATATTGCCTTCCAGGTAGCATTTGACCGCCTCTTCGTCCGCAGCGCACAGGACCGCCGGGGCCGTCCCGCCTGCCCTGGCAGCATCACGCGCCAGCTCAAGGCACGGGAATTTGTCCGTGTCCGGCTTTCTGAATGTCAGGCTCGCAACCTTGGCGAAATCAACCCTCTTCACGATCGCGTCCGAGCGCCCGGGATATGTCAGCGCGTATTGTATGGGAAGCCGCATATCGGGAAGGGCCATCTGGGCAAGAACCGCGCCGTCCGACATCTCCACCATGGAATGGACGATCGCCTCCGGATGTATCAGCACTTCTATGCGCCGCTCATCTATCCCGAAGAGGTATTTCGCCTCTATTATCTCGAGCCCCTTGTTCATCATCGTCGCGGAATCGACAGATATCTTTTTGCCCATGTTCCACTTGGGATGGCGCAGGATAAAACTCTTAGGCAGAGTATCGAAACGGTTCCGGTCGACATCGAGGAGGGGCCCGCCGCTTCCGGTAAGATATATTTTTGAAAGGCCGGCGGACCTTGAGCCTATGCACTGGAATATCGCGCTGTGCTCGCTATCTACCGGGAGTATCCTGACCTTATTCTTTGCGGCGAGAGCCATGAGAAGCGGGCCTGCGCTTACCATCGCCTCCTTGTTGGCGAGCGCGATGCTCTTTTTATTCTTTATCGCTTCTACGAGCGGGACGAGGCATGCGCTTCCGCTTATCGCGAAGATTACCAGGTCGACGTCCTTGCGCGAAACGATCTCTTTCAGGCCGGCCGTGCCGCTCAGCACCTTGACGCCGGACCCGACAAGCCTCTTTGCCTCATTGGCAAGGAATTCGCTGCCCGCGCAGATGGCGGCGGGATGGAACGCGCGGGCCTGACGCGCGAGAAGATCGACGCTGGAATCCGCGGAAAGCGCAACTACCTTAAAATCGTTCTTCGACCGCCGGATAACATCCAGCGTATTGACCCCTATCGAGCCGGTAGAGCCCAGTACGGCTATTCTCTTCATCCCGTTACATCTCCAAATGTAATACTAGGCGATATCCCCTATTACAGCCCCTCAATACTGACTCATTAAGAGATGTAACGGGATTCATCGCTTCATCAACACTTCAACGTAGAAATAGAATATCGGCGCCGTGAAGAGCAGGCTGTCGATCAGGTCCAGCATACCGCCGAACCCCGAGAGGATCGAGCCGGCATCCTTAACGCCGCAATCCCTCTTCAGCAGCGACTCGGCCAGGTCGCCGACCTGCGCGAGTATGCCGAGCAGGAACCCGAGCACGACCAGGTGGCCGTACGGAAAACTCGGCAGATATGCCTTGCTCGCTACCGCGGTGACGACGCTGAAGGCCAGCCCGCCGATCGTGCCCTCGACCGTCTTGTGCGGGCTTATCCGCGGGATCAGGCTGTGTGCGCCCATCGCGCTCCCGACGAGGTACGCCCCCACATCCCCCATCTTGGTAACGAGCACCACGAACCCGACCAGGAGTGTGCCTCCCGGCATAAACTTCAGCTTGACGAAGAACGAGAAAAACCATGCGATGTAGAGAAGCCCGAACAGTGTCACCGCGACGCTCGCCAGCGCCTGCGCGCTGTCGCGCCTGGTGAACTGGAGAACGAATATGAACAGGCACGCGATCACGATAAAGAACGGCTCGAGCGTGAAATACCCCTCCATGCCCTTCTGGAAATATATCATGACGGGGATGGTCATCCCTATGACGATACCGAAGTACTTATAGACGACGATGCCTTTCCTCTCGACGCTCGTGAAATATTCCGAAAGCGCGCATCCTATCATGCCGGAGGCAAGAAGCGTGAAGACCCAGTTAGGGAAGAAGAATGTGACGATCACGACGAGTGTGACCATCAGCGCGCTGGTCACGATCCTCATCGCAAGCGAATGGCTATCCACCGAACCTCCTTTCCCTGCCCTGGTATTCGGCAACCGCTTTCCTGAGATCCTCTTTCCCAAAATCGGGCCATAGCTTCTCCGTTACATATATCTCGGCATACGACAACTGCCAGTTCAGGAAATTCGATATCCTGAACTCGCCCGAGGTCCGTATCATCAGGTCCGGGTCGGGCAGGTCCTTCGTATAGAGATAACGCGAGAAAAGCGCCTCGTCGATATCATCCGCGCCCACCCTGCCCGCCTTCACATCAACGGCTAACGCCCGCGCGGCGTCGACGATCTCCGCGCGGCCTCCGTAATTGAGCGCGATGTTAAGGATAAAGGCCGTGTTGCCCGCGGTCATTGCCACCGTCCGGGCTATCTTATCCTGTAACCGGGCCGGCAGCTCCCGGATCCTGCCGATGACCGACAGCCTGACATTGTTCTTATGGAGCTTCTCGGCCTCCCGGTCGATATAATCCTCGAGAAGCCGGAAGAGAGAGTCGACCTCTTCCTTCGGTCTCTTCCAATTCTCGGTTGAAAACGTGTACAGCGTCAGGATCTCCACGCCGAGTTCCCTGGCGGCCTCCATCACCTCTTCGACCGACTTGGCGCCCGCGCGGTGGCCGGCGATCTTCGGGAGATGTCGCCTGGTCGCCCACCTGCCGTTACCGTCCATGATTATCGCGACGTGCGTTGGAACACTGCTGTTCTTTGCCATCGGTCCTTAAACAGCGATGGGGGATCACCTGCGTCCCCCACCACCGGTATCTCATATTGTCAGGCCGGCTGCCATCATCTACTTTATCAGCGTATACGTCATGATGAACGATGCGAAGACTATAGAGACCATCGACATCAGCTTTATCAGTATGTTGAGACTCGGGCCGGATGTGTCTTTGAACGGGTCGCCGACCGTGTCGCCGACGACGGCCGCCTTGTGGGCCTGCGAGCCCTTCCCGCCGTAATTGCCCTCTTCTACGTATTTCTTCGCGTTATCCCATGAGCCGCCGGAATTGGCCATCATGATGGCGAGCACGAAGCCCGAAACGGTCGCGCCGGTGAGCATGCCCGTGACGCTGTCGATGCCGGCCACGATACCCACGATGACCGGCGCCGTGATAGCCATCAACGATGGCAATATCATCTCTCTCTGGGCCGCGGCCGTGACTATTTTGACGCACCTGGCGTAATCGGGCTTTGCCCTGCCTTCCATGATACCCGCTATCTCCTTGAACTGACGCCTCACTTCAACCACGACACCGCCTGCCGCGCGGCCGACCGCCTTCATCGTCATCGAGCAGAACACGAACGGCAGCATGCCGCCGATAAAGAGGCCGATGAGCGTCTTCGGATTCATCATCGAAAGATCGATCTTGCCGCCGAGTATCTGGATCTGGTCGCGGTACGCCGCGATGAGCGCCAGCGCTGTAAGAGCTGCTGAGCCGATCGCGAACCCCTTGCCCGTCGCCGCGGTGGTATTTCCGAGCGAGTCGAGCGCGTCCGTCCTCTGGCGCACCTCCTTGGGCTGATGGGTCATCTCGGCGTTGCCGCCGGCATTATCCGCAACCGGGCCGTACGCATCGGTCGCCAGCGTTATCCCGAGGGTTGACAGCATTCCCACGGCGGATATGGCGACGCCGTAAAGCCCCATATTTGGATTCGCCGCGCCGCCCGAGAGGTAATAGCTCGCCATGATCGCGGCGCAGACCACCACGACGGGTACAAACGTCGATATCATCCCGACCGACAACCCGCTTATGATGACAGTGGCCGGTCCCGTGAGGGTCTGGTGCGCGACCTCCCTGGTCGGTGTATATGTGCTCGAGGTGAAGTATTCCGTAGAAAGGCCTATGATCACACCGGCCACGAGGCCGGCGAGGACCGACCAGTATATGCCTATGTACTGCATGCCGAGGACGTGCCTGACGACGAAGAACGAGACGACGGCTACGATGATCGAGCTTGAGAAGACGCCGCGCCTCAGCGCCATCAGCAGCGCGCCCTGCTCTGCCTTCTCTTTTGTCTTTACGAAGAACGTCCCAATGATCGACGCCACCACGCCTACGGCGGCCATGACCATCGGTATCGTGACCGACTGGAGGCCCAACCCCAGGCCTCCGAACGCGGCGACGCCGAGCGCCGACGTGGCGACGATGGAACCGACGTATGACTCGTAGAGGTCCGCGCCCATTCCCGCGACGTCACCGACGTTATCGCCGACATTATCCGCTATGACGGCGGGGTTACGCGGATCGTCTTCAGGTATTCCCGCCTCGACCTTTCCGACCAGGTCCGCACCGACATCCGCGGCCTTCGTAAATATGCCGCCGCCGACCCTGGCGAAGAGCGCCTGGGAACTCGCGCCCATACCGAAGCAGAGCATCGTGGATGTGATGGCGCCGAGCTTATCCATTCCGTGGGTTGCCGGATGGCTCGCATACCACCAGTCGAGGAAATAATACCATATCGACAGGTCCAGCAGGCCCAACCCGACTACGACGAGCCCCATCACGGCGCCCGAGGAGAACGCGACGTTGAGAGCGGCGTTCAGGCTCCCCTTTGCCGCATTCGTGGTCCTGGCGCTCGAGTTCGTGGCCATGGTCATGCCGATAAAGCCGGACATACCGGAGAAGAAACCGCCGGTGAGGAACGCGAACGGAACGAATATAGCAAGATGGCCTTTTAACGCGAGCGCCAGCAGGATCACGAACATCACGCCGAAAAAAATGGCGACGCCGGTATACTGCCTCTTCAGATACGCGCGGGAGCCCTCCCTGACGGCATCCGCTATCATCACCATATCGTCGGTCCCCTCGCTCTTCTTCATTATCCTGGCCGCCAGGTATGCAGCGAACCCGAGCGCCAGAATAGAGCCGAGAGGAGCTAAAATAAGCAGATCAAAGTGCATCGCTATGCTCCTTTCGAGAATGTTTGGCTTCTCTCGGAACCGACCGAGATAAGCACTATCTTTGTATGTAAAAGGGCCTGAACCCTCTTCAGGTAATTTTTCGCGTTGCGGGGAAGTTTTTCATACGAGGTTATCTTTGTCGTATCGGACTGCCAGCCCGGCAGCTCCTCGTAGATCGGCTCGCAGGCGGTAAGCGCCTTTATGCTGGAAGGGAAATCGTTATACACTTTGCCGTTATACCTGTAGCCGGTGCATATCTTTATCGAGTCGAGATCATCGAGCACGTCGAGCTTCGTGACGACGATCTCATCAATGCCGTTCACCATGATCGAGTGCCCGACGACGACCGCGTCGAACCAGCCGCACCTGCGCGGACGCCCCGTCGTGGCGCCGAACTCCTTACCCTTCTGCCGTATCCGCTCCATCAGGTCCGGCCCGAACTCTGTCGGGAACGGCCCTTCGCCGACCCTCGTCGTATACGCCTTGACCACACCGACCACCTTGTCTATCTTCGTCGGACCGACACCGGTGCCCGTGGACGCGCCGCCGGCGGTGGAATTGGATGAGGTGACGAACGGGTAGGTCCCGTAATCGACGTCCAGGAGCGTCCCCTGGGCCCCCTCGAAGAGGACCCTCTTCCTCTTACTGATCGCGTCGTTCAGCAGGCGCTTCGTATTGCAGACGTACTTCTTGATCTTTTTTCCGTACTCGAGATATTCGCCGTAGAGCCCGTCGAAAGAAAAGTTCTCCACGCCGTATATCTTCGTGAGGACCGCGTTCTTCTCATCGAGGTTCGACTGCAGTTTCTCCCGCAGGGTATCCGCTTCCAGCAGGTCGATGATCCTGATGCCTGAGCGCGCCACCTTATCGGCGTAGCAGGGCCCGATGCCCCTCTTCGTCGTCCCGATCTTTTTCTTCTTCTGCTCTTTCAGCTCGTCGAGCGTCCTGTGGTAAGGGAATATCACGTGCGCCTCTTCGCTGACGAAGAGCCTGCCGTCGACGCTTACCCCCCGCTTCTCGAGCATCGCTATCTCTTCCAGGAGCGCCTTCGGGTCGATCACGACTCCGTTACCTATAACGCATATCGTCCCCTTATGCAGGATACCGGACGGTATCAGGTGCAGGACGAACGAATCCTTCCCCACGACGACCGTGTGGCCGGCGTTATTGCCGCCCTGGTACCTGACGACATAGTCGGACTTGGCGGAGAATATGTCTATTACCTTGCCCTTCCCCTCGTCTCCCCACTGCGCGCCCAGAATTACTATATTTGACATGCTTTCCTTTTCACGCTTCACGCTAAACGCTAAACGCCCTACGGCGACATCGTGAATATTGTGCGCGCGATGTCGGGATACTTGGCGATAAACCGCAGCTCGTCTTCGGTAAGCGGCTTCTGCGTATGGACGTTGGCGTATCTGACAAGTTCCAGTATCTTCGTCGCGTCCTTATCGTCCTTGAACTTCAGCTCGAGCTTGTCATACACGTTCCTGAAGCCCTTGATACCGCTGTACTCACCCGCGGTGATCTGGCGGCCCGTCTCGATGAGCTCCGGCTCGCCGCGGCCGAGCTCCTCGAAGTCGTAGAGCTCGTAGTTGCGCCTGTTCTTCAGGGCTCCGTCCGCGTGAATGCCGGACTCGTGCGCGAACGCGTTCGCGCCTACGCCGGGCTGGTTGATCGGTATCGGCACGCCGAAGGCATACGATGCGTACTTCGCTATCTTCCAGGCGTGGTTCAGCTTCACATTCTCATCGAGAATATACTTGCCCGCGAAGCCGCTCGCATATTTGACGGCAAGGATGACGCTTACGAGATCCGCGTTGCCGGCCCGCTCGCCCATGCCGTTTACCGTCGTATTGATATATGCGTCTACACCGCCGTCTATGGCCGCCTTGGCGCCTGCGACCGAGTTGGCCACGACCATACCCAGGTCATTATGGCAGTGGATCTCTATCGGAAGCTTCACTTCGTTTGCCAGCATCTTGATCCTGTCGTAGATCGTGAACGGGTCGTCGAAGCCGAGCGTATCGCAGTACCGGATCCTTACGGCGCCGGCCTTCTTGGCTGCCCTCGCGAACTTGATCAGGTAATCGATGTGCGTCCTGGAGGCGTCTTCAGCATTTACACAGACGTGTTTGACGCCGAGTTTCAGCGCGGTATGAACCGCCTCGATCATCTCTTTTACGACATCTTCTTTCGTGTACTTACCCGCGAATTTACTTCCGATCATCTGTTCCGATGTGGAGATCGAAAGATTGAGGTTCTCGATCTTCGTCAGCTTGCACGCCTTCTCCACGTCGCCCGTGATAGCGCGTATCCAGCCGCTCAGCATTATGGGCTTCAGGACCCCCATCTTCGCAAGCTCCAGGTTCGCGTTCAGATAATTGGTCTCGTGGCGCGTAACCGGAAATCCGAACTCTGACTGGGCGACGCCCATATCATTGAGGTAAAAATTTATCATCGTCTTCTGCAGCTTCGCCAGCCCCAGCCTCGATGTCTGCACGCCATCCCTGTTGGTGACGTCGAGAATATATATCGTGTTCTGCTTTGCCATGGTCATCCTTTTTTTGTTTACAACTTAACCAATTTCACGCCGAAGATGTTCGGCGCTTTCCGTATCTCCTCGAGGACGTTCTTGGGGACATCGCTGTCGATATTCAGGACGCTGACCGCCTTGCCGCCCTTTGTTTCACGGCCGAATGACATGCCGGCGATGTTGACATTATTCTTCCCGAGGATCGTACCTATCTGGCCTATGATGCCGGGAACGTCCTTATTCTGCATAAAGAGCATATACCCTTCCGGCACGGCATCGATGTAGGATTCGTCTATCCTTACTATTCGCGGATCGACCTTGGTGAAGAGCGTACCTGCGATCGAACTCTTCATCTTGTCGGTCTCCACCTCGACGATGATCAGGTTCGCGAAATCCTGTATCTGGTCGACCTTCGTCTCGGTTACCCGTATGCCGCGCTCCTTGGCGATGACCATGGAATTGACGAAGTTGACCGTGTCCTGGAGAATCGGCGTCAGCATCCCCTTGATGACCGACAGCGTGAATGGCGTCAAGTCGAACTTGATCACATCGCCGACATACCGGATCTTGACCTGCTTTATGTGCCCCTCGACGAGCTGCGCCTGTATCGAGCCCATCTTCTCGGCCAGCTTCAGGTAGGGCTCGATCACTTTCCACGTCTCGGCCTCGACGCACGGCACGTTCACGGCGTTCCTGATGCAGCCGGTCAGAAGCGCGTCACGAACGGTGTTCGCGACCTCTACCGCGACGTTGGTTTGCGCCTCTTCGGTGGACGCGCCCAGATGCGGCGTGAGCACCATCTTATCGAGCTTCAACAGAGCGTTATCTTTCGCCGGGGGCTCCTGCTCAAAAACATCGAGCGCCGCCCCGGCGACCTTGCCCGCCTCTATCGCCCTGGCGAGCGCGGCCTCATCGATGATGCCGCCCCTGGCGCAGTTGATCAGCCGCACGTCCTTCTTCATCATCGCGATCTCCTTATCCGAGATCATGTGCTTCGTGTCATCGGTGAGCGGCGTGTGGACGGTGATGTAGTCGGCGTTCTTGTACAGGGTCGAAAGGTCGGCGGGCTCTATCCCGAGCTCTTTTGCCTTCTCCATCGAAAGGTAAGGGTCGTACGCAAGGATCTTCATGCCGAAGCTTAAGCTCCGCTTGGCCACCTCGGTGCCGATCCTGCCCAGCCCCACGATGCCGAGCGTCTTCCCGCAAAGCTCATGGCCCATGAACTTCTTGCGCTCCCACTCGCCTCTCTTCATCGATGCGTCTGCCTGAGGGATGTTCCTGGAGAGGGAGAGCATCAGCGTGAACGCCTGCTCGGCCGTCGATATCGTGTTACCGGCCGGGGTGTTGACGACGACGACGCCTTTTTTCGACGCCGCATTGACATCGACGTTGTCGAGGCCGACACCGGCGCGGCCTATGATCTTCAGCCTGGCGGCCGCCTCGATCACGTCTTTAGTGACCTTCGTGCTCGAGCGGACGACGAGGGCATCATAATCCTTTATGACTGATTTCAGCTCATCCGGCGTGAGCTTGGTGTTGACATCGACAGAAAACTCCTTCTCTTTCGTAAGGATCTCGACCGCCTCCTTGGAAAGGGAATCGCTGATCAGTATTTTGTATGGCATGTTGCTCTCCTAAGATTTTGATTAACCCAGTATCTTCTGCGCCACCGCTATGCCGCTGCCTGCGGTGAATTTGTGGCCCAGCTTCGCCAGCGCCGCTTCGAGCGCCTTGATCGACTCCATCGTGTGCTCTTTATCGATACCGCCCATATGCGCGGCCCTGAAGATCTTGCCCTTCAGCGCCTCCTGGCCGCCCGCGACCGTCACGCCGTACTCGGTCTTCAGCAGCTTGATCAGGGCGTCGGCGTCCATGCCCGAGGGCGCGTTGACGCCGGTCACCGCGTTCGACGGCGACTTGGAGAATATCGTAAGCCCCAGCGCCTTCATCGCCTGGCGGAACGCCTCGGCCTGCCTGCCGTGTTCGGCTATCACATTATCGACTCCCTTTTTGTTGATCGCCTCAAGCGCCTTCTTCAGGCCGATGACGAGCGTGATGGCCGACGTGAACGGCGTGTCGGTATCGATCATCGCCTTCCTGTACTTCTTGAAATTGAAATAGAACTTCGGACATCTCGATGTCTCTCCCGCCTTGAACGCCTTTTCGCTGACCGAGCAGAACGCAAGGCCGGGCGGGATCATCAGCCCCTTCTGGGAACCGCAGATCGCGATGTCGACGCCCCACTTGTCGTTCTCGAAATCGTCCGCGCCGAGGCCGCTTATCACGTCAACGACATACAGCGCATCCGTCTTCTTCACTATCTCGCCGATCGCCTTGATCGCGTACACGGTCGCCGTCGACGTTTCGCAGAGCGTCGTGTAGACGCCCTTGACGGACGGGTTCTTCTTCAGGAGGTCCTCTATGTCGGCAGGACAAGGACCGGAGCCCCACGGCACGTCGAGGGCTATCACCTCAACGCCGTAGGCTTTCGCTATATCGCCGAACCTTTCGCCGAACTTTCCGCCGCGCACGACGATGATCGTGTCGCCCGGCGAACAGACGTTCACTATCGACGCCTCCATAGCGCCGGTGCCGCTCGAGGTGAACGTATAGACGTCGTTTGTAGTCTTATATATCTTCTTCAGGCCGTCCGTCACGTCTTTGAATATCGCCTGGTACTCCTTCGTCCTGTGGTGGATGATCGGCTTCGCCATCTCATTTCTGATCTCTTCGGGGACCGGCGTAGGGCCGGGCGTCATCAGATAATTCTTTGCCATCGCTTGATCCTTTCGTTTGGTCTATTTCTTCCTGTCTATGTTCTCGATAACTTCATCGACGATGCCGTACGCTTTCGCCTCATCCGCCGACATATAGTAGTCCCTGTCCGTATCTTTCTTCACCTTGTCCAGCGGCTGTTTCGTATGCTTGACCAGTATCTCCTCTATCCTGGCGCGCAGCCGCAGGATCTCCTGAACCTGGATACTGATATCGGTCGCCTGCCCCTGCACGCCTCCCCAGGGCTGGTGGATCATGATCCTCGCGTGAGGCAGCGCGTAGCGCTTTCCGGCGCGCCCCGCGGCCAACAGCACCGCTCCCATGCTCGAGGCCTGGCCTACGCAGTAGGTGCTCACATCCGGCTTCACAAATTGTATCGTGTCGTATATGGCCAGCCCGCTCGTCACGGATCCCCCGGGAGTATTGATGTAGATATTTATCTCCTTCGCGGCGTCCTCCATCTGCAGGAAGAGGAGCTGCGCGATGATCAGGTTCGAAACCGTGTCATCTATCGCCGTCCCTATAAAGATGATCCTGTCCTTCAAAAGCCTTGAATAGATATCGTACGCCCTCTCCGACCTGCCCGTAGACTCTATGACCATCGGGATCAATATGCTCATATCAAGCCCCCTTGTTATTTCTCGGTTATTTTCGCGTTATCCAGTAAAAAACGTATCGTCTTCCCTTCGCGGATCTTGTCCGCGAGGCTATCGACAAGTTCCCGGCTCTCGTAATGCGCCCGGACCTCTTCGGCGGTCTTGCCGCTCTGGGAGGCTATCGCCTTGTAGGCGCCGTTGATATCATCCTCGACGGCGCTGATATGCTCGCGCGTCGCTATCTCATCGAGCACGAAGAGGAGCCTGACCTGACGCACCGCGTCGTTCTTGAACCGCTCCTTGAACTCCCCGTCCTTCTTGTCGAGGTCATCCTTATTCAGGCCCTTCTCTATCAGCCGCCGCTTCGCGTCCTCGACCATGTAATCGAGCTGCCGGGTGACGAAGCTCGAAGGGACGCTGAAGACGTTCGAGTCCATCAGCTTGCCGAGGAGCTGGTTCTCCACCTCTACCTCGGCGTTGGCCTTCGCGTGGGATTCCATCTCGCGGGCGATCTCGCCCTTTAGCTCATCGACCGTAGGCCTGCCCATCTCCTTGGCAAAATCGTCATTTAAGTCCGAGAGCTTCCTCTCTTTAATCTCCCTGGCGAGCACATGGTACCGGGCGCTCTTTCCGGCGACCGACTTGTCGGGATACTTCTCGGGCAGCGTCACCTCGATGTCGCGCTCCTCGCCTTTCTTCATGCCGATGATCTTCTCGGCAAGGCCGGGGATGAACGACTCTTTTTCGACGGCGAGCCAGAGGTTCTCCCGTTTCTTGTGGAGCGGCTTGCCGTCGACCGAACATTCCATGTCACTCACTAGGAAGTCGCCCATCTGCACGGGCCTGTCCGCGACATCGACGTACTTCGCGTTAAGCTCCCTCAGGTTCTGGAGCGTCTTCTCGACGTCCTCATCGGTGACCGAGACCTTCTTCTTTTCGACCGCAATGCCCTTGTAGTCTTTCAGTTTGAATTTCGGGCGGATATCGACCTTTGCCTTGAACGTGAGCGGCTTGTCCTCTTCGAACATGACATCGCTGATCTCGGGCAGCGCGACCGCGTGTATCTCGTGCTCC
>Ga0315276_10004251_pt1 | contig 13143 bp, 13 predicted proteins | sample YL17G05_0_MG_FD_204542 | JGI IMG/M metagenome (GOLD analysis project Ga0315276, IMG submission 204542) | Sediment microbial communities from Yellowstone Lake, YNP, Wyoming, USA - YL17G05_0 | ecosystem: Environmental > Aquatic > Freshwater > Lake > Sediment | place: USA: Wyoming | collected... | reverse complement strand
CCCACCGAGGACCGCTATTTGATGACCCGTTCAGAGTTGCTGGACCGGCTGGCCGTTTTTGTAGGAGGCCGGGTAGCCGAGGAACTGGTTTTCGAAGAAACCTCCACGGGAGCCCAGAATGACTTACAACGGGCCACGGACATCGCCCGGTCCATGGTCGTGGAATACGGAATGAGCGATCGTCTGGGTCTGGTGACCTACGAACGCGAGCGGCGGCCCATGTTCCTCCCGGAGAACTTTTCCTCCGGCAAATCCTACAGCGAAGAGAGAGCCGCCCAGATCGACGGGGAAATCTCCAAGATCATCGGGGAAGCGCATGCAAGGGTGCGGGGAATTCTATCCGAACGCCGGAAGGTCCTGGATGATTTGGCCCACCTTCTTCTGGAGAAGGAAGTGGTGCAGGGGGAGGAACTGAGAGAGATGCTTTCTAAATCCCAGGCTGGAATTGCGGCTTCCTTGCCCGAGCAGCCATCCTTATCGCAAAAGGGGGACGCTGCTTAAAGTCTTAAAAAATGAATTAGGGGGCAGCGTTTTTGAGCACATTGCCACATTTCTCAGTCCATCCGCGCCTTGAAATGACAATGCCTAATAACACGCGTCAGCCGGAAACCTCTTCAAAGAATCGATTGGATCTTCTTGAAATCAATATATCCCTTGTCTACATTTGTGTGGAGGAGCTGCACCTTAAGCCGGTTGCCCACCTCGACGCCTTCATACCCGTAGAGTAATCGCCCTTCAACGGGTGGATGAAAGATACGCACCCAGGTCCCTTTGTCAGCAGCGCCCGTACAGATCGCGTCAAACCGGTCTCCGATCCTTGAAGCCAGCAGCATAGCCGCAGCTGATTTGGCAACGAACCGCTCTACCTTATTGGCATCATCTTCCTTTTTCGTGCAATGCCGGGCCAATTCCGCCAGTTCATCCTGGCTGTAGGACAGGGACGTCCCGCGCAGGGCTGCCTTCAAAATGCGCTGGGTAATCAGATCCGGGAACCGGCGGTTGGGAGCCGTTGAATGCGTATAATCCTTAACCGCGAGGCCGAAATGGCCGGACGCCGCTTCCTCCGGAAATTCGACGACATATTCACCGGGGCCGAGCAGTTTGATGAGGCTGAGAGAAAGATCGGGAAAACGGAGCGGGTCGGCTGCTTTCTGCGCGGCCAGGAAACTCGCGAGGGCCCTTGAATCCGGCTCCGGTGGAAGCTTTGAATTATGCTGGGCGGCGATCTCGACGATCCTGCCCCACCGCTTTGGGGAACGGACCATTCGCCTCAGGGAGGGAACTTTTTTCCCTTGGAGAAAGCGCGCGGTCACGCCATTGGCCGCAATCATAAAGTCCTCGATGATTTCTTTGGCCCGGTTTCGTTCATCTACCCGCAGATCCTGGAGCTCGTCTCCGGCAAAGACCGGACGGGCTTCCAGCGTCTGCAGATCCAGGGCGCCGTGCTCATGCCGCAGGGCTTTCAATTGCTGCGCCACCCGGTCCTGGATCCGGAGATTCTCTGCAAGCCCGGGGAAAACCGCCCCGGCTTCCGGCATGGGCCCTTTCTCTTCCAGCCAGGCGGCCACCCTGTTGTAGGCCAGCTTGGCGTGGTTGCGAACCAGGGCCCGATAGATATCCGAGCTTTGCATCTTTCCCACATCGCTGATCACCATCTCGATGATCAGGGCCGGGCGGTCTTCCTGATCATTGAGGGAGGTTAGACCCGTGGAGAGTCTCTCCGGAAGCATGGGAAAGATCTTGCCGGCGGTGTAGACCGAAGTCGTGTTCTGCCGGGCGTGATCATCAATGGCCGAACTCTTTTTTACGAGGGCATCCACGTCGGCGACGGCCACAAGAATCTTTACCCTCTTATCCGGAAGGGTCTCTGCCACCGTCAGCTGATCCAGGTCCAAGGAATCATCGTTGTCAATCGAGGCCCAGAGCAGGTGGCGCAGATCTTTCCCGGGAGATTCCGCCCCCCAATCGACCTGCCGAATCTCCTCCAGTTCGTTAAGCGCAGCCCTTGAAAAATCGGGCAGAAAACCGCGTTCCTTCATCACCCGGTAAGCGATCCGCTCCAGGAGACCTTTTTGTCTTCCATTCGGGGTAGCTAACATGGGTTTATAATAATCCCTGCCTTTCATATTTTTGTAACACTTTAGTTCTTTGAAAAAAGAAGTGTCGTAAGGGCCAACAGAGGCGGTCACCCCATTTTTTCAAAACTCTAAAATGATATAAATTTTTTAATCCTGAGCCTCCTGCAAAACTCTTGAAAGCAAGAGGAAGTCGTCATTCCGGGCAAGCGAAGCGCGACCCGGAATCCAGTATTTTTGAGCACTTCTGGATTCCGGCTTTCGCCGGAATGACGGAGTAAGTGACTTTTGCAAGAAGCTCTCCTGTTAGATTATTCAATATTTTTTCACCCAAGGCAACCCCCTTTATCGCCTTACCTTCTGTGGTTCTTCCTTTCCTGGCGTCAACTTATTGTGGTTCAGACCTTGGCGTCTCCTTCCACTTGCCATCCGACGAAGTATTCTCCCACGTTAGGGCCGGCCTAAAATCCATTATCTTTTCTTTAAAAATACAGGTTTTAACTGATTTACTTTCTCATGGGCGATGTGCTAATAATAATTTTGTAGAATTATCGAAAATTTGGGGAATTCAGGGCGCTGTTCGGTTTATTAACTCACTCGTTGCATAAATTGCAGGGCGAAATACAAAATTCTCAAGCCCTGCCTATTCCCAAAACAATTGGGAACCTACTCGTAGGATTTCACCTGCGGCGAATTCCATCTTCATCCCTGATTTCCCCCTCACCCTTCCCCTCTACCCCGATTCCGGGGGAGAGGGATAAATGAGGACTTTATTTGTGGCTCTGTGATCTCTGTGCCCTCTGTGGCTAATGGTTTTTGGTTGCGGCGCTGCCGCGCTGTGGCATCTTCTACAGAAACGCCCGTAAATTTACACCAATAGTAGGAACACCCCTCGTGGCGCTAAATGCAGACAGTCAGAGCCTCTCAAAAGGCAAAGCAAGATGGCAGCTTGTCACGTTATTGACGAGGCCATTCGCCGCTATCGGCAGGGCAGCGATCGGCTGGATCAGCAATTTGGGCGCCGCGGCAGTTTTCCTCTTTTTGGCATTCCTGAAGATATTACGACCCAAGCAGGTACCTAAGATCATTCAGCAGGTCTATTACATCGGGGCAAAATCCACGATGATCATCATGCTCGTCGGCCTGTTCACCGGCATGGTCATGGGCCTCCAATCCTACCGGGCCTTGGTTAAGGTCGGCGCGGAAGGGGCGCTCGGCACCCTGGTGGCTCTCTCGCTGGTCAGGGAATTGGGGCCCGTTCTCACCGCCATCATGATTGCGGCCAGGGCAGGCTCAGCGATCACCGCGGAGATCGGTATCCAACGTATCTCCGAGCAGATTGACGCCCTTGACACCATGCGCATTGATCCGCTCAGGTACCTCATCAGCCCAAGAATCGCTGCTTCCATCATCAGCTTTCCCCTGCTCACCGCTCTGTTTGACCTCATCGGCGTTATCGGCGGTTACATCTCCGGGGTATTGCTCCTGGGTGCGAATGCCGGCACCTATCTCCATCGCGTTCAGGCCAGCATGGAGATGAAAGATGTCACCGACGGTTTCATCAAGGCTATTGTTTTTGCGGTGATCGTCTCCACGGTATGTTGTTACCAGGGTTATTTCGCGCACATGCGCACGGATAGCCATGGCGCCAAAGCCGTCGGTCTCTCCACCACCTCGGCCGTCGTGCTCTCCTGTGTGCTCATTTTGGTCGCAGACTATGTTGTGACTTCCCTGCTGATTTAGAGAGGCCTATGGATACTCCGTTGATTGAATTCAAGGACGTCACCAAGCGCTTCGGACCCCGAACCGTCCTTGAGCGCGTTAACCTGCAAATCTATGAGGGACAGGTCACAACTATTATCGGCCTCAGTGGTTCAGGCAAAAGCGTGCTCCTCAAACATATCATCGGGCTACTCCAACCCGATGAGGGGACCATTCTTTTCAAGGGCAAACCCCTCCCCACGATGAAAAAGAACGAGAAGGCTGCCTCCCTCGCTCAGATCAGTTACATGTTTCAAGACAACGCTCTCTTCGACTCCATGACCGTCTATGAAAATATCGCGCTGCCCCTCCGGGAAACGACAAACCTGAAAAAAGCCGAAATAAACCTCAGGGTTACGGCCAGAATTGAACAGTCAGAACTCAGCGATGCTGCCAACAAGTACCCTTCAGAACTCTCAGGGGGGATGCAAAAACGGGCGGCCCTGGCGCGGGCCCTGGTAACCGATCCTCAAATTGTCCTCTTTGACGAACCCACTTCCGGCCAGGATCCTGTTCGGAAAAACGCAATTCTGAGTATGATTGCCCAATATCAGAGAAAATTTGGTTTTACGGCGATCCTGGTCAGCCATGAGATTCCAGATGTCTATTTTATATCCAACCGCATTCTGGCCCTCTATGATCGAGCGATTGTTTTCCAAGGCACTCCGGAGGAGCTTGAAAATTTCGACCACCCATTCAAAGATGAAGTCATCCACAGTCTCGAAGGGCTGCAGGAAGAATTAACGGGCCTCTACTCCAAACGACAGTTCAAAATTCTGTATCATGTTCAGTTGAAGCAGAAAACGCTTGGGGAAACTTACGCGGTTGTGGTTTTTACTCTGGAGGAGATGGATGCCATCATTACAAGCTTAGGCCACGAAGCGGCACAGGAGGCGATACGGCGTATGGGCGTATATATCGATAAACACTTTGGCGCGATAGGGGGCTTTTCCACCCGCCGCCATACCAATGAATTTGTTACGGTGCTCCCCTATTCGGATCTGCCTGAGGCTGAAAGCATGCTGAAGGATTTTATCGATGATTTCCGAGAGCAGGGAATTCGAGGCATTTGGGCCGGAGCTCGCAAACAGGCGGCTTCAGAGGTGTGCGTCGAATTTGCCATCCTGGCCGGAATTTCCCAGGGGCAACCTATTGTGGAAATCGATTCCGTCATCGATTCTGCAAAACATCAACAAAAAGAAATTGCCCGCCTGCGGTGCGACGTGAGGAGGTAAGCAAATGAAAAAGTACGCCATGGAAACAACGGTCGGCATCTTTCTCGTTTTCGGGCTGTTCTGTATTGGGTATATGGCGGTGAAACTCGGCCATGTTTCTTTGCTTGGCGACAACGCCTATTCTCTCTTCGCCCGATTTACCACGGTGAGCGGGCTGAGAGTCGGCAGTCCTGTGAATATGTTGGGGATTGAGGTCGGGCGGGTGGGGCGACTCACCATGGATCAGAAGGACCAGAAGGCGGTGGTGGAAATAAGAATCCAAAAAGACATCAAGGTCTATGACGATGCCATTGCCTCCATCAAGACGGAAGGGCTGATTGGTGACATGTTTCTCAGCATAGATCCCGGGGGCTCAGGAAAACTCCTTGGGCCCGGTGGAACCATTACCGAAACGCAGGCGGCGGTGGACATGGTAGACCTCATCGGCAAGTATGCCTTCGGAGAGGTAAAGAAGCAGTAAGGGTGTAAAAAAGTTCAAAGAGGCAGAAAAAGTGAAAAGACATTTTATAGGGTTAAGCATTTTGATATTCTTTCTGTCTACTCTTCCGGTATATGCCGGCGCCCCGCTCGACACGGTTCAGACAAATGTCAACAAGGTGATCGAGGTGCTGCGCGATATGAAGCTCAAAGGCGAGTCGGCGAAAGGTATAAAAAAAGAGAAACTCGAGGCGATCTATGAGCAGATGTTCGATGAAGTCGAACTTTCCATGCGCACCCTGGGGGGGAATTGGACCAAACTGAATCCCGCTCAGCAGCAGGAGTTCATCCAGCTCTATCGCCAGGTACTGGAAAAGGCTTACCTCGATAAGCTCCTTTCTTATACCGACGAGAAAATTGTTTTTTCTAAAGAAAACATGCTTTCGAACAACCAGGCCGAGGTTCAAACGAAAGTCATCACCTCCTCAAAGGAAATCCCCATTTTCTACAGAGTGATCCAAAAAGACGGCACCTGGAAAGTATATGACGTTGTCGTGGAGAATGTGAGCCTTGTCCAGAATTATCGCAGCCAGTTTAACTCAATCCTGGCGAAAAATACCCCCGATCAGTTGCTTGAGATTTTGCGGAAAAAAGTGAAGGGGCAATAGGTGCTTGGGAGTCCAAGGGCACCGGGTTCGTGTGGATCTTAGAGGGTCCATGCCCCTCTTGGCATAAACGATAAACAATCCCCTTATTAACCTTATTCGTCACAAAGAACTAAAGAGAGAGGTATCCACCCCATGAAACGTCTCTCGATTCTGGTTTTACTTTTGGCGTTTCTCGCCGTGGGCTGTGCGCACCGCACTTCCCCCGTTTCTCCCCTCCCCCAGTTGGTCATGGTGGTTTCCAATTCAGAGCAGATCCTTCTGAAATCTCCGGAGGTGTCGGTGACCTCCGGAGGTGGGAGCGCAGGTGACCGGAAAAACCTTAATGAGGTGCAGAAGGCGGAGGGGGAAGAGACGGTAACGATCGCAGGCCCCTCCGAGTCCTCGAAATCCTCCCCGGAAATGTCGGTGGCCTCCGGGAACGAGAGCGCCGATCGTAAGGAAAATCTGGGAAATGGGGAGAAGGGGGAGGAGGAAGAGATCGCAACGACTCCAGATCCGCTGGAGTCCTTCAACCGGGCCATGTTCCGCTTCAACGACAAGCTGTACTTCTGGGTTCTCAAACCCGTGGCGCAGGGATACAAGAAAGTCGTTCCCGAAGCCCCCCGGGTAGGTGTGAATAATTTCTTCTCGAATCTCAAGTTCCCGATCCGTTTTGTCAGTAGCCTGTTCCAGGCAGACTTCAGCGGGGCGGCCACGGAATTTGGCCGTTTCGCGGTAAACACCATTTGGGGAGTGGGGGGACTATTGGATCCGGCATCGAGCAAACAACTGAATATCCCGAAAAATGAAGCGGACCTGGGTCAAACCCTGGGAGTATATGGATTGGGACAGGGCTTTTACATTGTCTGGCCGATCCTCGGACCTTCCAGCGTAAGGGATTCTATAGGAATCGTAGGTGATTATTTTCTGTATCCGGTCAGCTATATTACCCCCTGGTACGACTGGTTAGCCGTGAGGGCCTATGAGGAGGTGAACGATACCTCCCTGAAGATCGGTGATTATGAATTTATCAAAGAGGCGGCCATCGACCCCTACGTGGCGCTGCGCGACGGCTATGCTCAATATCGGCAGAAGAAGATTGAAAATAGGAGAGGTAAACCAGAGCCAGCCAAACCAGGGAGGGTGAGGTAGGGAGCGGGAGAAATGAATCTAAGAAAAAAATGGGGGATTCATACGAAAAGCCTTAAAGTAATGGTGATAACAGCTTTCCTGATATTTGCAGTTCATGGAACTTCTGCCGCAGGCGGGCTGTTTGGTCCACCGGAACGCATTTCAAGAGAGGCGGGAGGATTACATACCGGCATCGGTTATTGGTATCAGGAGGATAAATACAAAAATGACACAGAACACGTAACCAGGCAGAACCAAGTTTATTCCCAATTGGGGTATGGAGTTCGAAATTGGGAAATGTATGCGCGAGTCGGAATATCGGATTTAAAAATCTCCGACGCCTTCCGTTCCAACCAGGCTTCGACTACGGCTTTCAAAAATGACTTTGAAGATAACGGGAAATTCTTCGGCACTTTGGGGGTGAAGGGATTTTATCCTTTTAACAAGACATTCGGAATGGGGGCCTTTATGCATGGATCCTATTATTTCAGCGACTTCACCGATCCTGTTTCGGGGACTTATAATGGCGCTCCGTTTACAACTGAACTTAAGGTGAAAAATTTATGGGACGTGAATTTCGGTGTTAGCTTTCAAGCCACGGTTCCATACGGTATAAAGCTGTATATCGGACCCTATGCTTGTTATTCGGAAGCAAAGACATCTCTATCTACAAACATCCCGGGGCTTAAATTCGGGGCAGGGGATGTCAGGCTTGAGAACAAGACAAATGCAGGGGGATTTACAGGGGTTGACGTACCCCTCGCCAAGGGATTCCATCTGAATGTTGAAGGACAATATTCTGCAAGGTTCTCTGTTGGGGCTGCTATCACCTATTCGTATTAAATTTCCACCCGGACGAATACTGCCAACCCATCTCCAATATGACCGGCCAAAAATACATTATCTTTTCTTTAAGAATACAGGTTTTTACCCCATCTATTTTCTCGTGGCGATAGGTAGATAATTAGGTCAAAATAATTGGGGATTTTGGGAATTCCGGGCGCCGTTAGGTTCATTCAGACTGGGCTGCTGAATGGAAAATAATGGGCGCCACTTTACAACGGAAGGGAGCTTCGTATGGCTATGACAAGACAGGAAACGGCAACAGAGGCTGAGATGGAGAAGGGCACCACCGGAAAACTGGTGGAAGACCTTAAGGCGGTATTGGCCGATGCGGAGGAACTGCTGAAGGCCACCGCTGACCAGACCGGGGAGCGGATCGCGGCGGCGCGAGCCAAGGCGGAGGAATCGTTGAAGGCCGCCAAGGTTAGGCTCGCCGAGGAAGAAGTGGCGGTGAGGGCAAAGACCAGGGCGGCCGCGAAGGCCGCCGAGGACTACGTGCGGGGCAATCCCGGCAAGGCCGTGGGAATCAGCGCGGTGATTGGCTTTGTCCTCGGCATTTTGGTTGCCTGCCGCTGAGCTGCGATCATGGTCTCTGAAACGCAGAATCCTGGCCCAAGCCGTCGGGGGGGGCTATTTGATTCTCTGAAAGTGCTGACGGCCACCCTGATCGCGATCGCCCACACGCGGCTGGAACTTTTCTCCACCGAGCTCGAAGAGGAGCGGGTGCGGCTCAGCTCCATGCTGGGGTGGACGTTAGTCGCGTTATTTTGCGCCGGCCTTGGCGTCGTGCTTGCAACGCTGTTCGTTGTGTTCGCGCTGTGGGACACGCATTGGCTGTGGGCCTTGGGCATTCCGGCGATCCTATTTCTCCTTGGGGCGGCGCTTGCCTGGCTGGTAGTTCGGCGCAAGGCCAGGGCCAAGCCCCGCCTGTTTGCGGCAAGCCTCACGGAATTGTCCAAGGACCGCAAGGAGCTGACCTCCCGCTCATGAACGCGAAACTAATCGAATTAGGCGAACGCCGGGCAACCCTTGTGGCCAGGGCGGCGACCCAGCGTGCGGAATTGTCGCAGGCCTTGGCGCCGTGGCGAAGGCCTTTGGCGGTGGTGGATCAGGGCTGGGGAGCGGTGCGCAACCTCAGGAACCAGGCTGCACTGCTGGCGGGGGTAGCGGCCTTCGTGGTGCCGCTTCGCCCCTTGCGCGGGTAGGGAGCAACATTTCTCGGTTGCCGCCCGCGGGGTTGAAATCCTCCAACGCGCGGGCTACGACATCGTCGGTTAAGATTTGAGATAAAGGTCCGTTGTCCCGTCCTGACCTTTTAAGGAAATTCCGGCCTAAGATAAAGCCGTTCGCATCTATAGAACGGTTAATTTCAACTAAATGGCGAGACTGTGGAAAAACCCTAACCCTGGTAATTTAGTGATCTTCTTCGAGTTGTAAGTAATTGATTTTTAACGATGGCAAAAATGCCAGAATTTGTCATTCGGACTTATTCGACGGTCTCAGCGGATAAGCTTGAGACACCTTGAGCGTTACTGCCATAGGCTCAATCTTTGCCACCAAGTTCTGCCCTCCAAACCTGATTTCTCCATCAATATGATAAGGCACCTCTTTCTCGAGGGCAATCGTCACCTCTTTGGTGAGGACGGTCTCTAAGAAAGGGGCTTGGTCAGAATTGCCGTTGAAAACCTTAATCAGATTTCAGGATAAAGATTTTCTGACCAGCGAGGAAATAGAAAGGAAAATTTGATCAGACCAAAGAAGGGGATCCTAAGGAAGGGCTAAACCCAAAGATTTATACCTTTTTCGACAGACTCAGCAGCACTCACTACTTTTGAACGCCCGGCTTCAGCGGCACGCCGGGGGATTGAAAATTGGATTCTATCTGGTTTGAGCCTTCGCTGCCTGCCGTTGCTCGTCGTCGCCTATTTAGATACTGCTATCTTTATCCTTTTTACGTCGACATTTCTAATATATTTGATGATATTCGCCCAAGTTGGATGGAAACCATAACCACCATCCACCATCTCGTTAATCGCCTCATCTTTAGGCCAATCTTGTTCTACAAGGCGATACATGGCAGACATGAGTCCCGTCCTATCCGCGCCATGATGACAGTGAATTAGAAAAGGACCGTTCTCTCTATTCCTTATAAGCTTTAAAACGCGAACCACATCTTCGTCTTCTATGTGCCACGTTTTAACACTTAATTCTTCATTCAAGAGCCCCGTTCCCATTACTTCGTCTGCATCGGAATGAAAAACCCGAAGATTAATTACGGTGTTGATGCCAAATTTCTCTTTCAGAATTATCATTCCTTCTTTGGTTGGTTGCCCGCTGCGATAAAGGGTTTCATTTACTCTATGCAGGTTACCCACTCCCGGCAATTCTATAGGAACGGCCCAATTTTCCGGACGCCCCGATTCCCCAGCCCATGAAATCTGGGCCATAAATAATAAGGCAACAAGCAATTTCATCATGGCATATTCCCAGGCGCCTAACAGATAGGAAAAAGGGTCAAATCTCATCGTGACTCTTGTTAGGCAAAGAATCCAAATCTTTTATCTTTGCTGCGGCCTTTTTTCTGGCTGTTTAATGTGCGTCCCTCGTGCCTTTTAGGAAACCAGTTAAGCGCTTAAATTTATTGAACATATCGGAAATACATCTTAAACCGGCAAGATAATTATTTCAATAGTATGGGGGATTAAAACAAAGGGCCTGATTTAACCACACAAATCACTACCTCCCTTATTTTCTAATTTCCTCCAAGATTGGGTCAGGGATTTTTTCAATTTCAGTGACAGTATTGCCCTTCACCCAAACATTGACAGCATCTCCTTTGCGAAAAGCGGATATTTGTTCAGTCCCCTCCTTGTCCAGATTCAAGGTAACCGTCCTTTCCCGTTTTACTTTTTGCTGCTGGATTGAGATTTTTCCCATGGCGGGGTCGATGTGTATTATAACTCCTCCCATACGGTATTCTGCAGAATGAACCGGAGCCGCAGGCGCCGACGCTTGCTTCGCTGTCTCAGCCTTGGCTTTTTCCAGGGCAAAAGTTCCCACGCTCGTCCCCATAAAAAAAACCACAACGACCATTAAATTCGCCGCCTTCTTCATTCCTTTTTTTTCCTTTCTATCTCTCACCCTATTTTGTTTCGGAAAAATGAATCAAATTCATAACCAAACGCCAGATGCGGTGTAGACCGAAGTCGTGTTCTGCCGGGCGTGCTCATCAATGGCCAAACTCTTTTTAACGAGGGCATCCACGTCGGCGACGGCCACATGAATCTTTACCCTCTTATCCGCAGTGATCAGGAAAAAATGATCCATCCGCTTCCGGTGCATCAAAAGCTCGATAAACTTAACGGTCGTCGTCGCGAGGCCGAGCCTTTCGCCGACCTTTCTGGCGACCGTCTTACGGGCAGACTTCGGAAATGCCGGGCTCCTGAGGACGATTCGGAGGTCTCTGCTTTCCCCGAGCAGATCCGCCATTTTATCTAAATCTTGCCCGAGAGCTTCATAATTCCCGGTATTTAATCCGATTCCCAAAAGGGCCTTTGCATATTTTTTAGCAATGATTCGGCTGAGCATCCGATATCTTCCCCTATAGTCTTCTGCATCTCCCGGTTGCGGTTGGCGGGGTTTGGGATTAGCGTCTTCTCCAGCCGCTCCAAACTGGGAAGCTAAGAATGGAAATCACCGCCATTAAAGTTATTCTCTTTTCCATAGTGCTCTCCTTAATGCCTGGCTTTTCCTTTAGCAACATTATACGCCCGGATAGAATACATCTCCAGGCATGAAAAAAAGCTGGTTGCGGAGCAATAAGAAATGCGCCCTTGGTCAAAGGTCCCCGGTTCTTACCGGTTCTTAACGGAGGAGGCGCCGAGCTCACCGCCTTTGAGCAGAAGAGCTGGGCGGCAAATTTCTTCCCCGCAAGTAAATTCTCTGCTGTGAGCTTCAGGTGGGGGCGCTCCCATTACCTGCTGAAATTTGATTGGTTGATTCTAAAAAGAGATTCTGGAAAAGAGTTGTAGTCGTTGACGGAATATGCTATAAGAAGTGATAATTATTGGCCTTCCTTTGATCGAGATTGATTACGAAACTCAGCATTTCGAATTGCCCTCTTCCGCTCACCGCCTTTTGTTGTTAACTTTCAAAGGATGTCCCTTAACATAAGAGGAGACCAGAAACTTGCAGGTGAACAGCAGGACCATTCGCGGGACCTTGCTCCATTGGAAGGCACGTCTCCGTGGAAACGGCTTGACAAAAAGGTTCGCTGGTGCCGAGCCCCCGCTGCGATCGGAACTGTTCAACAGCGATCAGATGAAACAGCATGGCAAGGCCCTGGCGGATTCGCACAAATTGGGTCTGGGAGGCGCTCCGGACCAACTTCTGAGGCGTTTGGCGGAGAACGAAGGTGTCCTGATTGGAGCCCGCGACCTGCTGACGGAGGCAGTTACGGCCAACCGCCGGATTGCGCCGGCCGGGGAATGGCTGCTCGACAACTTCTATCTGATCGAAGAACAGATTCGCACGGCCAAGCGACACTTGCCCAAGGGTTACAGCCGGGAACTGCCGCGCTTGGTGAAGGGCCCATCGGCCGGGCTTCCGCGCGGGTACGACATCGCGTTGGAGATCATCTCGCACGGTGATGGACGGATCGATCTGGAAAGTCTCAGCAGTTTCGTGGCTGCTTACCAGACGGTGACCTTCTTGAGGTTAGGCGAATTGTGGGCCATCCCGATCATGCTGCGTTTAGCCCTGATCGAGAATCTCCGCCGCGTTGGAACCCGGATCGCCGCTGACCGGACCGACCGCAACCGCGCCGACTACTGGGCGGACCAGATGACGGAGACCGCCGAGAAAGACCCGAAGAACTTGATTCTCGTGATCGCGGATATGGCTCGGTCAAACCCGCCGCTGGTGAGTTCGTTTGTCGCAGAATTTGCGCGGCGGTTGCAGGGACAAAGCCCTGCCTTGGCTTTGCCGCTCACCTGGATTGAACAGCGGCTCTCCGAATCCGGCTTGACGATTGAG
>Ga0315276_10004249_pt1 | contig 13148 bp, 6 predicted proteins | sample YL17G05_0_MG_FD_204542 | JGI IMG/M metagenome (GOLD analysis project Ga0315276, IMG submission 204542) | Sediment microbial communities from Yellowstone Lake, YNP, Wyoming, USA - YL17G05_0 | ecosystem: Environmental > Aquatic > Freshwater > Lake > Sediment | place: USA: Wyoming | collected... | reverse complement strand
GGCGGCGCCGCCGCGGGGGCGGGGGGGGGGGGGGGGGGGCGCCGGCGGCGGCCCCGGCGCGTGCGGCCACGAGGCCGAGGAGGGCGGCGGGGGCGGCGGCGGCGGCGGGGAGGACCCGCACTACAGGTTTGGGCCCACCCGCTTTTCCGTCATCCCCCGCACGGCCGTCGGCAACGTGTCCATCCGGTACGTCCCCGACCAGGATCCGACGGTCCTCATCGGCGCCCTGCGCGACCACGTCGCCAAGGTCTTTGCGGGCCTGAAATCGCCCAACTCCTGCTGCGTGCGCGTGCGGTCGGTCGGCGACTGGTGGGAGGCCGACCCAGGCGCGCCATACTTCCAGCTGGCTGAAAAGGTCCTGGCCTCCGAGTGGGGCGTCCACCCGCTCTTTGTGCGGGAGGGCGGTACCATGCCGGTCGCGTCCGCGCTGGAACAGCTGCTGGGCGCGCCCGCCCTGTTGCTGCCTTTTGGGCAGGCTTCGGACGGGTGCCACCTGGCGAACGAGCGGCTAAAGCGGGCCAACCTCATGCACGGGAAGAACGTGATCCGGGGCCTGCTGCAGGAGCTGGCGTGCGCGGCGATGGCGGGTGGGGGAGATGGGGGTGAGAAATGATTTTTTTATTATTTTGTGTGAGAGATTGAACTGGTATGCAGAGGCTGTCGATGATGGCTGGCTAGCCGCGGGGCGGGGCACGGGAGAGAGCGGGGGTGGAGGATGAGAGGAGGAGAAGAGCGGGAGAGAGCGGGACATCACACTCCCCTCTCCCACTCTTTCCTTTCGCGGGCACCCCTCTTCTTTTCCCGCGTCCCTTTTACTTCTTGCTGGGAGTCTGTGGCCCCAGCAGGCTTCCACATAGATCAGGTGCGTGGCCGGTGAGAGAGAGGCGAGAGGCTGGGCGTGTGCGCGTGCACCATGCACGGATCCCGGTCGCGCGGCGTCGAGGTGCTGTTTTTTGGCACACTCTTTTTTGATGCGAGCCGCTGGGCGGCTGGCCACTCGCCTTTCATGCCTGTCTTCGGCCAGGAGTGTGACACGGAACCGTCTCAGCCTGTCCTTGGGGCAGGTGGATTTGTTTGGGCGGTTCGGGGCCTCGCGTGCTCTCTCCTTCCTTTGCGCGCCCTCTCCCAACCCCACGGCTCTCCCAACCCCATGGCCGCTCGCATCTCAATCCTCAATCCTCTCTCTCTCTCTGCAGGCACAACACAAACATGGCCCGCCTCATCCTCACCGCCCTCGCGGCCCTCCTGGCCAGCACGTCGTCGGCCCTGCCCACCCCGCCCACCCCTGCTTCTGGCGCCGCCCCGCTGACTGACCAGCTGTGCGATGTGTGCACGTGGGCCTGGTCGTCGGCCCAGGGCATGATGGAGAAACCCGAAAACCAAAGGGCGCTCATGCACCTGATCGAGGACGACGCGTGCGGCATCCTGCCAGCCGCTCAGGCGTCGGCCTGCAAGGATGCGGCCCGGGAGTACGTGCCGCCCGCCATTGCGGCCCTGCTGTCGTTCGATGCCAAGGAGGCGTGCGGGTCGGCGGGGCTGTGCCCGCAGTCAGCAGCGGGGGGGGTGAGCTCCATCCCTCGCCCGGCCCTCTTCGCGCCCTCAACTTCCGCCACCCCCGTCCACGGCGTGCCCTGTCCCATGTGCCGCCTGGCCATCAACAACGTCAAGCTTCAGCTGGAGGACCCGGAAAACCAGGCGGCCGTTCTGGCGAAAGCCCGGACCGTGTGCTCTGCCATGCCGCCCGAGGTGGCCACCCAGTGCAACGACTTCGTGTCCGCCAACGCGCCCAAGGTCTTTGCCATCGCGGACGACATCGACCCGAACAAGCTGTGCGACATCGTGGGCGCGTGCCCCCCCGGATTTGCGGAGGGTGAGGCGGCGGGTTCAGCCTTGACCACCACGACCACCTCCATCTCGGCCCTGGTCAAGGCGCAGCAGCCCCTAACCTCCTCCTCCTCTCTCACCGACGACTCCTCCGCGTGCGACACCTGCAAAGCCATCCTAGCCCAGGCGGCCGACGCGGTCAACGACCCGGCGACACAACGCAAGGTGCTCGCCTACGCGGCCAAACTGTGCGGGTCCCTGCGCACGATGGCCGACGCGTGTGTGAGTGACGTCCAATCCTACGGCCCCGTCGCCTTCGAGACCCTGCAGCAGTACCTGACGCCGGGCACGTGCACGCAGGTGGGGTTGTGCCCGTTGACGGCAGTGTGGGGCGGTGTGAAGGCGGCTGCGCACCCGGGCGAGGTCCTGGTGCGGCCAGGCCAGGTGGAGACGGCCTGATGGAAAAAGAAGAAGAAAAATTGGGGAGTTTTTAACATGCTTTGTTTCGGAGAGAGAGATGGGCCGCGGGGGGTTGGGTGGGGGTGGCAGGAGTGGTCGCGAGGGCGGTGTGTGTAGAGTGGGCCACCTTGCCTGTGTCAATTTCGCTATCTCACATCATTACAACACACAGGCACGCCAAAAACTGCACTTTCAGTTTTCCGCCGTTGTCTCCCGCCGCGCCCACCGCTGTTCGCCCACCAAGTAGATCATGCCCTCGTGGTGGCCGCCCAGCATGTCATCGTCCGTGTTGTTGCCCGCAGACAGGGCCGCCCCGTCTTCCGGGGTGGCGTCCGGCCCCAGCAAGGCGAGCCAGGTCTTCTCATCCGCGACGCCCGACTCGGGCAGCCCGGAGCAGGCCTGGAAGGTGGCCAGCGCCGAGTGCGTGGGGTCCCCAAACTGCCACCACTGCTCGTCATCGTCCCCACAGTGGAAGCCGTGCTTGTTGAGGGCGACCTGGAGCTCGTGGACGGGGCGGCCGCCGTCGCCCTCCCGGACGATGGGCCAGGCCGTGCGTGGCGGGGAGGGGGAGGACGGGGGTGGCACGACGACCGCGGACCCGCTCGCCAGCTCCTCTTCCACCGTCACCCGCGTGTGGTGGTGGTGGGCCGCGTCCTCGACGTCCGTGACCGTGGTGGTGGTCGTGGAGGAGGACCAGGTCTCGACGACGGGCGAGTCCTTGGTCGGCAGGGCGGCCGGGGTCGGCGGCGGCGCGGGAGCGGTGGTCAGGCCGGCACGCCCCACGCCCACCGCAGCCGACAGCGCGTCGTCCGCCGCCTCCTCCTCCTCCGGGGTCGGCGGGCGCAGGTCCGCCAGCCCCTCCGCGCCAAGCAACGCCGTCCACGTCGCACCATCGCACACCCCTGTCTCGGGCAGCCCTGCGCACGCCTGAAAGGTCAGGAGCGCGCTGCGCGTGCCTGACCCAAAATAAAAGTCTTCGGCCTCCTCGTCGCCGCAGTGGTAGGCCTGGGCGGCCAGGCCCGCCTGCAGCGCGTTCACCCAGAACAGGTCGTCCGAGCCTTCGATCAGGGTGGGGGGCGGGGCGACCGGGGCCAGGGTGGCGGCGTGCGGGGCGGGGGCGGGCGGAGATGGAGGCGGGGGCGCGGGCACTGGGGTTGGTTCCCGGCTCGCAGAGGGCGTGGCCGGCGGGCTGCCGCCCGCCAAGAGGTCGCCGTGGCCCCCAAATTGATCGGCCAGGACGTCGCCCGCGCCCTGGGCGACCGCGACGGCGGCGGCCAGGTGGTCCGCGAAGGAGACGGCGTGCGGGGCTTGCGCTTGCGCTTGTGGGGGTCGGGGGGGTGCAGCCTGGAAGGGAGGCACGACCGCCGCCGCGGGCGCCACCGCCGGCGCCGCCGCAACAGCAGCAGCTGGCGGTAGCGTCCCCGCCGGCGTGGCCCCCGCCGCCAGCTGCCCCGCCAGGCGCCCCACCTCGGCCTGCATGCCGGCGAGCGCGCCCAGCAGCGCCGCCTCCCGGGCCGCCCACCCGGCCCGCTCCGCCTCCCACCGCCCCATCTCCCGGGCCCAGAGCGCGTCCTGGCGGTCCCACAGGGCGGACTCCCGAGCGGCCAGCGCATCGCCGCGGGAGGCGCCGGGCGAGGAACGCAGCGCCCCCCCTCCATCATCATCCGGCTCGCCATCCCGGGTCAGGAGGATGGTCTGCGGGTGCTGCGGCGCGCCCGTGCCTCGGGCGGTCGCAGTGACGGACTCGTAGCGGGGAGGCGAGGGGTGGGTGTCGTCATCTTCATCGTCGTCGCCATCGTCGTCGCCGTCATCTTCCATGGCGGCAGCGGCGGCGGCGGCGGCCTTCTCGCGTTTCTTGGCCTCCTGTTGTTGAGGTTTGAGGTCAGGTGGCGGAAAGCAAATTGCCCTCTCCTCCAACGCTCTCCCCTCCTCTCCTCATCCTCCACTCCACTCACCTTGACCGCGGCTTTGGCGGCTTTCAGGGCGGCCTTGGCGTCCATTTCGGCGGCGGTGGCGTCCCCCCCGCGCTTGGCGGCAAGGCGGAGCGGCAGCCGCAGCGGTGGGAGGTGGGCAGGGCAGGCGAGAAAGGCGGGACGGCGAGGCAGAGGAGGCCCGCCCAGCCTGGGCGTGGTGGTGAGAGGGCGGGAGGCCAGCATATCGGGTGTTGTCTTCCTGTGTGTGTCCGGCGCCCGGGGAGTTTGACAGGTGCGGGTCGCGGATGGCGTGTGAGGGCGAAGAAGCGTTTTTTCAGACCTTTTTTTGCATTGTTCTGTTTCTTCCGTCGAGCCCGTCCCCTCCACTCCTGCTCACGCGCGACGCGCAGCGTATGCAGGGCAGGTGCTCAACTATCTGTCGCGCCGACTGGTACCGCTCCCGACCCGCACCAGGAACACGCACAAGCCGCGTTATTCCGTGCGTAAACACCCCCGACCGATCCAGAGCGGAGAGAAAGTCTCCCTTCTCTCTCGCCACGGACAGCACGGGCGCACCGCTCCACACCCTGTGACCCGGCAGGGGAGTGGACTGTGTCTCCTGAGCTCCTACCTGGACTGTGTGCGTCGGCGCCTGAGAGGCGGTGCCGCCCCCGTGTCTGGTCTTTTTTTAGAGAGACGAGCACAGAAAAAACGACCCTGCCCGCGCGCGACCCTCCCTTTTTTCTTTCCCAGGCCCGCCCCTCCACACATCTCAACACACCATGTCCACCTACTGGCTCGTCGCCCTGCCCGTTCAGGACACCGCCGACCGGACGTGGGCCCTGCTCCAGGCCCGCACCACCTACGACGCGGACCTGGCCTCCAACTTCCGGTTCCCGCTGCCGCACGACCTGCGCGTCGGGACGCTGGACGCGCTCATGGGCTTGTCCGACGACCTGGCCCGCGTCAACGCGGCCGTGGAGGGCGTCGTCAACCGGGTGCGCCGCCAACTGTTTGACCTGGCGATGGCGGCGCCACCCACCGCGGCGGCACGGCCGGACTCGGCGGCAGCGGATGCTGACACGGGCAGTGGGACGGAAGGCCCGGCCGCCGACACCGCGGCCGCCACCGTGGATGGCCTCCCGCCCGCCTCCTACCTGGAACGGTGGGCCTGGGATGAGGGCAAGTACCCTCCCCGCCGCCCGCTGGGCGAGACCGTGGCCGCCATCACGGACGCCATCGCCAAGCTGGAGGACGACCTCAAACTGCGCCTGGGCGAGCACGGGACCTCCCGAGCAGCGCTGGCCGCCATCTCCCGCCGGGCGACGGGCTCGCTGGCGGTCCGGGACCTCGGCCCGCACCTGGAGTCCCTGCCTCCCGGTTCGCTCGTGGACACGGAGAACCTGGTCACCCTCGCGGCCATCGTCCCGCGGGGCGCGGCCCGGGAGTGGCTGGCCGCCTACGAGACACTGACCGACTGGGTGGTGCCCCGGTCGGCGGCCCTGGCCTGCGAGGACCCGGACTACGCCCTGTACACGGTCACCCTGTTTCGCCGGGTGGTGGACGCCTTCAAGGGGGCGGCCCGCGGCCTGGGCGTGCAGGTGCGCGACATTGAGAGCCCGGCGGCCGGTGGGGAGGCGAGTGGCGCATCAGCAGCCGACCACGCGGCCGCCCTGCGCGCCGACCTGGAGTCCAAACGCTCCTCCCTGGCTACCTGGTGTTCCGCCGCGTACGGCGAGGCCTTTGCCGCCTGGGCCCACGTGTGCGCGGTCCGCCTGTTTGTGGAGTCCGTGCTCCGGTACGGGCTGCCGCCGAACCTGCTGCCCGTCCTGGTGCGCCCGCGCCCAAAGGCAGGCCCCCGCCTGCGCAAGGTCCTGGCGGGCTTGTTTGGAGGGGGGGCGCCCACGAAGTACTGTGCGGCTGGGGAGGACGGAGGTGGAGGGGAGGCTGGCGGGGAGTTCCACCCGTACGTCAGCTTCACGCTGGCGGTGGACGGGTGAATCATGAGAGGCTGAAAAAGCAACAAATCACCTAAGCACTCTCCTGGGCCGATTTGAATGCGTGCACCGACCCGACCGCCCGCACAGGTGGAACAGGACGGGCTGCAGGTCCACCACCCACAGCCCCGCCAGGCTCCCCAAAGCCGCCCCCACCCGGCGTCAGGATCCTCAGCCTGTCCCCGCCGCTCACCCCGACCGTCGCTTTGCCGCCCAGCGACAGGGTGCGCCCATCCCTGCGGATGAGCAGGTTCAAGCCGGACGCGCCGGGACCGCCGCCGGCCAAGCCAAAGGGCTGCAAAGCCCGCCTCTCAGACAGGATGGAAACGGTTTGCGGGCGCAGGAACTCGATTTCCCGGACCACGCCGTCCCCACCGGGCCAGGCGCCGTCCCCGCCAGACCCGGGCCTCAAGTGGAAGGCCCGCAACACCACGGGGTACCGCCGCTCCAAGATCTCGGGGTCGGTGATGCGCGTGTTGGTCATGTGGGTGTGTACGCCCGACCGCCCGGCCCACCCAGGCCCCGCCCCCGCCCCACCGGCGATCGTTTCATAGTAGCCCGACCGCCCGTCCCCAAACGTCAGGTTGTTCATGCAGCCCTGGGAGGCGGCGGCGGCGGTGAAGGCTTTGAGGACGACGTCCGTCACGCGTTGGGAGGTCAGCACATTGCCGCCAACCACCGCAGCTTCCGGGTCGGGGGACAGGAGGGAGCCGGGCGGGATGATGAGGCGGACTGGGGTGAGGCAGCCCTGGTTGAGCGGGATGTCGGCGTCCACCATGGCCCGCAGGGCGTAAATGACCGCCGACGCGGTGACGGCGGGCGGCGCGTTCGTGTTGCCAAACACTTGCGGGCCCGTGCCGGTAAAGTCAAAGACGGCCGACCCGGCCGCCCGGTCGATGGTAACGGCCAGGGCGATGGGCGAACCGTCGTCCATCGCATCAGCCGCGCACACCGTCCCCACTTCCCCGAGGTCCGCCTTCTCAGAAAATGCACGCAGCATGCCACGCACTGCGGCCTCCGCGTTGGCCTGGATGTGAGCCATGTAGGCCGTGACGGTACAGCGACCGTGTTCGGCGATAAGGGCGCGCACCAGGGCAATGCCCCGCTGGTTTGCCGCCACCTGCGCGCGCAGGTCGGACAGGTTGTCCTCGAGGTTGCGCGTGCCGGAGCAGCCCGGGTAGAGCTGCGCGAGCTCGCCGGGGGCCATAAGGGCGGCCGTAATGCCGGCCTCATCAAACGCGCCCGTCGTGCCGTCGACCAGCCTAAAGGACAGCAGGGCCGCCCCTTCCTGGGCGAGGGCGGTGGAGTTCGGGGGCATGGACCCAGGCGTGATGCCGCCCACGTCGGCGTGGTGGCCGCGCGAGGCCACGAAAAACAGGATCTCGCTACCCGCCTCATCCCGCTCAAACACGGGCGTGATGACTGTGATGTCGGGCAGGTGGGACCCGCCGGCCAGTTGCGGGTGGTTGGACGCCAGGACGTCGCCCGGGACGAGGGCGCAGATCCCGTCCGAGTCGGACCAGTGCGCGACCTGGAAGCGGACGGCGTCGGCCATTGCGCCCAGGTGCACGGGCAGGTGGGGCGCGTTGGCGACCAGCGACCCGTCCGGCCCAAACAGGGCGCACGAAAAGTCGAGGCGTTCCTTGATGTTGACGGAGACGGACGTCCGCTGCAGGGTGCGACCCATCTGTTCGGCGATGCCCATGAAGCGGTGCCCAAACAGGGAGAGCGTGACGGGGTCGGCGTGCTGGTGGTGGTGGGGCGCACCACCGCCCTCCTCCTCTTCATCCACCTCCACCGGCGCAAGCAGGTCAATGCGGACATTGCATTCCGGGGTGATGTGGGCGAGGCAGCCGGGTTCCACGACAGTCGTGCAGGTGTCGGCGACCAGGAGGGCCGGGCCAGGGAGGGACTGGCCGGGGTGGAGGTCGGTCAAGCGGTGGACGGGCGTGGCCTGGCGGCCGCCGACCTCAAAGTAGGTCGACGTGATGGCGGCGGGCTCGGGCAGGGGTGGCAGAGGCCCAGCCGGCAGCGGCGCCGGGTCCGGCGGGCGGGCGCCGTGGCCGACGGACCGCAAGCGGACGTCGTCGACCGCCACGCCCCGGCCAGCCAGCGTGAACCCAAACTCCCGCCGGTAAGCGCCCTCAAAGGCGGCGAGGGCGGCCGACGTGTCGACGAGGCCGCCATCGACCTCCGTCATCAGGCCGACGTCCGTGCCGTCATAGCGCAGGTTGAGGAAGCGGGTGGTGGAGGTTGAGCCAGAGCCCTGGAAGCCCTGGGCGGCCAGGTCGGCCTCGGCTCTGGATGCCAGGCGGTCCAGGCGGGCCGTCAACTCTGCGGGTGCGCCCGGGTCGGCTAAGTGGGCAGCCGCAGGCTCACGCAGGTCAACAGCCACGTCCGCCAGGGCGATGCCGACGGCCGACAAAATGCCGGCGTGGCGGTGGACGAAAACAGTCCGCATGCTCAACGCTCTTGCAACTGCGCACGCATGCTGGGCACCCGCCCCACCAAACACAGCTAGGACATGAGACGCGGCGTCGTGGCCGCGCATTTGGGTGAGGGCCCGGATTGGGCGGCACATGGCCTCGTTGGCCACTCGGATGAAGCCCATGGCGACCTGAACAAATGGGAGAGACGGTGCAATTTGCGTGTGAGGGGAGGCAGGAGGTAGGAAGGTCGGGGCACGTCAAAAAGGGTTAGGGCCTCTTTCTCTCACCGTCCGTCCATCCCCCTCTTCTCACCTCGTCCAGACTCTTCTCCGCCTGCCCCTTCCTCCGTGCCGCATCGTTGATCTCGTCCGCCAGCACACGCAGGCCAGCCTCCGCCGCCCCTGCATCCAGCGGCGCATCCTCCCCCACCCCGAAAATGGCCGGGAAGAATGCGGGCACCACCCGGCCCAGCAACAGGTTGGCGTCCGTCACAGCCGCGTGGCCGCCCTTGCGGTAACACAGCGGGCCCGGGTGGGCGCCCGCCGATTCGGGCCCGACCTCCACCATCCCATTCCGGTAAAATAGGCGGGACCCGCCGCCCGCGGCGACGGTGTTGATGTCCAGTTGCGGGGCCTGGATGGTCACGCCCGCGGTCGTCGACTCGTGGACGTGCTCGTAGGCGCCCGCGAACCTGGAGACGTCGGTCGAGGTACCGCCCTGTACATGTGCGCGTGTTTATGTGTGAGATGGAGAGGCGGCCGCGTTGGTATCTCGGAAATATTCCCCGCAAACCGCTTCCCAACAATATCCAGTCTCACCATATCAAACCCGATGACCTGTGGTGGGGTGAAGAAGCCGCCCTCGCCGCCGCCTCCTTTCCCGCCATCGCCCCACCGCGTGGTGCGGGCGTAACCCACGTACCCGCCTGCCGGGCCAGATAGGATGGCCCGGTGCCCGGAAAAGGAAGACACAGGGGCGAGCGCGCCGTCAGACTGCATGAAAGCGAGGCGGCTGGTCGCAGCAGGAGCAGCACCAGCAGCACCACCATCCCCACTCATAATCAACCCGCCGTCGAAGCCCGACTGGAAGGCTGCAATGTAGCGCGCAATGTGCGGGGTAAGGTACGCGTCCGCGGTGGCGGTGTACCCGCGCGGCACCATTTTGACGACCGGCGAGACGTCAGAGGACAGGGAGACCTGGGTGAAGCCAACTGCGCAAGCGAGCGCGGCGACCGCCCGCTCGTGGTCGGGGTACAGGGCGGCGTGCTTAAAGACGATGGCCAGGGACCGGAAGCCAGAGGCGTGGAGGGCCTCCAAATCGTGCTTGACAGCTTCCAGGTCCGGCGCCTTCTCGACCCGGACGGCCTCGCCCGTGACGGCGACCGCGTCCGTGCCAGGCGGAGAGTACGCCGCGGTGTCTGCGGCCGGGTCCAGCCCCGCCCGCCCGCCCGCCTCGCTCCCCAGGGGCAGCACCACGCTTTCCTCCACCTCCACCACAGCCTCGTGCAGGACGCCAGGGCACCGCACGGCCAGGTCGAAGATGGCGGGCCGGGCCTGGTTGCCGATGTGGAGGAGGTCACGGAAGCCGGCCGTGATGGCCAGGGCGCAGCGTTCCCCGTCCCGCTCCAGCAACGCGTTCGTCGCGACCGTCGTACCCATGCGGATGGAGGCGATGCGGGAGGTGTCCAAGGGAGACGAGCGCGGGTGCGGGATGCCGGTCTCTTCTTCCAGGATGCGGCGGATGCCTTCCCGGGGCGCGTCCGGGTAGTTGGCCGGGTCGACGGACAGGAGTTTGGTGATTCTATAGGAAATTCACATGAGTGGATAGAGGGACGGGGGATGAGCGTTTGTGAGCGCGTTTTTTCAGCGTGGCAGGCGAGAAAGGGCAGACTCTGCTGCAGGCCTCACACACTGCCTCGCGTTCTCTTACCGGTACTTGGTGCCGCCACGGCCGTCGGGGCACTGGAAAGGAAAGAGAGGAAGGGGCAGGGGGTTGAGTGAGCGAGAACCTCTTGCCGCATGTTGAGGTACGTGCTGCCAACGCTTCTTCTCTCTCTCACACACCTCAGCAAACACGTCACAAAACGTTCCACCCCGGTCTATAGCGAATTTGAAAGCGCGGGCGGGCTGACCGGCCGCGGGAGGGGCGATTGATGGGAGGGGAGCTGCATCTGCAGGTCTGGTGGTTGAGGGCGCGCCCATCATTTTGTGAGAAAGGGTTACGATGCCAAAGACAGCAGGAGAGTGTGGCAGGGGTGGCTTGCCAGGCGCTGGTACCAGCTGATGGCGATGCGGGCCCTGGCGATGGCCCAGTGCGCACACGCCCTGATAAATATAATAAGGTTCTGAATGTGTCCACGTTCTTGACCACACCGCGTTCGGCTTTTCGCGTAGGCTCCCGCCTGCTCTCTCTCTTCTCCTACTATACCATGCGGTTGCTGGCCCCGCCGCCGGACACGATGCTGGCCGCTTCCTCCTCCTCTCTATTGCGCGCGGCGTCACGGGTCTTGTTAGGGCGGGCGCCGGCAGCGCTCAGCAGTGCGAGAAGTGCAGGTGCGTTTCCACTGAGTTGGGGGGCAATTGGGGGCTCGGGAGGGGTGCATCACCGATGCACGCCCCTCGCAATGCGTCCGCGGCAAGGAGGTGGCTGCAGTGGATGCGAGTGCGTGTGTGTTGCGGGGGGACGAAAGCGCGTGCGCTCACACACTTCTCTCCCTCATCCTCTCTAGCCGTCGTCCCCGCCTCTCGCCCGACCACCCTCGCCTCCTTTCCTCCTCACCACCACGCCGCCGCCCGCGGCGTCCGCGCCCTGTCTGCCTCGCCCTCAACGGCACAGGGCATAGCCACGTCCAGCCCTCCCCCACCTCTCTCTGGTGCCGAAATCAGGGACCGATTCCTGCGTTTCTACGAGGAGAAGGGGCACGCCCGCCTCCCGTCGGCATCGCTCATCCCAGACGACCCGACTGTCCTGCTCACCATCGCCGGCATGCTCCAGTTCAAGCCCGTCTTCCTGGGCCAGGCCCCACGCCGCCACCCGCGGGCGACGACCTCCCAGAAATGCATTCGCACCAACGACATCGAGAACGTGGGTGTGACGGCCCGGCACCACACCTTCTTCGAGATGCTGGGCAACTTTTCGTTCGGCGACTATTTCAAGGAGGACGCCATCCGCATGGCCTGGGAGCTTGCGACCGTGCGGCTGGGCATCCCTGCCGACCGCATCTGGGTGTCGGTATACAAGGACGACGACGAGGCGGCCCGCCTGTGGACGAAAGTCGTCGGCGTCCCGACCGAACGTGTCCAGCGGTGCGGCGCGGAAGACAATTTCTGGGCGTCGGGGCCGACCGGCCCCTGCGGCCCCTGCTCCGAACTGTACTACGATCTCCACCCGGAGCGCGGGATGGCCGGGGCGGACATTGCGGGCGACGACTCGCGGTTCATCGAGTTTTATAACCTGGTCTTCATGGAGTCCAACCGGTCGGCGGAAGGGGTGCTCACCCCGCTCGCGGCCCAGAACATTGACACGGGCATGGGCCTGGAGCGCGTCGCCCAGATCCTGCAGGGCGTGCCCAACAACTATGAGACGGACCTCATCTTCCCGCTTGTGCAGGCGGCGGCTGACCTGGCGGGCGTGGAGTACGGGGCCGCGGATGAGCGGACAAAGACGTCCCTGAAAGTCATCGGCGACCACGCGCGCGCGTGCGCGTTTCTGGTGTCAGACGGTGTGACGCCCTCGAATGTGGGGCGGGGCTATATTCTGCGCCGCCTGCTGCGCCGGGTTGTCATGAAGGGGCGCCTGCTGGGCATCACGGACGTGTTCACACCCGGCCTGGCCGCCATCGCGGCCGACCTGGCCGCCGGGTGCGACCCGGCCCTCGCGGCCAACCTCGGCCGGGTCCAGGACGAGCTGCGTCGGGAGGAGGAACGCTTCACCGTGACCCTGGAGGCCGGGGCCAAGCTCCTGGATGAGGCCCTAAAGGCCGCCAAGGCGGCGGGCACACCCATCCCGGGCGCGTCCGCCTTCGAGCTGTACGACACGTACGGCTTCCCGCTGGAGGTCACGGTGGAGGCGGCAGGCGAGGCGGGCGTCGTGGTAGACGCGGACGGCTTTGCGCTCGCGATGGCCGCCCAGAAAGCCCGGTCCAAGGCCGCCGCCAAGACGGTCGATCTGACGGCGGCGGCGGCGCTGGGCGACCTTGTGGCTGAGGTCGGGGCGACCCGGTTTGTGGGCTACGAGGCCGCCTCGGCGCCGGCCTGCACGGTGGTGGCCCTGCTGACGCCGGGTGGAGGACGGCTGGAGCGGGCGGGGCCGGCCGACTCCCCCGTCGACGTCCTGTTGGAGGCCACCCCTTTCTACGGCGAAGGCGGCGGCCAGGTCGGCGACGCGGGCGAGCTGAGCTGGGAGGGTGGCGGGTCTGCGACTGTGGCTGACACCCGGCGGGCGGCGGGCGGGGCCCTGTTTGTGCACCGGGCGACGGTGGCGGAGGGGGAGCTGGCGGTGGGTGACCAGGTGAGAAAGCAGAAAAA
>Ga0315276_10004248_pt1 | contig 13151 bp, 8 predicted proteins | sample YL17G05_0_MG_FD_204542 | JGI IMG/M metagenome (GOLD analysis project Ga0315276, IMG submission 204542) | Sediment microbial communities from Yellowstone Lake, YNP, Wyoming, USA - YL17G05_0 | ecosystem: Environmental > Aquatic > Freshwater > Lake > Sediment | place: USA: Wyoming | collected... | reverse complement strand
ACACCGCAGATTGTCACAAGCCTGGCGGAGAGGGTGGGATTCGAACCCACGGTACCCTTGCAGGTACAACGGTTTTCGAGACCGTCCTGTTCAACCGCTCCAGCACCTCTCCGGGGCGAGACTTACACGAGTCACGGGCCTTCGCGCAAGTCCACGCCCCGAAGTGGCTACGGCTCTCGTGTCACGCACGGGACCTGTCGGGGGGCTCCTTCGATCTCCTTGATGAGTCGCCTCAGAGCCACGTAGGCGATTGTCAATCCGCAGGCCTTGCCCACGACGGCTGCCACTGCAAGCCAACCAAGACACCCCAATCCCCACCCCCAATTCACCACATGCACCCCACCCGGTTTTCCGAACAGAACGCACACGGACACGAGACACCCGACTCCAACGAAGATCTCCCCGACCACACAACCACACTCGAAGTAGTGCCGTTCGAACCGCCGTTCCCAACTGCCCCGTTCCGCCTCGTCAAGGCCAGCGAGTTCCAGGACGTATTTCTCCTCGCGTCGCCCGAGGAGGAACTCCCGCAGGGAAGCCAGTCGTCTGAGCTCTGCCACGCTCCTCACGACCCTGACGTCCTTCCTAGTGTGCCTCGCCTCCTGGTCGGCGTGGGCACTCGCCATGACCCTGCCAATCGATCGCGCCACGTCGCTGAGCCCGGCTAGAAGTACGTGACGTGCTCGGACGCGCGCAGCATGATCTTCTGCCACTTTTTCAGCTTGCTGTCGCTGTGGGTGCTGCGCATGAGGTTGTCGTGGCCCTTCACATGCCAGAGTCCGCAGGCATGGCCGAGTTCATGCGCTACGGTCAGGCCCTCGCTGTCGAGGCCGACAACGACGTAGTCCGCGAGCGGGCCAAGGGAGCACCCGCCGGGTCCCTTCACGTCGTCGATCATGAACACGAACAGCGGCGCCCCATATTTCAAGATGCGACGCGTGCTATCCAAGTACTGTCCCATGTTCTCCATCAGCAACGTCTGCTCGTACCACGGCACGGGGCCGAATCCGAGGTCATCCCAGAACGCGCCGGCCCCGCATGGCTGCACGATTGCATCGCCGCAAGGCACTTGGTGAACGAACGCCCCATCATCGCCCGCCTTCATGCGGAACGGTTGACTCGGCGGCACGACGCGCACGTTGGCGCGGTCCAGGAATATCTGCTGGACCGATTTCACCCACGCGTCTGCGCGGGCCAATCGATCGGTAACGTCAACACCCTCCGGACACGCCACGAGGACTCGGACGTGAAGCAGTTTCGGGGGGAATAGTCCGAGGATGCCCAGCACCACATCCGGAATCGAAGCCAGGCGCCAGACCACCGCCAGAATCACCTCATAGATCCAGCGAAGCAGGGTCCCGAGGAACGGGATCATGAAGACCAGGCTCAGCAGGCCGGAGACGATTCCGAGGATGAAGCTGCCGACGAGATTGACCACGTCGATGAGTACGGCTGCGACCTCGCAGACGACGGTCGTCACCAACTTCACGACCGTTGTGACCACCGTCGTGACGACCTTCTCGACGATGACTTCGATCCAGCAGAACCACTTGTTGCAGCACAGACACAACTTCTTGCACTTGCGCTTCTCGCACTTCTCCTCTCGGCGCTCGACCCACTCCTCGACCGAAGTGACGACCTCCTCCTCCACCCATTCCTGGACTTCGCGGCAGTTCTCTGCCATGGGCCCCCCGTATGGTGGCAACGAAAGTGGAACCGACCGGCGACGCCTTCCACATGCAGAAAGGACTTCGACCCCCCTGATTTGGAGGGCCCGATATCGACCGCGTACGGAAGGCCCTGCGCCACAGGAATCAGGTAGCGCCCCGGCGCTGCGAGTGGTGGACCACCGACAGCACAGCGTACCGGCAGGAGAGCGATCGCTCGCCCCGCAAGCCTCGTCCGTGCTCGGGGGACGACACGAGGAGTCAGGAAGTGGACTGCATGGCAGTCTGGCAGGCCGTGCGACACCGGATTGCTACCTCCGTCCTGCTCCGACTGTCAACAGGATTGTGGATCACCTCCATCATCCCCACAGCCCCTGCTGTCCGCTTCTACATCTCATCTTCTCGTCATATCCTGCTGTCGTGATTGTGCGTCGTCGCCAGCCCGACCCACCGACGAAGGCCGTAACGCAGTCGGTCCCGCGCCAGCCGATGACGCTCCCGCAGGTGGCGAATGAACGCTGGAGCATGGAGTTCGCCCACGACGCTGACCGAAACGGGCCGCCCCGAAGGACAGCCCGTCTTGATCTTCCAACGTGTTCCAAGGGTCAGGCAGTTGGGTCTCATGAACCGCGCCGGGTTCTCCGGAGAGCTTGTTACGTGAGTGTCGCCAGCGCGGCCGAGACGCTGGCCGAGGCAATGCAGTACCGGGCGTACGAGGCGAGAAGGTTCGCGGCGAGGTAGGAGAGCACTGCCCGCGTGCCCGGAGGGCACCGGGCCCGCACGGCGTCCCTGGGCGCGCGCTCTTGACAGTCGTCCCCCGTGCGGCTCTGCTCAGCCGGGGTACGCCTCCCACAGGAGGCGCCGCCCACCAAGACGTTCCCTCCGGAGGTGCTGCCATGCGCGCGATCGCTGTGATGCTGCTGATCCTCGCCTCCTTCGCCCAAGCCGCGGAGGAGCCTCCTCGCCACCGCTTCCGCGACTGGGGCCTGAGCCTGGGCGTGCTCAAGCCGGGACCGCTGAACGCCATCACCGACGTGGCCGGGGTTCGGGTGGGCCAGGTCACGCTCGACGCCGGCGACAGCGTCCGCACCGGCGTTACGGTCGTCGTGCCGCACACGGGCAACGTCTTCCAGGACAAGCCGGCCGCCGCCATCCACGTGGGCAACGGCTTCGGCAAGCTCACCGGGATCGCCCAGGTGCAGGAGCTGGGCAATCTGGAGACCCCCATCGCCCTCACGAACACGCTCGATGTGCCCACCGCCGCGGCGGCGCTGGTGGACTACATACTGAATCAGCCCGGCAACGAGCAGGTGCAGAGCGTGAACCCGGTGGTGGGCGAGACCAACGACGGCCGTCTGAACGACATCCGCGGCCGGCACCTCAGGCGCGAGCACGTGCTCGAAGCCCTGGCGAAGGCGAGCGGAGGGCCGGTCGAGGAGGGCACGGTGGGCGCGGGCACCGGCACCGTCTGCTTCGGCTTCAAGGGCGGCGTCGGCACCGCCTCGCGCAGGCTCCCCGCGAGCCTCGGGGGCTTCACCGTCGGGGTGCTGGTGCAGACCAACTTCGGCGGGGTTCTGCAGGTGGCCGGCGTGCCCGTGGGCGCCAAGCTCGGCCAGTACTACCTCAAGGACGAGCTCACCAAGGCCGCCGACGGCTCGTGCATGATCATCGTTGCGACCGACGCGCCGGTTGCCGCACGCAACCTCGGGCGCCTCGCCCGCCGCGCCATGCTCGGCCTCGCACGCACGGGAGGGATCTCCTCGAACGGGAGTGGCGACTTCGTGATCGCGTTCTCGACCCATCCCGGGGTCCGCACGAGACACCGCGCCGCCGGGCGCACCGAGACCTTCGAGGAGCTCCGCAACGACGAGGTCTCGCCGCTCTTCCTCGCCGCGATCGAGGCCACCGAGGAGGCCATCCTCAACTCCCTCTTCATGGCCCGCACGACGACGGGCGTGCGCGGCACCACGATCCCCGCCCTGCCGGTGGAGAAGGTAGTGGAGCTGGTCAGGCGCGCGCAGCAGTAGCCCGCCGCTGCGGGCGCCCGGGGCGCACGCGCCGCGCATGAGTCGCCGTACTCCGTGGGCCGGGACCCGTCTACAGGCGCCGCCGGCTGCGCAGGATCCGCCCCGCGTTGCGCGCGACCACCTGGCCGTCATGCGCCGCGACCTTTCCGTTCACGACCACCCAGCGCACGCCGCGCGGGTACTGGTGGGGCTGCTCGAAGGTCGCCAGGTCCTGGATGCTGTCCGCGTCAAAGACCACCAGGTCGGCCGCCAAGCCGGGCCGCAGCACGCCGCGGTCCTCGAGGCGCATCGCCTGGGCGGGCAGGGAGGTCATCCGGCGGATGGCGTCGGTCAGCGACAGGGTGTGCCGCTCGCGCACGTACTTGGCGAGGACGCGGGGGAAGGTGCCGTAGTAGCGCGGATGGGGGCTCCCCCGGCCCGGGACGGCGACCTCGCCATCGGAGGCGATCATGTTCCAGGGCATCGCCATCAACGCTTCGACATCGCCCTCGTCCATCTGGAAGAAGACGGCGAGCGGCTGGTCCACCTCCTCCATCTCGATGATGAGGTCCGCGGCGTTCTCGAGCGTGGGCGTGCGGCCGAGCATGTTCAGGATCCGTCCCAAGGTCTTGCCCTGGTACTCGGGGTGCGCCTTGCTCTCGGCCACGTAGATCCGCTCGAGCGGATCGAGCCCGCGCGCAGAGATCAGGCGCTTCTCGACCAGCGCCCGCCGCACGCTGTCGCGGTTCGCGCGGTCCTTCATGCGCTCGCGGAACGCGGCCTGCCCCCCGGCCACCGCCCAGCCGGGGAAGCTGCTGGTGAAGCCCGAGCTGGTGGCGGTGTACGGGTACTGGTCCGTGTAGACCTCGAGGCCCCGCTGCCGGGCCTGCTCGATCGGCTCGGTGATGCGCTCGCGCTGGCCCCAGACGGCCTCCTCGGCCAGCTTGATGTGCGAGATCTCGACGCGCACCCCCGCCTCGCGGCCGACGCGCACCGCCTCCTCGATGGCCTCGCGGATGCGGCTGCCCTGGTTGCGCATGTGGGTGGCGTAGACGCCCTGCCAGGGCTGGAGGACCCGCGCCAGCGCGACGATCTCCTCGGTCGTGGAATAGCGCCCCGGTACGTAGGCCAGCCCCGTGCTGAGGCCGAGGGCCCCGGCCTCCATCTCCTGTCGGACCAGCTCCACCATGCGCGCCAGCTCGGCCCCGGTGGGTGCGCGGTCCGCGTCGCCCATCACCTCGTGCCGGATCGTGTTGTGCCCGACGAGCGAGGCGTAGTTGAGCGCGAGGCCCGCTTTCTCGAGGCGCCGGAGATGCTCGCGCAGCGGGAATGGCGAGTCGCCACAGTTGCCGCCGACCACCGTGGTGACCCCCTGCAGGAGATAGTTCCGGACCGTCGGGTCCGCCACGGTCCCGGTGTCCACGTGCGTGTGCACGTCAATAAAGCCCGGGGCCACGTACAGGCCGGCGGCCTCGATGACCGTCCGGCCGGACGCCGCCGGGATTCCGCCGATGGCGGCGACCCGACCGCCCACGATGCCGAGGTCCCCGACGTACCAGGGGTTCCCGGTGCCATCAAGGATCCGGCCCGAGCGAATCACCAGGTCGTACTTTTGGGCCTCGGCCGGCCCCGCGAAGAACCCGGCCAGGGCCAGCGTGGCAACCGCCAGCAGGACCGCCCGCCTGTACTTGCTCATCGCACCCTCCTCCTGGCGCCTCTCCGGCGCTCTGGACTCAGCGCTTCGCGACCAGCTCCTGGTACTTGGCCACCGCCGCCTGCGCCAGCACCCGCGTGGCGTCCACGGACGGCACGCTCGCCCGCGAGGGGTTGAAGGCCAGGGGCGTCTCCGTGCACCCGAGCACGAGCACCTGGGCCCCCTTCGCGACGAGGTGGTCGCTCGCCTGGGCCAGGAGGTCCTCGGCCTCCTTCCGGTCCGCTCCCGCCTTGATGGCATAGATGGCCTTCATCACCTTCCCTTCCTGCACCGTCGAGTCGCACACCAGGGTGGTCACGCCCCGCGCGGCGAACGCACGCTCGTAGAGCCCCGTGGCAATGGTCCCGGTCGTCGCGAGCAGGCCCACCGTCTTCGCGCCCGGGTGCCGCCGCACCGTTTCCGCGACCGTCTCTCCAATCATGTCGAGGATCGGGATCCGCACCGCGCTCTGCATGTCCCGATAGAAGTAATGGGCGGTGTTGCACGGAATGATGATGAAGGAGACGCCGGCACTCTCCAGCCGGGTGACGCCCTCCACGAGCCAGGCGACGATGCTGCGGTCGCCGGTGCGGATGGCGGTGGTCCGGTCCGGCACCTGGGGCAGGCTGTAGATCAGCGTGGGGATGTGGTCCTGGTCCCGCTTGGCTGGGGTCGCGGCGATGATCTTGCGGTAGCAGTCCGCGGTGGCCTCGGGGCCCATGCCCCCGAAGATGCCGAGGATGACCTCGGGCCTGGGAGCGGGCTTGGTCTGTGCTCCGGCGAGCCCCGGCAGGCCGAGGACCAGGGCAAGAGCGACGGCAAGGGCGAGGGAACCTGAGCGCATGGCATCCTCCCGGTTCGGCGGCGTCCCGCGCGCGGAGGGGGAGGGCGGACGACCGCCCGGCCTCCGCCGGGACGACCGCGGCATTCTCCCTCATTCACTCCTCGTCCGCTAAGAAGGCCCAGGTCGAGGCGGTGCCTCCGGAGATGGTCGCCGCGGGTCCGGAGGGCACGCGGGTAACCCCTTGGCAGGACGCGAGGTCTGAAACCGCGCAGGCGAAGCGGCAGAAAGGCAACGCAACGATGCAGGTGCGGCTGACTGGGGCATCCCAAGCGCGGCTGCCGCTGCACGCCGACGGAGATCGCGCTGCACCACGGGCGCGTGAGCGGGCCCATGCTCGACCGCATGGACCTGCAGATCGAGGTACCAGCGCTGAGCGGCGAGGAGTTGCAGGCGCTGGCCGGCGGCGAGTCGAGCGGAGCCGTGCGCGCGCGGGTGCTGGCCGCGCGCGAGCGTCAACAGGCGCGGGGCTGCCTGAACGCGGCGCTGCCGCCCGAGCGGCGCCTGGTGCTGGACGCGGTGGACCGCGGCGGCATGAGCGCGCGGGCCGTCCACCGCGCCATGCGCGTGGCGCGCACCATCGCGAATCTCACCCGCGAGGAGTGCGTCAGCCGGCGCGCGCTGGCCGAGGCGCTGCAGTACCGGGCGTACGAGGCGCGCCGCTCTCGAGGCTCGTTGTCACTCCGCCAACGGTGGGGGATGACCCAATCTCGTCGCCCGACCATGAGAACTACTACCCATCAAGACCAGCGAGAATGGAAACGCGGGTCGACCTCCGAAGAGATCGACCCGCAATCGCGATGGCTGACTGGCGTCAGCGATAGAGCGACTTGAGCTTGCCCCAGGTGGTGGCGCTGCTCGACGTCGTGGCATTCAGGCATACGGACAGATTGTCCAGCCGGTTCATGTTCCCGAGGACGAAGAGGTACACCTTGTTCACCGTCGGGGGCGGCGCCAAGTCGAACGTGTAGTGGCCGATTTGCAGAGGATCGACCGTCACGGCCCGCACGTCGTCGTACTTGATGACCGCTTGGGCTGCTCCGAATCCCCAGCCAGCGGCAAGACTCGGAGCCGGCAGAGCGTCGAACTCCAGCGTGCCAGTCATCCCTCCCGCAACACCGTCCGGCGGGAATCGGTACGCGACATACGCAGGCGTCCCGGGGTAGAACACCATGCCGGCGTACAAGCCCAGACCGCGGTTCCCGGTCGAGTCGGTGACGAACATGAGCCACCCAGCCGAGCACCCCGTGCAGAAGTGGTCCTGAATCATGCTATGCGAGTAGCTGTCGCCCGCCACGGCGTTCGTGGAGAAGTCGTCCGCATACGCATATCCGCAGCTGTCAGCGGATGATGCTCGAGCGACCGGGGACCCTGAACCCAGCATCGCGAGGGCAAGAATGGCAATGAACACTCTCACAACTCCTCCCGAACAACTGCCGCCGACCAATTTCAGCGGCAATTGACGACAGGTTGTCCCGGCCCTAACCACAACAAGCATGCACCAAAGCTCTCATCGCGTCAATAGACGAGACGCCCCTGGCAAGCCTCTCGTCCGGGCGCCCGTGGTTGAGTCCTCAACCGTCCGACGCCATCGATTGGACATGTGAGAGCTCGGCTGTCATCTCAGCAAGACAACCCTCACGACCTTCGACTGAGCATTAGCGCTCCCACGTGCATAGTACACGCCGTCCGCTGCGTATCCACCGTCATCTCGCCGACCGTCCCAGACAAACTGCACAGACCCTCCCGACACCGACCGACGACCAAGGTGACGCACAACTCGCCCCTGAACGTCGAAGATACCTGCCTCGACAATTGCCGGCCCCGGGCACAGGAGGCTCAGCACGGCCCGTCCTCGGCTTGGCGTAGGGGAAACCGTGATGGCAAAACGAGGCGCGGACTCGGCACTCACCCCCGCGAGGGCAAGGGGATACCCGACGGAAGTCGTTGCCACCGCCGCTGACGCGGTGTCGCATGGATACCACGCGAGCACGTTGCCGCCACTCAAGACCTTGTAGACGAAGGTCTCCACGTCAACGCCCAATGTATCTATGGACGTGATTCGACCGAACGGCACGTCCGCCAAGTAGTTGTACGTGGAGACATCCAGCATGCCTTGAGTTCCTGATGCCCGCACCCACGTCGACACAGTACCTGCGTACAACGCTTGAGAGAACGCCGCGCGCCCGACCAGGCGATATCTGACGGCATCGTACTGGCCATCAGGAATCTCTGGGGTGCCTCCTGTGAAGCTGACTTGTACCGTGTCTACGTCCGCAACAGCAAGGCTGGTGGCACGAGGATGATCGATGACCTTCGGAGAAGCGAGAAAGGCCAATGCCCGGTCGGCACGGATCATTCCCGCCCCCAACGTATCACTTCTCCCACTGCTCGGAGCGCCAGTGAGTGGATTCACTGCCGTCCGGACAAGGACCTGTGTAATGTCCTCTCCCACCAATTCCCCCGGATGCTCGCCCATCAGCAGGGCGGCCACACCAGCGACGGTTGGCGCCGCAGCAGAGGTCCCTCCAAATTCCACACTGTCCATGACCGCATAACTCACATTGCATGAATCAAGCTCGAAGTACTTGTGGGCGCAGTCGAACCACCAGTGCCCAAAGAGAGTCGTGTCGACGAGGGTGTACATGCGCAAGGAGGCGATCATGTGCCCGCCAGGGGCCACCGCCGTGAGGTGGGGGCCCCAATTCGAACCAAAGGGGAGCTGCGAAATCCAACTGAATCGTTCCCACCCACCTGACGGCTGAGGGAACACTCGATCGTCCCACCTCAGGCCATTCCCGAAGACGGCTCCGACCGAGAACACCCGCTTCGCGTATCTGGCTGGAGCCGGAACCCATGCAGGATCATCCCAGTTGTCGTTCCCAGACGCAGCAACAAGGAACTGCCCCTTCAATAGCCCCGCAAGACAGGCCGTCGCCATTCCGGGAACCTCCGACTCCGTCCCATATGAGCCCCACGACATGTTCAGGATTGGTATCGTCGGTGCAGAGTCAATTGCCCACCATAGCCCATTCAACGCCGCACCTAGGAAGAACCCCACGTCAGACAGGCACCGCGTCTGAGTGATATAGGGCCACTCGTACGGCCCTTGTGATTGACGGACAGGCACAATACTGGCGTCGCCTGCAATACCGGCTATGCCGAGGCCATTGTCATTTGCAGCCGCGACAATGCCAGCCACCGCAGTACCGTGCGAGGTGCTGTCTTCGGTTGCCCAGTTGAGGCCCCAGTCGTCGGCGGCCGCGTTGAACCCGGGCTCAACGCGGCCGGCGAGCTCGGGGTGGTCGCTGTGAACACCGCTGTCGAGCACGCCGACACGCACGCCATTGCCACGTGCGACCGCCATATCCAGTGCAGCAGGCAAGTGAATGTCTGTGCCAGGATTGAAGCTTGGAAGGGTGCAGCCGTAGGTCTGCGATGTGTTGTTGAGCGCCCACTGGCGGCTGAACATGGGATCCTGGGGAGTGTGGTAGAGCACGACGGGCGGAACCGGTCTGGCAGATTCGACGGCGCTTACCCGAGCGAGCTCCAGTGCGGTTCCTTTGACTAGGACGTCGCGACGAAGATGCGCTGCGTAGATCGGGCCGGGGTCTGGCATAACAATCGGCTCGCCGATGAGATTGCGAGCACTGGCACCTGCGCTCGGAGGCAAAGGCGAAATGCGCTTCATTGCCAGTACCCCGGCCCTGCTGAGGGAGTCTGCGGCGGGGCGGGAAACCAAGATGTCTTGCGGTGACGCTAGTTCCCGCGTAGCAGTCGGGCTGAGGGCCTTTGGACGCAGGTGGACAAGCAGCTCGCCCCTAGCGATGCTCGACGGAGTCGGTGGACACCCTCCAGTTGTCGCACCGCCAGCCAAGCTCAACCCATCCAGAAGCGCGAGCCTGTCGACCTCGCCAGCGCCGTCCATTGCCTTGACTTCGCGGAGGCAGAAGCTCGCAGGGGCAGGGGCACCCTTACCCACATACTGGAACCAATACGCTATGACCGCATGATCGCCGGGATAGGTCGGAAAGACAATCGTCGCATCAAAAGACGAGGTATCGTCCGCAAAGGTGGCGTGCGGTGCCACGTTGGTGTTGTAACCGACATCCGCCCTCCAGGTCAAAGGCGGATCAACCAACACGTATGAGTCTGGATACCACCGAAGACACACTGAGAGGCCACGGATGCTCGAGGCGCCGTCAACGTGTACGTAAACTGGAAACAGTGCTTGAGCGGTATCTCTTCTGGTGACCAAGTCTCCTGCGGCCCAGCTGAGGAACGCCTGGCCGCTGGCATTGTTGCCGGCAAGACTGACAGAAGAGACCAGGGCGGCAAGGACCAGCATGCCTGCCAAGGCAAGCAGGAAACGGTTGGACATGAGCGCGGCCTCCGAGGAAGGTCCATGGCCTCTTGAGCATCAGAAGACGGCCGACGTCTACGGCAGCCAAGTCAGCCACCCAGCGACGTGCGTGCTGCTCCTTGCTCGCGATCAAAGACCTCTGGACGACTAGCACATACCCCCCGTATCGCGCCATCTAAGATGTAACCCGAGGGTGGATCGTCGCGCCATCTGCTATGTAACCCTCCTACGGGGAGGGACAGGAGATGACCGCCATGGGACGACGGGAGTACCTCCGGGCTGTTTACGCTCGCTATCGTCGCAGCTCACCCGCCAAGAAGCGGGTGATTCTCGACGAGTTCTGCCGGGTCTGCGGCTACCACCGCAAGTACGCCATCCGCTTGCTGAACGGCCCTCGGCCGGCGCTGGCCTCGGGTCTGCGCCGCTCCCGCGGGCCGAGCTATGGCCCGGCGGTCATCCAGGCGCTGACCCAAGTCTGGGAGGCGGCCGGCTATCCCTGGTCGGTCCGCCTGAAGGCGCTGTTGCCCCTATGGCTGCCCTGGCTGCGCCACCGCCGCTCGCTCTCCCGCGCCACCGAGCGTCAGTTGCTGGCCATCAGCCCGCGGCAGATCGACCGCCGCCTGAAGCTGCGCAAGAGCCAACTGCGGCGCCGGCTCTACGGACGCACCAAGCCCGGGTCCCTGCTGAAGCATCACATCCCGATCCAGACCGACCACTGGGACGTCACCGGCCCCGGCTTCACCGAGATCGACCTGGTCTCGCACTCCGGGGACTGTGCCGAGGGCGAGTTCGCCCACTCCTTCAACCTCACCGACATCCACACCGCCTGGACCGAGACCCGCGCGGTGAGGGGCAAGGGCCAGTCGGGCCTCGTCACCGCCCTCGAGGAGATGCGCCAAGCACTGCCCTTCGCGCTCCGCGGGATCGACTCCGACAACGGCAGCGAGTTCCTCAACGCCCACCTGGTCCGCTACTGCCAGGCCCAGAGCGTCCAGTTCACTCGCGGGCGGCCCTACAAGAAGGACGACAACGCTCACATCGAGCAGAAGAACTGGACCCACGTCCGCAAGCTGATCGGCTGGGACCGTTACGACAGCCCCACCGCCGTCGACCAGCTCAATGACCTCTATCGCCACGAGCTGCCGCGGATGATGAACTGGTGCCAGCCTTCGGTGAAGCTGCTCCGCAAGGAACGGGTGGGCTCTCGCCTGCGGCGCGTCTACGACCGCCCGCAGACCCCGCTCGAGCGACTGCAGGCCTGCCCCGGGGCCGACCCGGCCATCGTGGCGAAGTTGCTTCGCCTCCGCGCGGCCACCGATCCCTTCCAGTTGGCCCAAACCATCGAGCGCAAGCTCGAACGCATCTACGACCTGGCGAGCCACCGTGACCGCGCGGACCGGGTTACATCTCAAACGGCTTGACGATGACCCCTCGGGTTACATTCTCAAATGGCTTGACAGGGATGTTCCTGTTGGCTGAGCGCTCTGAATGCCTGCTTTGACCCCTCTCCTGTGGGACACCCGGTGTCTGCAGCGGACTCCTTGTTCGAGTCAGGCTGTTCGCGCCGGTACTCGGCAGGGCTCCTCATCCCCAGGGAGGAGCGCGGGGCGAGGGTGTTGTAGTCCTCGATCCAGCCGGGGCCTACGTCCCGTGGGTGTCTCGCTCAATTGGGGTCAGAGCAAGGGGCGAGACACGAGGTCCACTTGCTCAGGTGGTCGGACATGGGCGTCCAGGCGGGCGGGACTCGCGTCACCGAGCAGCAGTCAAAGACGGCTCCTCTCAGAAATCCGTGGGCTCATAGCACGATTCTCGCCCAGGGATTGTCGGGGAGCGAGCAGCGCTGGAAGATCTTCAGCTTGAAGTACTCCGGGTCGCGATAGCCCCGGGCCTGGTAGCGAAGCGCCCCGATCTTGCTGTTGATCGACTCCGCCAGGCCGAGCGGCACGTCGTGCTGATGACCGGCGATGACCGCGTCGAGGTGGGAGGCCAACCGGAGCGCCACTCGTTCGAGTTCGCGCAGGCCCGTGCCCAGCACTGCGACGATCCAGCCGTGCAGCCGCTGGCGGAGCACGCCGAAGTACTTCCACGGGTGCCGCAGGATGCCCCGGAGCTGCTCCTTGAGCAGGTAGGCCTGGTAGAGCGGCTGGTTGAGCTCCATCAGTTCATTCAGGAGCAGCTTGTGCTTGTGTTCGAGGTTCTCTCGCGCCGACAGCAGCAACCACTTCTTCAGCTTGAGGGTCCGCCCCAGTTCGTCGCGGGGCGCGCCCGAGAACAGCCGGCGCCGGATCTGGTTCAGGGCCTCGTTGACCCACTGCGCGATGTGAAAGCGATCGAGGATGTGCACCGCGTGCCGCAGGCGGGTGGCGAGGATCGCCTGGTAGCCCAGGTCGCTGACTGCGCCGCGGATCTTCCGCCGGCCCTTGGGGCCCAGGACGCGCAGGAACGGCAGCAGCCCGCGGCGGCCCTTGCCGTCGCCGATCCACACCACCCGCCCGCTCTCCAGGTTGGTGACGATCGTGAAGTAGACCCGACCGCCGGTGCGCGAGACCTCGTCCACGCCGATCCAGCGCAAGCCCTGCAG
>Ga0315276_10004247_pt1 | contig 13153 bp, 14 predicted proteins | sample YL17G05_0_MG_FD_204542 | JGI IMG/M metagenome (GOLD analysis project Ga0315276, IMG submission 204542) | Sediment microbial communities from Yellowstone Lake, YNP, Wyoming, USA - YL17G05_0 | ecosystem: Environmental > Aquatic > Freshwater > Lake > Sediment | place: USA: Wyoming | collected... | reverse complement strand
CTTCGCGGATGACCTCACCAAATTACCAGAATCTGGTAAGTATACAGTTGTAGGTGAAGAGGGTAGACCAGATACTCTTGCTTATTCCATATACGGTGATAGTCAGTACTGGTGGATACTACTTCTTTATAACAAGAAGATAGTATATTCTGACATCACCACAGGTGAGACTATTAGTTATCCATCAATCTCAGATATTGAAGGTCTCTACTTCAGCCTTAAACAAAAAGAGACTGCATCAGCATGATTAAGAAAGGTGAAGGGTAGCTATATCATTGGAACTGAAGGTCAATACTTATATAAGTTCAAGGTGGGGGATATCGAGGATGCTATTCTCGAAGAGGAATTACAGTTATTCACTCTAATTGAGGAGGCTGGTAATGTCCTACCCACTTTTCAGCTTATCTTCAATACACTAAGAGAAGATATATTTCAAGTATTACATGAGGGTCAGATTCTTGAGACCACATTCGGAAGAAATAGTAATGCTCTAGTTACTGCCCCTCTATCACCTACACGTATGCAGACCGGTAAGTCTGGTGAGTTTAAGAGGCAGATTATCCTCACGGGGGTATACGGTGCCTTAGACTATCTATCCTCCAGTAAGATGATGATCACCACAGAGAAGTCTGGTGTTGCTGCTGTTAAGGATGTGGTATCAAAACACTTTAAGCCAATCTTTAATGTAGATGTATCTCAAGATAAACAGAAATGGATACAACCTCAGCAGACTGATAAGAAGTTTGTTAACGAAGTATGGTTACATTCATACATAGAAGGATCTTTTATAGCCTGTGGTATCTCATCAGATGGTAAATTCATTCTGAAGGATATCAAGAAGGATCTGAAGCAACCCTATGCATGGAAATTTACTAATGACATTAAGGATCCTAATAAGGACCTAACTTATGACCCTGATCCATTTATAGAGACGAATACAGGATTCATCAATAACTTCACTGGCTACGGCCGTGAGCGTATTGTATATAACTTAGAAGATGACGATCAACTCTCTGTTCTTGAGACTGTAGATCCTGTCATAGCTATGACTAAGCAATTAGCTAAATCAGATGCTGTTAGTAAGAGATTCGCTGCATCTGGTATGCAGAATGAGAATGTGCATAGTAACTATTGGAAAGCATACCATAGGAATATGTCTCACCTTACTGCATTTGGTAATGTGAAACTAACTCTATCCTTCCATGGTGTGTTTATTCCTATTAGAGTACTAGATCAAGTTATGTTTCTAGATGACGATATTACATCCCAGGGTAAGTCCAGATCGTCAGAGTTTAACTCTGGTGTCTATTATGTTGCCAAGGTGTCTCGTACAATAGCTAATCGTCAATTTGTAACTACTGTTGTACTGTGTCGTGAGTCTCTTAACCAGATCAGGTAAAACCGGTAGGTGGCCAAGAACTACAACACTTGTTAAACACTCTTAACAGAGTCTATTAACTCGTGAAATAGGTGAAGGGGGAAAGGCCCCGCCGCGCCGGTAGAAGAGCTCTAATTGGCTATACGAAGTTTAACCAACGCCTAATTATAGTTTAGATAGGAATATAGTGAACCATTGTATAACACGTTTTCCCTAGTAGAAGAATGAAATTTAATGCTTATAAAGATAAATGAACACCTAAATCGCACAGAGGCTATGCGCAAGACCTATAAGGGTATTGTGGTGGCCAATGAAGATGTTAGAAAGCTAGGTAGGATTAAGTGTACTATTGCTGGTATGCTAGAGTCTGATGATCCAGCTACTCTTCCTTGGATGTTTCCCAAGAATCCCCCTGGTATAGGTGGTAGCCAAGATTCAGGTTGGTTCGGTGTTCCCCGTGTTGGTTCACAGCTAATTATTGAATCCCCATTTAACGACATCTACTCTTGCTTCTATACTGGTACTTGGCAGAATAGTAATACACATCAAGGTGCATTCAATCTTGATTACCCAGATAGCTATGGATTTACAGATCCACAAGGTACTACATTTCTAGTATCACTAGCACGCAGACTTGCTGAATTCCAGCATATCTCTGGTGCAGCTATTGGAATGGATAAAGATGGAGTTGTCTCTGTAACATCTCCTACTGTAATTAGGTTTCAATCTGCTGATCGTAAGACTCAGTTAGATTTTAATATGGAGACTGGTGAGGTTAAGTTTAATCCTAAGGATTCGACTGAGCTCTCAGGGAACAAGACTGAGATTACCTCCAGTCAATACTTCCTAAAGTCTCCTGAAGTACGTGAGGATATTGATGGTTCTAGAGAGACTAAGATTGCTGGTGGTCAAACCACTACTGTTGGTGGGTCATCTAGCTATGCAGCCCTTAATAACCATCAAGTTGCCTACGGTGGAAATTATACTGAACTAATTACTCAGCTGTGTAATCGCACGTATGGTCTTGGTATTAGTGACACTATAGTAGCTGGTGGTCATTCTAGGCTAACTCTTCTAGGTAATATATCTGATACAGTTACTTTAGGTAATTACCTAGTATCGTTGTTGGCTGGTCTTTATAGTTTAACTGCCTCTCTTGGTGTGAATATAACCACACCATTGGCTGTAAACATCACAGCCACTACATTGAATGAGATTGTATCTGCTCTCACTCAGACCATCGCCGCTGCTTATACACTTACTGCTGGTGCTGCTGTTAATATTAGCGCTGGCGCTGCGATGAACTTAACATCTACTGGTCCTGCTACTCTTATGGGTGCCACCACTCTATTAGGTCTTGGTCTTGCTCCAGTAGTTACTATCCTCAGTGATCCGATTGAAGACTTTATTACTGGCAAGCCTAAGATAGGCGTTCCGACTGTATTAGCAGGTTAATATGAAAGATTCACCAAAAGAAGGATGGATACCTGTTAACTGTGGATTTGAATTTCCCATACTAAAACAGGCTATTGAAGACTTCAGTAAAGTTGGTGAAGCAATAATTAAAAGAGACTTCGAAAGAATCGAAGATCTTATAAGTGTGATGAAGGTTAGAGATGAGCTGGGTAAAGACAAACTTAGTAACACCAATACCTAAAGAGATCTCTCAAGCACTGGAGCCAGTGACAGATCTTATTGCAGCTATACTACCATTGTTATCTGCTATCCAGTCTTTCTTGGATATAGCTAAGGTATTTGTAGTATCTCAAGTTGATGGATTTTCATCTCTAGCTAATACTGCTATTACTGCATTAGAGCAACTAGTAAATGATCTGTTTGCATCTGGCATGTACTTTATCAATGTAGACCCATTTACTACACAGATAGCTACTGGTAAGAAATTTGATACAATTACTGGTCTCCCTATCTTGACATCTGCTCAAGCTATAGAGACTTTGGTTTCATCCTTTGATGATAAGGGAGATGCAGCTAGACCACAATTCAGTCCTAATGCTACTGTATGTGCATTCGGAATTATGGTTACTGCCCCAACTCCTCAGCAATTCTTGGATATCCTGAAGAAGATTAGATTAGTATTTGACTGGCCTGGTTTACCTGATCTTGAACTTAGAGTAGTTAGATATGCTGAGCCCAAACCTGTGGTTAGTGAATCACCCGATTGGAAATCATTACGTCTCAACTCTATTGGTATATTTGCAGATCTGCAGCGTGAGATTAATAAGCAGTTGGCTATAGTTCGTGGTTATCTAACTACTGGTGATAACTTCATAGTAGATCTGATTAACCTAATATCCCGTAAAGTAGCAGTATTGCAAGATCAATTGACTGCTCTCAATAACTTGCTGAATACACTAAACAATATTTCTGGTGTATATATCTACAATGTACCCCCAGGTGTTGGTGGTAATATTAGATTGAAGAGATTACTACGAGATTCTGTTCTTGAAGATCCTTGTGTCGTGACTGGGTTTACTGCTGCATGCTTAGTAGTAGGTGGTGGGCCTAGTCTTGTACCTGTTGATACTATCCGTACTGCACTGAAGGTTAATGAGGAATCAAAACCTGTTCCTCCTAACACACGTCCAGTATTTGATGCTACTAAAGGAATTGCATAATGAGCGTGGCTTGGGCTTGTGACATCTGCGGAAAGTCTACTCACATCAATCCTCCTGTGGAATACCAGTTTACTGAAGAGAAGGTAATGGTACCTACTGGCAAGGAAGTAGAGAAAGAGTTCGAAGTACCAGATCCTAAAGATCCCCGTAAGAAGATCAAGCAGATGATGAAGACTATTGAAGTAGTTAATGTAGAGCAAGTAGTACGTAAGCCTAAGATGGCTGTTATGAAGAGACAGAATCACCAATCTGGCGAGATTGAGGATATACCTATCCAGGAGATTAAAGATCTTGAACCACGTGCATTCATTGTACGTCTTACATTAGGTCAAGAGCAGGTACAAAGAGACTTCTGTCGTGATTGTTTAGAGAAAGAGATAGTACCACACGTTAAGCATGTGTGGGATATGCTAGCAAAAATAGGGAGTAAGTGATATGAGTAAGGCATCAGAGTTTCTTAAAGCCTGTAAATTGACAGAGGCTGATAAAGTTTGGTACTTGGGCAAAGACAATAAGTTAGTCCATGAACCACAAGATGCTCTAAAATTCAGAGATGATGAATCAGCTACAGAAGCGTCTGATGAATATGAAAATAAATACCCAGATAGGCAGGTATACACAACAGAATACCTCCCCAATAAGTGGGTTGTTGAAGTAGACCCAGGAGATAAGTATAAGGGAGATGATGACGAAGATGATTATGGCGATACTCTCCCAGAGATCCTTAATAACCTCCTTGCTGAAATGGATCTATCACCAGATATTAACTACTCAGGTAGAGGTATGTTTGGTAAAAAGTGCTATGGGGTTTGTGTAAGTAGACATAGCTACAAGAAAGCTATGGATGTTCTTAAGAAGAAGGTGTCTAGTACTAGAAGTGACAACATGGGTATGGATATGATTATCTACTGGCCTGGTACAACATATGAGAAAATTAAGAATGAATTAGACCCACAACTACAATCTGATGGTGATGATGGGTAGCCAATGCCTCTAGTTGGATCAGCTATGGCAGCAGAGTTAGTCTCGGTACTTACTGGTAATGGATTTGCAGGACCAGATCTCCCATTCTTCTGTAATGCGTTAGGAAATGGAATTGTTGCATCAACTGTTGGTAAAGCCTTCTCAACAACAGATGTCGGTAGTGGCCCGTCGGCTGGGGTTGGTGCAGGTATTGGCCTTACCGGTTATCTTGCTCCTGCTGCTCTATCGGCTATGCTTGCTGAAGCTACACTTAAGGGATTTATACTTACTCCTGAAGCCTCGAATGTGTATGATTCAGTCAGTCAAGCCTACTCAAATCAGCTAGCACTAGCCACTCTAACTAGTGCTCATACTCCAGTGTATCTAGGTACTGGTACTGTTGTCCCTGGTAGTATTTCCATCCCTAAAGGACCTACTTCTAGTACGATAGCTAGTATCGGTGTCGGATTGGGGATGTTAGGTGCAGACTATGCAGATTTTTGTGATGTCGTCGCAGCTGGGATTGAGGCAGGAGTTGCTGCCCTAACAGGTACAGTTATTATCGCTGGTCCTCCTCCACCTACTCCAGCTCCTGCTACAGGATCAGGTACGGGGGTAATATCATGAAGAGAAGTGATATATTTGGTAAGAAGAAAGACTCAGCCACTATTAAAGACCTCAAGATATTCTATAAATGCCACAGCTGTGGTTATCCAGTTAAAGAGGCAGTCTCTACTGGGTGTTCTAAGTGTGGTGGTACTAAGTATTTTAGGATAAGTGAAGCAGAGTATAATCAATCACGTTACGATCTGAGTAAGGGAGATAGAAATGGATAAGACAGAATTGCTGCTCCAATTAGTTAAGTTGCTTATTGGTGACACGGACAAAGGTGGGGATGATGATACTGAAGTATCTGATGATCAGGATGCTGACGATGATGACCAAGAAGAGGAGCAAGAAGAACCATCTGATACACAAGGTCACTTCACCAAGACTACCGATCAAAAGCCTGTAGTTAATACGGGTTCTAATAGTGCTCGTGGTGGTGGTCAATTCCCTACAACTGGGAACGCAGGATACTAATGTCAGTATACAGTGATTTAAATAGCATAGATCCTACAGTAAAGTCCAGATTAAAGGATTTAGAGGCTGTATACCAATCTCTGTATAATATATTCTCTGTTCGATTAGGAGAGAGGCTATTTCTCCCTGATTTCGGATTCTCACTAGAAGATGAGTTATTCGAACTAATGGATGACACCTCTACTCTTGCTATATTTAGTAAGGTAGTTGAGGCAGTAGATAGGTGGGAGTCTAGGGTATTGGTAGACCAACAAAATACCAAGATAACCCCATACCCAGATTTGAATATGTTTGAGGTGTTGCTGGTCTTCGCTATTCGTGGCGTTGATGGCAGTAAATTTGAATTCCGCGGTTCAGTGAGTAGAGCAGCATGAGCTTCATAATTGATCCATCATCAGTATCCTTCTCCGCAATCAGAGCAGATCTGAAGGCGTTCATCGATGCTGCACCAGATTCCCAGAAATGGAAAGATTTCTTTGACTCAGCTACTGGTCAATTAGTTGTTGACCTGATAGCTGGTCTAGGTACATTTCTTACACAAGATGTGATTGTAGCTAGACGAGAGACATTCCTTAATTACTCTAAGAATATCTCTTCTGTTGTTGCTGCTGGTAGTACTGTGGGTTATTCAGCATTCCGTGGTAAGAATGCTGTTATCCGTATGAACGTTACTCCTAACTTTAGTGGCTTCATCTCTAAGTGGGACTTGGTTGGATCCTTTAAGGATTACGATCTTATTGCATCCCAAGATTACGTAGTTAATGCTGGGACACCAATCAGTATTGATGTAATTGTTGGTCTTATCAAAGACCAGACACTACAAGCTACCTCCCAGAATCCTGCATCTTTTAGATTCACTCAAAAGAATGTGAGTACTGATGTAAGGGTATACCTCAACTCAACTGAGATGGAAACATCAGAGCGAATTCTTGATCTGATTAACGAGAAATTCGCTGTTCAGACCAATGTATACGATTCTGTCGATGTTAAGTATCTTAACCTAGATACGTTTACTATTCGATACAATATCAATGATAACGTCATGATAAAGTACATCGAGAGAGCTGATCCAGCTATTGTTCTGACTACAATGATATTTGATCTTGGAACAATCAATACAACTGAGCTGTTGACTGCATTCCAGACATTTGAAGATATTGAGTCTATCCGTCTCAACTCTCCAGTCTTTAATGAGACTCAATTCGTTATACGTGGTCGTGAAGACTACAAGAAGATATTCAGACTATTAAATACTTCAATCATTGGTACATCTGGTAGGGATGTATCATCAGCTATTGTCGAGCTATTCTATGTTCGCTCCCATTTAGATCTATTTACTGAATTAGAGAAGAGCAATTTCGTATCTAGCCTAGAAGTGAATAGACCATTCGGTGTAGATCCACCAACTATTTCTGATCCAACTATTGTATTCTTAGCAGTGGCCATAACTCTTCAGATTAAATCTGCTGGTGGTAACCCAACTGCTGATGTTGCTGCTATAATCTCAAATCTAGAAGGTGTTCTAGAGCAGAAGATTGAGTTTGCTGAATTAGAGAATACAATTGAAGATCTTACTTATGTGAAGATTGCTCGTATTATTACTAATCCTTCTAACTGGGCTGCTAATACTAATTACCGTAGGGGTAAGAGAGTTAAAGCAGTACCAGATAATGGATTTGAATATGAACAGGTTAGGAAGATATACACTTCTGGTACTATTGAACCAGAATGGAATTCTACTATTGGTCTTACCACTGACGATGTATGTAACCACACATTAGCATCCCAAGCAGTAGTATTAGGTACTACAATATCTGCGAAGACTCTAGGTACTGTTGGGGATTCAATCAGACTGGTATTTAACGGTGTTCTTAGTATTTCTGCAGTAGTTAGTACATGGAATACTGCTAACCCAGGTAATAAAGTTAAGTTCTCCCCATCTATCAATGGAGCTCTCACTCCGATAGCTCAGATTGTTGATCTAACAGGTGGATCTGATGCAGCTGGTGGTGAGTGTGATGGTACTGGATTTAAATGGTTAACTGAACCTCTGAATGGTACTCCTCCTACCTGGTCAACTGGGGTTGAATATACTATTGCTGTTGGTGGTGGATCTGTAGTTGTTCCTACTAATACATTACCACCATTCAATGACAAACAACTAAGAGCAATATCCTTTGTAGATAGATCAGGTAGAGATATTGATGCTACCCCAGCTAGAGTGGTATATGACACAGTCGAATACATTGCTGTCACTCCTGGGGCTAATGGCAATGCTATTGCTCTGGTTTATGATTCGTTAGCTACTATTAACTCTGTTGTAAATACATGGAATGCAGCTAACCCATCCAATACAGTTAAGTTTATACCAACTACTGCTGGTCTTAATACTCCTATCGCAGGTAGTGCCTTATTATCAGGTGGTGGTGGTACTAAAGCTACTGCAGATTACGAAGGTGTCACCTATACTGCTGATAATTGGGGCATCTCTGGTAATAGTATTGCATTAATATTCAATGGAATACAATCCATAGGTGTAGTTGTTGGTAATTGGAACTCAGCTAATCCAAATAATACTGTTAGCCATAATGGTTCTAATGGCACAGTACCAGTAGCTGGTGGTCTTGAATGCCTTGGTGGTACCCCAGCTACCAACCAAGAACCACTCTGGCCTATTCCTTTAGGAGTAATCTGCTAATGTCAGGTATTGCAGCAGGACAAATTATATTTATAGAGGATAAGAATATTCTATGGAAAACCATGAATAAAGTGGGTAGTCCCACTGCATGGAAATCTGGTATTACTTATAAGCTTGGTGATCAGGTAGTACCACGTACTATTCTTCCTGGCCAAGAGAACCTCATGTTTCAGGCAGTGGGATTTATCTCAGTATCTGGTCTAGCCCAACCAACGTGGCCTGTTGTTGCTAATACTCTTCAAGTAGATGGTAGCACTGAGTGGAAGACAAGAGATCCTGCAGTTGATCCAGAATTCCTGAAACCAAATGAATACTACCTTATTGATGAAACAGTGACGGTAACTGCATGACATGTGACTTCTCATCTTTACAGTACGTACCTGAGAAACTCAGGCAATTCGAGCTGTATCCTAAACTTACAGATATGATGGATTACATCATCTGTAATTTTCAGACAGAATTTGAGGATGTTAAGTATAAATACTCTGGTCCTGATGTAGTTCGTGAAGTTGTGATTACAGAGATTATCTCTGAATTAGGATTTAAGTACGTATCTGATATATTTGGTACAGTCAGTAATATTGAATTCAATATTATGTTAGACTTCTTAGGTCTAGTAAACCTATTAAAAGGATCTAGGTTAGGACTTGAGTTGGTACTCAAGTTACTTAGGTTTGAGACTGTAATTCAAGAGTGGTGGCAACAATTCCCCAAAGGCGACCCACACACATATGTAATTACTGTTATTATGGATGCTTCATTCGTTCCAGATCCGTTAGCTGCTTTACAAAAGATCCAAGCATTTACTAGAGAGTATGTTTATTCTGTTATCGGTAATATTGATTTCAGATTCTCTCTTAAGTTTGCAGAAAAGAATGTTAATGTGGCTGGTTTTGTTAAGGCTAAATACAATACTGCAGACAATGGGTTTATTCTGGGTACTGTGTATCCTTTGATCTAAAGGTAGAGTTATATGTCTATTATTGGAGTATTTACAGACTTAGCTATCGTTAAGGCCAGGCAGGCTCTTAACAATGATGGCTTCCAAATTTATCCTACTAGCTTTGGTGTTAGTAGGGTAGCTGATGCACTGGACCCACTCAGGACCGCTGCTAATGCTGGTTTGTGGTACCAAGGTATCATATCCTCTCGTGTCGTAGTGTCAGATACTACGATCAAGTTTGTATGTACTATACCCCCAGGTGTTATTCCACCACTCACAACTGATACAATTAGGGAAATATACTTATTTGGTCAAGATGGCCTATTCGTAGACTTCTTGATGTCTATTGGACATCCTAGCACTCCAATCGTATACGACCCATCCGGTTCTATCACCCTAGAACTAGAACTAGCTCTCTCCAATGTGGACCTATCCTCGCTGTTCGTATTTACCTACACCCAAGCGCAAGAGTTGGGTGAGCATAATACGGATCCTAATGCCCACCCTGAGTTAGTAGATGCAGTCAACAGGGCTGGTATCTACCTCAAGACTGGTGGTGTGCCATTCGCGTATTCAGGTCAGTCTTTCGACGAGAAAGCAGAGTTCTCTGGTACTGTTGCTCAGAACATATACTCAGGCATTACTGTATCTGCTGTACACACAGGTACTTTTAATAACGGTGCAGTAATCACATTCAATGGTGTGAAGACCATCGCTCAGGTTACTGTTGAATACAATAACCTGAATCCTGGCAACGAGATTACACACTCTGGACCAGGGACTGTTATACCACCTGCAGGTGTGACAGTACTATCTGGTGGTACTATTCTTGTTTCAGATGGGGATATCGTCTACAGGGATGTGGACGGGTTCTATAAAAAGGCTCTGGCAGATGGTTCTATCAAGTCTCGAGTGTCTGGTATTGCCAAGATAGTTCAATCTGCTACCCCTAAGAGGTTGGTTAGATCTAACGGATTTAATGCCAAGACCACTGGATATACCATTGGTACCCTCATTTATCTATCTGATGTTGTTGCTGGTACAATTACTGACTCTATCACTGCTATCCAGCTTGGTCATGTTGTAGGTACTAACTATATACTGATTGGTACTGGTGGAGGTGGGTCTGGTGGTGGTAGTGGTGGTACTGAGTTTGATGCTGTAATTACAGATACACCTGGTCTAAGTCACTACATTACTACCCAAGCTGCTATTAATGCTGTCCCATCTGGTTCTCATATCCTGATGGAGAAGTTAGAGATCCTTGGTTCCATGGTTACCACTGGTGGTAAACGTCTCAAGATCACTGTTGCATCTCCCACCTTTGGTTGGATCAGATTTACTGGTAATGCTGAAGAGCAGAAGATCACCTTTGCAGCTGTACCTACTTCTGGTACATGGCGGATAGAGTGGAATGGTAACCAGACCACAGATCTAGCCTTTAATGCTAACGCAGCTGCAGTTCAATCAGCTATCAACCTTCTCACTGGCCCTGGACTACCAGTTACTGTTACAGGCAACTATACTATTGGATTCAGTGTAGTCTGGACTAGCTTTGTCAACGTACCTGAGATGACGTTTACTGATCCAGGCACTGATGAAGTACAGAAAGTACAATTTACTGACATACCTGACGATGGTACATTCCGTCTTAACTACAATGGCCAAGATACAGTAAACATTGCCTTCAATGATGATGCTGCCTACATTGAGAATGCCTTAGAGAATCTACCCAACCTTACTGATGTTGATGTTACTGGTAACTTCACTATCGGATTTACGATAACCTTTAAGAACCAGGATGGCAAGCAACCTCAGCCTCAAATAACAATAGTCAATAACACATTGACTAAGCTACTTGCTGTTGTAACGCCATCTGTTAGTACACTAACTCAGGGTATCTATTCCCAACAAAATCTCAAGAATGGTTTAATCAGTGACCCAATCTCAATTGCTACCTTAATTGGTGGTAATCCGATTGGTCCTGTCACAGCCATCCAGATTACTCAAGATGATACGTTCATAGTTGGTTATGGTAAGTTTGAGAATTTCACCAACGGTGTAGACCTCAATGGCCACACTGGTGTAGTTATTGATGCAAATTTCAAGAATGTAACTAATCCTGTAATTGGCAACTCTGCACTATCCCCAGGAGTTGATTACAAGCTTGATGATTCTATCGGAGTGGCTAAGCAGGTAATACGTACAGTTGGGTTGTCAGCTGACTACCCAACACTAGATGCTGCATACACTTCTGCTAATACTGGCGATAAGATCCAGGTATTTGAAGATCAGACGATCTCAGTGGCCAAGACCTGGAATAAGAATATTGAGATTGAATTCTTTAATGATTCAAGGATACTAGTAGATACACTGATAGCTGGGAGTGTTATCACTTTCGGTAACCAGATCCGCACTAAGAATATGCAATTGGTACTTACAGTTGCAGGTACTTATCTTAATGCCTACCTATTCCAAGGACTGACTCAACACCACCTCAATCTTGGTTTGGAGACATCTGGTGCTAGCGTAATTGTAACCAATGGCTTCCACATTGATTCAGGCACCCATATCCACTTCATTGAAGGTTGGATAAAGATCAACTCTAGCACAGTTACTACTGTACTAAAGAATGATTCTGGATTCGTGTCTCATAACGCTGTTATCCGTGATAAAGATAACGGGATAACCCACACACTACTCAATGCCCAGCCACCTGTCCAAGAAGTGCCTACAGGTACTGTTAATGGTATTAATAACACATTCGTACTATCTGGTTTTCCTGCTAATGCTGATGCAGTATTGGTTATGGTTGATGGTGTTCCTAGGACTAAGACAACTCACTGGACACTAGCTGGTCTTAATATTATCTTTACTCCAGGTAACTTACCACAACCTAGCCAGGATGTGTATGTTTACTACTGGACTACTGCACTCCAAGCCACACCACCATCTGGTCGTGCCACACCATTAGATACCTATGAAAATAACGTAGTCAAATCTACTCGTACACACAAGATAAACTTCCGTAACGGCATGGATGTTACGTTAGATGCAGCTGGAGAAGTAACTGTCGATGTGTCTCCTGGCGGTGGGCTAGGTACATGGACTAATGAAGTACACACTCTTACTGGACCAGAGATTACCGCCAAGCAGTTCAATATGTCAAACACTCCAATTACTCCAACTGATATCCTTGTGGACATAGTTGGTGGTCCTTCAGCCCAGGTGTACGGTACAGATTTTACTATCACAGGGTTGGTATTTAATTTTAACGGCTTAGGGTTAGATGGACTCCTGGCTGCTGGTGATAAACTTCGTCTAGCATATTTTAGGTGATAATTTATGGGTGCATTTAATGGTAAGTTCATACTGGACGGTAGTATTGAGGCTGCTAAACTCAGTAGTGCTGCCAAGCAGGATATACGTGCTGATGGTTACTCAGATGTACT
>Ga0315276_10004246_pt1 | contig 13154 bp, 9 predicted proteins | sample YL17G05_0_MG_FD_204542 | JGI IMG/M metagenome (GOLD analysis project Ga0315276, IMG submission 204542) | Sediment microbial communities from Yellowstone Lake, YNP, Wyoming, USA - YL17G05_0 | ecosystem: Environmental > Aquatic > Freshwater > Lake > Sediment | place: USA: Wyoming | collected... | reverse complement strand
TGCCATGTTGATCGCCTTGCGGACGCGGATGTCGTCGAACGGCTTCCTGAACATCAGGAAGCCCATGACGGCGAAGTTGATCGGCGGCGCTGTGACGATCGCCGAGTCGGCCCCACCCTCCACGCGAGCCACGTCGAGCGGGGCGATATCGGTGATGACGTCGGCCTCTCCAGTCAAGAGCTGGTCGACCCGGACGGTGGCTTCCTTCGTCACCTTCAGGATGACGCGGTCGAGCTTCGGCTTCCCGCCCCAGTAATCCGGGTTCGCCTTGACGACGAACTGGGCATCTCGATCCCAGCTGTCGAACATGAACGGGCCGGTGCCGGTTGGATGGGACGTGTAGTCGTCGCCGTACTTCTTGAGGGCAGTGGGACTCATGATCCAGCCGCTGATCCCGGCGAGTTGGATGGCCAGGGACCCCTGCCGCTCTTTCTGAATGATCTTCACAGTCGATTCGTCGGGCGTTTCGATGCGGTCGGTGCGCCCGAAGACGGGTTTGGCCGCCTGCATGCGCGGCTGTGCATTCGCCGGCAACATGCGGTCGTAGTTGAACTTCACGGCTTCGGCGTTGAACGGTGTCCCATCATGGAACTTCACGCCCTTGCGGAGATTGAACGTGTAGGTCAGACCGTCGTCCGAGACACTCCATTTCTCTGCCAGAGCCGGCTCCAGCTCCCCATCGCTGCCCACCTTGTAGCGAATGAGGGGCTCGTGCATCAGGACGGACGTGCGCGCCGATTCCCCGTCGAAGAGGTACGCGCTGTCAAGGAACTGGATGTCGCCGCCGCGCGCGAAGATCAAGGTCTTCGCCTTCCCCGATGCCGCAGGCGCCGCGGTCCCGCCGGCCTGGGCGCAGGCCTGCAGGAAGCCCATCGCGCTCATTCCGAGGGCGACCCCGCTCGCCCCCTGGACGAACTGCCGTCGTGTGATCTTCCGGACAAAGGCCCGATCCAAGGACGTCCCAGACATCTATCTCTCCTGACTGTGCGCGTGCCGCGCGCCGGCAACCCGTGCCAACTATGAGCACCTCACTGGGAAATGGATTTGAAGGTCCTGCGCAAACGCCCTCCCTCTCCGCTACGCCACCCAGGTGGGACGCACAACCCAGGCCCCGTCCTTCATCACTCCCTCCACCTCAGCGACCGCAGTGATGTCGGCCAGCGGATCGCGCGCGAGAACCACCAGGTTGGCGCGGTTGCCCGCAGCCACGACGCCCTCATCCGGGAGCTGCAACAGGTCTGCGGAGTTGGCCGTGGCCGCGATGATGGCGGCGTGCGGACTCATCCCGTACTGCACCATCGCGGCAAGCTCGCTTGCCATGTCGCTGATGGGCACCCAATCTGTCCACGCGTCGTTCCCGGCAGCAATGCGGACCCCTGCCTTATGGGCGCGCTCGAAGCTGGTCAACAGGGGCACGATCCAGCGCTTCATCTTCTCCACCGATTCAGCCGACATGCCCAACTCGGTGCCATGCTCGGCCCACCGGATGTCACACGTGAGCGTTGGACAAAGGTACGTCCCGCGTTCCAGCATCAGCTCGATGATCTCGTCGTCGATTTCGTAACCGTGCTCGATGGAATCGACGCCGGCCAGCACGGCGTTGCGGATTCCCTGCCGGCCTTCTGCATGCGCCGCCACCTTTCGACCGGCGTTGTGGGCTTCTTCTGCCCCCGCCGCGAGCTCCGCCAGTGTCAGCTGGGGTGCGCCCGGCTGCGTGCCGGCGGTCGCGATGCCGCCGGTCGCCAGGAGCTTGACCGCATCGGCACCGGCTTTGAGCTGGCTCCGGACGGCCTTGCGCACCTCATCCGGGCCATCCGCTTCCACGCCGAACGGCCAGCCGTGGCCGCCCGTCATACAGATGAGCCTCCCGACGGCACGGATCCGCGGCCCCGCAATCGTCCCCTTCTCCACCATACGCTTGAGCGCGAGGTCCACGTGGTCGATGCCGCCCACGTCGCGGATGGCCGTGACGCCCTTCTTCAGGGCCTCAACGAGCCACCGCTCGCCGCGAATCGCATGTTCGGCCGCCGACTGCGTCGGCATGCTCCCTGGCGGCGGCGGGATCGTCTCGCCGCAAACGTGCGTGTGGCAGTCCATGAGACCCGGAATGACGGTTCTGCCGGCCAGATCGACGATCTCGGCCAATGGGTCGTGGCGGTCACCCGGAGAGACGGCGTGGAGGCGATCCCCCTGGACCTGGATTGTGGCCCGGTCCCAGGCCTGGCCTGTGCCGTCGATCAGCCGCCCATTGCGCAGGATGATGCTGGCCATTCTCCACTCCTCATGAACCTCAGCGAGGGACGGTGGTCTCCAGATCGGGCGTCGCCGCGGCTGCCGCGATGATCCTCGCCCGTAGTTGTCCGGTTGCCACCTGGTCCAGCTGAAGTGTCTCGGGATCGATGACGACGCCATACTCGCGCCGGGCGTACCCGACCGTCAGCTTCTCGTTCCACACGTCTCGCTGCACCAGGTCGGGATCCCTGTCCAGCGGGTCACCCCAGCCTCCGCCGCCCGCCAGCACATGGCGCAGAACATCGTTGCGCCGGATCGGGGTCAGGCCCATGGTCGGCAGGAGCCGTTCTGCCGGTCCCGGGTTCAGGAGGTTGGCTGACGGCGTGCCCGGCTTGCCCCCGCTCAGGCCGTACGGCGGGAAGTCGCGCTTGTCGGAGCGGATCTGAAGCTGGGCGTCGTCCATGAGGAAGCGCACCTCCCGCACCGAGGCAAGGGCGCCGCGGTACCGGCCAGCGCCCCCGGAGTCCTGGACAAGCGCGTACCGCTCAAAGCGGATCGGCGATTCGATCTCCGCGATCTCCACCGGCGTGTTCGCGGTATTGGCGCCGGGATGAGGGATCCCCTCCACGCCATCGCCCCAGGCGCCGGCGCCGCGCGCGCCACAGATGAGATCCACGAAGACGAACGGGCGGCCGCGGGAGTCCAGGCCGCCTGCGCTGAGCAACGTGTTGCCGCCCTCGCCGGCCGCCGGCACCTTGTCGGGCACGGCCTGGGCGAGTGCTCCCAGCACGGCGTCCATGACGCGGTAGCCGCTGATGCCCCGTGCGCCGCAGGCGCCCGGGTGTCGTGGGTTGACAACCGTGCCCTCGGGCATATGGATCGAGATGGGCCGGAAGTAGCCAGCGGACGTGGGCAGGGCCGGGTCCATCACGAGCCGCAGGGCCGCGTAGACGGCTGACTTGCTGAACGGCAGTGGCGAATTGATCCCACCGCGGACCTGCCTGGAGGTTCCTTCGAAGTCGACCAGGACGGTGTCGTCCTCGATGGTGACGGTGACGTGGAAGACCACCGGCGCGCTGTCCACGCTGTCATTGTCGATGTGATCCGTGAACGTATACACGCCCTTCGGCAGGCCGCGAATGTCCGCCCGCGCAAGCCGCTCGCTGTAATCGAGCAACTCGTCCATGTACTGGCGCAGCGTTTCCACACCGTAGCGAGCCAGCAGCCGCTGGAAGGTCCTCTCGCCCGTATTGGCCGCCGCGATCTGCGCCCGCAGGTCGCCCAGCACCTTGTCGGGAACACGGACGTTCTGCTGGAGGAGGGCGAAGATGGCGGGATTCGGGACGCCGCGCTCGAACAGCTTGAGCGTGGGAATCCGCAGCCCCTCCTGGTAGATCTCGGTCGCCGTGGTCGAGTTGCTGCCCGGCACGATGCCGCCGACGTCCGTGTGGTGGGCAACCGTGCAGGAGAAGCTCTCGAGGTCGTCACCGTTGAACACGGGCTTGATGACGAAGATGTCGGGCAGGTGGATGCCGCCGGAGCCGTAGGGGTCGTTCATGATGAACATGTCCCCGGGGTACAGCCGATCCCCGTATTTGGTCAGGATCGAGCGGACCGCCGCCGGGAACGATCCCAGGTGCAGTGCGATCGTCAACCCCTGGGCCACCATCTCGCCACGTCGGTCGCAGAACGCTGTCGAGAAATCCATGGCGTCCTTGACGACGCCCGAGTAGGCGGTCCGCATCATGATGAGCGCCATCTCATCGACCATGGAGCCCAGCGCGTTCTTGATCACCTCGAGCGTGATGGGATCCGTCGTTCGCAGGACGTTCGCTGGGGCATCGGCCCGTGCCGGATCGAGATCCGCGTGATCCCCGAGATCTCGCATCACTGCTCCACGCCTCCTCGCCTGAGCACCCTGCCCGCCCGGCGGCCCGTGAAGGAGCCATCCTGCAGCGCGATCTCGCCATTCACAAGGACGTGCGTCATCCCCTCCGCCAGGGCCACCGGCTGCGAAACCGTCCCGCGCTCTCGAAACGCCTCCGGTTCGAAGGCCGCGATGTCCGCCCAGGCACCCTCGCGCAGGACGCCGCGGCCGGACAGCGGGATCTGCCGGGCGGGCAATGCGGTGAGCCTGTGGACCATCTCCTCGATCGTGAGCAGCTGCCGCTCACGGACGAACCGCCGGTAGAGCCAGGAAGACCAGGTGTAGGCCCCGTGGAGGAGCGCCCCGTCCACCGGGCCCCCGGGGCTCATCGTGGTCGCGTCGGAGGCAACCATGCACAGTGGATGCTGGGCGGCGGCCGCGAGCTGGTCCTCCACGTAGGACCAGCAGATGCACATGGGACGGTGGATCTCGTCCTGTTCGGCCAGCAGCACGTCGAAGATCACGTCATACGCGTCACCGCCCGGCCTGATCAGCTCCGCCAGGCTGCGGCCCTCCGCGTCCGGCCGATTCGGCGTGTCCAGGAGTTGGACGTTGTCCCAGCCACCCAGTTCAAAACTGGTGATGAGACTCTGGTGGCGTTTCATCCTGGCGCGCGCGGCCGGGTCACGCAGGCGCGCAACCAGCGCCTCGGTGCCGCCGTCCATCGCCCACAACGGCAGAGCCGCGCTCAGGTTCGTCAGACCGAAGAGCCGGGTGTGGATATCGAACGCCACGTCCAGCCCACGCTCGCGGGCGCGGTCGATCGCGGCCAGCGCGTGTTCGAGGGCATCCGGTGGCGCCCCGCCCCGCCGCGGGATGATGTGCGAGACCTGCAGCCTGACGCCGGTCGATTCTGACGCACGCGTCGCCTCCTCCACCGCCTCCACCGCCAGCCGTTCCTTGTTGCGGGTATGCGTCGCGTAGAGCGCACCGTGCCGTGCCACCACTCGGCAGAGCGCCGCGACCTCCTCTTCGGTGATCGCGCGTTCGCCGGGTGATTCGAGTCCTGTGGAGAGTCCAAAGCCGCCCTCCTCCAGGGCCGCGTCCAGCAGCCGCTCCATCTCGGCAAGTTCCTGGGGGCGTGCGGGCCGCTCCTGCTGTCCCAGAATTGCCAGGCGCAGGTTGCCGTTTGGCACCAGCGAGGCGACGTTCACCGATGGCCGGCTCGCTTCGAGTCGCCCCAGATAGCCGGCCATGGTCGACCAGTCGATCGGGACCTTGGGCGAGTAACCGTAGATGTTGAAGGCGGCCAGCCCGGGATCCGCAATGGGCGCGCAGCCGTGGCCGCAGTTGCCCACGAGCTCGGTGGTGACCCCCTGCGCGATGGCGCTCTGGGCGCGCGGATCGACCAGCAGAGTGAAGTCGGAGTGGCTGTGGATGTCGATGAATCCGGGCGTGACGATGAGGCCGGTTGCGTCAAGCACGGAATGTGCCTGCACATCGGGCAGGTTCGCCACCGCCACGACGCGACCGTCGCGAACGCCGACGTCTGCGCGCACCCGAGGGCTGCCGGTCCCGTCGACGACGGTACCTCCGCGGATCACGACATCAAGCACGGTGCCCCCTCGGTCGCCAGCGGGGCGGTCTGGTGGGGGCGAACTGCGCGGGCGTGCGCTCTAGGCGACATTGATCACGATGTTCCCTTGCGCGTCGAGCCCGGCCGTGCAACCCGGCGGAATGACCGTCGTGGAGTCGTACTCGTCGATGATGATCGGACCCTGCCGGGGACGCGCCAGGTCGGCCCGAAGCAGGATTGGCGTCAGGATGAGGCCGTGGTCACGACCGAAGTAGGCGGATCTTGGCTCACGAATCAGCGTGTCACTGGGCCCCACGACGCTCCGGGCCTGCAGCTCGGCCCGCGGACTGTCGATGCGAGCCGTCACGCGCAGGTTCACGATCTCCACGGGCTCGTCCACGGCCCGGTGGCCGTAGGTACGCTCGTGCTCCCTGCCGAACAGCTCGATGAGCTCCGGGACGTCGTCGTCTCGCAGGGCACGGGCGGGGGCCGCTACCGTCAACTCGGACGTCTGACCCGCGTAGTGCAGGTCCACTGCGCGCGCGCAGATCGGCTGCCCCGCGCGGCCGTGCTGTCGAAGGACCGCGTCCCGGGCCTGGGATTCGAGCTGATCGAAGGCGTGGTTGACCGCGGCGAGGTCCATCTCCGCGGTGACCCCGAGGAAGGTACGCGAGAAGTGCTGTTCCAGGTCCGCTTCGAGCAGACCGAACGAGGAGAAGAGCCCGGCGGCGGGAGGCACCACGACCAGCTTCATCTCGAGGGACCGCGCCATCGCGGCCGCAAACATCGGACCGCTGCCGCCGAACGCGAGCATGGCGAAGTCCCGTGGATCGCGACCAAGGTATGTCGAGACGGCCTTCACGGCCCGGACCATGGTCGCGATCGCGACCGTGGTGACTCCGTAGGCCGCATCGAGAAGCTCCATCCCGAGCGGTTCAGCGATCCTTCGACGGAGCGCCTCGCGCGACCTCTCGGGCGCGAGGTGGATGGCGCCTCCAGCGAGCTCACGCGGATTGACATACCCCAGTACGACGCTGGCATCGGTTACCGTCGGCTCATCCCCTACGCCGTAGCAGGCAGGACCCGGGACAGCGCCCGCGCTCTGCGGACCAACCCGGAGTGCGCCGCCTCGATCGATCCAGACGATGCTGCCGCCTCCAGCGCCCACCTCCGCGATATCGATCACAGGCAGCCGCAGGGCATGGCCCCCGCCCTTGGTGAGTCGGCTGGACAGGGAGATCCCTGCCCCGATTTCGTAGTCGGTTGTCTGCGTGAGCCGGCCACCATGGATCATCGCCGCCTTCGCGGTGGTGCCGCCCATGTCGATCGTAATGAGGTCGGGCAGGCCGGAGCGCCTGCTCAGGCGCTGGGCGGCGATCACGCCGGCCGCCGGCCCCGATTCCAGGATCCGGGCTGGCTCCTCCTCGGCCGCCTCCGCGCTCATCGCGCCGCCGTTGGATTGCATGAGCAGCATCGGGGCAGCGATCTCGGCTGCGGCGAGTTGCTGCGCCAGAGAGCGGAGATACGTCCGGACGATCGGTCCGATGTACGCGTTGATCACCGTTGTGCTCGTGCGCTCGTACTCGCGGAATTCTGGTAGCACGTCCACGGACAGCGAGAGGAAGGCATTCGGGAACGCCGTGCGCACGATCTCGGCAACCCGACGCTCGTGAACGGGGTTCTTGTAGGAGTGGAGGAGGCAGACTGCGACCGCTTCGACCTCATGCGCCCGGATGCGCTCCAGCGCGGCGGAGACGCTCGCTTCGTCCAGCGGCCGGATCACCTCGCCGTCCGCCCCGATCCGTTCGTCCACCTCCAGCCGCAGGTAGCGTTCCACGAGAGGTCGCGGGGGCACGTAGCGGACGTTGTACAGCTCTGGGACGCGGATTCGGCGAAGTTCCAGCACGTCGCGGAATCCGCGCGTGGTCAGCAGGGCAGTCTTTGCGCCCTTGTACTCCAGGATCGCGTTGGTCGCGACGGTGGTGCCGTGGACGACTTCGCCGATGGCCGCCCCGGCCAGACGCTCCTGGGCGAGCAGGTCGTGAAGCCCCTGGAGGATCGCGCGGGCGTAATCGTCGGTGGTGGACGAGACCTTCCGCGTCGCGAGTCGCCCGTCCGGGCCAGCGAGGACGATGTCCGTGAAGGTGCCGCCGATATCGACACCGACTCGAAACCCGGTGCTGTCGCGGTCCGTCATCGAGGCAAGGCCCGTTCCCCCAATCAGCGCTTCACGCAGTGGCCACAGTGGATCGTCGCCGGAGGCCTGGCTACGTGGATTTGACACAGACGAAGGGTCGCGTACCAGTCAACTTGCTACAGTCGTAGCCTGATGACCGCGGAGGAGGCACCGGACGCTCTCAAGCGGGCGCGCGAGGTCGAAGACGCGCTGCTCGGGGTCATGCTCGAGGGCGGTGACGTCGCCGCAATCGCGGGACTCCTCGCCGAACGCATCGGGAACCCGGTCGCGGTGGCCGACACGCTCTGGCATCTCATCACTTCCAGCCCGAAAGGCGAACACGGAGACCGCGCCCGGCGGGAATCAATCCGCCGGGGCGGGACCGGGCGCGATCTCCTTGAGGACCCGGTCATCGGCGCGCTGTACCGGCGAGTGGGCCAGGATCGGCGCCCCCAGCTCTTCCCGGCCTTCCCGGAGCGCGGTATGGCGCTGCGCCGGCTGATGGCGCCGATCCTGGCCGGCAGGGAGGTCCTTGGCTACGTCACGATTCTCGAAGAATCCCGACCGCTCCGGGAGGACGACGCTCTTGTCCTCCAGCAGGCCGCGCTGATCCTGGCGATTGAGCTGCTTCGCCAGCGGGCCGTGCTGGAGGCGGACATGCGCCTGCGAGCGGACTTCCTGCGCGACCTGTTCAGCGACAACCTGGTGAGCCCGGAGGCGATCGGGCTCCGTGCGAGCATCCTCGGGATCGCACTCTTCCGACCGTGGGATCTGATGGTGGTCGAGCCCGACGACGCGGAGGTTCTGCTCGCCGCGTCCGGCGTGCGCCATCTCACCGCGGCCAGGACGCGTCTCTTTGAGGTCGTGAGGCGGACCGCTCGGGCGATCTCGCCGGGCAGCGTCGTCATCGCCCAGGACCAGGGCGTGGTGGTGCTGCGACCCGGCGATTCGGCTCCAACCTCCGCGGAAGGCACGACGCAGTTGGCCGATGCTCTCAGGGAGCAGTTGGGCCGCGCGTTCCGAGAAGCCGCACGTACGTTCTCCGTTGGGATCGGGGGCCGCTGCGAGGGGATCGCCGATTTCGGCCGGCGCTACGCCGAAGCGCGGAGGGCACTTCATGTGAGTCGCAGCCTGGGGTGGAGCAACCGCAACCAGAGCCTGGACTCGCTCGGCGTGTACGGCATCCTCTACCAGCAGGGGAACCAGGACGCGCTGCTGGCGTTCGCGCTCCGGGTGCTGGGGCCGCTCCTCGAATACGACCGCCGACGCCACACGGCGCTCGTCGAAACGTTGGACGTGTATCTCGCCGAGCGATGCGCCCTGCGCAGGACGGCCGCGCGACTCCACGTGCACCCCAATACGCTCCGGGGACGGCTGCGGCGGATCCGGGAGACCGGCAAGGCGGACCTCGCGGATGCGAAGGCGCTCCTGAATCTCCAGCTGGCCCTGGAGATCTACCGCATGAGCCCCAACGTGCCACGGCCGGCAGTGGCACTCGGCCGCCTCGGCGAGCCGCCCGGCGGGGGCAGGTAGTCTGAACCTGATGAGCTATCGACTGGGCATCGACACGGGCGGCACCTTCACCGACTTTGTGCTTCTCAACGAGACCACCTGGGGAAGTGGTCAACGCCAAGCTCCCAACGACATCGCACGACCCGGGGGAGGCCCTGGTGAACGGCACTCGCGCCCTGATCGCCCGGCTGGATCTTGTCCCGGGTGGCCTGGAGGGCGTCGTTCACGGGACAACGGTCGCCACCAATGCGCTCCTTGAGAACAAGGGAGCGCCAACCGGGCTCCTCACCACTGAGGGCTTCCGTGACGTGCTCGAGATCCGCCGGCACGTGCGCGGGCAGGGACGGATCTACGACCTGTTCTTCGTGCCACCCCAGCCGATCGTGCCGCGCCACCTGCGCAAGGAAGTGCGAGAGCGGGTTGACGCCAGGGGCCGGATCCTCGTCCCACTGGACGAGGAGGGCGCACTGGCACGTGCGCGAGAACACGTGCGCGAGAACTGGTGGTGGCCGGCGGCCGGGCCATCGCCGTCGTCTTCCTGCACGCCTACCAGAACGGGGATCACGAGGCGCGCGCGCGGGACCTGATCGAGCGCGAGTTCCCGGAGTGCTCCGTGTCCATCTCCTCCGAGTTATCGCCCGGCGAACTCCGGATGCTCGAAGCGGGACTGCTGACCATCAATTGCGACCGGTTCAGTTCGTCGCGCCCGGGATGCTCGGCGGCGAACCTGGCGGTCCCGCGCGCTGCGTGGTCAATCCCGGAAGGGCGGATGAGCGCGAGGTCAGTTCGAAGGCGACCAATGTGATCCTGCGCGCCGGCGATCTCGTGCGGTTCGACTCCCAGGGGGGCGGGGGCTACGGCCCGCACGCCGACCGCAACCCTGCCGATGACGCGCGCGATCGGCTCGCCGGCCAACTCGCCACTCCAAACGGTCTCGGTGAGTCCGGGGACGCCCTGAGCATCGCGCCGAGCCCTGAGCCGCGCGCCAGCCCTGAGCGCGCCGACGGACCCCGCCGAGCCCTGCGCGCCCGCCGGCGGACTCCGCCGAGCCCCAAATCTGGGATCGGCTACGGAACCTCGACCACGGTCGATGGCCCGGTGCGGACCCGCTCCAGGGCGTTCTCATCGAGGGTGACCCCCAGGCCCGGGCCGGTCGGGACCGCCATCGTGCCCGCCTCCACGGCCATCGGCTCGACGATCAGGTCGTCCTCCACCAGCCACGCCAGGGTGAGCGTCCAGAGGGCGTTCGGGATGGCCGAAGCAACGTGCAACTGGTGCGCGTTCGAGAGGCCTGTGTAGAGCCCGTTCAGCAGCCAGAGCGGATGGCCCAGCGGAGGGTCCACCGAGTGGCCGGCGAGGATGGGGAACGTCGGCAGCCCGCTCGCGTCCTCCAGCCAGCGCGGCTGGTCCGGCTCGAACGCGGCGGCCATGGCCCCGGCCGGGAAGGAGCCGCCGGTGCTGCCGGCGACTGCCGCCGCGCGCAGCGTGGTGATCGCCGTTTCCAGCTCCGGCAGGAAGAAGTCGCAGGCTTCGGCCCTGAGCGCCTCGAACATGGGCGGCCGGTCTGTGTGGAGGCCGATGGCAAGGTCTGTCCGTTGGCGGAGGCGGCGCAGGCCGGTGAGGTCGTCGATCGGGATCGGCTGGACCAGGGCCCACACGGAAGGGAGGCGCTCAACTTCCCGAGCGAACCGGATGGCCTCGTTCACGGTCCGCAGCGCGCCGTTCGCGCCGAGGGCCATGCGATAGCCGGCCGGCGCCACGGCGGCCATTGCCTCCACCTGCTCGATTGCGTCGCCGAATGTCCGGATCTTCACCAGGTGTTGCGTGAAACCAGCCTGGACTGCCAACTGAAGCTCGCGCGCTCCGTCATCGGGCCCGAAGGCATGGCTCCAGGCGGCCGAAACCACCCGGTCACGAAGCCTCGGCCCGAGCAGGGAGCCAGCCGGCACTCCCAGCAGCTTGCCGACCAGGTCGTGGAGGGCGCCCTGCGCCGCGCCCACGCGATCGTCCCAGACGGCCTCAAACGGGCTGCGGCCGATCAGTCGCCGGAGCGCCTGGTCGTCGAGCGGCGCCGGCCACTCTCCGACCCCCTCGGTGCCGTCGTCGGTGCGGATCCGGTGAACCCACGTCTTGATCGTGGGCGGGTCCTGACTCCAGCGGCGGCGAGTGATCTCCGCGATCCGCTCGATGTACCGGAGGGCAATCGGGATCGACTCGACGCGGGTGACCCGGCGGCGCGAGTCCGCGGGCACCGGGGCGACGTCTGCCATGGCCATGCCTGCACCTCGCTGTGGGTCCCTGGGCGCACCGGCCCGTCATGCTGTTGCCGGCCTCGGAGCGAGTTCCCGCGCGCAGTCGGATCATGACAGTTGCGAATACCCGGAATGACGAGATCCTCGCGGGGGCAGTCCGCAAGCGCCCAGCCATGTCCGAATGGCCACACTAGAAGTAGGTGTCCGAGCCTGAGCTGACGTAGCGCTCCCACGCCACGAGGGGCGCTGACGAGAGAAAGAGCGTCATGCTCCCGCCCAGGCGGAAGCCACGGCGCAGGAGGGTCGCGACGGCGTCGCGCGACTCGCCCACCAGTCGGACCCGCGCTCCGGCCGCCCCAAGCGCATGGGCCTGCAAGATCGCCAGCTCGATCACCGGCGCAAGGTCGTTCGCCGCGCCGACTGCGACCGGCCCGATCGCACCATCTTCGGCCAGGTACAGGTAGCCCGCCCGGTCCTCGCCTCGCATGACGAAATAGCCGTGAAGATCTGGAAAACGGGACCAGTACTGGTGTTCCTGGGGTCGAACGAACCCGAGGGCATCGGCATCAAAGGCGTCCAGGATGCCCGGCTCGGGACAATCGGCAGGGAACGCCTCGAGACGCAGGTCCGATGCGGGCGGTGGTCCCGCGGTGGGCCCGGTGAACGTCAGGAAGGGCGTCTGCGGAACCATCCCCCGGCGCATGTAGATGGCGTTGGAGATCGGCTGGATCGCCTCTGAGATCGTGGTCCGGATGCTACCCGGCTCCTCCGCGGCGAGGCAGCGGTCCAGCAGCTGCGATCCCACGCCGCGGGCCTGGAACTGTGGCAGGACGTACAGGGAAGCGAGGTACCAGACGTGACCGCGCTGGGTCGCGGCGGCATAGCCGATCACAACCCCCTGCGACTCGGCCACCCAGAACCGGTCGGCATCGTGGAGCCGGGAGTGCTCGCGGAACATCATCCCGCGGACGTGCGCAACGCCGGCGGTCGGCGGGCTCGGGACGCCACTCTGGCGGTCGAGCGCCGCCGCTGTCAGCAGAAAGACCTCTCGCGTCCGCACGAGGTCTTCGTCGCGCGCCGTGCGGTAGGTGATCTGGTCGTCAGGAGCCGGATCGATGGCGTTGCCGGGCGAATGCATGATCGTGTGAGTATGGTCAGCGAAGCAAGCCCGCGGGAGCCCGTCTGCACGCCTCACAGAGGTCGCGCACACCGGTCGCTGCCCGGCCGTACCGCGCGTAGCATTCTGCAGTGGACCGTCGCGCCTCGCTTCGTCGCACACGGTGAGCAGGATTCGCCCGGAGGATCGGCGTCCGGCGGGCCCCTCGGCGCTGGCGCGCCAGCTTCACCAGGTCGGGTCGCGAGAACTCGAGATCCGGATTGCCGCCGGCACGGATCTGACGGGGGATCTCCTCAAGGTGTCGGGCGGCCCCTCCGTCCCGCTGCCGCCACACGTGGTCGCCGCGGCGCACCGGGCCATCCTGGAGCCCGGATCGCGCCCATCGCGGGGACTACTCGCGCTTCGCTCGGCGATTGCCGCCA
>Ga0315276_10004244_pt1 | contig 13160 bp, 9 predicted proteins | sample YL17G05_0_MG_FD_204542 | JGI IMG/M metagenome (GOLD analysis project Ga0315276, IMG submission 204542) | Sediment microbial communities from Yellowstone Lake, YNP, Wyoming, USA - YL17G05_0 | ecosystem: Environmental > Aquatic > Freshwater > Lake > Sediment | place: USA: Wyoming | collected... | reverse complement strand
TAGGCCTCCAGCAGGCTTTCCTCGACCGTCGGGCACTCGCCCAGAGCCCCGAACAGTTGCTGCAGCTCACGCTGCTCGCCGTCCTCCAGGCACGACGAGAAGACGACGGGGTTGAAGCCATGCCCGACGATGGACGGCGCATTGGGAATCATCCTCACGACGCGTCGAAAACCGCCGAGGCCTTGGGTCAGTTGATCCAGCGTCAGTTTCGGGGCCAGAGAAACGAAGATCGAGTCCGGTCGTAAGCGGCGGGCCAGTTCGGGCAGCATGCCGCGCAGCGCCGGAGGATGCAGCGCGCCGAAGACGATATCCTGTGTCCCCGGCGCGGCGCAGTCGGCTCGCGAGACGACAAGATCCGGGAAATCACGGGCCAGAGCGGCGGCGGTGTTCTGGTTGGGCTCGCTGACCACGCAGCCGCGTGGCCAGCATCCTGCTTTCTTGAAGCCGCCGAGAAGGATACGTGTCACGCGTCCTCCGCCGACAAAGCCGAGCTTCTTGTCAGTCATACGCTCCCTCCCTCTCGCGCCCACGGTCTATGGCTGTTGAGGAGGTTCTTCGTTTCCTCCTTGTCTGCAAACGCAATCGCCTCGCTCGGACGGAACGAGGCGCACCTGTCAGACTGCATACGTTGTGCCCGTTTTCGTTCATAGAGACTCGCGAACGCAAGCTGTTTACGAAGAACAGGTTCGAATGATTCGCTGTTCCGCGATTCACATCGCGGTAATTCCCGGGGCGTTTCACGAACGCCGGAGGGACGCGCGAAGGAATCATCCGGCGGACCTTGCGAGGACTCGTTCCACCACGAAGAGTGACCTGGGTTTCTTGGAAATTCAGATTCCCTTCCGGGCCGAGGTGTTCCGGTGGATCGCTGCTGAGCCGTGCTCGCCCGGATCGAGGAGGCGCAGTGCTAGCGACGCTGACGCTGCAAGCAGCCCCACAAGCAGGCCGCATTCGAGCACGCTGTACGCCAGCCTCGTCATTCCCTGCAACGCCTGCAGTTTCACCATCATCAACATCCCCGAGATCGCGCTCGCCACGAGTCCGCCCCAGATCACGGCTGCGCCCAGCCGAAGCATCTTCCGCCTCCGCCCGGAGGCGCCTGTCGGCAGGACGGCCGTCGCGCCGGCCGCGGCGATGCAAAGGAGCGACACCCAGGCGTGGTTCGCGTCCAGCGTGAACCGTCTCACGATGATGTAACTCAGCCAGTCTGGAGACGTCGCGAGCATGAGGAGGGCGATCACGCCAAGGCCCGAGGCCGCCGCGGCAGCCGATGTCGCTATCCCGGGCCGCACGCCAAAGCGCGCGACCAGGAGCTTACGCAACCCCAATCCCGTGAACAGGAGCAGAACCGTGGCGACGAGGCTGTAGACCACGGGCTTCAAACCGGCCTCCCGGAAGGCGCCGAGACGCACCCATAGCGCCGAGACACCGAGGATCTCGTAGTTGGGGACCCACCTCGGCCGAGCGTCACCGCCAGTGAATGCGGCATCCAGCACTGCGCCCTGGAAAAAAGGCGACTCCGGCCGGTGACAGTCGGTGCACCCGCCCGCGCCAAGCGCTGCTCGCGCCGGTGCGACATCGTGCGAGAACTTGTACACCGAGGCATACGCGGTCGCCTCATGATCTTCGCGCGGAAGCTCCCTGACCTCCGTTGAGGAGTAGTAGGCCCTGCTGTCCGAGACCCACGCCAAGCGCCGGTTTTCGAGCGGGAAGCCCGTCGCCGCGAGGTGCGCCCTGGTCGCGCCGAGCAGGGCGTCGATTTCCTCGGGGCGGTTTACCTCGATGACGCCGTCCGTATTGTCGTCGGTGATCATCGCCAGCTCCGGGTACTTGGCCTTTGGATCGGTCCGGTGCTGCGTCCACATCTGGAAAAAGTCCTTCATGAGAAGCTGGTTCAGGCCGGGCTTGCCCTGCTCCTCGAAGCCGACCCACGCGCTGTGGACCCGGTTGGCCGGGTAGATTTTGCCCTTGTAGCGGATGAGCGTTGGCCGGGTGACGTTCGTCGGCTCGTCCTTGCCCGTGAACAGCTCGAGCTCGCCGTAGTGGTTCCAGAACGCCATTTCCTGGTCGTAGAACGTCCAGATGTGCTTCGGGGGCGGCGTGATCCTCGGCGCGGGGTTGTAGACGTCGCTCGCCTGCACGAGCGCACTCTTCACCGCACGCGTGGGGATATGGCAGGTCTGGCAAGCGATCTTCTCCAGGTGGAGCGGCGGGAGCCAGGCGTGCGTCGCGCGCGGCGCGTTGCGCCACCCGTCGAAGTGACAGCTCTCACAGGACCGAACCGTGTTGTCGAGGTCGTTGCGGACCCAACCGGACGGGTCGTCTCCCTTCCCGAACTGATGGACCTCGCGCCCGCGGATGCGCGAGTCGGTGGCGCGGCTGCCCGCCGCGTGGCAGTCCACACAGCGCAGGCCCGCCACCACGTGAACGTCGGTACGTGCCGAATACGCCGCGCCTCGCTTCTTCCAGTCGGGTTTGAAGTGGCAACCAAGGCAGGTCTCGTTCCGCGGCTCGGGGGCGATATGGACAAGGACGTTGCCGTCGGAGTCGAACTTCGTCCTGTCATAGGTGACGGTCGGCTGCTCGTTCGCCTGGACCTTGCCCTGGACCTGCCCGAAACCCGCACCCGCGGTCGCGGCCCATCGGAAGTTGAGGTTCGCGAGCTCCGCATTGCGCTTCTTGAGGTCGTACTCCGGCATGTGGCAAAGCAGGCAGTCGGCCTCGATGACCCCAGTCTCGGACCACCGTGCTTTGTAGTAGTCCCCGTCGAGGCCGTTCTCGGCGCCCGGGGCGAAACCCGACGCCGGATCGCGCATCCAGGCGTCGTAGCGCTTGCCGTCCCGATCGAGCTCCAGCGGGCCGCCGCCCGGATGGCAGTTGCCACACGTGGCGGTCACGAAGTCGAACGACGTCATATCGATCGCGCGCGCGCTGGCGTTCTTCTTCGGCGCGAGCTGCCGGTAGAGAGGTGCGGGGGAACACCAGGTGCCGCCGTAGTTGCCAGGGAACGTTACCCAGTTGTAACGAGCGGCGAACTCCCTGGGCGGCGTCTCTCCTTTCCCCTGGGTGAAGTGGAAGCCCTCGGTGATCTTCTTGTAGTCGTGGCAATCGCTGGCGCCGCACGTCTGTCTCGGCGAGTACGGAACGCGGTCGTTCGCCCCCTTGACAGGGTCGATCACTTTGCCTTGTTCGTCGCGCAGGGGGAACGGCGGGCAGACGCCCAGGGCTCTGGCTCCCGCCTGGGCCGGAACAGGCCGTTTTGTGGTGTCGAGATCTCCGTTGCAGCCCGTGCTGGCCAAGCCCCAGAGGACCACGCCGAAAACCACAAGAGGTACCCGATCTCTTCTGGAGCGGCGGACGTTGGATGGTGTGATCACTCCTGCTCCTTTCACCACGAATAAGCCGTCTGGACGAAGTACCAATTGGCCACCGAAGCGAGCCCCGTGTTCTTGACGAAGCCGCCGCGGGAGAACCGGCCATAACCACCCATCAGCTCGAGGTGACCCCGCATCATCAAGGTCGCGCGGACATCGAGCTCGTCTCCGAGCACCGTTCCGGACTGCCCGGTCGGATCGCGCCGGAATGCCTTGAGGCTGGTCGTGTACCAAGCGTCCGTCGCCTGATCGAGCGCAAAGTGGTGATACTCGACGTTGAACGCGAGGGCGCGCCGTGGCTGGAAGCTGAAATCGAGCTCCGCGTCTCTCAGGTTCGCCCAGAAAAAGAGGTTCAAGCACCCGTAGAAGTAGATGTCGCGCCCGCCATACACGCCGTCGAATGTCCCATGCACTCCGTCCGTGGGATTCGAGTCGCCCGAACCCCAGGTGTACTGCGCGCCAAGCCTGGGCTTCCACGCGACGGGAATCGTGACGCCGAGCTTCCCGCTCGCGCCGAACGCACGGAGGGTGTCGTTTCCGTATCGTCCCTGCTGCGCAGCGAAAGTGGCGCTCGCGTCCAGAACGTCGAAGGCTGTTCCGTCGGCCTGAGCACCGATCGTATGGGAAAGGAGGTTGCCGGAGCCCGACTCGCCGGCGACCTTCCCGCTGCTGTCGTGCTTGAGAACGTAGAACAGATCGAGGCGGAAGGGCAGCTTCTTGATATGAGTGTAGCTCACGAAAGTGAGGAAGTCGTCGACGGAGCGATCGGGCCACACGTCGGACTTGTAGAGCAGGTACTTTCCCACCCAGAGGTCGGACCAGTACCGTTCCGTGTCGATCTTCAGCATCGCCGCGTCCCAGGCGAAGCGTCCCGTGTTCCCCCAGTTGCCCGGCCCAAAGACCCGCTGGTCGCCGTAGGAGATCTGCTGCCGGCCGATTCGGAAGCCGAAGGGGCTCTTGCCGATCCGCAGCCACTCGGCGTGGAGCTGCCGGATGTCGAGCGTGTCCTCGATCGGGTTGCTGGTCGGGAAGTCGTCGTCCTCGAGCGTAGTCAGGAATGCGTGTGCGTCCTGGAGCTGGAGGAAGAGGCGCAGCCCGTACGCGAATCGGGCCGAGAGGTCCAGACGCACTCGTTCCAGGAAGAGCTCATCGTGCACTCCCGGCTCGTAGCCCTTGATCGTGAATCCATGATCGGACTCGTAGCGGAGCCGCACCTGGCCGCCGAAGTCGAGGGTCGCGGGCCCGGCCCGCACGTTCTTCGCTTGCGACCAGAACTCGTCTTGGCTGTTCCGCTCCTCCGACGGTGGCCCGTCCTGGGCGCGAGCGAGCATCGGCGAGGCAAGGACCACGAGCGCGACGGCCCAAAACGCCCCTTGCATCTCTGCCCGAACACACCGCCGGGTCATTCCTCTCTCTCCTCCCAGCGCCCGAGGAGCGCCGGCTCGCCGCACCCAGCGACTTCAGGCTCCAGCGTGGCGTGCGTGACTGCCCACTTCTCGTGAAGGAATTCCTTGATCTTGGTGAAGAGCGCCTCGATGGCCGCGCCGTCCAGATTGCTGTCCACGGTGACGTGGGCGGTGAGCAGGCGCTGACCGGGACCGTTCTGCCAGAGGTGGACGTGGTGAAGCGCCACGCTGGGGAAGGCCCGGGCCACGTCGGCCGCCATGACCTTGAGGTCCGCGTCCATGGGCGCGCCTTCCAGCAGCGTCGAGAGGGTCTCCCACACTAGGGAAAAAACGCTTCGCAGAATGGCGACGCCCACAATCAGCGCCGCCGCGGGGTCCACCCACGGCCCCACCCGCGTGTGGGCGAGCAGCGCCGCAATGACTACCGCGAGCGAGGCGAGAGCATCCTGGGCCATGTGGAGGAAGGCACTGCGCACGTTCACGTCATCCTTGTCGTGGCGCCGCAGCAGAAGCACCGAGCCCACGTTGCCAAAGAGGGCCACGAGGGCCACGGCGAGCATGAGCCCTTGCTGGACCGGCTCAGGATGGAACAGGCGGACGAGGGCTTCCCGTGCGATGAGCACGGTGATCGCGATGAGCACCATGGCGTTGATGAGCGCCGCCAGCACCTCCGCGCGCTTGAAACCGTAGGTGTGACGCGTCGTGGGAGGACGGCGGCTGAAGCGCCTGGCCCAGAGGGCCAGTACCACCGCCGCCACGTCGCTCAGGTTGTGGGCGGCGTCGGACAGGAGCGCCAGGCTGCCCGAGAAGAGACCGCCTAGAAACTCCGCCAGCGTGATGGCCCCGTTGAGGGCGGCGCTCGCCCAGAGTCTCATGTCCATGGCGCCGGCCCCGGGAAGCTCTTGTTCGTGGTTATGGCTCATGGCGTCTCGGCCCCGGACTCCCCTACGCCTTCGTCTCGCTCACCAGGACGAGGTCGTTGTCGCGGATGAGGGCGCGCAGCTCGGGCAGGAACGCCTGGATGTCCTCCTGTTCCGTGGAGGTCACCTCGAACGACATGAACGACGGCGTCTTCTCCATCGATCCCTGCACGGTCGGCACGTGAAGCTGGAGGTTGACGACATCGTACGGTCGTCCCTTGATGAGATCCTGGAGCTTGACCAGGAACCGCTTTTCCCCGAATTCCCCGGCCACCTCCATGCGGGCGCGCGTGGTCAGCCTTGCGACGGCCTCTTCGGCGGCAGCCCGCGCCGCGAGCGCCTGCTGTTTGGCCATCTTCTCCCTGGACTCGATCCGCACGATCTTGAAGATCTTGTGCTCGCGCTCGAGCTTCCAGACCAGATCGCGCCCCGGGAAGCCGATCGCCTCCGCGGGGCAGACGGTGGCGCACGTGCTGCAACCGACCATGCACTCGTAGGGTCGCGACGCAACGGCGACGTTGTCCTTCATGTCGAACACGCCGCGCCCGCAGGTGACGTAGCACAAGGTGCAGCCGATACAGGCTTCAGCATCGACCGTGGGGAACCACGGAATCTCGCGACGCGGAATTCCGTGCCAGCTCGGGGTTGCCGTCTTGCTCATGGAGTCTCTCCTTTGTCGCCGATCGGAGTCGGCCCGATACGCCGCATCCGGTTTACTTCCTCTCCTTCGCCCTTGGAGCGAGACCCGCGGCGCCGCCGGGACTTGGTCGGTTTTCTGGGTCTCGTCCGTCCGCGCAACCTACTCCTCCTGCGGGCGCGGCCGGGCGAACGCCGTCCGCACCCCGCCGGCCATCCGGCGCGCCAAGCGCTGGAGCGATTCGAACAGGTCGTAGAAGACCGGCACGTAGATCAAGGTGAGAAACGTCGAAACCATGAGGCCGCCGATGGCCACCACCGCGAGGGGGCTCAAACGCTCGAGCCCGATAGCCCACTGCAAGGCGATGGGGAGCATGCCCACGGCCGTCCCCACGGCCGTCATCAGGATGGGCCGCGTGCGGACGCGCACCGACCCGGTAAGCGCGTCGTGGATGCTTTCGCCGCGCGCTCGCGCCTCCTGGATGAAGTCGATGAGCAGGATGCTGTTCTTCACCACGATGCCGGCCAGGAGAATCATCCCCATGAACGACGGCATGCACTGGTGCTTGCCGGTGAGCAGCATCGCCCAGCCCGCGCCGATGAGGCCGAGCGGGATCGCCACCATGATGGTGAGCGGATGGACGAACGAGCGGAATGCAGGGATTAGCGAGAAGTAGAGGAGGACCAGCCCGAGAACGAGGGCCTTCATGAGCGAGGAGAACGCCTCGTTCATGGTCTTGCGCTCCCCCTCGTCGCCGATCGCGTATCCCGGCGGCAGCTCGAGGCCTTCGAGGGCCTTGCTCACCCTGTCGTTGATGTGCGTCACCGCGGTGGTGGCTCGGTAGCCCAACACGTCCACGGTTTCGTTGAGGTTCTGACGGGTGTGCAGTGTGGGCACGAACGCCTGCTCCAGGTGTCCCAGGGCTTCCAGCGGCACGCTGCCGCCCGGTGTCAGGATCGGCAGCGTCGCGAGGTCACCGGGGGTCGCGCGGCGCTCGCTCCGGGACTGGACCCATACCGCGAAGGAATCCTGCTGCGGCACGCGAAACGGCGTGGCCGGGACGCCCTTGACCTGCGCGCTGACCTGCGCCGCCACGGCGGCAGCGTCGATGCCATAGACGGCGAGACGCTCGGGATCCGGGCGGAAGCGGACCTCGAGGCGATCGCGCGTCCACGTGGGAACGACGGCGGTGAGCCCGGCCACGGTCTCCAGACGGCGGGCGACCTCCTGCTGCAGGCGAGCGAGGACCTCCGGGTCGGGGCCGGAGATCATGATGTCCACCGTGGATCGAATCGTGGAAAGCGGCGTGGCGCCGTAGTCGAACGCCGCCGGGAAACGGATCCCTGGGACTGTTCTCATCTCGTCGAGGACGGCCGCTTCGATCGCCCAGAGCGTCTCTTTCCGGTGGAAGCGGTCCACGAGGTGCACGGTGATGAACGCCTGCTGCGGATTGCGGCCCGAGCCGAAAGTGAGCACACCGGGCTCCGAGCCCAGGGTCGACGACGTGCGTACGACACCGGGCTGCTCCCAGATCGTCTTCTCGACCCGGCTCAGCAGCGTCTCCGTATCGGTCAGCGAGGTGTTCGGGTAGGCTTCGAAGGTGATGCGAAAAATCCCGGTATCCATCGGCGGCATGAGATCGCGTCCGATGAGCGGCATCAGGACACGACCGGTGATCGCAAGCATCAGCAACGCCGGGACGATGAACGCGAGCTTGTGACACAGGGCGACGTCGACCACGCGAACGAAGAACTCCTGCAGGCGATGCAGCAGCGTGCCGGTGACCACATGGTCGAGTTTCTTCTCCCAGTTCCATTTCTCCAGGCGGCCGCCCAGCTTGAGGATGAAAGGCGCCAGGATCGGCAGGATCGTGATCGACACCAGGTACGAGGCCAGCAGCGCGATCGAAAGGGTGAGGCTCAGGGGCCTGAGCACGGTCTGAACGAACCCGCCGATGAAGATGATGGGAAGGAGCACCACCACCGTGGCGTAGGTGCCCGACAGGATGGCCACCATGACTTCCTCGGTGCCGCCGACGGTGGCCGTGGCGAGATCCTTGCCGAGCTTGTGGTAGTGGCGCTCGATGTTCTCCAGCACGACGATCGCATCGTCGAGCAGCATCCCGACCCCGAGGATCACGCCCGTCAGGGTGACCATGTCGAACTCGAAGCCGGACAGCCACATGAAGGCGAACGTGATCAGATACGTGAAGGGGATGGAGATCCCGGCCAGGATCATCCCGCGCGTGTCCGCGAGGAAGAGGAAGATCACGAAGACCGTCATGAGGATCGCGTCGCGAAGGGCATCGACCATGTTGGAGACGCTCTTCCCGATCAGCTCTCCCTGGGTGTCGGCCACCTCGAACCGGACGCCGGGGTACTGCCGCTCAAGATCGGGCAGCTTCGCGAGCACCGCCTGAATGGTGGGCATCGCGTGGCCCGAAAGGGCCCGCTGCACGGCGACACCGATGGCCGGCTTGCCGTTCCCGTGATACGCGGAGAGACGCTCCTGGATCCCACGGTCGACGCTCGCGACGTCGCGAAGATACACGGGAGGACCGGGCTGGCTGCTCACCACGACCGCGGCGACCTCTTCCGGCCGGACGAACTCGCCCTGGTTCTTAAGCAGGATGTGGGTCGTGTCGGTGACGAGCAGTCCTTCCGGGGTGTTCCGGTTCCACGCCGAGAGGGCGCCCGCGACCTGGCTGGGACTCAGGCGATGGGCCTGGAGCCTGTCGGGATCGAGGGTCACCCGCACGACCGGCTGAAAGCCGCCGAAGACGTCGACATTGGCCACCTCCGGGACGCGCAACAGCTCTTCCTTGATCGGGTTCTGGGCGAGCTGACGAACCATGGAGAGGTCGAGGTGGGAGCCCTCCTTGGGAGTGAGGGCGAGAACGAGCACCGGCGGGGTTGCCGACGAGACCTTGTACACCTGGAACGGCCGTATCTCGGGGGGAAGAAGCGGACGGATCTTGTCGAGGGCGTTGGACACGTCGGTCGCCGCCGAATCGAGCCCCTTCTCGTATTCGAACTCCGCAGTGACGACGGACACCTCGTCGTTGGAGGTGGAGGTCACGCGCCGCACCTGCTCGATGGTCTTGACCTCTTTCTCGATCACCCGGCTCACGTCGCCGTTCACGTCGTCGGCCGACGCGCCGGGCCAGACGGTCACGACCGCGATCTGCGGCCGCTCGCTGTCGGGAAAGAGGTTGACCGGAATGCGGAAGAAACCCACGACGCCCACCGCCGCCAATAGCAGGACGAACGACAGGACGAGATGAGGTCTTCTGGCGTAGGCTTCGGTGATGCGCACGAGCTACCTCGCTTGCGGAGCCAGCGACGTTCCGGCGGTGAGGGCCATCAGTTCGCTCGGCAGTCCCACGACCACCGTTTCCCCGGCGGTCACGCCTCCAGACACGACGGCGTCGAGCCCGTTGTCGCCGGTCACGGTCACGGGGACGGGATCGGCCTTGCCGCCGCTCACCCTGATGACGAGCGTTTCGTCGGTCCCCCGCAGCAGCGCTGCCACAGGGACGACGAGACCCCGCTGCCCGCGGGCGGCGTACGACACCGATACCGTCGCCCCGGGAGCAAGGCCGAACGGGGCGGCCGAAAGGTCGGTCTGGACTGTACCGAGATGCGTCGCGTCGAGGGCGGGGTAGATCCGCGAGATCGTCGCGGTCAGCGTGTGGCCGGCGCTCTCGAGCCCAACCACGTCCCCCACCGCGAGGCGGGCGAGGCTTTCCTGGGAGAGCTTGGAAATGAGCCTGACCGGACCCGGCACCTGAATCGTGAAGAGCGGTTTACCCGGCGTCGCGAGATCGCCCGGCTCCACGAGGCGTGCGGTCACGATGCCTGAGTACGGCGCGGCGACGTCGGCGTAGGATCGAAGGGTCCCCGCGCTATCGAGGGCACGCTCCATAACGACGGCTGCCGATCGCGCCGCCTCGAGCTGGGCCCGGCTCACGTCGAGCGCCTGCCGGGCGATCGCCTCGTTCTGGAAGAGCACCGTGTCGCGATCGAAGATCGCCTGCTGCTTGGCCAGGTCTTCGCGGGTGGCCGCCGATCGCGCCTCGGCGGCGGCCACGGCGTCGTCGAGCACCCGCGGGTCGACTCGGGCCAGGACATCCCCCTTCCTGACGGAATCGCCTTCGCGGAAGCGGACATCCAAGAGCGCCCCCGCGACCTGAGCCGAAACGGTGGCCGCCGTCCCGGACTGGACGAGCGCGACGGTGGCAATCCGCCCTTTCACCGCACCGTCGCGCACCACGGCGACGTGGACCGGCACGGCAGGACGGGTGGGCGGCTCCGCGCGCGCGAGGTTCTGCTCCTTCCATCGGATCAGCGCGATCCCGGCCGCGACGACCACAAGCAGCATGACAATGCCCACGATACGCTTCACCACGGCTCTCCTCCCCCACCACTGACGAAGTTCAGGTAGTCCGCTGCGCTCTGCAACGTGTACAACCCGCGCCAGTAGGCGGTCTCTCCCGCGAGCTCCTGCGCACGAGCGACGAGGTAGTCCTCCACCTTGCCGACACCTTGCTCGAGCTTGAGGTGTTCGACGCGGGCCACCTCCTTCCCGAGCGTCCGCTGCGCTTCGCCGGCCCGAAGCAGGGCCTGCGCCGCCGACAACCGGCCATGCGCGTCCACGACTTGCGTCGCGATTTCGAGCTCCTTGCCGCGCTCGCGTTGCCGGGCTGCGGCGAGATTGTCATCGGCTTCACGCAGGGCGTGAACCCGGCTCAGGCCGTCGAACACCGGGATCTTGAACAACACGTAGACGTCGTGGGTGTCGAGGGAATGGTCGAGCGACGGCGCCTCGTTGCGCAGAAAGTTCCCCTCGAGGGACAGGCGGGGACCGAAGGAGTCGGCGGCAAGTCGCTTCTTGCGCGCGAACACTTCCGTGGTCTCACGCGCCGCGATGAGGTCCAGCCGCTCCGCACCGGGCCCGGTCTCATCGCCCTCCCCCGATCCAACGAACGGCGGAATGCCCGAAATGTCGCTCAGCGCGTACCCATCGACTGGAAAGTCCTCACCGATCAGCGCGGCGAGAAACGCCTCCGCGGTTCGCGCCTGCGCTTCGAGCTCCGCAACCTGCGCCTCCGCCCCCCGCAGCGCGAAGGTGACCTTCGCCGCATCCACGGGGGCCAGCGCACCGAGTTTCACCTTGAGCTGCGCGTCGGCTTCGTCCTTCCCCAACGCGTCTCGAAGGGTTTCGGCCGCGGACAGGGCGTGCCGAACTACGAGGGCGTTGCGATAGGCCGCGCGCACGTTGTACCTGACCTCGTCGCGCGTGAAGAGCGACAGGTGCTCCGCGGCGCCCTGCGACAACCGCGCGATGCGGTCGCCCTCGTGAAGGGCGCCGGCGGCCAGCAGCGGGATCTGCCACGCGATGCCGTAGTGGACCTGATTGGCGTCCCAGGGCAGTTGCGCGAATCCCGCGGCGGGGTCCTTGAACAGCTCGATGGACATCGGGCGGATCAGGCGAGGCGACTCGAAGTTGTTGTAGCTGCCCACCAGATCAACTTCGCCGAAGTGGCGAGCGCGGGCTTCCGCCGTCCTCCTTCCGGCCGCGATGGCCTCGAGCTGCGCTGCGGCCAACTCCGGGTTGGCCTCCAGCGCCCGGCACTCGGCCTCGGCGATCGTGAGCGGCACGGCCGCGGTTGCCGCCGACAGCGCGGCGGTCAGAGCGATCGCGAACGAAACAACGTGCTTCATGTGGTCGGCTTCTCGACTTTCTCGAGCGTCATGGACACGCCCGAAACAACAATTGCCTTCTCTGCCTCCGCGAAGAGTTTCTTGTACCTGGTGCATCCGGTTCCCAAGACCTTGATCTTCATTTTCTGCTTCCTTCTTCTATCCCGGCACCGGCGGCGCCGTCGTGCAACTCATGCTTGTTCCTTCTGCTCCTTGAGATGCTTTAACGCGGTCTTGGCGCGCGAGCGACCAACAGCCTTCATATTCAGTTGTTCAAGCGCGGCGACGAGTTCGCTCAGTGCCTTCCCGGGAAACCCGAGGATCGTCTCGTGCGGGCTCATGTCCGTGGCCTCGCGGCAGCCGTAACAGCCGAGAGAGAAGTTCAGCCGCTGCTCGACATGGGGAATGACAGTCGCGTCCACGCACGCAGCCTGCAGTACCGCGGTGTCGCCGCGGCGCCTTTGCCCGCCGGCCAAGTTCAGGTCGGCGAGAGCGAGCCACATCAGCGGCTCGGGCGCTCCCTCCACCACAACCACATCCGGCGGAAGGGGCGCCGCGCTGAGCTGGCAGACAGCGATGCTGGCCACGCTGCCGGACGGCAGGCGCGTCATTCCTTCGAACATCGTCCTCCCCGTTGCCGACTCGGCCACGATCCCGAAACCGACGAGACCCTTGCCCGTGGCGAGCCCCTCCGGCAGTGGCTTGAACCCGAAGGCCGACGATGCGGCGGGGCACGCGAGCTCGCCGGCGTCGAGCCGCAGCGACTCCCCGTGCCGTGCCCGCATCAGAATCTGGCAGTAACGGTGCGCTGCCACCTTCCCAAACGAACCAAAGGCAGGATTCATCGGCCCGGATGGCAGGAGAAACACGGCGACCGGCTCGGTCTCGAGCCCGAGGATTTCCTTCATCCTTCTCGCGTCAACGGCCATGGATGACATCTCTCGACTCCTCACTCGTTCACGACGGAGATCTCGGGCTCGATCACGATCTCCGACTTCACCGAGTTCGCCACCAGGCTGTACTTCTGCGCCGCCTGTAGCGCCCGCCGTACGCGAGCCTCGACGACGTTCTGATCCTCGCCGCCCGTCGCGACGCGAATGCAAGGCTGGAAGAGGAGGCGG
>Ga0315276_10004240_pt1 | contig 13163 bp, 10 predicted proteins | sample YL17G05_0_MG_FD_204542 | JGI IMG/M metagenome (GOLD analysis project Ga0315276, IMG submission 204542) | Sediment microbial communities from Yellowstone Lake, YNP, Wyoming, USA - YL17G05_0 | ecosystem: Environmental > Aquatic > Freshwater > Lake > Sediment | place: USA: Wyoming | collected... | reverse complement strand
GCGCTTCGGCCACCGGCCGCCGGTGCTGGCCAAGAACCTGGCGGCGCTCGACCGTGCCTGGGCGGGCGAGGCGCCCGCGACGCTGGCCCGGCTGCAGGGCAGCGGGAAGCCGCTGGTGGTGGAGAGCGGCAACGAGGCGTCGGCGCGCGGCGGCATCGACGCCGGCATGCGGTTCTTCGCCGGCTACCCGATCACGCCGTCGTCCGAGATCATGGAGACCCTGATCGACGAGCTGCCGGAGGCGGGCGGCCGGCTCATCCAGGCCGAGGACGAGATGGCGGCCATGGGGATGGTCATCGGGGCGAGCTTCGCCGGCGTGCCGGCGATGACCGCCACGAGCGGCCCGGGCCTGTCCCTGATGACCGAGATGATCGGGCTCTCGAGCATGGCCGAGGTGCCGTCGGTGATCGTGGACTGCCAGCGGGGCGGGCCGGCCACCGGCCAGCCGTCGCGCATGGAGCAGGCCGACCTCGACCACTCCATCTACGGCGGCCACGGGGACTTCCCGCGCGCCGTGCTCGGGGTCTACGACGTGGTGCACGCGCACGACGTCATGCACAAGGCCTTCCAGCTGGCCGAGACCTACCAGATCCCGGTCATCGTGCTGTCGGACGCCTACATCGCCCAGCGCCGGCAGATCCGGGATCCTCACGGCGAGCTGCCGCCGCCGCCGCAGCGGCGCATCTGGAAGGCCGGCGACGAGCCGCTGCGCTTCAAGCTCCAGGAGGGCGAGGTGGTGGCGCCGTTCCGCATCCCGGGGACCCCGGGGGGCACCTACCTGGCGGCCGGCATCGAGCACACGCCGGAGGGCTTCCCGACCGCCGACACCGGCACGCACCACCAGATGAACGTCAAGCGCTTCCTCAAGGTGGAGCCGATGGCCGAGGAGACCGCAGGCTGGTTCCGCACCCTCGGCCGGCCCGACGCCAAGCGCGGCATCCTGGCCTGGGGGAGCACCTACGGGCTGCTGCGCGAGTGGGTGGTCCGGCACCCCGAGTACCGCGCCTTCCTGCCGGAGATCCTCTTCCCGTACCCGCTGGCGGCGTTCGAGGAGTGGCGCCGCGGCCTCGAGTGGCTGGGGGTGGTGGAGCTCTCCTACCGCGGCCAGCTGCGCCGCTTTCTCTGTGGCCTCACCGACATGGGCAGCACCCACGGCCTGACGCGCAGCGGCGGCGTGCCGCTGTCCGGACCCGAGCTCGACCAGCTCGTGGAAGGAGCCCGGCGATGACCGTATCCGCGAAGGACTTCCGTTCCACCCTGAAGCCGGTGTGGTGTTCCGGCTGCGGCGACTACGGCGTGCTCAAGGGGCTCACCCAGGCGCTGGCCGACCTCCAGGTGCCGCCGGAGAAGCTGGCGATGATCTCGGGCATCGGCTGCTCGAGCCGGCTGCCGGGCTACACCAACTCCTACGCCTTCAACTCGGTCCACGGGCGCGCCCTGCCGATCGCGACCGGCATCAAGGCGGCCAAGCCCGACATGACGACCGTGATCGTGGGGGGAGACGGCGACGGCTTCTCGATCGGGGTCGGCCACATCCCGCACGCCGCGCGGCGCAACCTCGACATGATGTACGCCGTCCTCGACAACGGCATCTACGGGCTGACCAAGGGGCAGGCCTCGCCCACCACCGACCCGGAGTTCAAGCACGAGCGCGGGCTGGCGGGGGAGGACGAGCGGCCGCTGAAGCCCGTCCTGTTCATGCTCGGCACCGGCTGCGGCTTCGTGGCCCGCACCCACGCCGGCAACCTGCCGCACATGCGCGAGATCTTCCGCGAGGCCATCGCCTATCCGGGCTTCGCCTTCGTGCACGTGCTGGCGGCGTGCGTGACCTACCAAACGCCGGCCTACGCGAAGCTGCTCTACGAGCGCTGCGAGCTGATCCCGCCCGACCACGACCCGTCCGACCTGCTGGCGGCGGTGCGCATGACCCAGACCCCGAACATCATGCTCGGAGTCATCTATCGCCGCGACCCCGGGCACCGCGCCAAGGGGGAGGTGGAGATGGACGAGCCCCGGGCCGCCGAGGTGGAGGAAGACAAGATGGGGGTGGAGGAGTAGCCCCGGCCGGGCCGGCCGCCGGTGGCGGGCGGAGCGCCGGCGGCCGCCCCCCCCCGGCGCCCCGGGGGCCGCGGGGAAGGCCCTTGCATCGCGGCCGGGGAAGGCGCATAGTGGACCGGTCTTCGGTCGCTGCGGATGTGCGATACGCGATCAACGCCGCCAGGGACACCCCCGGCGGCGTTGCGTCAATCGGCGCCGCTCGAACGGAGAATCGGTCACAGTGACCGGGCGCCGCCGCCGCGGCATATGGCGGCAAAGCACGCGGGCAGACCGCCCGCCTACAAGGAGCATTCCGTGGCACGTGGTACGGTGAAATGGTTCAACGAGGCGAAGGGCTTTGGCTTCATCTCGCAGGAGGACGGCGAGGACGTGTTCGTGCACTTCTCGGCCATCCAGGGCGAGGGTTTCAAGACGCTCGCCGAGGGTGAGGCGCTGGAGTTCGACGTGACGCGAGGCCCGAAGGGGCTGCAGGCGGCGAACGTTCGCAAGGTCTAGGTCGCTCGGAGATCCGTTTCCCGCGATCGGGGCGGCGCCCTTCGGGGCGCCGCCCCTGCCTTTTGATGCGGATCGGGCCGGGTGCCGGGATGAGTTCATCGAGCTGCTCAACACCACCGTGGGGGCGATCGATCTGTCCGGCTGGGCGCTTGCGGTGCACACGCCCACCCTCGTCCGTACCCACACGTTCGCCGCCGGGACGCCGATCCCCGGGCACGGGTTCATGGCCGTCGCGAGCGAGTTCCTGCCCTTCTGTCCGACCTGCTTGGGCGGGCCGCAGGTGCTCGACCCCGATGCCGCGGCGCTGATCGGGGAGGACTTCCTGGCCGATCGCGGTGGCGTGATCGTGCTGCGCGACAGCACGGGCGCGGTGGTCGACGAGGTGGGCTACGGGAATCTCGGAGGCGCCCCCGTCTCCTGCCCCCTGTTGCAGCCACTTCCTTACGCCTCCAACACGCCCGTGACCGCCGCCCCCGATCTAGGCAGCAGCGTGCGCATCAACGGGGTCTACGCGTACGACCCGCTGCACACCGCCGTCCAGTTCTACAATCCGCGTCCGGCCACCGTGGACATCGGCGGCTGGATGCTCTCCGATGGATACTTCATCCGCCCCTTGTTCCCGAGCGGGGTCCAGGATCCGATCGAGCCGGCCCACGCGCACTCCGTCTACCAGGGTCTCAACGGCGAGATCGGCTTCCAGCTCGACGCCGACAGCCGGCTGGACCTCTACGAGCCGCGCTCCGAGGGGCTGGTGCGGGTAGACCAGCTGGGCTGGATGCGGGTGCCGTCGTTCTTCCCGGACAACTGCATGGTGCGCGTGCCGCCAGGGAGCGGGCCGTCCGGGGGCTGGGACTGGAATACCTCGGGTGGGTTCGTGAGTCTGTTCTACGTCGCCAACTGCGAGCTGCGCGCGCCCGGCACCCCGGTCGGGCCCGCACCGGCGGCCCGCGCGAGCCTGGCCCCGGCCTGGCCGAACCCGGCGCGGGGCGCGGCGACGGTCGCCTTCACGGTGGGGGAGAAGGCGGGGCGGGCGGGTCGCGTGCAACTGAGCCTGCTCGACGTGTCGGGCCGGGCCGTCCGCCGGCTGGCGGACCGGGCGTGCGCCCCGGGGCAGTACAGCGTGACCTGGGACGGGAGGGCGGAGGATGGGTCGCCGGCTCCGTCCGGCGTCTACTTCGTGCGGCTCTCCGCCGCCGGAGTGCCGGGGGCAGAGGTGCGAACCTTGGTCTGGCTGCGCCCGTAGCCGCCGCCGGCGCTCGGCGAGCGGGGTCCGCAAACACCGAGGGACGGCCGCACCGGCCGCCCCTCTGTCTGTCGCCTCGGACCTCCGGGTCGGCAGGTGAGTCGGAGCTAGATCCCGCCCTCCGGACCACCGAGCATCGGCGGCCAAGCCGGCGGCTTCGCCCCGCGGCGGATGGCCTTCTTCACCACGGCCTTCTTGATGGCGCGCTTGACGAGCGCCTTCTTGATGGCGCGCTTGACGAGCGCCTTCTTGACGACGCGGCGGCGGACGGCCTTCTTGACGACGCGGCGGCGGACGGCCTTCTTGGCGACGCGGCGGCGGACGGCCTTCTTGGCGACGCGGCGGCGGACGGCCTTCTTGACCGCGCGCTTGCGGATGACGCGCTTGACGGCCTTCTTGCGAGCTACCTTCTTGGCGCGCTTCACTTTACGCACCACGCGCTTGACGCGCCGCTTCGTGGTCCTCTTCATGGCAGACTCCTTTGTTTGAGCCAAGGCTCCGGACGGGTTCCGTGTCCGGGCGGGGGCAGCGGGACCGGGCGGTGATCAGACCGTTGGTGACATGACAGAAGGCCGAGTCCCCTTGGAAACCGGCGACGCTGCGCGCCCGGCGGCGGCATCTTCACGACACCGTCCAGGGCCACACGTCAGCCACAATCTTGTATACGCGTCCGCGCCGGAGGAATGCAATGAATAACTTCGCTTCGCGCGGCTCCCACGGGTGCGCGGGAGGGAGTCAGCGCTGCCGCCGCGGGCCCGGAGCGGTCCGCCGGTCGCCGCGCTTGCGTTCCCTACCGAGCGGCGCGATGCTGCCGCCAGTTCCCCTTGTGTGCGGGTACGCGCCGGCCGCAGCGCGGGGCCGGCAGGCGAAGGACCGATCTTCGCTGCGGCCCGGATGAGCGCCTGACGATCCTGAGTCAGGAGGTACCGTCCGTAGCAAGGAGGGTTCGGATGATGAGGATCGCACTGGCAGTCCTGGCGGCGCTCGGCCTGTGCTGGTGGCTGGGCCAGCCGACCGTCTGGGCCGCAGGACAGTTCCTGGAGAACGGGCTGCTCCCGCCCGTGCCCGTCCCCGCCGACAACCCGCAGACCGACGCCAAGGTCCGCCTCGGGGCGCAGCTCTACTTCGATACCCGGCTGTCGGCGGACAACACGATCAGCTGCGCCACCTGCCACGACCCGCGCACCGGATGGGCCAACCCCCACCCGACCGACACCGGCATCAAGGGGCAGGTCGGCGGGCGCAACTCGGGGACCATCATCAACTCCGCCTACATGCGCTTCCAGTTCTGGGACGGGCGCGAACCCTCGCTGGAAGGCCAGGCGCTGGGGCCGATCCACAATCCCATCGAGATGGGCGAGACCCACGAGAACGTGGTGAACAAGCTCAACGCCATCCCCGGCTACCGCGAACAGTTCCAGCAGGTCTTCGGCACGGACGCCAACACCGACGGCATCGCCAAGGCCATCGCCGCCTTCGAGCGCACGATCGTCTCGGGGCCGTCGCCGTACGACCGCTACCTGATGGGGGAGCGCGGCGCCATGAGTCCGGCGGCGGAGCGCGGCCTGCGCGTGTTCAACGGCAAGGGCCACTGCACCCCATGCCACAGCGGCCCGGCCTTCTCCGACCAGTCCTTCCGCAACCTCGGCGTGGGGATGGACAAGGAGAAGCCCGATCTCGGCCGCTACGACCACACCAAGGACCCGGCCGACCAGGGCCGCTTCAAGACGCCGGGCCTGCGCAACGTGGCGCAGACCCCGCCCTACCTGCACGACGGCTCCGCGAAGACCCTGATGGACGTCATCGACGTCTACGACCGGGGCGGCGTGCCGAACCCGCGGCTCGACCGGCTGGTGCTGCCGCTGGCGCTGACGCGGCGGGAAAAAACCGACCTGGTCGCGTTCCTCGACGCGCTCACCGGCCCGGTGCCCAAGGTGGAGGTGCCGAAGTTCCCGGAGGGGCCGGATCCGCAAGCCGACGCGAAGGGAGGCCTGCGATGAGAGCCCGTAGCCTCTGGACGCTTCTGGCGCTGGCCGGGATCCTCGCGGCCGCGTGGCCGGGCCGCGCCGCGGCCGTCCCCGTCTTCGCCCGCAAGTACGGCTTCCAGTGCACCATGTGCCACTCGAACATGCCCCGGCTCAACGATTTCGGCGCCCGCTACCGGATGAACGGCTACCGGCTGCCGGGCCGCGAGAGCGAGGAGAAGACGGTGCTGCAATCGCCCGCGCCGGTGGCCCTCAGGACCAGCGCCGGCTACACGGGGGCCGACCGCAACGACGCCGCCGGCGGCGGCTGCGAGAGCGACTTCCGGCTCAACGGCCTCGACCTGCTCTCGGCCGGGACGCTGGGCCCCAAGATCGGCTACTTCATGGTCTACCTGCCGCAGATCGGCGAAGCGCGCGGGGTGGCGCCGCAGGACGGGGCGCTGGAGATGGCCAGCGTGGTGTTCAGCGGTCTGGCCGGCTCGTGGCTGAACCTGCGCGCCGGACGCTTCGAGCCCGCCTTCGTGCCGTTCAGCGTCAAGCGCCAGCTGGGCGTGGCCCCGTACGAGGTCTACGACTACTCGTTCCCGGCCGGTCCGCTGCTCTCCGAGACGCGCAGCGGAGTCGAGGCGGCCGGCTACGGGAGCAACCGCTTCCAGTATGCGGCCGGCGTGGTCACCGGGTCGGAGACCAACCGCCCGTACGACACGCCCTCCGACGTCTACGCCCGTGCCGCGTACGTGGTGGGGCCGGGCGAGGGGCAGACGGCCGGCCAGCGCCTCGGCCTGGTGGGCTACCTCGGCCGGGCGCGCCCGGCCGATGAGCTCGGGGGTCCGACCTCGCTGGAGCCGTTCTACCGTGCCGGGGTGGACGCCAGCCTCAACGCCGCCCACGTGAACCTGGCGCTCCAGTACCTGTGGTCGCGCGACGACCAGAACCTGTGGGGCGCCGTGGACGCCGTCACCTATTCCGGCGGCTTCGCCGAGCTGAGCGTGCTGCCGGCCGTCAATCTCGTCGGCTTCGCGCGCTTCGACCTGGTCCAGGCCCCGGACGTGGACGGCCGCGACATCACGCGCTGGACGGCGGGCGGGCGGTACTACGCGGTGGACAACGTGGCGCTGCACCTCGAGTACTCGCACCGGAAGCTGGCCGACGTGACGGCCACCGACGACGCCGTCGAGTCCTTCGTCACGGCGCGGGTCGACTTCGCCTTCTGATCGTCGGGGTCCCGGGGGGCGGCGCGGCCGTCCCCCGGGGGGGCTGTCGTTGCGGCGAGCCGCGAACCACTCTTGCCTGGCGGCTCCATCCGTCGCAACATGCTCCCGGGAGGTGCGCGCATGCCGATCACGCCGGGGGACATGCTGGCCCACTACTGCCTGGTCGAGAAGCTCGGCGAGGGCGGCATGGGCGCGGTCTGGAAGGCCATGGACACGCGCCTCGACCGCGTCGTGGCGATCAAGCTGCTGGATGACGGCCTGGCCCAGGACCGGGAGTGGCTGCGCCGCTTCGAGCACGAAGCCAAGGCGGTGGCCGCCCTCAACCATCCGAGCATCGTCACCATCTACTCGGTGGAAGAGGCGGCGGGCGTGCGCTTCTTCACCATGGAGTTCCTCGGCGGGCGCTCGCTCGATCAGCTGATCCCCGCCACCGGCCAGTCGCTGCGCACCTTTCTCGACGTCGCCGTGCCGCTCGCCGACGCGCTGGCCGCCACCCACGCGAGCGGTCTCGTGCACCGCGACATCAAGCCGGCAAACGTCATGGTCGGCGCCGACGGCCGGGTCAAGGTCCTCGACTTCGGGCTGGCCCAGGTGCCGGGGATCGGCGGCGGCACCGGGCGTCTCGACCGCGCCGCCCCGGCCTTCGAGTCGACGAGTCTGCTGTGGGGCACGCTGCCCTACCTGTCGCCCGAGTGCATCTGCGCGGAGCCGATCGACCACCGCTCCGACATCTTCTCCCTCGGCGTCCTGCTCTACGAGATGGCGACCGGCCGCCGGCCGTTCGGCGGCGACGCGGCCGGCGAGATCCTGGACGCCATCCTGCAACAGACCCCGCCCCTGGTGACCGCCCTGCGCCGCGACTTCCCGCTGCACGTCAGCCGCATCATCCGCCAGTGCCTCGAGAAGGATCCGGCAGCGCGCCCGCAGTCGGCCGCGGCTCTGCGCGCCGAGCTCGAGGAGCTGCGCCGCGAGCAGGAGGCGGCGCGGCGGGCGGCGGCCCCGGCCATCGCCGTGCTGCCCTTCGTGGACATGAGCTTCGAGAAGGACCAGGAGCACTTCTGCGAGGGCATCGCCGAGGAGATCATCAACGTGCTCGCCAAAGTCGGCGAGCTGCGCGTCGCCTCGCGGCAGTCCAGCTTCCGCTTCCGCGCCACGCCGCTCGACAGCCGCGCCATCGGGCGCGAGCTGGGCGTCGACGCGCTGCTCGAGGGCAGCGTGCGCAAGGTGGGGACCCGGCTGCGCGTCGGCGCCGAGCTGACCAACGTGCGCGACGGGCTCTGCCTGTGGTCCGAGCTCTTCGACCGCGAGGTCAAGGACGTCTTCGTCATCCAGGAGGAGATCGCCCGCAGCATCGTGCGGGCGCTGGCGGTCACCTTGAGTCCGCTGGAGAGCGACGCGCTGCGCCGCCCCCGCACCAACGACCTCGAGGCCTACGATCTCTACCTGCGCGGGCGCCGATACTTCCACCAGTACACCAAGAAGGGCACGGGCTTCGCCCTGGAGATGTTCGGGCGCGCCCTCGAGCGCGACCCCGGTTTCGCGCCCGCCTGGGCCGGGGTCGCCGACTGCTACTCGTACCTGTCGCTGTACGTGGAACGCAGCGAGGCCAACCGGCAGCGCGCGGAGGAAGCCAGCTGCAAGGCGCTCGATCTCGACCCCGATCTGGCGCAGGCCCGGGTGTCGCGCGGGCTGGCGCTGTCGCTGGGCGGGCGGCACGAGGCGGCGGAGCGGGAGTTCGAGCACGCCATCCGGCTCAACCCGCAGCTCTTCGAGGCGTTCTACTTCTACGCCCGCGACACCTTCGCGCAAGGCAAGAACGAGGCGGCCATCCGGCTCTACGAGCAGGCCATGGCGCTGCGCCCCGACGACTACCAGGCGCCGCTGCTGGTGGCGCAGCTCTACGCCGACATCGGGCGGGGAGCGGACGCCGAGGTCACCCGGCGCCGCGGCCTGAGGGTGGCCGAGGAGCACCTGCAGCGCCACCCCGACGACGTGCGCGCCCTCTACATGGCGGCCAACGCCCAGGTGGCGACGGGGGAGAGCGAACGCGGCCGCGAGTGGGCACAGCGGGCCCTGACGCTCGAGCCCGACGACCCCATAGTCCTCTACAACGTGGCCTGCATCCGTTCCCTGGCCGGCGACGTCGAGGGGGCACTCGACTGCCTCGAGCGGGCGGCGCGCACCGGCCAGGTGCAGATCGACTGGGTCGTCCACGACAGCAATCTGGACGCGGTGCGCGGCCACCCGCGCTACGCCGTCCTGCTGCGGGCCGGCCAGGAGGGCGGCGCGGCCTGAGTTCGGCCCACCCGACGGCCCGCGCGGCGCTTGAACGGCGTCTCCCGCCGGCCGTATATTCCAGCGTTCCGTCACGGAGGGAGGACGCATGTACGCCGTCGATCTCAGCTACCGGCACGCCCTCGTCATGGGCGTGGCCAACCATCGCAGCCTGTCGTGGGCCATCGCCCGGGCCCTGCACGAGGCCGGCGCCCGGATCTGCCTGACCTACGCCAACGACCGCCTGCGTCCCGCCGTCGAGGAGCTGGCCCTGCATCTGCCCGGGGCGATCACCGCCGAGTGCGACGTCACCCACGACCGCACGGTGCACGCGCTGCACCGCAAGCTGGAGCGCACCTGGGGGTCGCTCGAGATCCTCGTGCACGGCGTCGCCTGGGCGCGCAAGGAGGACCTCGAGGGCAAGTTCGTGGCCACCTCGCGCGACGGCTTCATGGCCACCCTCGACGTCAGCGCCTTCTCGTTGCTCAACGTCACCAACCACATGCTGCCGCTGCTCCACAGGCACGGGGCCAGCATCCTGACGCTCACCTACCTGGCGGCCGAGCGCGCGGTGCCGAACTACAACGTCATGGGCAGCGCCAAGGCGGTGCTCGAGCAGAGCGTGCGGCAGCTGGCCTTCGAGCTGGGGCCGAGGAAGATCCGCGTCAACGCCATCTCGGCGGGGCCGGTGAGCACCCTGGCGGCGCGCGGCATCCACGGCTTCGTCGGCATGCAGCACCACCACGCCGAGCGGGCGCCCCTCAAGCGCAACATCACCAAGGAGGAGGTCGGCTCGGCGGCGCTGTTCCTGCTCTCCGACATGGCCAGCGGGGTGACCGGCGAGATCCTCTTCGTGGACGCCGGGTACCACATCATGGGGTTGTAGGGCGGGCCTAAGGAGCCGCGGAAACACCGGCGGCGCGGCCCGTTGCGGGTCGCGCCGCGCTGCGTCCGCCCTGGTTCCGCCGCCGCTACTGCGCCAGCCGGGCCGCCTCCTTGGCCAGGTGCGAGCCGATGACGTTGCGCTGGATCTGGTTGGTGCCCTCGTAGATCTGCGTGATCTTGGCGTCGCGCATCATCTTCTCGACCGGGTAGTCGGCCATGTAGCCGTAGCCGCCGAAGATCTGCACCGCGTCGGTGGTCACCTTCATCGCCGTGTCGGAGGCGAAGACCTTGCACATCGCCGACAGGTGGGCGATGTCCTTGGTGTCGCCGGAGTCGATGCGGTTGGCCAGGCCGTAGATCAGCGAGCGCGCCGCCTCGATCTGGATGGCCATGTCGGCCAGCATCCACTGGATCCCCTGGAAGTTCACGACGCTCTGGCCGAACTGGCGGCGCTGGTGGGCGTACTTGAGCGTCTCCTCGAGGGCCCCCTCGGCGATGCCCAGGGCCTGGGCCGCCACGCCCGGCCGCGAGATGTCGAAGGTCTTCATGGCGACGATGAAGCCCAGGCCCTCGCGGCCGAGGACGTTCCTGGCCGGCACGCGCGCGTCCTCGAAGATCAGCTCGCTGGTGACGCTGGCGTGGATGCCCATCTTCTTCTCCTTCTTGCCGAAGGAGAAGCCGGGGGTGCCTTTCTCGACGAGGAAGCAGGTGGCGCCGCGGGCGCCCTTCTCCGGCGAGGTGAGGGCGACCGTGGTGTAGATGTCCGCCTCGCCGCCGTTGGTGATGAACACCTTGGTGCCGTTCAGGACGTACTCGTCGCCGTCGCGCCGCGCGGTGGTGCGCAGCGCCCCGGCGTCGGAGCCGGCCATGGGCTCGGTGAGGCCGAAGGCGGCGAGCTTCTTGCCCGAGGCGAGCACGGGCAGATACTGCTTCTTCTGCTCCTCGGAGCCGAACAGGAGGATGGGGAAGGCCCCCAGGGCCGTGCCGGCGAAGGCCAGGGCGATGCCGGCGCAGGCCTTGGAGATCTCCTCGGTCACCAGGCACATGTTGGTGATGCCGTAGCCTTCCTCGAGCAGCCCGTCATAGGCGACGGGAACGAAGACGCGGAAGAGGTCGACCTTGGCGAGCTCCGCGACGATGTCGTGGGGGAAGATGTTCTCCTCGTCGTACCTCGCCCGCACGGGCTTCACCTTCTCCTCGGCGATGGTGCGCGCCAGGTCGCGGATGCTCCTCTGGTCCTCGGTCAGCAGGTGCTGCATGAGCGGCTCCTCCGGCTGGGCGTGGGCGATCGGGTCCTTCCGGGCCGGCGGCGTCGCGGGTCGTGGCCGGCCGCCGGCAAAGTCCGCGGCAGCATACGCGATTGGACCCAGCGCTCCCAGCGGGCGGGTCGGGAGGGCGTGCCGGGCCGGATCGTGCACGGCCGACGCCTCAGTATGCAGTGAGCGGGCGGGGGGAGGCTGGCGCCGCCGGGCGGGTGGCCGGGGCCACAGGAGGCCGTAGGCGGGGTCTATGTGATTGCGGTCATATGACGGATTACCAATACTAAACACCAATCCACCGGACCCAGCCGGGCGGCGGCTCGCTTCTCGCTATGCCCCAACCGTCGGCCGATCCACCGAACCCATTGATTCACAGCTTCTACAGGGAACTCGGCGGATCTGTCTGGGGGTAAACCGGTATCTCACTTCCTGGCGTGGCCGCGGAGGAAGAGGTGCCGGCGCAAGCCGGCCTCAGGAGAGGGAACCCCGGTTCCCTCAGCGTTCCACTCAGGAGGATTCGCATGCGGGATCGATACGGGCACGCCGCCGGCGCGCGGCGGGGGATGGTCGCCACGACGTTGGGTGCGGCAGGGATCGTCGTTCTGGCCGTCGCCGCGGGAAGCATCCGGCCGGCCGGAGCCTACGAGCAGTACTCGACGGACCAGGCGGACAACTGCGCGGCCTGCCACGGGGACTTCCGGGCCAGCGGCTACGTCTCGAACGCCGACGGCGTCGCCTGGACGGGCGGCACCAGCCTGCACAACGGGCACCGGACGAGCATGCTGAGCGGCGACTGCAACGTCTGCCACAGCGCGGCCTCCCGTTTCCCGGTGCTGTTGAAGAGCTCGGTCGGTGGGACCGGCTTTGCGGCGATCAGCTGCCTCGGTTGCCACGGGCGCGCCGAGCCCGCGGCCGGCGGCGCGGTGAAGGGCACCGGGCTGCGCCAGCACCACTACCGCTCCGGGGTGACGGCGTGCGTCAACTGCCACTCGGACGCGAATCCCGCGGGCTTCGCGGTGGCCCCGGAGACGGTGAAGCCGCTGTACTACTTCACGCCGGACGCGGCGCATCCCAACAAGCCCACGGATCCCTGCAACGGGAACGGTGGGGAGAGTCTGGTGGCCGGGCCGCTGGGCCTCGATAACGACGGCGACACGACCTACGACGGCAGCGACGCCGACTGCGCGGTGCCGACCTTGATCACCACCTGGGGCAAGCTGAAGGCGACGCACCGGTAAGCGGCGCGCGCCACGGGCTGTACTGCGAAGCGGCGGGCGGAGCCACCGCCCGCCGCCCGCCTATCGCGCCGCCGCGACCGACGCCCTACCGCAGCAGCTCCTCCATCTCGTCCATCACTCGGTTCATCGCGGCCATGGCGGCGGCGAAGGGGGCCGAGGTGGTCATGTCCACGCCCGCATCCTTGAGCAGGTCGATGGGGTACTTCGAGCCGCCGGCGGCGAGCAGCTTGAGGTACGCATCGCGGCGCGGCGCCTTGCCCGGCTTGGCCTTGGCCTCCGCCAGGATGCCGTCGGCCAGGGACGCGGAGGCCACGATGCTGGTGGCGTACTGGTAGACGTAGAACTCCCGGTAGAAGTGGGGGACCAGCGCCCACTCGACGCCGTACAGGTCGTCCACCTTGCAGACCCCGGCCGCGTCCCCGTAGTAGTCCTTCAAGAGCCCCAGGTAGAGCTGCGTGAGCTTCTCGCCGGTGAGCGGCTCGCCGCGCTCCACCAGCTCGTGGGCTTTGAGC
>Ga0315276_10004239_pt1 | contig 13165 bp, 8 predicted proteins | sample YL17G05_0_MG_FD_204542 | JGI IMG/M metagenome (GOLD analysis project Ga0315276, IMG submission 204542) | Sediment microbial communities from Yellowstone Lake, YNP, Wyoming, USA - YL17G05_0 | ecosystem: Environmental > Aquatic > Freshwater > Lake > Sediment | place: USA: Wyoming | collected... | reverse complement strand
CACACCCGTTCCCATCCCGAACACGGAAGTTAAGCTCTCCAGCGCCGAAGATACTGAGAGGGCAGCCTTTCGGGAAAATAGGTCGTCGCCAGGATTTTTGCGTTCCCGCGACACGCGGTCTTCTCCGGCCCGGCCGTTCTGCAGCGGGACCGTTGTGTTGCAGTGGGTGCGTCGTGTTCGCCCGTCACGTCCTGGTCGCGCCGGGGCTATCCTGTTGCCATGACCGCTCCGGCCGGACGGCCCGCACCGACGCTGGATGCCTGACTCGGCGCCGCTGCCGGCGCGGCTGACTGACGCACCGCTGTCTCCGGCGCCATCCGGGAGCGCGTCGCGCGGCGCCCGCCGTGTGCCGGAGTTGACTGCGGCGGTCTGCCCGTTCCTCGTCGCATTCGATGGCGCCTGGCGGACGGCCGTCCCCGCGCGGGAGCATCGCTGCGGCGCGACAGATCCGCCTGGCCGGCTTCCGCTCGAGAAGCAGCAATCGCTCTGCCTTGCCACCGCCCACCTCGACTGCCCCCTCTTCGAGGCGGCCGCTGGACTGACGGTGGGGTCGCACCTTCACGAGGCGGCGCGCGCCGCAGCGGAGCTGGATCCGCGCGCTGTGCCGGTGAGCGAAGGCGAGGCCTGGCGGGGCACCGGAGGCGAGATCGCGGAGCCGCCTCCCTTTGTCCGGACCAACCGCCCCGTGCCGCGAACCACGCCGGTCATCCTTGATCGCGCGCGCCCGCCGCTCGCCGTCCACATGCCCCAGTTCCGGTTGCCGTCGATCCTGTTCGGGCGTTCCCGCACGCTTCCCGGGGATCCGGATCTCACGCCCGGCGTTGCCCCTCAGACGCGCCTCGAGGCAATGCGCGCCGCGCGTTCCGCGGCGCGTGGGCAGGGCGGGACGCCCGGTGCATCGCCATCGCTCGCGCGCACGGACACGCAGGGCGCCGCCGGGCTCGCGGATTCGCCCGGGCCATCCCGGTTCACGAGTGACCCGGTGCGAGCGCACGGCGATGACCTTGCGGGCATTGCGCGGAGCCCGTCAACGCCGACCGGCGCCTCGCGGGGTGTTCCCATGGCCGGCGACGGGCCGTCGGCGACGGGTGTCCCGGGCGCATCCCCCGCGCGATCAACTCGGCCGGATGCTTCAGAGAGTAGGGTCGGGGGCGCGGCCTCAGCTCCGCCGCGGAGGCCATCCGCGTCGGCGGTGCCGCCACGCACGCCCTCGGATGGATCGGTGCCGGGTGGGAGCACCCGTCGATACGTGCCGCCAGGCGGCCCGGGCGGGTTCCGGACCCTCGGCCGCGTGGGCGGCCCCACGGGCCCGATCGGCGGAATTCGCGCCGCGATCTCCGGCGGGCAAGCCCAGGCGGCGCTGGCCGGCGTCATGGTTCTTGCGCTCGTGCTCGTCCTGGTGGTCCGCTTCTCGAGCGGCGATGCGGCGGGCGTCGCGGGCTCCTCGTCGTCCGCCCGGCCATCCGGTGCGGCGACCGCACGGCCGTCCGGCCCCGCGGCCTCCGGCGTCGCACCCTCGGGCGTGAACCCCTCGAACGGCGCGGCTTCCGCGAAGCCGTCCCGCACGCCCGGTGCGACGAAGCCCGCCGCCACATCGAACACGTCGCCGAGGGCAACGAAGTCGCCACCCGCCGGGCGGACCTACCGCGTGAGACCGGGCGACACCCTGTCGGCCATCGCCGCGCGATTCGGGACGACCGTGGCGGTCCTCATGCGTCTCAACAACATCACCGATCCGCGAGCCCTTCGCGTGGGCCAGGTGCTGAAGCTGCCCTGACGACGGATCAGCTGCGACCCCGGACGATCGCGGGTACCGGGCCGCGCGCGCACGCCCCGCGCCCCGCGGGTCGCGAGCGTGGGCAGCAGCGCGACCCTAGCGCTGGCAGGCGCGGCAGTACGACGTGATGAAGCCACCTGGGCTGATCTGCGTGATCCTCGCGCCGCAGCGCGGACAGGGCTGTCCGCCCTTGTTGTGCACCGCGAGGAAGTCCCGCACCTGGGTCTCGAAGGTTGGCGGGACGCGTTGCCGGAGCTCGGCGATCGCGTCCGAAACGATCCGCTGCATCGAGGCATGGAGCGCGTCGATCTCGCCCTCGCCCAGGGTGGAGCGCTTGCGGAACGGCAGGAGTTCCGCAGCGTGCAGGATCTCGTCGCTGTACGCGTTGCCGATCCCCGCTACGAATTCCTGGTTCTTCAGCAGGTTCTTCAGTTCGCCCGGGTGGCGCCTGATCCGCCTGCGCCACACGTCGAGCGTCAGCTCGGGATCGTCGGCCTCCGGCCCGAAGTCGTCCGGGCCGCCGCCCGGGATCTCGCGTTCGATCCCCGCGGGCAGGAGATAGACCTTGCCCATCTGCGTGGGGTCGCGGTACCGCATCTCCGCGGGCGCCTCGTCCCGAGGCATCCACCCCGCTCCTGCTGTCCACGTGGCCGCATCCGCCGGCGGCTCATCGCGCGGCCCGAACGCCAGGACGAACGCGGTCTTGCCGGGACGCTTCACCTTCGGTCCGGCGAGTTGGAAGCGCCCCGTCAGCATCGGATTGACGACGATGCGGTCACGTGACAGGTGGAGGATCAGGAACTTGCCCCGCCTCCGGACGCCGAGAAGTCGCTGCCCAGCGAGCGCGGCCTGTTCGGCGGGCGTGCCTCGCACGGCGAGCGGTCCGGGAGCATCGACGGACGCAATCGTCCGGCCTGCAAGCGCCGCATGGAACGCCTCGGCGACGACGGTGAGGTCGGGAAGCTCGGGCACCGCAACCGATTGTAGCGTCGGGAGTGCCGTGCTAGACTCTCGCGGCCCTGCGACGGGATCAGACGGAAGACCGGCCAAGCAATCGACCACCGGAAGGACGGCCAGCGGCGCGATCAAACGCACCACTACCGAACATCGGGGTCAACGGCTTGGGCTCGGGCTCAAGTCGTTCTGATTCACGGGGCTGAATTCGTTGAACCAGGAGTGAACATCCCTTGACCGAAGAGCAGCTGGGCGGGACTGCGGCGCAGCCGGAGGCGGACGCCTCCACCGCTGACGAGTCGACGCAGCCACCCGTTGGGACCGTTGCGGTCGCCGACGAGCCCGCCACCCCCGTGATCGACTCGTCATCCGCGGCGGCGGACACCGGACCGGAGGCGGTTCCGGAGACCGTCGACTCGGGTGTCGGAGACGACGCGGGCGATGCGACCTTTGCGGAATCCCCCGCAGTCGCATCCGTGCTCAGCCACGGCGAACTCGAGCTTGCGCCTGCCGCCTCCGACGAGGCGGACGTCGAGATCCCGGCGGCGCCCGCGCAGCCGCGACCCGAGCCGCTGACGATGGCGGAGCTGCTCGCGGAGCAGGACGCGGACATCAAGAGCTTCAAGCACGGCGACGTCGTCGAAGGCACGGTCGTCCGGATCGACAAGGACGAGATCCTCGTCGACATCGGGGCGAAGAGCGAAGGCGTCGTCAGCAACCGCGAGCTGTACGGTCGCAATGCCGAGTCGCAGCCCCAGCTGGCGATCGGCGATGTCGTCCTGGTGTACGTCCTCCAGCCGGAGAGCCAGGAAGGCCACGTCGTCCTTTCGCTGCGCCGCGCCGGCCTGGAGCGCAAGTGGCGCTCCATGCAGGAGCAGTTCGAGGCAGGCGCGATCATCGAGGCGCCCGTCATCGACCACAACAAGGGTGGCCTCATCGTCGATTGCGGCATCCGCGGCTTCGTTCCGATCAGCCAGATCGTGGACTTCCCGCGCCGCCCGCAGAACGATCAGCCGCGCGACGCGGCCCAGGAGATCGCCGAGAAGCTGCAGCCGTTCGTCGGCCGCAAGCTGCGCCTCAAGATCCTCGAGGTCAACCGCAAGGCCAACCGCCTGATCCTCTCGGAGAAGGTCGCGCTGTACGAGGAGCGCCGCGAGAAGCGCGACGAGCTCTTCAGCAGCCTGCAGGTGGGCCAGAAGGTCACCGGCACCGTCCGTTCCATCGCACCGTTCGGCGTGTTCGTGGACCTCGGCGGGATCGATGGACTCGTCCACAAGAGCGAGCTGTCGTGGAACAAGGTCAACAACCCGGAGGCCGGGTATCGCGTCGGTGAAGAGGTCGAGGCCGAGGTCATCGACATCAACCACGAGCGCGGCCGAATCAGCCTCTCCATCCGCCGGCTGCAGCCGGACCCGTGGCATTCCACGGTGGCGGACTTCAAGATCGGCGACGTCATCGACGGAACCGTCACGAAGCTCGTCAACTTCGGCGCCTTCGTGCGCGTCCGCGACGGCCTGGAGGGCCTGATCCACATCAGCGAGCTGAGTCACCAGCGCGTCGCCCACCCGGGTGACGTCGTCCACGAGGGCCAGGAGCTGAAGCTCAAGATCATCTCGCTGGACTCCGAGCGCCATCGCCTGGGCCTCAGCCTCAAGCAGGCGGAGGAGCCGCCCGCCCGTCCAGCGCCGCCGGAGCCCGTGCTCCCGCAGCCCCGTCCGGAGCGCACGGATCGTCCCGACCGCGGCGCCGAGCGACGCCCGCGGCCGGAGCGCGGCTATTCGCTGGCGGACGCCGTCCAGGAGCCGGAGGGCGGGATCGACAACACGCTCGCCTCGGCCTTCGCGCAGGTTCGCCAGCAGATGGCCGCCGCCGAAGCGGAATCCGTGGTCGAGCGCGTCAACGCCACGGAGGCCGTCGAAGAGGCCGTTGCCGCCGAGGTGATCGACGAGATTCTCGATGAGGCCGTCGTGGCCGAAATCGTCATCGAGGCGGAGGCGAGCGCCGAGGTCGCACGGATCGAGGACGCTGCGGCCGCGAACGACTCGAACGCCCCGGCGGCTGCTGCCGCCGAGGTCGAGGTTCTGGTGCAGGCCGAGGAGGCCGAACAGGCCATCGAAGAAGAGGCTCTCGTCGAGATCGGCCGAATCGTGGATGCGGTGACCGCCGACGAGGCAGTCCAGGAGGCCGTCGCTTCGGAGGAGATCGCGGAGATCGCCGAGCGCGCGATGGAAGAGACCACAGGCGCCTCCTGACCGGTTCGTCACGCAATATCAACGGCCCGCCGGTCTCGAACCGGCGGGCCGTTTGCATTTCTGATGTTGATTTCGCGAGGAATGACGGCCGCGAGATCCGCAGCGGCGACTGTGGCGAACGATGGACAGGAACTCGACAGAAGGTTCGCGGCGTCACGAGGTCAGGTACCGATCTGGGAACGCGCACGCTGCAACGGCCGGCAGAGCGGCAGAGATCGTTTCGACGCCATGCTCACTCCCGATGGGGCTCGATGCGCTGGCGATGGGGCGTGCTAGCATCCACAGCGACGCCACCGCGCCGGTGGTGCGAAGGGAACAGGCGTTCGACCGCATGGATCGTTTCGACAAGTTCACGGACCGGGCCCGCAAAGTCCTGACGCTCGCGCAGGACGAAGCGCAGCGGTTCAACCACAACTACATCGGCACGGAGCACCTGCTGCTCGGGCTGGTGCGTGAGGGCGAGGGCGTCGCCGCGCGCGTGCTCGAGAACATGAACGTGGAGCTCGCCAAGGTCCGGACCGCGGTCGAATTCATCATCGGGCGAGGGGATCGCCCCGTGGTGGGTGAGGTGGGCCTGACCCCGCGCGCGAAGCGCGTGATCGAGCTCGCCATCGACGAGGCGCGGCGCCTCGGCCACAACTACATCGGCACGGAGCACCTGCTGCTGGGTCTGGTCCGCGAAGGCGAGGGGATCGCGGCGGGCGTCCTGGAGAGCCTGGGCGTCAACCTGGACAAGGTTCGCCACGAGGTCATCCGCGTGCTCTCCCAGAGTTCGTCGACCAGCCCGGCGGCAGAGACGAAGCGCGCCAGCAAGACCCCCACGGTGGACCAGCTCGGCATCAACCTGACGGAGGCCGCGCGGGCCGGAAAGCTGGACCCCGTCATCGGCCGCGAGAAGGAGATCGAGCGGGTCATCCAGATCCTGTCGCGCCGCACGAAGAACAACCCCGCGCTGATCGGCGAGCCGGGCGTCGGCAAGACCGCGATCGCGGAAGGGCTCGCGCATCGCATCGTGGCCGGCGACGTCCCGGAGACGCTGCTCAACAAGCGCGTCCTCACGCTGGACATCGGGTCGCTGGTCGCCGGCACCAAGTACCGCGGCGAGTTCGAGGAGCGCCTCAAGAAGATCATCGAGGAGCTCCGGAACACCAACGACGCGGTCCTGTTCATCGACGAGCTGCACACGCTGGTTGGTGCGGGCGCCGCCGAAGGCGCGATCGACGCCGCGAACATCCTCAAGCCGCCGCTGGCACGCGGCGAGCTGCAGTGCATAGGCGCCACCACCCTCGACGAATACCGCAAGTACATCGAACGGGACGCGGCCCTGGAGCGGCGCTTCCAGCCGGTGATGGTGGAAGAGCCAACGCTGGAGCAGTCGGTCGAGATCCTGCTGGGCGTGCGCGAGCGCTATGAGCAGCATCACAAGGTCACGATCACGGACGAGGCGGTCCGTGCCGCCGTCGACCTGTCCATCCGCTACATCACGGACCGCCACCTGCCGGACAAGGCGATCGACCTCATCGACGAGGCCGCGAGCCGCGTCCGACTGCGCCATTCGTCGGCTCCGCCCGTGCTGCGCGAGGCGCAGAAGGAGCTGGATCGCCTGACGAAGGAGAAGGACGCCTCGATCAACGCGCAGGAGTACGAGGCGGCCTCCAATCTCCGCGAAGCGGAGGCGACGGCGCGCGAGCGGGTCGATACGCTCCGCAGCGAGTGGCAGGCCCAGGTCTCCGCCGAGCAGCCCAGGGTTGACGAGGAGGAGATCGCTCAGGTCGTCGCGATGTGGACCGGCATCCCGGTCACGCGCATCGCGCAGGAAGAGTCGCAGCGCCTCCTCAAGATGGAGGAGTCCCTGCACAACCGCGTCATCGGGCAGGAAGAGGCCATCGGGATCGTCTCGAGGGCGGTCCGTCGTGCCCGCGCCGGCCTCAAGGACCCCAAGCGGCCCATCGGCTCGTTCATCTTCCTCGGCCCCACAGGTGTCGGGAAGACGGAGCTTGCGAAGGCGCTCGCGGAGTTCATGTTCGGCAGTGAGGATGCCCTCATCAAGGTCGACATGAGCGAGTTCATGGAGCGGCACAACGTGTCGCGTCTCGTGGGCGCGCCTCCGGGCTACGTCGGGTTCGACGAGGGCGGCCAGCTCACGGAGGCGGTTCGCCGCAGGAACTACTGCGTCGTTCTCCTCGACGAGGTGGAGAAGGCGCACCCGGAGGTGTTCAACATCCTCCTCCAGATCCTGGAAGACGGGCAGCTGACGGACGCCAAGGGCCGCCGCGTGGATTTCCGCAACTGCATCATCATCATGACCTCCAACCTGGGGGCGAAGCAGCTGCAGACCAACTCGTCACTGGGCTTCCGCGTCCAGGGCGACACCGAGTTGGCCCGTGCGACCGCGTCGTACGAGCTGATGAAGGAGAAGGTCGCGAACGAGCTAAAGCAGAACTTCCGGCCGGAGTTCCTCAACCGGATCGACGCCACCGTGGTGTTCCGATCGCTCACGGTGGACGAGATCCGCCAGATCGTGGACCTCATGCTCGCCCGGGTGCGCTTCCAGCTGCGCGCGCAGCAACTGACGCTCGAAGTGACCCAGGAGGCCAAGGACCACATCATCAAGATCGGGTACGACGTCGCCTACGGTGCACGACCGCTGCGACGCGTGATCCAGAACATGATCGAGGATCCGCTCGCCGAGCAGCTCCTGCTGAACCGGTTCGAGCCCGGCCAGACGGTCGTGGTCGACAAGGACCCGGACGCCGGCCTCTCGATCCGGGTGGCCGAGGAGCTGGAGCCCGTCGGCGCCTAGACCTCGGGCCGATGGCGCGCAGGGGCGTTGCCTCGGACCCGGGTGAGCCAGGGATGGCTCGCCTGGGAGGGTGCCACTGATGACCCCGCCGACCAAGACACGGGGGAACGCGTGGCAAAGGCTCAGTCCCGATACGTCTGCCAGAGCTGCGGCGAGGCCTTCCTGCGGTGGGAGGGCCAGTGCCGCACCTGCGGTTCCTGGAACAGTCTCGTGGAGACCCTGGTGCGCGAGCCGTCCCGGGCGGCGCAGGCCGCCCGCGCACGCGGGCCCAGCGCTCCGGCCGGCGTGGGTGCACCCGTGGCCCTCGCGGACGTGGCCGACGCTGACGTCCCGCGTCACGCGACGGGCATCGGCGAGTTCGATCGCGTTCTGGGCGGCGGCCTGGTGCCCGGGTCCCTCGTCCTCGTGGGTGGAGAGCCCGGCGTGGGCAAGTCCACGCTGCTCCTCCAGGTCGCCGCGGGCCTCGCTGTGTCTGCCGCGGCCAGCGGCGGCTGGGTGCTGTACGCGTCCGGCGAGGAGTCAGCGGCACAGGTCCGGCTCCGCGCATCGCGCCTGGGGCTGCTCGCAGGTATCTCGGGCTCCGCGGTGCGGGTCGTCGCCGAGAGCGAAGTCGGCCGGGTCGTGGAGCTGGCGCGCACCGCCCGCCCGTCGCTGCTCGTCGTGGACTCCATCCAGACCGCGACGCTCGAGGAGCTGGAGGGACCCGCAGGCAGCGTCGGCCAGGTGCGCGAGTCCGCCCTGCGGTACATGGAGCTCGCGAAGGGCGACGGCATCGCCGTCGTGCTCGTCGGTCACGTCACCAAGGAGGGCAATCTCGCGGGCCCCAAGACCCTGGAGCATCTCGTGGACGCCGTGCTCGCGCTCGAGGGTGAGCGTTCGGCGGCCCTGCGGCTCCTGCGGGCCTCCAAGAACCGCTTCGGCTCAACCGAGGAGGTCGGGGTGTTCGAGATGGGGGAGCTGGGGCTCGACGAGGTCGCGGACCCGGCCCGCGCGTTCCTCGGCGATCATGCCCTCGGCGCGCCAGGGAGCGTCGTGGCAACCACGCTCGAAGGGTCGCGGCCCCTGCTCGTGGAGGTCCAGGCCCTCGTTGCGCCGGGCGGCCCCGGGACGCCGCGACGGACTGCGAACGGGCTGGACCCCAACCGTCTCGCGCTGCTGATCGCGGTCCTCGGCCGGCGAGCCGGCGTGGGCCTCGCGACCCACGACGTCTACGCGAATCTCGCGGGCGGCCTCGCCGTGACCGAGCCCGCGCTGGACCTGCCGCTCGCGATCGCCCTCGCGTCGTCGCTCCGCGACCGGCCCGTCACGCCCCACACGGTGGCCGTCGGCGAAGTGGGCCTGCTGGGAGAGCTTCGGTCCGTCCCGGGCATCGAGCGGCGGCTGCGCGAAGCCGCCCGGCTTGGGTACACGCGGGCGATCGTGCCGCGCCCCTCACGCGGCGGCCGGCTGCCGGACATCGGCGGCATGGAGATCGTGTCCGTCGCCACGCTGCGAGAGGCGCTCGCCGCCGCGATCTCGACAGCGCGCGAGACCACGGCCCCAGAGTGAGAGCCGGCGCCCGGCTGACCCCGCCGCCCGCGCACGGCCCCGCCTGACGCAGCCGCCCGCGGTCGCAACCGGCATCCCCCGGTGTCCAGGCGCCACAGATACCTTCGAAGACCGGCCGCCGGCGCGCCTCCGTGCCGCGGGGATCGGACCGGGCGGCGACGCGCGATGCTAGGCTGGGGGACCAGCGCGCGGCGGCCGCCGCCGCCGCCCCCTGTGTGAGGAGCAATTCCACCCTCGTGATTCGGAGCATCCGCATCTTCGGCGCCGCGTTCGGCGGGATCGTCGGTCTCGCGCTCGGGACGATCGGCGATGGCCTCTTCTCCGACACCCCGAATGGCGGCGCGTTCCTCGCGGCCTGGGTGGTGCTGTGGGGCGTCGTCGGGTTCGCGATCCTGCCATATCTCACCGTGGTCCCCGCGGCCTGGCTCATCCGCGCCGTCCAGGACCTCAGCACCGCGGAGTTCGTGACGGCGGTGGCCGGCCTGATCCTGGGCCTGCTCATGGGCCTGCTGCTGGGCCTGCCGCTGTCGGCCCTGCCGGCCCCTGTCGGCACCTGGCTGCCGCTCGCCGTTTCGGTCTTTCTGGGGCTAGGAATGATGGGACTCACCGTCGCGAAACGTCACGACCTCTTCGTCGCGGCGGAGGCGATCGGCCTGTTCAAGCGCTCCGATCCCGAAGCGACGGTCGACGCGCGCCAGCCGCAGCCGCACATCGTCGTCGACACGAGCGTGCTGATCGACGGACGCGTCGGTGAGATCGTGGACTCCGGGTTCCTCTACGGGACGCTCGTCGTGCCGAAGTTCGTCCTCGAAGAGCTGCAGCACATCGCGGACTCGCCGGATGCGCTGCGACGCAACCGCGGCCGCCGGGGTCTCGACATCCTGAGCCGGATGCAGAAGGAATCGCTGACGCCCGTGCTGATCGTGGACGACGACGTGCCCGATGTGAAGGAAGTGGACGCCAAGCTGGTCGCGCTCGCACGGACGCGGAGCCGGACGATCCTCACGAACGATTTCAACCTGAACAAGGTCGCCGAACTGCAGGGCATCCGCGTCCTCAATATCAACTCGCTGGCCAATGCGATCAAGCCGGCGGTGCTCCCCGGCGAGCAGCTCCACGTCCGCGTGATCCAGGAGGGCAAGGAATCCGGCCAGGGGGTCGGCTTCCTCGACGACGGGACGATGATCGTGGTGGAGGGCGGCAGTCGATACATGGACCGGGACCTGGATGTCGCGGTCACGCGCGTCCTGCAGACCGTCGCCGGACGGATGGTCTTCGCCCAGCCGCGTCTCGATTGAGCGCCGAACCGCCGGGTCCCCCGTTCGACGTCGTCGTCGTCGCGGCCGGATCCAGCCGGCGGATGGAGGGCGTGGACAAGCTGGATGCCGTCGTCGCCGGCCGCCCAGTGCTCGCGTGGTCCGTCGCGGCATTCGCGGATCTGCCGGAGGCGCGACGGATTGTCGTGGTCGCGTCTGCCGATCGCCTGGGCCGGATCCGCTCCGCACCGTGGCTGCCGGCCCGGGTGACGGCCGTGATCGCCGGCGGGGCGCGCCGGCAGGAGTCCGTGGCGGCCGGCGTGCGCTGGCTGGCCGCCCACGGGGCAGCGGAGGGATCGACGGGCGCCGGAGAAGACCGCGTGGTCCTGGTCCACGATGGGGCCAGGCCGGCCGTCACCGCGGACGTGATCCGGCGGGTGGCCGCGCGCGCCGCGTCCGACGGTGCCGCCGTCCCCGTGGTTCCCGTCACCGAGACCATCAAGGAGCTCGACGGTGACATGGTGGCGCGGACCGTGGATCGAACGCGCCTGGCGGCGGCACAGACGCCCCAGGGCGCGCGGATGGCGCTGTTCCAACGGGCCTACGCGCGGTTCCTGCCCGAATCGTCCGAGACCTGGACCGACGAAGCCGCGCTCCTCGAGGCCTGTACCATCAAGGTTCATGCAGTTCCCGGCGACCCGAGCAACCTCAAAGTGACGCTACCCACGGACCTCGCGCGTGCCGAGATGATCCTCGGCGGCCGCGCCGCGCCCTCCGGCGGCCGCGCCGCGCCCTCCGGCGGCCGGATCGGCTTCGGTTCAGACACGCATCCCTTCGGGCCGGGGCGGCCGCTCGCGCTGGGCGGGATCGCGTTCTCCGACGCGCCCCGGCTCCACGGCCATTCGGACGGCGATGTCGCGCTCCATGCCGTGGCCGACGCGCTCCTGGGGGCCGCGGCCCTCGGCGACCTCGGTCGCCAGTTCCCGGCGGACGCGTCCACCCCCGCGGGCATTGCGAGCGGCAGGCTGCTCACGGACGTCGTCGGGCGCCTCGCCATGGCCGGCGTCCGGCCTCGGTCCGTCGATCTCACCATCGTCGGCGCGCGCCCCCGCCTCGGCGGCCGCCTGGACGAGATCCGGGAGGCCATTGCCGCCCTGACGGGTCTCGACACCGCGGCCGTGAGCGTGAAGGCCTCCACGGGCAACCTGTCCGGTCCCGAAGGCGCCGGTCGTGCGATCTCGGCCCACGCGCTCGCGGTCGTGGAACCGGTCGAGACGGCCCGGTGACGCTTCGCCTCCTGGACACGCTCACCGGCCGGGCGGACGAGTTCATGCCCGTCCATCCGCCGCGTGTGGGGATCTACTCATGCGGCCCCACGGTCTACGGGCCCACGCACATCGGGAACTTCCGCTCATTCCTGTTCGCCGATCTTCTGGTCCGCTACCTGCGCTACCAGGGCCACACGGTGACGTGGGTGATGAACATCACGGACATCGACGACAAGATCATCAAGGGCGCCGCCGCTGCCGGCGAACCGACGACTGCGCTGGCCGACCGGTGGGCGACCCAGTTCCTCGCCGACGCCGCCGCGCTCCGGATGACCAGGCCGGACGTCCTGCCGCGCGCCACCGATCACGTTCCGCAGATCGTCGCCCTGATCGAGAAGCTGCTCGCCGGCGGCCACGCGTACCGCACGGCCGATGGCTCGATCTTCTTCCGGATCGCCTCGTGGCCGGCATACGGCCGGCTGGCACGCCTGGATCCCGACCAGCTCCGGGTGGGCGAGCGCGTGGAGGCGGACGAGTACGGCAAGGACGACGTGCGCGACTTCGCGCTCTGGAAGGGCCCGAAGCCGGGCGAGCCGACCTGGGACACCGCGATCGGCCCGGGGCGGCCCGGCTGGCACATCGAATGCTCCGCGATGAGCATGGCGGCGCTCGGCCCCGCATTCGACATCCACACGGGTGGCGTGGACCTCGTCTTCCCCCATCACGAGGACGAGATCGCGCAGAGCGAGGCTGCGACGGGTCAGCCGTTCGTCCGCACCTGGCTCCACTGCGCGCACCTCCAGATGGGCGGCCAGAAGATGGCCAAGTCCGTCGGCAACATCGCGCGCGTCGCGGACCTGCTCGCCGCCGGGGTGTCACCGCGGGCGCTTCGCTACGCGCTCATCTCCGTCCACTATCGCGCGGCGCTTCAGTACAGCGACGAGTCGCTCATGGCCGCCGGCGCCGCAGTGGATCGGATCGATGCCCTGCTCCTCGCCCTCGGGACATACCGCGAGGTGAGGCCCGACGACGCCACGCTGACCGCCGCGCTCGACGAGACGCGGGCGGCGTTCGACGCCGCACTCGACGACGACCTCAATGTGTCGGCGGCGCTCGGGGCGCTGTTCGAGCTGGTTCGGGACCTCAACCGCCGGATCGACGCGCGGTCGCTGTCCACCGCCGACGCGGAACGGGCAGTCGCCTTCATCCGTGACCTCGATCGCGTCCTGGCGATCGCGCCGGACGAGGCCGCCGACCGGCTCGAACCCGAGCTCGAGGCCCTCCTACTGGCGCGCGCCGACGCGCGT
>Ga0315276_10004238_pt1 | contig 13167 bp, 11 predicted proteins | sample YL17G05_0_MG_FD_204542 | JGI IMG/M metagenome (GOLD analysis project Ga0315276, IMG submission 204542) | Sediment microbial communities from Yellowstone Lake, YNP, Wyoming, USA - YL17G05_0 | ecosystem: Environmental > Aquatic > Freshwater > Lake > Sediment | place: USA: Wyoming | collected... | reverse complement strand
GCTGGAACCCGCTTCGGCCGAGTTTGGGGTCGCGCGAAACTACCTCGACTGGTTGACCTCGATGCCCTGGGGCCGGACGTCCGCCGCCGCGCCCGACCTCGCGCGCGCGCGCGCCGTGCTCGACAGCGACCATTACGGCCTGGACGACGTCAAGGACAGGGTGCTGGAGTTTGTCGCCGTCGCTTCGCTGCGCGGCGCGCGCGCGGCGACCGGCAAGATCCTGTGCCTCGCCGGCCCGCCCGGCGTCGGCAAGACGTCGGTCGGGCGCTCGATAGCAAAAGCGTTGGGGCGCGAGTACCGCCGGTTCTCGGTGGGGGGGCTGGCCGACGTCGCGGAGGTCAAGGGGCACCGCCGCACGTACGTCGGCGCGATGCCCGGCAAAGCGGTGCAAGCCCTCAAAGCCGCGGGCGTCGCCGACCCGCTCATCCTCATTGACGAGGTCGACAAGCTGGGGCGCGGGCATGGTGGCGACCCCGGGAGCGCGTTGCTCGAACTGCTCGACCCGGAGCAGAACGCGGCCTTCCTCGACCACTACCTCGACGTCCCCGTCGACCTCTCCCGCGTCCTCTTCATCGCCACCGCCAACTCCCTGGACGCCATTCCGGGGCCGTTGTTGGACAGGATGGAGGTGGTGCGGGTTCCCGGGTACGCGGCGCCGGACAAAATCGTCATCGCGCGGCGCCACCTGGAGCCCGCCGCGCGCGCGGGGGCGGGGGTGCCTGAAGGAGCCGTCACCATCACGGATGGCGCTCTCGCGACCCTGGTCGGCGACCACTGCCGCGAGGCGGGCGTGCGCGCGCTCAAGAACGCGCTCGAGAAAATCTATCGGAAAGCGGCGCGCAAGCTGGTGGAGGGGGGGGCGGTGGAGCTGCCGACAGAAGGCGGAGAGGGCGAGGACGGCGGCGGCGGCGCGTCGTACGGCGGGCCCGCGGTCGTGGTCGACGAGGCGGCGCTGCCCGCGTACGTCGGCGCGGCCCCCTTTTCCGACGACCAACTCTACACCGGCGCCGACGGCGCCGCCCCTCCCCCCCCCGGCGTCGCTGCCGGCCTCGCGTGGACGCCGCTCGGCGGGACGACCCTCTTCGTGGAGGCGGCGCTCGCGGCGCGCGCCCCCGGCAAGGGCCGCCTCGTCGCGACCGGCACCCTGGGCGACGTCATGAAGGAGTCGACGACCATCGCGCACACCGTGGCGCGCGCGTTCCACGGCGGGTTGGCGGCCGCGGGCGGCGCGCCGGTCGCGGGCGAGCGGCCGCCGCGCGGCGGTCCCTCTCCCCACCCCGCCGCCGCCGCGCTCGCGCCCAAAGCCGCCGCTGACGCCTCATTCTTCGCCGACGCCATCGTCCACGTGCACGTGCCGTCCGGCGCGACCCCCAAGGACGGCCCGTCTGCGGGAGTGACGCTGGTCACCTCCCTCCTCTCCCTCGCCCTCGCCACCCCGTGCTCCCCCTCCCTCGCCATGACGGGCGAAGTCTCGCTCACGGGGCGGCTGCTGCCGGTGGGCGGCATCAAGGAGAAGGTGCTGGCGGCCAAGCGCGCGCGCGTCGCGCGCGTCGCGCTGCCGGAGGCCAACCGCCGCGACTGGGACGAGCTGGGGGAGGACGTCAAGGCGGGCATCGTGCCCTCGTTCCACGTGGCGTACGACACGGTCTTCGAAGAAGCGTTTGGAAGAGGGGAGGAGGAGCGCGGGGTGTGAGTTCGGCGCCGGCACACACGCACCGCGCCCGCTCCCGGCCGCCCCCCCCGCAATCCCTGTTACCTGCACGCACTCGCCCCGCCAGCGGCCGCCGCGGAGCCGCCATGGCTGGCGCACGGCCCGGCGCGCCGCCGGCGGCGCTTGCTCGCCTGGGCGCCCTCGTCCGGCCACGGTGTCGCCTCATGATCCGGGTGCGAGCGGGCGACGGCGGGCGGCGCACTAGGTGGGGAGTGCGGCCGCGGCCGCCGCGCCGCCCATGCCGCCGCCCCCTCCCGCAGCCGCCGACGCCGCTCCTGCGCGCCACGCCGCCCAGCAGCAATGACGCTCCTCTTGCCGACGACGCCGTGGTCCCCCCATCCTTTTTCGACCTGCCCGTCGTGCCCGCCGACCCTTCCTCGGGCCTGACCGAGCGCCAGCTCGCCACCCTGGCCGCCGCCCACCTGGCCGGCGCCAGGAAAAACGGGGTGCAGGCGACCGCGACCGCGACCGGGCTGAGCCGTGAGCGGGTGCTGGCCTGGTTTCGCGCGGTCGACGCCGCGCCGCCCGCCGCGCGCGCGTCGGCGCTCAGGGCTTATGTGGCGGCAGGGGACGCTGGGGCAACGCGGGACAGCGCCCTGAAAACCGCGGCCGACGCGCGGGCCGCGGCCGCTTCAGCCCCGCGCCCGGAGTGGTCGCCGCGCCCCGAACACCGCCGCCTCGGCGCCGCCGCGCTGGCCACCCTGGACCGCGTCTACGGCGCTTCGGGCGGGCATCCGGGCGACGACGTGCTGACGGGGCTGTGGGAGTTGCACCGGGTGCCGCGGGGGGTGGCGGCGGACTATTTCGCGTCGCGGCGCGCGGCCGACCGAGGGAGTGGGGGTGGGAGGGGTGGCGGCCGGGGCGGCGGCCGCGGCCGGGGCGGGGGCGGCCGGCGGTGACGCCGCCGTGCAACGGGGCCACGCTCGGCGGCCGGGGTTGGCCCAGGGTGGAGGCTCGAGCTCCCCAACGTTCGTCGCGCGACCACGCGCACAGCGCACCACTTCGCGCATCTGCGCGCCCCACGGCGACGCCCCCGTCGCCCCGCCCGCCGCACACGCATGTCGCTCACCGCCCTCGCGCCCCCCGCGGCGCCGCCGGCGCTCGCGGCGCTCGCGCCGGCGCCGACGCCGTCGTCCTCCAAAGGCCTGCCCTGGTCCGACGGCGAGCACCTCGCCTTCCTGCAGGGTCTGGCCGCGCTCGGGTGTGTGGAGCGTTGGAGGGGTGGGCGGGGGTGTGGGAGGGCGTGGGGGGCAGAGCCCTGACGATGGGGCGGCCTGCGCGCGCCCCGCGCACGGGCGCCGGCCGCTCACCCGCCGCGCCACTCCGTCGGCGAGGTAGAACGCGCGCCGGCGGCGCCGCCGGGCGCGCCTGCCGAGGCTTTTTTCCGCGCTCCGGGAATCCCCGCCATCGTGCTCACCTCGCCCCCCCGCCTTCCCCCCCACAGCAAGGGCCGCTGGCGCGAAATCTCGCGCTCCTTCGTCCTCAAGTGCGTGGCGGGATGGATGGCGCCCCACCCCGCTGCGGCGGCGGGCGCGGCGGCGGCCTTTTTTCGGGGGCGGCGGCGTGGGGCCGCCGGCGCTCGGCGGCCGGCCTCGAGCCGACACGCGCCCCTTCTTCCCCTCCCTTTCATCAGCCGGACCCCCACCCAAGTCGCGTCCCACGCCCAGAAGCACTTCATCCGCCTCGCCCGCGGCGCCGCGCCCGCGCGCCGCCGGTCGCGCTTCTCCGCTTTCGAAGCCACGGCCGCAGTGTCGGGCCTCCTCCCGCCCGACGCGCCCGCCGCGCCGCTGTGCGCCACCATGACGTCGTCCGGGTCGTCCGCCGCGCTGGGCGCGCTGCTCGCCGCGGCGTCGGCCGAGGGCGGGCTCTGTGGGGGTGTCGTGGCGACGCCGGTCGTGCGCCCGATCCCGCGCGCCGCGTCCGACGTGTCACTGGCGTCGCTCGACGCGCTGCGGCGCGCTGGGTCGCCGTCGCCCGATCGGCTGGCGCCCGCGACGCCGGTGCCCGCGGCGCTGCCGTCCGAGAAATCCGCGTTTGCGCCTGCGGCCATGGTCGTCGACTGAAGGGCCGATGCAGGACTTGGATGGCGCGCCACGCACGCCGGCGCGACGCCGACACACCCCCGCCTGATTTCCCGCGACACCCCTATTCAAGATTTCCGATCCGGGCGGTGGCCAACCACACACCACCACCACCGCTCCGGCGGGCCGCAGACCGCGGCGCCGCGCACCCCGCGCGCGCCGCACGGTAGAGGCGGCCCGCGCCCGCCGCCGGGGGCGGCCGCGCGCACACGACTGGCGGCGGCGCGGCGCGCCCCCGCCAATACCCTTTCCCGCTTTGTTCCGTTCCTGCCGTTCCTGCCCCCCTCGTCCCTCGACCCTCGATTCGTTGAGCGGCGCGTGGGGTCGCGCCGCCGCGCGACCCCCGCCGCGCGACCCGACCCTGCCCCCCTCGACCCCGCCCTTGTCCGCCCCGCGCGTGACACCGAAAGAGAGGCCGCGCCGCGCGCGCCCACCGCGCGTGGCGGCGCCATCGCCCTTTGCACCCGACCCCACCGTCGCCGTCTGCCCCCCCTCCCCCCCCTTGTCTGCACTCCAACGCCGTCTTCTTCTAGCACCCCACCCTCACACCACCGCTGCGCCGTGTAACGTGGAGAGCGCGCGTGGGGCGTCCGCGCGCCGCTCCGAGTCGATCACAAAACAAAAAGAGAGAGAGGGAGGTTGATTCTCTCTCACGCGCCGCCCTTTTTTCGCCGCACCTTCTTGCTCACCGCCCCCCCCAGCGTCGCGCCCGGCGCCGCGCCCCCGATGATGGCCGCGATCTCGTCCAGCGGCGTCGGCGCGGCGGCGTCGGCGCGCGCCGCGCGGCCGAGCCGCGCGCGCAGCGCGGCGGTGCGCCACCCAGAAGGCTTTTTTGCCGGCTTGGCGTCCTCGGGCGCAGGCGCCGCGTCGTCGTCCATGGGCTCCGACTCGGCGCCGCTGCCGCCGGCGCCGCCGCCGGCGCTCGTGCCGCTCACGCCGGGCTCGACCACCGACGACGGCGGCGACGGCGGCCCCGCCGCGTCGGCGGCCGGCGCGACGGCGACCGCGGGGCGCGCGTCGGCCACGCCCTCGACCGGCACCGCGCGACGGACGCGCGCCGCGTCGGCCGCGGCTGCCTGCGCAGCGAGCGCGGCATCCAGCCCCTCGCCCAGCCCGCGCGCAGCGGCCGCGGCCAGCCGGGCGGCGGCGACCAACGCTGCCGCGGGCGGCGCGGCGGGGCCGGTGGCTGCGAAGAAGAGGAGGTCGCCGCCGGCGACCGCGACGGCGACGCCGCGCGCGGTCGCCGCGGCTTCCTCCACCGCGGTCGGGTCCAGGAGCAGGGTCGCGCCCTCCCCGGCGCCCACCCATGCGAGCTCGACCGGGATCGGGGTCGCGTGCAGGGCGAGCGGGACCGGGGCGCGGTCGGCGGCCGAGAACACGACGACGGCCGGCGGCGCGCCGCCCTCTCTCTGCACCACCCCCGCGTCCGGCCGCCGGCTCGCCCGCAGCGCGGCCACCGCGGCCAGCACGCACGCGGCGCCGGCGGCGCCGCCGGCGTCCAGGAGGGAGACGTCGACGCGGATCGACCACGCCGCGGCGCCGGGCGACACGCACAGCGCCTCCAGGTCCACCGCCCGCGACGCCACCACCGCCCGGTCCACCAGGCGGGCCAGGGCGTCGGACGCGGCCGCGGCGGAGGCGGGGGGGCGGTCGCCGGGGGGGGGGCACGCCGCGGGGCAGGCCGCGGGGTGGACGGCGGCGGCCGCGCGGAGCGTGCCCTCGGACGGCCTGGGGGGCGGGGGAGGGCGTTCAAGGCCCGCCGCGCGCCACGCGCGCCACGCGCGCCACGCGCGCGCCCTCCCCCGCGCTCGCTCACCGGTCGGGGTAGGGCGCGGCGAGCGTCGCGGAGACGGTCGCCCGCGCGCGCGACCGGCCGAGCGCCACCGTCGCGGTCGCGCCGTCGGCCGAAAATTCGTACGTGGGCGGCCGCACGTCGGCGGGGCGCCGGCCATCGAGGCGGAGGCCGGCGGTGGCGAGGGCCTGCGAGGAAGAGTGTCGGCCGGCGGCCGCGCGTTTGCGCGCCGTCCCACCCCAGTCCGCCCCCGCTCCACCCTCACTGACCTGCTCCAGGAAGGCGACCTCGTTGGTGGAGACGGGTGGGTCCAGGGCGCCGCCCATCGCGGGAGTGGCGGCGGCGCGGCGGCCCGGGGGAAGGGGCCGGGCCCGGCGCGGCGGCGGGCGGCCTAGTGGGGGCTCGGGCGAGCTTGGAGAGTGGCTGCGGGCGGCGGAGTTGTGGAGGAGAGCGACGGCGCGGGCGCCGACGCTCCACTCCATGCGAGCGGCCTTTATCGCCCTCCCCCTCCTCCTCCTCCGCCGCCCGACACCCACCCGTCGCCCCACCGTCATGGCCTGGACCTGGGCGGGCGGCGGCGCCGACCAGGCGTCGCTCGTCGACCACCTTATCGCGACGCGCCGCGTGCGCTCGCCCCGCGTCGCGGCCGCCATGAAAGCGGTCGACCGGGGCGCGTTCCTCAGCGCGCTCGCCGGGCCGGGTGCCGCGTCGCCCGAGCAATCCTACCTGGATTCCCCCCTGCCGATCGGGCGCGGCCAAACCATCTCCGCCCCTCACATGCACGCCGGTGAGCATGCGGGGGAGGCGAGAGGGAGAGCGAGAAAGGGAGGGCGGCACTGTTTCAGAAAAAAAATTAAGACTCACCCCCTCTCCCCTCCCTTTCCCAGCCGCCCTCGACCTCCTCGAGTCCCGCCTCGTGCCTGGCGCCCGCGTCCTCGACGTCGGGTGCGGGTCCGGCTACCTCCTCCCCGTGCTGCACGCCCTGGTGGCGCCCGGCGGTACCGTCCTCGGCGTGGACAAACACGCCGCCCTCGTCGACGCGTCCCGCCCCGCCGTCGCCGCGGTCGCCGGCGCCGCCGTCGCGGCGGGCGAGATCGAGCTGCGCGCCGCCAACGCGCTGGCCGACGGCGCGCTCGCCGGCGAAGGCCCCTTCCACGCCATCCACGTCGGCGCCGCCGCCGCGACCGTCCCCCCCTCCCTCATCGCCCTCCTGGCCCCCGGCGGCCGCATGGTTGTCCCCGTGGGGCCGGACGGCGGCGCCCAGGTGCTGAAAGTGGTCGACAAGGGGCCCGACGGCAAGAGCGTGGCCGAGGTGGACGTCATGGACGTGCGCTACGTGCCGTTGACTCCGCCAGGGCGCGACGTGTACGGCGGCCTGTGAAGAGAATAGAATAAAAGAGGAAATAGTGTTTTTTGGGTCGGCGCGCCCTGCTTTCCTGCTTTCAGTTTTCCCTGCCTTTACCCGCACCCGCCGCCCGCAGAGCGTTGCTGTGTCAATGCGCAGTTGCACAAGTGTCTCGGCGGCGGCCGCTCGAGCAAGTGAGCGAGCGAGCCTCTCTCCGCGCCCCCACCCCCGTCGCCCTCATTTCAACTCTCGCCGTCGCCGTACGCGAGGGGCACCATGCGCCCTTCCCCGGCCAGCTTGTGCACGAGCGCCTCCTCCGCGCCGCACACCGACCGCTCCGTGCACGCGCAGCGGTGGACGACTTGGACCGCGGGCGGCAACCCCGCGCACGGCCGCCCGCCCAGGCCGACGGCCGCTCTCTCGACCGACGCCCACCCCGTCAGCGGCTCATCCGGCGCCAGGGTGCCGACGCAGGGGCCGGGCGTGAGGCCGGCGGGGTCGCGCGCGGCCCACACGTTTGTGTTGTGCCCAAACGTCCCCCGGAACGACCGCGGGTGCAGCCCCTCTGGTATGGAGCCGCACGCGCCCCAGTGCGGCGCCAGCGCCACCAGCTCCGGCGGCGCGGGGCAGCCCAGGGTGCGGGCCGCGAGGCGCGCCGCGTCGCGCGCGTCGGCCGCGACGGCGGCGGGGCTGATCACCCGCAGCGGCGCCAGCCTCCCTCCCCAGTCGCCGCCCGTCATGTCGCCCCGCGCCGCGGCGTCGGGCACGTGGAACAGGGTGAAGCCGTGGGCGTGGAGGGCGGCCAGCATCGCGGGCCACTCCCCGACCTCGCCCCACCGCCGCCCCGCTTCGTACACCCCCGGGCTGTACTCCATGGCGACGTCGGCGACGTCGCCGGACGCGAGGAGGCGGGCCGCGCCGGCGAGGGCGGCGGGCTCGAAGCCCTCGACGTCGGCCTTCAAAAGCGCGACCCTGCCCAGCGCCCCGCCCCCGCCCCGCCGCACGCCCCCGGCCCTCAAACCTTCCACCACGTCGTCCACCGCTTCGCAGGGCGCGGTCGCGCCATCGTACGCGCGCCCGTTGTCGACCCCCGGGTCGATGTTTGCGCCGCCGACGCTTGCCGTGCCCCACACGCCGCGCGCCGGCACGACCAGGGTCACGTTGGCGCCGCTGACCGCGCACGCGGCTGCCGGACGCACCATGACGCGGGCCGCGGCGGCCGGGTTGAGGAGGAGGCCGGCCTCGAAAAAGCGGCGGAAGAGCGGGACGGGCTCCCACGCCACGACGCGGCAGCCGAGGGACGCGGCGAAGATGGAGTACCACCCGAAATTGGCGCCCACGTCCAGGACCAAGGGGGGGGAGGGGAGGGGCGGCGAAGCGGCCGACCAGCCCCGGTCGCCCCCGCACGCGCTCTCGAGCCGCGCGCGCCACACCTGGGTCAGCCCCCGCTCCACCACCCGCTCCCGCGCCAGCTGGGCCGAGACGTCGACGTCGGCGGCGGGGTCGGTGTGGGGCATGGTGAAGGGGGGGTCGGTCGCGGTGCGGGTGGCGAAAAGGGGGACGCCAAGGGCGGCCAGCGCCGCCACCGGCCTCGCGCCGGCCAGCCACGCGGGCAGCGTCGCCTCGTACGGGCCGCAATCCGTGCAATCGGTGCCCACGTCGCACGCGACGGGGCCTGGGGGGCCGCGGCCGTCGCGGCACGCGCCGTCGCGCGCAGACGGGCAGGTGTCGTCGCAGCGCGCCACGCGCACGCCCGCCCCAGCCCACGGTGGCGTGCCCCACAGCGACGGTGGCGACGCCGTCGCGGCGGCGGCCGCGAATTTGAGGGCGGCCGCGGCGCGCTGGGTGTGGCTAGAGAGGGCAAGGGGAGGGGGCGGCGGTCGGTCCGTTTCCTCGCATTCCACCCCGGCCCGCCCTCACACGCACACGTCACACCCACCTCTTGGCGTCCACGACGCCCGCGTGGTGCAACGAGGCTGGGGAGTGGGAGGCCGGCATGGGCGCGCCGCGCCGCGGCCGCCCGGGCCCTCGCCCGACCGTTCCCGGCCTCACCGATGGCGACGACCGCGAGCATGACCCCGGCCAGCACGAGCCGGGCGCGGCTCGGGCGCCGCGGAGGCGGCACGATCCCCGAGCGCCGCGCCGGCGCAAACCTGGCCGCCTCCGGGTCGGCCTCGCGCCGCCGGGGCGAGAGCGCGGGCGGCGGCGGCGCCATGGGAGTGGCGGCGGGCGCCCGCGAGGGCGAGAGTGTGTGCGGGAGGCGGTTCGTTTCAGCGGCCCCGTCCCCCCCCCCAGTCTCGCTCCCTCTCCTCCTCCCTCACCCGTGCGCGCCGATGCCCACGTGGAACCGCCTCGCGTGCCGGTCGTTGACCGCGCACTCAAACCTCAACGGCCCGACCGGCGAGTCGACGCGCACGCCGACGCCGACGGCGGCGCCTGACCCCGGCTTGCCGCGCGCGCCCGCGGGGTCGCCGGGCACGGTCGCGCCCGTGTCGAGGTCGGACCCCATGTCGGCAAACAGGGCGCCCTCCAGGGAGCCGGGGATCAGGGGGAACGTGAGTTCCGCGGTGCCCTCTGCGTACGCGCGCCCCGTGCCGAGCGCGCCCTCGCCGTAGCCGCGCACCGAGTTGGCCCCCCCCAGCGGGAACGCTTCGTACGGCGGCAGGTCGCCCACGACCGCGCCGCCGCGCGCGGAGAGCGAGGCGCGCCAGGCCGGGGCGCCGAGCGGGGCGAGTGACACGGATTTGGTCGCGCGCGCGCGCACGCGGTTGAAGTTGAGCCACTCGGGCCGCAGCGGCAGCGCCTGCTCCGCGGACGCGGTGAATTCTGACGCCGGGCCTGCGTACGCGAGGCGGAGCAGGACCGTGGCGAGCGTGTCGGGCCCGCCGTCAGGCCGCAGCGCGAGCGGCCCGCCGAGCGCGTCGGCGGCCAGGGGCTTACCCGCCTCGTCCAGCGCGCGCGACCGCTGCCAGGCGAGGCCCGCGGTGCCCGTCCAGCCGGGGTGCAGGGGGCGCGCAAACTCGACGCCGCCGGTGAGGCGGCCGACGACGACGCCCTCGCCGTCGGGCGCGCCGCCCCCCCCCACCCCCGGCAGCGACGCGGACGACCCGCCCACCGGCGGCTCGTCCGACGGCCGCCCGTGGATCGGGCCCCCCGCCGACCGCGTGTTTTGCAGCGAGGCCGAGCGCGCGGTGCGCCACGCGTCGCCCGCGCGCCACGGGTCGGCCCAGTTCACGCGAAACAGTTTGTCGACCTGCCCCGCCTCGAGCGTCGCCGCCACCTTCTGCCCGGTCCCAAACAGGTTGCGCTGGGAAAAGGAGGCGGAGCCGATGAAGCCGGGGAGCGCGCCGTCGGCGGCGCCCTGCGCGGAGATGCCGCCGCCGGCAGACAGGCCGCCCGACTTGCGCTCGGCGAGGGCGAGCGTGACGTCGACCAGCGGCGCGTCGTCGCTCGCGCCGGGGGCGGCGGCGGGGATGATGTTGACGTCGTCAAAGAGGCCGGTCGCGTGCACGGCGTCGATGTCCTCCTGGAGGGAGCGAGGGGTGAAAACACGGAGGGTCGGCGTGGGGCCTTGCGCCGCGGTCTCTCGCCCCACGTCCCGCTCCCCCCCCCCCCCCCCTCACTTTGGCCACCGTGGTCGAGTAGAACGCGCCGGGCCGCGTGCGCAGCGCGCGCAGCACCACGTCCGGCCGCGTGTACCCCCCGCTCTCTTTGGGCTCCCCCGTCTCCCGGTCCACGAAGCGCAGGCTGACGCTGCGCACGACGGCTTCGGCGGCATGGATGGAGAGGACGCCCCCGGCGCGCTCCTCGGCGACGGTCAAAGACCCGGGCACGCCCGCGGCGCGGTACCAGGAGGAGACCGTCTCCATCGCCGCCGTAAAGTCGCGGTAGTTGATCGTGCGGCCGGCCTGGAGAGAAAGAGGGGGGCGTGGGGGTCGCGGGGTCGGTTTCGGCGCCGCCCCCCCCAAAACGCCCCCTCCCCTCCCCGCCCCCCCCTCACCATGCCCCGGAACGCGTCCTCCAGCACGCGCACCGGCAGCGCGTCCGCGCCGGTGACGACCGCGCCGCGCAGGGTGGGGTAGGGGGTGAGCGCGATCGTGAGGCGCACCCCGTCGCGCGTGTCCTCCGCGGTCGGCGCGACGGACGTGAAGTAGCCCGTGTCGAACACGCGCCGCATGTCGTCCTGGACCTGTGCGTGGGGGGGTGGGGCGGGTGGGCGGGTGTCTAGGTGGGGGGGGGGGGGGGGGGGGGGGGGGGGGGGGGGGGGGGGTGGTCGCGGTTGGTGCCGCCCCCCCCCCCTCCCCCCCCCTCCCCCACCCGCCCCCCCCATCCCCCGCCCCGCCGGCGCACCTCTTCCAGGGTGTACGCAAAGTTGGGCTTCATGGCGAGCGCGTCCCGCGCCGCGCGCTCGACCGCGGGGTCGGCGACGCCGGTGAGCACGACCTCCGAGACGAGCACCCGCTCGTCCGCCCCGCGCCCGCCGCCCCCGCCCCCGCCAAAGTGCGCGCCCAGGCCCTGCTTGCCCTGCTTGCGCAGCCAGGGCAGGGAGGAGCCGAGGGAGGCAAAGGCGGGGCCGAGGGGGACGCGGGCCGCGGCCGCGGACCAGGTGTCGATGGCGGAGGCCACGGTGGATGCGAATGGGGCGGGACGCGGCCGGCGCGCGGCGGCGGCGCGCTTGGGCGGCCGCCGCGCGCGCGATGCCGGCCCCGCGCCAAAGGCCGACGGGCCGCCGGGCGCCCACCAGCGGGCGGGCGGCAGATCGTCGTCCCGCATGATGCGGGCGGGGTGGGGGTGTCGGGGTTGAGGTGGTGGAGTGACGGCGGGCGTCGCGTCGTCGTCGCCGCGCGCGAACACCCCGTCGCCACCCTCTCCCCCCTTCTGATCAATCCGTCGTTTCACGCCGGCCGCCGTTCCCGCCCCACCGAGGGCGGCCCGTGCACGGCGCCGCAGCGCGCCTCAAACGCGGCCACCATCCGCGCCGCCACCTCGTCAAAGAAGAGGCCCGCCGCGCGCGCGTGCAGCCCCGACCGGAACGCGAAATCCACGGAAAACACGAGCCACACAGTGCGGGGGAGGGGGCCGGGGCGGAAGGCCCAGGCGCAGTCGAGGTGGTGGAAGAGGGTCGACCCGCGCGCGGTGGAGGTGACGCCGTGCGGCGGCTTGAGGGTCACGACCGAGGTGTAGGCTTCGGAGAGGGCGTGGAAGCCGACGCGCAGCTCGGCCTCGAGGACGAGCGGCGCGGGCGCAGGCGCGGCGGCGGCGCGGGCGCCGCCGCCGCTCGCGGGCCCCAAAACCTTCGGGTCCAGCGCGGGCCCCAAGACCCGGCTCTCGACGCACCAGGGCACGAATTCAGAGTAGGACCCGACGTCCGCCACGACGTCGTAGAGTTGCTGGGGCGTGTAGCTGCGGAGGGGCACAGGGACGGCGACGACGTGGGAGGCCGAAAAACGTCGCCGCGGCCGCCCCATCCCTGCCCTTCCCGCTCTCCCCTCTCACCCCAGCAGCTTGCGCTCGGAGAAGGTGCGGCCAAAGACGGGCCCGGCCGCGAGCGCGCGGCGCTGCCACAGCGGCGGCGCGCCCGTTCGTCCCTCGGCCGCCGCGCCGGCGTCGACCGCCGCCAGCGGCACCAGCGGCGCCAGCGGATGCGCGCCCTGGCGGCCGCTGGCGGCTGCCAGGGCGCGCGGGCCGAGGCGCGCGGCGCGGCGCATCGACCGGGAGCGCCCAGGCCGGCGGCGGCGATGGACGGGAGACAGAGGAGGGCGAGCCACGCCGCCGGCGGGGCCGCGGGGCGCGGCGGCCGGCGCGGTGTGAGCAGGGAGCGTCGTCGACCGGCCGCATGTGTCACTTCCTCGCTGTCGCCGCCGCCGAGCGCCCCGCCGCAGCCATGACCCGCCGCCGGCGCGCCGCCTGGCGGTGGGCGGCGCTGTTGGTCGCCGCTCCCGCGGCCGCGCCGGCCGCGCCGCCGTGGTCGTGCGCCCCCTCGCTGCGCTGCTACCCGGGCCTCGCCCCCCTCGCCCGCGCCCTCGTCGCCATCCACGCGCCGGGGCCCGGCGGCGGCGCGTGGTGCACCGGTGTGCTCGTCGCGGACGCGGGAGGGGCGCCGGCCGTTCTGACGGCCGACCACTGCGTCGCGTCTGCGACCGGCGTGCCGCGCGCCGACGAGTGGGTCTTCCACTTTGACCCCGTCGCCCCCTGCGGCGCTGCCCAGCGGCCCATCCCGTCGCCCAAGACGGTGACG
>Ga0315276_10004235_pt1 | contig 13173 bp, 16 predicted proteins | sample YL17G05_0_MG_FD_204542 | JGI IMG/M metagenome (GOLD analysis project Ga0315276, IMG submission 204542) | Sediment microbial communities from Yellowstone Lake, YNP, Wyoming, USA - YL17G05_0 | ecosystem: Environmental > Aquatic > Freshwater > Lake > Sediment | place: USA: Wyoming | collected... | reverse complement strand
AAATAGGAAAATTCTTTAAGGATTGAGTTTTTAAAATAAATATGCCAAACAAATTACTTTCTAAATCAAAATACCTGAACGGATTACAATGTTCAAGACTACTTTGGATTTCTGTAAATGCTAAAGATAGATTGCCTGAAGTTGATGAAGCCAAACAAAAACTATTTGATGAAGGACATATTGTTGGAGAATTTGCTAAAAAGTTATTTCCAGAAGGAATAGATATTGAAGATGAAGATTTTTCTAAAAATCTAGAAGAAACTAAAAAACTCTTAAAAGAGAACAAACCTTTATTCGAACCAGCTTTTTTAGTTGATAGACTTTATTCAAGAGCAGACATTTTAGAGCCAACAAAAGATGGATGGGATATTATTGAAGTCAAGAGTTCTACTGAAGTCAAAGATGTAAATATTCAAGATGTTGCTTTTCAGAAGTATGTTTATGAGAAAGCCGGGCTGAAAATTAATAACTGCTTTATTCTGCATATTAATAATGAGTATGTCAGGCAGGGGGAAATTGAGATTGATAAGTTATTTGTTAAAGAAAATGTCAGCGAGCAAGTTGAAGAGGAGATTAAGCTTGTTCCTGATAGAGTTAAAAGCATGCTTGAAGTTATTGATTCTGAAGAGCCTGAAGTTAAGATTGGGGATTTTTGTAATAAGCCTTATGCGTGTTCAATGGAGGAAGAGTGCTGGGCTTTCCTGCCTAGGGAAAATTCTGTTTTTGATTTGTATCGCGGGGGAAAGAAGTCATGGGAATTGTTTGAAAAAGGGGTTTTAGAAATAAAAGATATTCCAGCTGGTTTTGGATTAGAAGACAGGCAGAAAATCCAATTAGAGTGCGAGAAGACAAAAAAAGCTCATACTAACGTGAAAGCAATAAAAGAATTTATTAATACTTTGGAATATCCGCTTTATTTTCTGGATTTTGAGACTTACCACACTGCAATTCCGCTTTATAACGGCTTGAAACCGTATCAACAGATTCCTTTTCAGTTTTCAGTTCATAAAATTGACAGCAAGGGAAAGAAGACGCATTACTCTTTTATTGCTTCTGGAAAGAAAGATCCAAGAAAGAAGTTTATTAGCGCTATAAAAAGAAAACTGGGGGGCAAAGGTTCGATTATTGTTTATAATCAGTCATTTGAACAAGCCAGATTGAAAGAGATTGGAGAATTTTTCCCTTTGGAAAAACAGAACGTTGATAATCTGATTAAAAGAATGGTTGACTTGCTTATGCCATTCAGAAATTTTGATTATTATGACAGGAAACAAAATGGCTCTGCGTCAATAAAATGCGTTTTTCCTGCATTGACTAGCAGGACTTATGAGGGGATGGAAATTGATAATGGGGCGCAAGCTTCAATAAGATACGCGTATATAACTCACGGAGACATAACTGGAAAGGCAACAAAGGAAGAGGTTAAGAAAGTCAGGGATGATTTGAAAAAGTATTGCGGGTTGGATACAGAAGCGATGATTTGCATTTTGGAGAAGCTGAAAAGCGCGAGCGGGTGATATTTAGGAAGAATAAGGAAAGAGGGGAGGGATAGTTTTTTGATTAACTGTTCATCAAATTATTATTAGATTATTATTTTGGTTTTTTTGGATTATCAGCGGGGTGAGTGTTGACATTGAGGAAAATAGAAAGGAATAAATAAACTAAAATTCTCATGATATTATGAAAAAAGAAGAGTTAGTCCAAAAGTTGGGAGATATAGAATGGGAGGATTTTGAAGTGAAAGACAGGATTGAGTTTATGAATCATGGAAGCTTGCCTGCCCCGGTTGAAGTTTTAAGAAGGCAGGAACTTTCTCTTCCAAGAAATCCTATTTTGATAAAGATATTCAGAATTCTTAAGCTTGCGGAAAACGCAGGATATGGCTTTGATAAAATGTTCAAGGGATGGAATAAGCAGTATAATTTAAAGCCTATTATTGATGGGGATTTTGACTATTATAAGATAACTTTCCCTAAGGATAAAAGTGGTACTACCATTAATACTATCACTTATGCTACTACTAAAACTACTACTAAAGGAGACGATAAAGAAAAAGAGATATTAGATATTATAGAAAATAATCCTTCTTTAAGTGTTGAGCAGATTTCAGGATTAGTTAATTTGAGCATAGATGGGGTTAGATACCATGTAAAAAACTTAAAAAAGAAGGAAAGAATTAAACGAAAAGGTCATGGCAAGGGCGGAAGTTGGGAGGTTTTGGCATGAATGAAGAAGAACTGAAAAAAGAAGGGCTTAGAAGCATGAAAGAGTTTGAAATGGCTTGGACAGAATTTTTTAAAGATAAGCCTGAGCCAAAAAATGATGATGAAGACAAGAAACAGCAGGAAGAGTTTCATTATTGGCATAACTATGTAAGAAAACAAAGTGATACGGGAAAAACGCCTGCTGAAATGTACAGAGAGATTTATGGAAAAGAGCCAGTAAATTCTGTTGAATCAAAAGAGCCGAGCAGGATGATGAATTTTGAGTGGGATGAGGAGTATGATGAAACTGATTTTGATGATAAATTAGACGATGCTCAGGAAGAAGCAGTTGTTTTTGCTACTGAGATATTTGAAGATAGCTGGAAAAAAATAAAGCAGGAAGTGGAAGGGGCTAGCAAGAGGGAAGCATGCAAGTATTCTTTTATATTGGGGTTTTTAGATTATATGAAAATGATGGACAAAAAGGCAGAGCTAATTGAAAAAGAAATGAAAAAAATGTCTAAAGAAGATATGGAGAAGTTTGTTAATGGTTTTAAAAAATATGGGGAGAAAAAGGAGAAGGGAAACTGAAAATGAGCAGATATAGAATCAGCTTACAAAATGCGAAAAGACTGCAAAGATGGGCAATAAAAGCAAGCGGGGCAGATAAATTTATTAAATCTTTGCCAAAACTTCCTAAGACTAAAAAGATAAAGCCTGGGCTTTATGTTAGCTACGAAATTGATGAAAGTGAACTTGATGATGGATTAGACTGGCCAGCTCCTGCGGTTGCTGTAATTTATGCGGTAATAAATAATGAGGTTAATTTTTTAGGGGAAATAAGAGCGTATAATGGGGAAGCCTTTTGGCTTTCTATTAATGAAGATGAAGAGGTTGATACTGCAGAAAATTGGTTTGAGTTAATTAAAGAAGAGTATGAAAAATTAAACAGGGGAATAAATTAAATGGAAAATAGCATAACTGGACTGATTGAAGAACTTAAAAAATATGATAATCCTGAGGGATATAAATTAGAATATTCGCAAGTCAAAGAAAATCTTAAACCGACGATAGAGAAATTTATTAAACTTGGGGGGGAAAATTTGGATTCGCTCTATTCTCTTTTGGAGAATGAAGAAACATGGAGTTGCGCATTTGCGCTTGAAATCTTAAAAGAGATAAAAAACAAGGAATCTATTCCTTATTTAATTAGTTATATTATCAAGAATGAAAAAAGAGATTATGGAGACGATTGCGAAGATGCTATGCAGGCATTAACTAATATAGGCAATCCGGCAATTGAGCCCCTAATGAAAGAAATCAGGAATCAATTTGAAAAAAAGGCATTTTATATTTTTCTTGTAGGCGCTTTAACTGAAATTAAAAATGAAGAAGTCTATAACTTTATGAAAGAACTAACAGAAGATTACATCAAAAATGAAGAAAAGTATGGTGAATGGTTTTGCATAGATATTTTTACACATGATTTTGACAAACAGGGGAAAAAAGAAATATTGCCTTTGTTAAAAAATCTTGTTAGTCTAGATAGAATCTCTAAGCATGAAAAGATAGAAATTAATGACGCTATAGACTCAATTGAAGACCCAGAAGGTTATGAACAAAAATTAAAAGAAGAAACTGAAAAATTAAAACCATTGATAGAGAAATATCTACAAGAAGAATCTAACACTAAAGGGAAGATTGACAAAAAAGAACTTGAAAAAAGAATGTGGACTCCTGAAAATAGTCTAGAGATACAGTTCAAATGCAATGACTGCAATAAAAAACAGAATATTAATCCCGGGCTTATAAAAATATTAGGTGCTAAATCTCCAGAGTTTAATTTTGAAAGCGAGATTTTGTGTAAATACTGCTTTAGCAATAATATTAACCCAACCGAGCAGGGTGGAAGAGACATTCTCTTTCAGGCTATTGGCACATTAATCGGACCTAAGACTGGGGTGGTATCTGCAAATGAAAAAGTATATGTTGAAGGCAAAACTATGCCTTTTAGGGAAACTTATGATTATATTCTAAAAAGAATTGAACAAGAACCTAAAAGTAGCGGGCTTTATCTAAGGGCAGGCAATGTTGCAAGAAATTTCAATAAATACCGCGAAGCAATAACGCATTACGAAAAAGCCATTGAATTAAATCCTAAATTAATTGCAGCCTATTTGAATTTAGTTGAGATTTATGAGTTTAGATATAAGTATTATAAAATTAAAGATGCAAAAGTAAGCGCTGTTTTTTACCTTAATGAGATGATGGATTTATTCAGAACTCAAGATTTTGATACATTAACCCTGGAAAACGGGGAAGCGGTTATTCAATTCATTGGCGAAAAATCAGAATCATTGGGAGTTTATATTCCAGAATTAATAAAAATTCCAATACAAAACAAAAAAGCCCCTAGAAAAATAGGAAGGAATCAGCCATGCCCTTGCGGTTCTGGAAAGAAATATAAAAAATGCTGCTTGGGAAAGGGGAAAGATGAGTGAGAAATGCAAAACCTGCAAGGAAGAGTTTGATTCTGGGATTTGGCTCTCTCCTCAATTCAAAGATGAAAAAGTTTTATTATTTTGCTCTGAAAAATGCAGAGAGGAGTATATTAAAATGAAGCTTAGAAGGTTAAAATGGAATTATCCAAAATATTATGAAAAGGTAATGGGAAATATCAGGAGAAATAAGTTCGAGAAAGATGTTTGGCAGGGGTGGGGGTTTGGCGGTTTCGGGAAAAATAAGGAAATGGAGGGGGAAGAAAAAGTTGTGTAGTTAATTGCTATTTAACAACTATTTATGAGAATGGCAAAGTGTTCTGTTAAATTATAGGGTGATGCTATAGATTCCACGACGGAAACACCCCCAGGGTATTTTGAGCAGTTGCTCTGTTTCCGTCGTTAATAATTTCCATCACCTGCTATCTTTATGGAATCTGGCAAGGAAAGTTTTTTGATTAACTGTTCATCAAATTATTATTAGATTATCATTTTGGTTTTTTTAGATTGGTTGGTGTTGGTGTTGGGGATTAGATTGGGGAAGCTTGGCGGAAATTTGGGGGAAGAAATAGAAAAATTTAATTAGTTCCTTTCTTTTGAGATTAAATGGTTGATTTTGGATGGGTGAAAGAGAAAAATAATGATTACACAAGAAGCCAGATAGAATTTAGACCCTATTGCAAGAGAAGAATGGCTGAGAGGGGGATTGATGAGGAGTTAGTAATCAGTACTCTTTTTTGTGAAGGATGTTTTTATTGTGAAGAGCAGGACAAACCTTTTCAAGGAAAGATTGAGAAGAGGCATAAGTTAATGTTTAGAATAAGTACTAAATACTGTCTAATTGTGATAGTAAGGTACGACGAAAAGGTTTTAAAGGTAATCAACGTAATTAAAACTAGCAAGGATTTGGAGAAGAAATGGAGAAAAAAGATATCCTTATAGATTACGATTTGGAAGAAGATATTCTTTCCTTATTCAAACTTGGAGAGAAATCAAAGTTTAGCTTAGATATAGATGTGCCGCAGGGCAATTTAGTGGTAGACTATGGTTTTGATGGAAAGGTAGTTGGACTTGAGTTTTTTAATGCTTCTGCTTATTTTCCTCAGTTGGGCAGTTTGGATTTGAGTAATGCGAAGGCAGAGTTTAGAATTCAATATGGTTCAAATTGGGCTATGATATTTTATTTTATTTATTTACCTGGAGTTCAGTTGCCTATAAAGGGTTTTTTTCCAGCTCCGTATAACAAGAAGATGATTCTGGAAGTTTAAGGGCAGTTGGTTGGCTTAGTTGAGAAGAAAAAGTTTTGCTATCCTAATTAGAAAGTAAAAATACTGAGAGCGAAACTTTTTGTGTGAGCTGATAGCGAGCGAATAAAGATGGGAAAACTAACTAAAATTGTTTATGAAAAGTTAAAAGAAAGCTTTGGAGAAGCAGTTAGAAAAGAGCATCCTCTTTTACCTAAAAATAAAGGAGTTAGTTTTAAGGCAGATGTTTCTGTAAGGCGCGGTGAGAATGACTTTATATTTGTAGAAATAGAAGAGGGTCAACCTCATCCAGATACTAATGTTGGAAAGTATTGGATGTATCTTAGGGAAAATCCTGCAACAAAAGCCACATTAGTGCAGATTCTGGGCAAAGAATTTTCCGTTACAACAAATAATTATAAATCTCGGGTAGATTTGGCAGAGTTTATAGCTCAAAAAATAAAAAAAGAATATCCTCGATTTGAGTATCATGCTAAAAAGCTTAATAGATTGCCTCAGGAATATGAAATCAAATTAGAAGAAATAGCTGAAGAGGTCATATCTTATATTCGGGGAATAGCGACTGCCGATAGGCAGGAGCGGGGGTGGGTGAGCAGGGGGAACCGAGCCGCAGCGAGATGAGAATTGAGCGAGGAATAAGTTTTTATATCCTTCCTTCCTTTAGACCTCATGGGAAGAGGCAGGCGTAATAACAGAGGACACCATGAGAATTCTGAAAAGAAGAGTTCTGGCAAGGTATCAAATTATCTGAAGAAATTTTTATTTTGGTTCGTTGTTTATTTTATTTCCATAATCATTCTTAATCTTATATGTGAGAATACTAAAATCTATCAGGCGAAGATTGGATTTTATTTGATTGCTGGCTTTGTTTTGGTGATAGTCTCTAGAGTTGTTTATTCTGCAAAAAAAAGAAAGAGATTTAATTTCGGTGGAATAATTCTTTGGGGATTAATCTACTCTGTTGTTTTTGGATTGGTTACTTTTATTCTTGGTAAACCACCTCAAGTTCAAATAAATCCGGATTATGATAAGTATATCGCAACAATTATTTTTTCTGCAATATTTACTGTACTAATTATGTTTTTCAGAAGGATGAAGTTAGGAAGTTTAAGATTGTGGAAAGGCAATATATTGAGGGCACCTTCGCAAATATTCACAGGAATAGCTTTGATTGTCTTAGGTATTTTATGCTGGAGATTTTCGGGGATTATATTTCTTGATTGGTTTAATTGGGTGGAAGGAATGGCTTGGAGTTGGTTAATAGGGCTTGGACTGATTATCGCTGGGTTTTTAGTTCTTGTTGCTTGGTGGAGAAATAATGTTTCAATGTTTACTACTAAGCATAATGTAAATTGGCATCACTAAACTTATGAATGTAATCTAGCCCGAACCGCGGTGAGTAATGGGTGAGCAGAATAAACTTTATTCTACTCTTTTTGCTGCGTAAGCAAAATGATGACCAAATAAAGCATCGTAATTAAACTTTAATCTCTGACGTTCCATAAAAAGATTGTTTTGAACCTTTTTGTATTTCTTTATGTAGATCATTAATCCAATCAAAGATACTGCCGCATACAGAGATATAACCCAAACGGACTTTGTTTGATAAACTACTGAAAAAGTAGATATCAAAATTGCCAGAAGAGAAAGAGTCATTGCGGTGTTGGATGCCGCGCCCTGGTGACTTGAAATAGTTTCTGCTAAAGATCTACTGAGTAATAATCGTCTATCTTCTTCCTTTAGTTTGTTATGATCCAAGGTTATCATACTCATATATTTGAAATGTGTGAATTATATTTAAGAATTTGTGTTCTCCAGTATAGCTGAACATTTTTAAATCCTACTTCCAAAAAACAATAATGGCAGAAGAAAAACTGGTGAAATGCGAGATGTGTGGGAAAATGTTTCCTGAAAATCAAGAAAACCTTGAGTGTGGTTTGGGTTTTCTGGATGCCAAGAGAACCCTCTGGTTCTTGGGCACAGAAAATTTGAAGAATTAAGAGAAATTTTCTTGTGCTCAGAAATGCGAGAATTAGTGAGCATTTCTGACATGCTGTTTTTAGAGAGGAATGTTCAGCTTGCCGGGCTGCTGATAGGGCAAGCGATATGACTGTTGGAGATTTGGGCGGAAGGTAAAGGATAATAGAAAGGAATAAAAGCTAGGAGTTCTAGGGTAGAATATGGACTTATCAGAGAAAGAAACACGAGAGCAAAAGATTGATCCGTTGCTAAAAGAAGCAGGATGGAAAGAAGAGTACATTAAGAAAGAAATTAATTCTGTAAAGTCTGATTTTAAGAGTAAAGAGTATATTCCTAATAATAAAAATATCGAGCGAGGGGTTGACAAGTTCATAGATTATATTCTTTTAGATTCCAATAAATCTGTTTTGGCGATTATTGAAGCAAAAAGATTTTCATTAGACGCTGAGAAAGGAAGTATCCAAGCCACAACATACCAGAAGGATATTGAGTCTCAAACGGGAATTGCGGTCCCGGTATTTATGACAAATGGCAAGAAGTGGTATTTTAAGGAGAAGGGATATCCTACTCGGGAGATTTCTGGACCTTTTTCTCAAGAAGATCTGCATAGAAGAATGGAACTTTTCAAAGTTAGACAGAAGCTCTCGAATATTGGAGTAAATTCTAAAATTGTTGATAGGGCAAGAAATGTAGAAATTGTTAAGCAGGTTTTAGATCATTTGGAGAAAGGAAATAAAAAAGCTTTGATTAATATGGCCACTGGAACAGGAAAGACACGAGTTGCAATGGCGATTATAGAGGTATTGATTAGAGCAAGCCATATTAGAAATATTTTGTTTGTTGTTGATAGAAGGGCATTAGGGAAACAAGCGTATAGCGCGTTTGACAGTTTTCTTCATGGAGAACCAAAAACCTTGCTTAATGAAGAAGGAGATTTTGATTCTGATAAGAGAGTCTATGTTTCTACTGTTCAGACTTTAATGAGCAAGGATGAAGAAAAAGGATTTAAGTTTCAGAGATTTAGTCCTGGTTTTTTTGATTTAATTGTTTTTGATGAAGCGCATAGGTCGTATTATGATAAACAGAATCTTGTTTCTCAGTATTTTGATGCAATTAAGATTGGTTTAACTGCAACTCCTTCAAAAAGCGAGACTAGAGATACTTTTGATTTATTTGATTGTCCTAGGGGAGAGCCAACTATTAAGTATGATTATGATGAAGCAAGGAGAGAAGGAGTCTTAGTTCCTTATGACGCACAGATTATTTCTACTAAGGTCTTAGAATTGGGAATTAAAGGGTTAGAACTTGATAATGAACTTAAAACAGAACTAATAAAACAGGATGAGGACCCAGAACATTTTGAAGTGCCTGGAACTCGCTTTGCGAAATATTTCACAGATAGAAAAACAAATGAGCTTATTGTTAAGGAATTTATTAACAGATGTTATAAAACAGAAAATGACGAGCCATGCAAGACAATTTTCTTCTGTTCTTCTGTTAAACATGCTGAAGAAATAGAAAAGGTGTTCAGAGACCTTTATCCGAAGTTAGCAGCAGAAGATGTTAAGGTTATAGTTTCAAGCAAAGACAGGTATATGGATGAAGTTATGAGGTTTACTAAAGATTCTAGTCCGAGAATTGCTTTATCGGTGGGAGTTTTAGATACTGGAATAGATATTCCAGAGATTATGAATCTGGTTTTTGTTACTCCTGTTTTTTCGCATATTAGGTTCTGGCAGATGTTGGGGAGAGGCACTAGAAACTTTTCTGCTTGCAAGAACAAAAGCTGGTTGCCAGTAGAAGACGGAGTTCATACTAAAGAGGATTTTAGGATTCTTGACTTTAAGTTTGGAGATTTTTCAAATATCAAACAGCACCAATTAGAGACAACGGATAAATCTAAAGTTAGTGAGGATGTTAAGGTTAAGATTTTTAATAAAGAAGTAGAACTATTGAACAAAAAGCTAACAACTGATGAAAAAGAGATTATTGAGACTAGAATTACAGAAGAAGTTAGCAGGATTGATCAGAAGTCTTTTATTGTTAGAGAACATTTAGACATGGTCAAGAAAGTGGTTTCTAAGAAGTTTGATTTAAAGAAACATATTGAACAATTAAAAAAAGAAATTGCTCCGTTAATTAGATTTACTGATTTTGGAGATGGAAGGGTTCAGACATTTATTTCTCATTGTGTTGATTTATTTGCGTGTATTAAAGAAAATGATAGCGAAAATATTATGGAAGAGCAGGATTTCCTTCTTGAGAGAATTGAGAATGTTTGGAGTTCTAACTTGCAAGTTGTTAGAGAAAAGCATGATAAGATCATGAGAGTTATGCAAACAAAATTCTGGAAAGAACTAACTTTTGCAGACATTGACTTCTTAATTAGAGAAATTGCTCCACTAATGAAGTTTTATGAGCCAGAAAGAAAGAAGATTATTAGAGTTGATGCTTCTGATTACACAAGAGAAGTTGAAGGATTTAAAATGCTGGCAAAAGAAGATCCGGATTTGGAGTATCTTAAAAATTCCAAGCTTATGCAAAAGATGAGTAAAGAGGGAGTAACCTGGAAAGAACTTTTTGAAATTGAGAAGCAACTAAGAGAATTAAATTCTGCTTGGACAATTGAAAATATCCAGAATGTAAGGAAAACAGACTTTGTCTTATTCTTAAGAAATATTCTCAATCTTAAGGATTTGCCTGACCCTCAGCAAATGATAAAAGAGGACTTTGAGAGACTTATAGTAGAAAATAATAAAGAGTATAACACTGAACAGATTAGATTTTTAAGACTGCTGGAGAAGTTTTTTGCCTTTAACAAGCATCTAACCCCCAAAGACCTCACAAGTTATCCTTTAGCAGATGAAAATCCTCTGGACAAATTTAGTCATGAGCAGTTAAATCTGATAGTCAAGGATGTTGAGAAGATCAGGATAAAATGAATGAAGAAGATATATTCCTGGATGGGCATAATTTAAATGTACTGTAATGTACCTCAATGTACCAAATAAGGGCAAAACTCCCAAAATACGCCTTAAAATGCCTTACAATGCTAAGTTCATGTAACGCGATGTAACTGGGGAGCGGAATAATGGCTTAAAAGCCACTATTAAGAGCTTAAAATGCCCTAAAGCATGTGACTGGGATGTAACTAAGATAAACTGGTCTACTCATGTGGACTTAACCACCATAATCCTTATAAAGGCAAGAGTATTCCAGATTCTATGACCACTTTAAAAGAATATGCGTTAAACATGCCTGAAGAGTATGTTTCTGTGTCTACGAGACTGCCCAAAATTGATGCTATTCTGCTTCAAGATATGTGCCAAAAGCAAGGTATCACAACCTCAGAATATATCAGAAACCTAATCAAAAAGAATATAGATTCTCCTCAAAAAAAATTCTTGGCAGGAAAAAACAAGATTATTTACAGTAAGTTGAATAATTCTTTTGATTGGTTTGTTCAGCTAGATTCTGGACAGAAAGCAGAAGTTCTGAGCAATCTCTCAGTAGATTTTTTGAAGAATTTCCAGCAGGAAATTCAGGAAGCAGTTGAAGAAAGGAACGAGTGGATACATCAAAGTAAACCAGGTTCGGTTGATGTTCCGGGGGAATTGGTTGGGGGAGAATATGGAGAATAAAAAACTTGAATGCCAGAGATTTAAGACAGGATACTTAGATGAGAGTGGAGATACAGGCAAGGATGGGAGTAAATGCTTGGTTCTGACATATCTCTGCACTGATGAAGGAAAGAAGATTGCAAAGATTCTTGAAGGAGCAAAGGGAGCTCTAAGAAGGACAAAAAGGGGAGAGAGGTGGCTGAATAGACATGGGGGCGAGATAAAGTTTGCAGGATTTCCCGAAGAGAATATTCGTCAAAAGACAATCGAAGAGCTGGCAAAACTAAAATTTCCAGTAAGATTTATAGCAATATACAAAGATGGCGGAGAAATTCCAGCAAATGAGAAGGAGACAATATTGTACAATTTGCTTGTTGAAAGTCTTGTGAAGAAGGAATGTATGCCCCACAAGATCACAGCAGATAAGGACTACTTTATGAATAAGAAGGTAGCCTATTTAGTTGTGAAAAACTACGAAGAATCTGTTTATTCTGAAAAAGAGAAAAAGTTTTCCTGTGAGATTTTGCTTATAGAAGAAGGTGGGAAAGATAAATTAAACAATTCTAACTTGGTTATTTCAATAAAGCATGAGAATTCTAAAAATGTTGCGGAGTTACAGGCGGCTGACATGATTAGTGGAGCGATATTCCAAGAAATGGAGAATGGTGATAAAACCTACACTGATCTAATTAAAAAATATAATGAAATTGTGGGGGCAATAAAGAAAATAAGAAAATGATAATGCTACAATACCCTCCTACTAGTCGATCCCATCCACATAAGCAGGTGGGCACCTTTCGGACTTCGTTCGAGAGGGATTTTATATGTAACAAATTAAGACTAATTCACTCACTTATAAATCTTTCGATTTTGAACTCCAGTTCAAAAATTTGCTTTATAAATCGGGTTTTGTGGTGGGGTTGCGGGGGAATGGTTGGAACGAGCGAGCCAGCAGGCGAGCGAGGGGGTGGAGAATGAACGAAAAAGCGGAAGCTCACTGGATAACTCAAGCTGTTGTTGGAAGTTTAATCTTTGCAGTTCTCGCGGGCATCATCTTACTATTTTTTGGTTGGTGGTTGGATGGGAAGCTTAATCCTTCTCCAGAGTTAGCTCTTAGTTGCTATAGCGACAATAATTCTGTTTATCTTTACATAGACAATCCATCAAGATATGTGGCTGAGGATTATAATCTTTTGATTTATGAGAAATTTGGAGGGATGAGCGGAGGATCTTGGGCAGAAGGGGATTTATGCAATGTGAATTTTCATAAATTTCAACCAGATAGAATAACCTCTGTACAATGTGAGTATATTCCACCAAAAACCAAAACATTAATCCAAATTAATTTTGCAAATTCTTCAGCAAAGTCATTTAATTACGATTCTTGGGGGAAAACCAAAAGTGAAGAAAAAGGATTTCTAAATTGTGCTGGAGAGCGAACAAATGAAAATTGAAGCAATAATTTCAATCGTGGCGGGGATATTCTTCATAATTTTACTTGCGGTTTATGGGGTTTTTTCAAGCATAGTTGGTTCATTTTCAAGCGCTATGGGCGGATGGGGCTTGCTTCTTGGTATTTTATTAGTTATCATGATTATTCTGGCGA
>Ga0315276_10004233_pt1 | contig 13177 bp, 5 predicted proteins | sample YL17G05_0_MG_FD_204542 | JGI IMG/M metagenome (GOLD analysis project Ga0315276, IMG submission 204542) | Sediment microbial communities from Yellowstone Lake, YNP, Wyoming, USA - YL17G05_0 | ecosystem: Environmental > Aquatic > Freshwater > Lake > Sediment | place: USA: Wyoming | collected... | reverse complement strand
GTTCGCCTTTCGTAGCTCCCCATGCGCGCGCCCGTGTAGAATCGTTGAAACGGAGTCACCACACCCATGAAACGTGCCGTCCTCTTGATTGCCAGCGTCCTCGTGGCCGCAGGTCCCTCGGCCGAACCGATCCTGAGTCAGGCTCCCGCTGCGCAGGAGGCCCGGCTCCTGCGCTTCCCTGCCATTCACGGCAACCGGGTGGTGTTCACGTATGCCGGGGACCTGTTCACGGTTCCGGCCACAGGCGGCGTGGCACGGCGGCTGACGAGCGACATCGGGTTCGAGATGTTCGCGCGCTTCTCCCCGGACGGAACGTCGCTGGCCTTCACGGGGCAGTACGACGGCAACACCGAGGTGTACCTCATGCCTGCCGACGGCGGGGTGCCGAAGCGCCTGACCTTCACGGCCACGCTTGGCCGAGACGACGTGTCGGACCGGATGGGACCGAACAACATCGTCATCGGCTGGAAGAACGCGAACCAGGTGCTGTTCCGTTCACGGCGGACCGAGTGGAACGACTTCCGGGGCCAGCTCTACCTGGCGTCAGCCGATGGGGGCCCGATCGAAGAGGTGCCGCTGCCCCGCGGCGGGTTCGGCACGTACTCCCCCGATGGCAGGCAGTTCGTCTACAACCGGGTCTTCCGTGAGTTCCGCACCTGGAAACGGTACCGCGGCGGCCAGGCCGACGATGTCTGGCTGCACGATTTCACGACGAAGAGCACGACCAACCTCACGAACAACCCCGCTCAGGACATCATCCCGATGTGGAAGGGATCCAAGGTCTATTTCGCTTCGGACCGGGACGAGCACGGGCGCATGAACCTCTACAGTTACGACCTCGGGTCGAAGCAGACGAAGACGCTCACGACCTTCAGCGAGTTCGACGTGAAGTTCCCGTCCATGGGCGACACGGCCATCGTGTTCGAGAACGGCGGGTGGATCTATACGCTCGACCTGGCCACTGCGCAGGTCGTGAAGGTGCCCGTCAGCATTCGTGAGGACTTCGACCGCGGGCGTTCGGCAATCGTGGACGTCAGCCGGAGCATCACGAACTACGAGATCGCGCCGGACGGGAGCCGGGCGCTCTTTGGGGCTCGCGGGGACGTGTTCACCGTTCCGGCCAAGTCCGGGCCCACGCGGAACCTGACGCAGACGCCAGGCGTGCACGAGCGCGACTCGACGTGGTCGCCCGATGGCCGGTGGATCGCGTACGTCTCGGACGCCACAGGCGAAGACGAGATCTGGATGGCCCCCCAGGGCGGACGGGGCGCCGCCACCCAGATCACGAAGGGCGGCAGCAACTACAAGTACCGGCCGGTGTGGTCGCCCGACAGCAAGAAACTGTTGTGGTCGGATCGCAACCAGCGCCTGCACGTCGTCGACATCGAGACGAAGGTGGCGACGCCGATCGCGGAATCCACCGCGTTTGAGATCACCGACTATGCCTGGTCGCCGGACAGCAGGTGGGTCACCTACGCAAAGCCCGAGGACCAGGGCCCGCAGCGCATCTACCTCTACTCGCTCGAGTCACAGCAGACCGTGGCGGCCACCGACGCGTGGTACAACTCCACCGAACCGGTGTTCAGCGCCGATGGCAAGCTGGTCTTCTTCGTCTCCGCGCGGAGCTTCACTCCGACGTACGGACAGACGGAGTTCCAGCACATCTATTCGGACATGTCGCGGATCTACTTCGTCACCCTGGCGAAGGACACCAAGAACCCGTTCGCGCCCAAGAGCGATGAGGTGACCATCAAGGAGGACGCGACAGCGGCGGAAGCCAAGGCCACCGAGACGAAGAAGGCTGACGCCGCTCCGGCGGTCACGGTGGACGTCGACGGGCTGGTCGCCCGGATCGGCGTGATTCCGACGCCTCCAGCCAATTACCGGTCGCTCACGTCCGTCGGTACTCGCCTCTATTACGGGCGGGCGGGCACACGCGAGACGGCGGCGCTCTACGTCTACGACCTCGACAAGCAGACGGAGACACAGATTGGCACGGGAACCGGCTACGAGATCTCGGCCGACGGGAAGAAGATGCTGATCGGGCAGCAGGGCCACCGCTACGCGATCATCGATACTCCGACTGGGAAGGCCGATCCGCGCGACTTCCTCGACGTGTCCGACATGAAGGTGACGCTCGACCGCCACGCGGAGTGGCGCCAGATCTTCAACGAGTCGTGGCGGCAGATGCGCGACTTCTTCTACGCGCCCAACATGCACGGCGTGGACTGGCCCGCCATGCGGCGCACCTACGAGCCTCTCGTCGCGCACGTGAATCACCGGGCCGATCTGACATACGTCATCGGCGAGATGATCAGCGAGTTGAACGTGGGCCACACCTACGTCGGCGGCGGCGATCTCCCGCGTCCCGAGCGGGTCCCGATGGGACTGCTCGGCGCGCAGGTGCGGCGCGATCCGCAGTCGAAGCTCTTCACGATCACGAAGATCTTCAAGGGCCAGAACTGGGACCCCTCCTTGCGATCGCCGCTCACCGACATCGGCGTCGACGCGAGAGTCGGGGACTTCATTCTCCAGATCGACGGGCGGTCGACGGCCGGGTTGACGGACATCTGGGAGGGGCTCATCGGGAAAGCCGGCACGCAGGTCAGCCTCACGCTCAACGGCACGCCGACGCCTCAGGGAGCGCGCGAGACCGTGGTGGTGCCGGTCGAAGACGAGCGCGGTCTCTATTACCTCGACTGGGTGCAGGGCAACCTGGACAAGGTCACCACCGCGACACACGGCCGCGTCGGGTACATCCACATCCCCGACATGGGCGTGCCCGGCCTCAACGAGTTCGCGAAGCATTTCTATCCCCAGACCGACAAGGACGCCATGATCGTGGATGTCCGCAGCAACGGCGGCGGCAACGTGTCGCCGATGATCATCGAGCGATTGCGCCGCGAACTCGTTCTCGTCGATATCGCGCGCAACGGGACCCCCCAGGCCAACCCCGGCGCGATGATCCTCGGGCCCAAGGTCCTCCTGGCCGACGAGTTCTCGGCCTCAGACGGCGACCTCGTGACCTACCGCTTCAAGATGTACAAGATGGGCCCCGTGGTCGGCAAGCGGACCTGGGGCGGTGTCGTCGGCATCCGCGGCACGCTCCCGCTGCTCGACGGAGGCGTGCTCAACCGGCCGGAGTTCTCGCGCTACGATGTCGCCGGAAAGACCTGGGCCATCGAGGGCGTGGGCGTGGAGCCGGACATCGTTGTCGACAATGACCCGGCGAGGGAGTACGCGGGCGAGGATCAGCAACTCAACAAGGCGATCGAGGTCATCCTCGACCTCCTGAAGAAACGCCCGGCCAAGATGCCTCCTCCCCCGCCCTATCCGATCAAGAAATAGGCCCAGGGGTGGAGACACCAGCAGGTTCCGGGGGCTGGCGGTGGTGGACGCCGTTGGCCCCGCTCCGCCGGGGCATCGCGCGTCACGAGACGCTGCTCTGGTGGCTTCACAGCGCGTACGTGCTGGCGCTGGGCACCGGCATCATGTGGCTGGGCGGGCGCAACTTCTCCTGGCTGCGCTATTCGGGGTTCTACATCCTCGTCATCTGGATCTCGAGCGTCTTCCTTGTCGAAGTGGTACAGAGCCGTGAAGGCGTGTGGTGGAACCGCGCGCGCCTGGTGGTCAACTACGTCAACAAGAACCTCTATCAGCAGCTCCTCTTTTTCATCCTGCCCATCTACGCCGGCAGTGCCACCCTGCGGTCGGGCAACATCCTGTTCGTGATCGTGCTTGGCGCGTCGGCCGTGCTCTCGACCATCGACATCGTCTACGACCGGTTCGTGTCGATCAGGCGGACGCTCTCGGCATGGTTCTTTGCCTTCAATGTCTTCGCCGTCGTGAACGTCGCGCTCCCCGTCCTCTTTGGCATCAGCACCCACCGGGCGCTGCGGGTGGGTACCCTCGCAGCCGTCGTCGGCTTCGTGACCATCGCCTGGCGACTGTCGCGCCTGCGGCACGGACGCGCGTGGATCGGGATCGTGGCTGGCGCCGCGCTTCTCGTCTGGGCCACCGAGAGCATGCGCCCCTTCGTGCCTCCCGCGCCGCTGCGGCTGCTGTCAGCAGACTTCGGCCTCGGTCTTGATGCGCGAGCCCTTCGCGTCACGGATCCCGTGCCTGCCCTGCCTCCGCGCTTCGAGGGCCGCATCTTCTTCGTGACGGCCGTGCGGGCCCCCCTCGGCTTGAAGGACCGCGTGGAACTGCGGTGGTACCGCGGATCGCGGCTCCTGTCGGCCTCGGCGCCGCACGACATCGCGGGCGGACGGCGCGAAGGGTTTCGCCTCTGGAGCGCGCTCGTCATCAGGCCGGGTGGCGGCGAGGGCCCGCTCCGGCTGGACGTCGTCACCGAGGCCGGGCAACTCGTAGGCCGGGCAACGCTTTTCGCGCGCCGCTGACACACCCGTCGCGGCCCCGGTGTCTCAATCTGTGACACGGGCGCACACGGCCAAAATGCCCAACGGAGCGACACATGCGGCGGCCAATTCGATGGTCGGTCGCGGCCGTGTTCGTGAACGAGGCACGTTCGAGGTCCGTGTGTCCTGAAACCTCACACTTCTTGTAGCTCGACGGCCCGGACGCCCCATGCCGCGTAGCGTCGGAGCGGTCCGATTCGCCAGTTTCCGGTCGAAAACGCCCGATTCTTCACACGGTGTCTCATTCCTGGCCCCCTGGCACGGCTCTTGAGACAGTGGTGAACGAGATTGAGGCGTCTGTATGCTGAATCGATCCTCGACACCGACCGTTCCGGGCCCGCTCACCCCCACTGATGCGGGACGCGCCAGCGCTCACGCCCGCACGCGCTTCATGGCGCTGGTGCAGTCGCCCCTGCGAGCGGGTCTCCTGCGGTATCTGGGCGCCCGGCCCCACGACACCTACGACATCGAGTCACTGATGCAGACCTTCGGGCGCATCCGCATGGACGTGGCCAACTGCCTGCGCGAGCTGGTGAACGGCGGCGTCGTGCGCGCGGTCAGCGCTGATCCCGTGCTGTACCAGTTCGCGCGGCCGGCCGATCCGGAGTTCGCGCGGCTCCTGGAGGACTTCCTGGCCGATCGACCCGGCGAATCGGCCGAGGAGCGTTCGCCGTCGATTCAGCGCTTTCGGGAAACGATTGGGCGCGACGAGAAGATGATGGTCATCTTCGAGTCGATCCGCACCGTCGCTAAGACCGACCTGTCAGTCATGATCCTGGGCCCCACCGGCTCGGGCAAAGAGGTCGTGGCCCGGATGATCCACGAGCTCAGCAGCCGGCAGCACGAAAACTTTCAGGCGGTGAACTGCGCGGCGCTACCCGACTCGCTCTTCGAGTCGGAAGTGTTCGGCTACGAGCGGGGCGCCTTCACGGGCGCCTACGAGCGCAAGCCGGGCCGCATCGAGCTGGCCAACCACGGCACGCTCTTCCTCGACGAGGTGGGCGACCTCTCGCCGATGGCGCAGGCCAAGCTCCTGCGTGTCACCGAAGAACACCGGGTCGAGCGCCTCGGCGGCCGCACGAGCATCGAGGTGGATTTTCGCCTGATCTGCGCCACCAACCGTCCGCTCGAGTCTCTGGTGGGCGCCGGGGCGTTTCGCGAGGATCTGTACTATCGCATCAACGCCTTCGCGATTCGACTGCCTGCCCTCCGCGAGCGTCCCGTCGACATCCCGGTTTTGGCCGATCGCTTCCTCGCCCGGTATTGCGCCGCCCAGGGACTGCCGCTGGACGCGCGACAGTTGGCGCCAGACGCGCTGCATCTCCTGGCCACCCACCCGTGGCCGGGCAATATCCGGGAGCTGGAAACGACCGTGTCGCGCGCGGCGCTCTCGGCCCGCGACGGCATCGTGCGGGCGCGGGACCTGCAGTTCCTGCACCCGGCCGCTCCAACGGCCAGGACGGACACGCCGGTGCTGGTACCGCTGCGCGATGTAGAACGCGATCACATCCGGAGAGTCCTTGACGCGCTGAGGTGGAACAAGAAACGCACCGCGCAGGTCCTCCAGATCAGCAGAGAGACCCTCTACCGGAAGATCGCCGAGTTCGCGCTCGCCGAGGAGAAGCGCGCGTGACACCGGCACTGCGTCCCCGCGCGGGCCTGCACAGGGCGTACGTCGCGACCGTGTTCGTGCTCGGTCTCGCCGCGCTGGTCGATGCCCTGTTCACCATGCAGATGACGGAGGTCGACTACAGGTGGGTTGGCCTGGCGATTCTCACGCTGGCTTCGGGCGTGTTCACGATCAAGGTGCCGGCGCTCAACGCGGCCCTGTCGATTTCCGAGACGTTTCTCTTCATCACCGTCCTGATGTTCGGGAGCGCCCCCGCCGTGATCATTGTCGCGCTGGACGGCCTGACCATTTCGCTGATCCGCCGGCGCCGCGAGTACCGGCATGCCGCCTTCAACCTGGCGGAGCCGACGCTTTCGATGTGGGTGGCCTCCAAGGTGTATTTCGCGCTGGCCGCCGTGGGGCCGCTCGCGGGCAGCCCGACCGTGTCGATTGCCCAGATCGGCGTTCCCGCCCTGGTGCTGAGCGCGGTGTACTTCGTGATGAACAGCGGCCTGAACGCTCTCGCCGTCGCCAGCGAGTCCGGCTCGTCACCGTTCGCGCTCTGGCGCAAGTACTTCTTCGGCGTCTCGCTGAACTACTTCGGAGGCGCCTCCATCGCCGTGCTCATCTCCGTGAACTCCGGCGCCGCCGACGTGATCAGCAGCATCCTGGCAATTGCGCCGCTCATCATCGTGTCGTACTTCACCTTCAAGTCGTCGATGGGCCGCCTGGAGGACGAAAACCGTCATCTGGGAGACGTCAACCGGCTCTACCTGAAGGTCGTTGAGACGCTGGCCATGGCGGTTGACGCCAAAGACCAGGTCACGCACGGCCATGTCCGGCGGGTGCAGACCTACGCTTTGGAATTGGCACGCACCATCGGGGTGGCGGATCCGTTGGAAGTGCGGGCGATCGAAGCGGCCGCGCTGCTGCACGACATGGGTAAGCTGGCAATCCCGGAGCACATCCTCAACAAGCCCGGGAAGCTCACCCACGATGAGTACGAGCGGATGAAATTGCACGCCCCGCTGGGGGCGGACATGCTCTCCGCGGTCGACTTCCCGTACCCGGTGGTGCCAATCGTCCGGCACCACCACGAGAACTGGGACGGCACGGGGTACCCGGACGGGCTGCAGGCGGAGGCCATTCCCGTCGGCGCCCGGATCCTCTCCGTGGTCGACTGCTACGATGCCCTCCGATCCCATCGGCCGTATCGACGCGCGCTGTCTCCCGAGCAGGCCATGGCCATTGTCTGGGAACGCCGAGGCACGATGTACGACCCGGCCGTGGTCGACGCGTTCGTATCGATCCAGGCCACGATCGAGACGGAGGCCGTGGATGATCCGCTGCCCGAGGTGCTCGACCGGTTCGCCACCGCCGCTCGCGAAATGCGGCGGTCGGACCCTGCGTCTGCCGCCCTCCCGCTCGAACTCCGGCTGTCCGCGACCGACATGGTCCTCCGCCTCTACGAGCATCTCTCGGCCCTGGGCTCCGACGCGGGGATCGACGTGACGTGCGACACGGTGTCCCGCTACCTCCTGCGCCTCGCGCCGGCCGGGTTGATCGTGTTCTACCGCCGTGACGATGCGGCCGACGAGGTGGTGACGGCCTATGCGTCCGGCTTCTGCGAGGCCCTCGTCCGGGATGTGCGGATGTCGTTGGGGCACGGTGTCAGCGGATGGGTGGCCGCGAACGGCCGGTCGGTCATCAACGCGGACTCGGCGCTGGATCTCGGTCACCGGCTCGATGGGATCGCGCCGGAATTCCGGAGTGTGCTGAGCATCCCGCTGTCACTGGCGCGCGGGACGGTGGGCGTCATGACGCTCTACGCCAGCCAGGCCCAGGCATTCCGCGAGGAGCAGCGTCAGGCTATCGAACTCATCAGCGGCCCCATCGCGGACGCGTTCTCCCGCGCGCTCAAGGTCAGCCCGGACTCCGTCGAGCAGCCGTCTCTCGTTGGCCTCCCGGGCACCTCGAACGGCCCGGCGCTTCACGGCCTGCTCGCCAGGGACAAGCGGCTTGTCGGCGACTTCGGCCGGTCACTCGGCGTGCTGTGCGTAAAGAACTTCGGCGACACCCGCGTGATGGCGCACGCCACGATGGCGGTCAACCAGGCGACCCGCATTGCCGACCTGATCTTCAGGCCGACCGACGATTCCCTCGTCGTGCTGATGCCCGACTCCGACGCCAGTGCCGGCCAGATGGTCGTCGACCGTATTGCCTCCGCCATGCCGCCGGACATCGTGCCGCCTCCATCGGAGTCGTCACCGCTGCGTGTGGGCTTCGCGTGCAGCCCGCATGACGGCGACTCGGTCCGCGTGTTGCTCGATGTGGCCCAGCACCGCCTCGGCGAAGTCCCGGTCGCGGCGCTCACGCCTGCCTGGCCGGCGTCGCTGGCCCCGGTCCGCGGGAATGGAGGTCAATCATGCCAGGCATGAGCCTCGCATCCGCGTCCAGCACCAGCCACTCGCGCGCAACCGAGCCGGCAGGGTTCGCCGCGTTGCCGGCGCTTGCGCAAATCGGCGTCGCCCTCGTTGCGGCGGCCGGGCTGGCCTGCGCCGCGTTGGGGTTTGCATACGTCTCCATCGACCAGTGGCCAATCATGGCGGGGTTGTTGCTGCTGTCGCTGCTGACCTCCACCGCGAGGATCGATCTGCCGCTAACCAGCGGCGGATCGACGTTGTCGTGGGCGTACATCACGAACTTCCTGTCCATCCTGCTCATCGGGCCGTGGCCCAGCGTGCCCATTGCCCTGGCGGGTTCCTGGAGCGGATGCACCTTCAGGGCCAAGGAGCCGGTCGCCTGGTATCAGTCCGTGTTCAACATGGGAACCACGGCGATGAGTGTCGCGCTGTCAGGCCTGGTCTACCGCGCCGGCGTGGCGATTCTGCCGCCGGCGTACTGGACCGGCGTGGCCGCCGTCGCAGCGGCGGCGTCGGTCTACTTCCTGCTGGACGCAAGCCTGCTGGGATCAGTGATTGCCGTCTCCGCGCACGGCAGGCGGCGCGGCCTGTCGAACCAGGACGTCCTCGGAAGTGCGCCCAGCTACTACCTCGGCGCCAGCCTTGCTGTCCTCGTCGCCGAGGTCGCCCGGGGGGGCCAATACTGGTGGGCCATCGTGTTCACCCTGCCGATGTACCTGATGTACCGCAGTTACCGTGCCCACGCGGATCGCGTCGCCGAGGAGTACCTCCAGGTGCGCAAGATGTCGGACGTACACCTGGCCATCGCGGAAGCCCTGGCGCTGGCCATCGAGGCCAAGGACAACACATCCCAGGCCCAGATCACGCGCATGCAAGTCTACTCCGAGGGCCTCGCCCAGGCGCTGTCGATGACCGACGCCGAGGTCCGAGGGGTCAGAACGGCGGCGTTGCTGCACGACATCGGGAACCTCGCGGTGCCTTCGCACATTCTGTCCAAGCCCGGCCGCCTCACGCACGAAGAGTATGACCGTCTGAAGATCCATCCGCGTGTGGGGGCCGACATCATCAAGTCCGTGCCGTTCCCCTATCCGGTCGCACCAATGGTCCTGGCGCACCACGAGCGCTGGGACGGCCGTGGGTACCCTGCCGGGATTAAGGGCCGGGACATCCCCGTGGGCGCGCGCATCCTCGCGGTTGTGGACTGCTTCACGTCGATGTTGAGCGAGCGTCCCTACCGGCCATCACATACCTACGCTGAGGCGATCGCGACGCTGCGGGAAAACGGCGGGTCGACGTTGGACCCCGACCTCGTCGAGAAGTTCATCGAGATCCTGCCGGCCATCGAGTCCCAGTTGCGCACCGTCCAATCCGCGTCGCAGGAGACCCAGATCGCCCCCAGCGAGGACGCCCAGAACGGGCCCGCCTCCGCCCTCGCGGATATCGCGGTGGCGCATCGCGAGGAGGAGATGCTCCGGGACGTCGGCCAGTCGCTCAGTTCCTCGCTCCGTGTCTCTGACGCGCTGTCACTCATTTCGACTCGGCTCGTCAGCATGATGCCGCTCGACGCGTGCGCGCTGTTCCTCGTGGACCCGACATCCCATCTCTTCATGTGCTCGCATGTCGTCGGGTCGCACCAGGACGCGATCCGCGGGACGACAGCGGGCAGCATCGAGAGCCTCGGGGTGGCGCTGCCAAGAGCGGCGGGCTCCCTGCTCGGGACGCTGGTCCGGCTTCAGTCGCTCACGGTGGCCCCGCTCGTCACGGAGGGCGGCACGATCGGCGCGCTGGCGGTCTACCACGCCGAGCGCAACGCGTACACGCCGGATCACCGACGTCTGCTGACCCGCGTGGCGTCCCACGCCGCCAACGTCTTTGCCAACGCCCTCGTGTTCGAACAGACCCAGGAGCAGTCGCTGACGGACGTGTTGACAGGCCTGCCGAACCGGCGGTACCTGGACCGGCACCTCGCTCAGGAAGTCGCGCGCGTCCGGCGGCATGGCGGCCAACTGTCGGTCCTGGTGCTCGACATGGACGGCTTCAAGCAAATCAACGACGAGTTCGGGCACCAGGCGGGCGACAGCGCGCTCAAGGAAGTGTCACAGACGCTGCGCGTCAGCCTCCGCATCTACGACGTCTGTGCCAGGTTTGCGGGCGACGAGTTCGTCCTCGTGCTTGGTGAGTGCGACAGCGCGCAGGCGGAACGGCGGCGTGGCGACTTGCAGCGGGCCATCTCCTCCTTGTGGGTGGAACCGCTGCCCGGACGCGTCGTCTCACTCTCCGTCAGCATCGGTGCCGCGACATTCCCCGACGATGCCGACACGGTGGATGGGGTCATCAGCGTCGCGGACCGGCGCATGTATCGGGACAAGGCACAGCGAAAGCGGATGGGCTCTGAGCGCGACGCGTTCACCCCGGACTGCCTCTGGCATTAGCCCGCTTCGCGACCGGTGCGATGCCGGGCACCGGTGATGCCTGCATTCGCTGGATGCGTTCAGCTGGTCTGCTGGTATGATCGCCACCCGGTTCCCGCATGCCCCACGTCTTTGAAGACTTCGCCAGGGTCGCCGAGCGGTTCCCCGACAGGGTGGCCGTTGAGTTCTGCCATCGCGCGAGCGTCGACACCTGCACCTACGCGGAACTCGGCGGCGTCGCCAGCCGGGTCGCCGCCGCCCTCGCCGGCGCCGGCGTCGCCCCCGGAGCGCGGTGCGCCATCCTGGCCGACAATGACGCCCGCTGGTGCGGCACCTACCTGGGGATCCTGCGCCTCGGCGCCATCGCGGTCCCCCTCGATACGGCCTACCACGCGTCGCAGGTACGAACCGTCCTGGTCGACAGCGGCGCCAGCGTGCTATGCACGTCGGCCCGGTTTCTGGGTACGGCACGCGAGGCGATCGCGACCATGTCGGCGGTACCGGAGCTCCTGCTCCTCTCGGGGACGGCCCCCGGCGTGCGCGACATCGATGCGGCGCTCCGCTCGGAGGTGCCGAAGAACCTTCCCCCGTGCCCCGCGACGGCGTCCGATCCGGCGGTCATGCTCTACACGTCGGGCACGACGAGCGACCCCAAGGGCGTGGTGTTGACGCATGGGAATCTCCTCGCCGAGAAGGCCGCGGCCTTCCGCGTGGTCCATATCGACGAGCACGACACGATCCTCGGCGTCCTGCCGCTCTTCCACGCGTTGGCCCAGGTGGCGAACCTGCTGCTCCCGTTCACCGCCGGCGCCCGCGTCGTGTTCCTCGAGACCATCAACAGCGCGGAGATGATGCGGGCGTTCGCGGAACGCCGGATCACCGCCTTCTGTGTCGTGCCGCAGTTCTACTACCTGTTGCACCAACGCATCATGGACCGGGTGGCCGCGTCACCGTACCCAGTTCGGGTCGCCTTCCGCTCGCTGCTCGCCCTCAACTCACGGCTCCGGGAACACGCGGGTGTCAATCTCGGGCGCTTCCTGTTCACGCAGGCGCACGACGCCCTGGGCGGGCGCATGCGGGTCATGGTGTCCGGCGGGTCGCGCTTCGATGCCCGGATCGGCCGGGACCTGTACGGCATGGGTTTCAACATCCTGCAGGCATACGGCCTCACGGAGTGCTCCGGTGCGGCGACCCTTATGCGGCCCGGCGACCCCCACGTCGACGCGGTGGGCCAGGCGCTCGAAGGCGTCGAGATTCGGATCCTGGACGAACCCGGTGACGGCCAGGCCCGCGAGCATCCCGACGGAGAGGTGCTGATCCGGGGGCCTATCGTGATGGCCGGGTACCACCATCGGCCGGACGTCAACGCGGTCGCGTTGAAAGATGGCTGGCTGCACACCGGCGATCTCGGGTATCTCGACGCCGATGGGCGGCTGTACATCACCGGGCGCAAGAAGGAAATCATCGTGCTCGCCTCCGGGAAGAACATCTATCCCGAGGAGGTCGAAACACATTACGCGCAATCACCCTTCATCAAGGAACTGTGCGTCATGGGCCTCGCGTTGCCGGATGAACCCTCCGCCGAGCGTCTGCACGCCGTCGTCGTTCCGAACCTCGACACCATGCGAGAGCGGCACATCGTGAACTTCCGGGAGATCATCCGATTCGACATCGAGGGGCTCTCGCTCGCATTACCCCACCACAAGCGCGTCCTGAGTTTCGATGTCTGGCTCGACGACCTCCCCCGCACGACCACGCGGAAGCTGAAACGCCACGAGATCGAGCGCCGCTACCGCGAGCGGCAGGCCGCGGCTGAACCGCAACCCGAGGGAGCCGACTGGAGCGACGCGGATCAGGTCTGGGCCGCGGACCCCGCCGTCTCGCAGATCCTGGCGACAATCCGGGCCACCGCCACCCACGGCGCCGCCATCACTCCTGACGCAAACCTGGAGCTCGACCTCGGCCTGGACTCGATGGAGCGGGTCGAGCTGCTCTCGCGGCTCGAACATGACTGTGGCGTGGACGTGTCCGAAGTGGCGGCGCAACGCATCTACACCGTGCGGGACCTGGTGGACGCCATCCACCCGTTGACCGGGACCGGAGCCGCACCGGCGTGCGCGACGGCCGACCCATGGGCGCGGGTGCTGACCGCGGACGGGTCGGATCCGGTCCTGGCCGCCATTCTGAGGCCGAAGCCGGTCTTCGGTGTCTTCGCCTATCTCGTGGTTCGCGCCCTGCACGTCTTCGCCAGGGTCTTTCTCGGCCTTCGCGTCACGGGGAGAGAGCACCTTCCCGCCGATGGCCCGTTCCTTATCA
>Ga0315276_10004231_pt1 | contig 13180 bp, 40 predicted proteins | sample YL17G05_0_MG_FD_204542 | JGI IMG/M metagenome (GOLD analysis project Ga0315276, IMG submission 204542) | Sediment microbial communities from Yellowstone Lake, YNP, Wyoming, USA - YL17G05_0 | ecosystem: Environmental > Aquatic > Freshwater > Lake > Sediment | place: USA: Wyoming | collected... | reverse complement strand
CCTAAGTCGCACCAGGGCTGACAGTCGTTCCAACATCCGGAATCGTCGGCTGCTGCACCGCCGCACTTCCAAGAGATGACAACGAACCAGAATTGGAAACTCCACCGGAAGGAGCCGGACTCTCCCCCGCATCCTGCCCCGTATACTGCGTACCCGAACTCGTGTAAATTATCGCCATGGCAACCCCAACCTTGGCCCCTGGTCCCTGGCCGCTGGCCACGGGCACGAATATCTCCATACGCGGGTCGCGGGACGCGGGACGCGAGGCATTATCATCTAATCAGGGGCAACATATATAAATATAGTCCTGTAATATGTTTCAAATCAAAAGGAAATTCAAAAAGGACCTTGGTCCTTTTTAAGAGGTTTTGTATGGCAATTGTGGAAGCACACGTTGTAAAGCCATCAAGGGTGAAGAAGTGGGGGCCGCAACACGGGCCCGCGTCCATGCTGGCAATCGACAAGAAGTTCGTCTCGATGGCACCCGGGCAACGAGTGTCGAAGTACGGCCACACATACTACGAATATCGCCCGAATCGCACCGACCTCAGCAAGAAGAAAAGGCTCTGACACTAATCAGTTAGTTCGACCAGAACATCCATACCATACCAACCCGGCATACACCAGCATCCCTAATCCTGTATGCCGGCTTTACCTGCTGCTTTATAAATGTTTCACACTTTAGTAGTAGTCAGCACACGAGTCACGAAACTCGAATCACGAGTCGATAATATATGGTAATTAGCCAAGTAAGAAATATCACCGAGTATCACTCCGTCTTCGCAGACTCTCTAATTTCGATAGTCAACATGCTCGGCAAGAGCAACGAGTCAGACGCACGGAAGATAATGGTCTTCAACATCCGCCAGGCCTACATCCTCTACCGCATGGACGACCAGCGGCAGCGGCCGGACCTGGAAACCAAGGTGACTGCGATGTATAACGCCTGGGTCCTGGAATCAAAAATCAAGAAAGACAAGGGCACCCCGCCTTCCTATGTCGATGTCCTCAACGATGAACTGGAAGCAATGAAGCTGGACGACATGAAGGTTCCTGAATTGGAAATATGCATGTTCGTCTACATGTCCCTGGCCGGCATCAAGCCGGTGCAGAACACCGCACAGCGGGCGGCCGGGTACTCCAGGTTCGTTTCGGCGGAATGATGCAGAATGGCTCGTAATCATATTCCCTATCTTGAATTTTGTCTTGAAAGGGAAGTTTAAAAGAAACCGAAGGTGTCTTTTATGAAATTTGAAGAATTTGTGAAGGCATTGGATGGATTTGATAAGGCAGGCTACTCAGTGGTCAACATCGCACGGGAAAGTGTTTCCGACTGCTATGTTGTCACGCTGAGGATTCCGGTTGAAACGGTTACCAAGGAGAATATCCTGGTGTCAAAAGAGACAGGGCAGCCGGTCGGCCTCCAGGTGCACAAACCATGAAGGTAGAACAAAACGAATATGAAATCATCTGGAGATGCAAAGCCTGCGACAAGATGGAATTCAACCGCGGGGTAATCTTCCATGGAAAGTCATGCAAGGATGGCAACTGCAAAGCAACTGAACACCAGCGGCCAGAGGCCAGTGGCCAGAGGCGATAGTTATGGCAGAACGTAAGTTAGAGACTATAATGGCGTCAGATACAAAAATGCATTGCGGCTGCAGCAAGCGCGGCAAGTTTATAAACCGCAACGGTGAAGTGAAGAGTCGGCGCATACATGAAAAATCGTGCAAGTATTCCCGACGGGTATTTCTTGGGTAATCAGATGGACATCGTTGTTTCATCTGACGAGTCAAATGACTTGAAGGGTACTACAGCCGGAGGAGTTCCCCCGGGTATGCAGCAGACGCTGTCAAAGAACGTAAATGAAGGAGATTTAAAAAGAACCTTGGTTCTTTTTAAGAAACAGAAGATAAGGACGCGGCCATGCTCGCTATCACAATGCATGCACCCCGCATCTGAAGATGTGGACGGCAGGGAATACTGCGCATGCCACTCCCCCCTGGACCCGCGCCCCTGCCGCACCGATTACCACGACTACTGCACCAACTGCTCCAACAAGGGAACGCACCAGCTGAACAACCTGAATGGATTGCCGATACTGCTTTGCGACTATTGCTATAATACGATTCAGAAAGCCAGGCTTTAGTCCGGCAAAAGAATAACCCGGACCTTCTTCCCGATGTATTTCCCCGGCAACCCAATCCTGCCAACCGGAGCCAGCTTCGGCCCGCTCTTCCCGACAAAGCTTTCAAACTCGCAACCATCGCCCTTGTCATCCAACTTCGTAATCTTGTAACGGTGTTTTGCCATATCACTCAATCCTCCGCTTGTCTTCCACGATTCTGGACCCGAGTTCGTCATCATTCATTGTGTCCAGCGGCTTGGCCTGCTTAACCAGGCGCACATACCCCTCCCCATCAAACCTATAGCCGCTGTTCCACATCAGCATCTTCACACGCTTGCGAAGCCTGCCATTCGACATCGCGGTCCTGGCCTTGCCAACCTTGAACAGCACTTCATATATCCGTTCCCCGGATTCGCCTTCCCGCATCATCTTCCCGATGAACTTGTTCGCAGGCATCCTAAGGTATTCTCCCCATTTGATTTGCGCCCTGCGGACCCGATGCTTCGGCCGGCCAGCCAACGAATACCCCTTCGCCTTATATTTCTTCTTCACCGGCACCAACGTTATGTTTGCCACTTCCTTCGGCCCCGCCGGCACAATCAAACCCATCTCAAGCACCCGCAGCACATGGGCGACCTCTTCCGCACTTCCAGATATCCTTGTCCCATTCTTCGTCTCAGCTTCCATACCAATCCACACCTCCTCAAAATTTGTATTGTATTTTGTCTCGTTCCGCCGGTCATCGGTCATCGGACATCGGACGTCGTCGGTTGTTTCTCCTCCTGCACTGCTTCGTCTTGCACCAGTTGTATAATAACTTTTTTACCTCCCCATTCCCTGGGCAGCCAAAGGTAACTTCCATTCCGGTACGCACGCACCGTAGCCATTATCTTGGTCGGCATCTGCACAACCACCGTGGCCTCAACCTCCTTCTTCTCCATAACCTCATAGCTTGCTTTCACCATCGTTCCACCTCCTTAAAAAGGAACCAAGGTTCCTTTTTGAATCTTCCTTTTATTTGATATGTTCTTTCATATGACACGATACGCACAAAATCATAATATTGTCTGGGTGGTTTGTTCCACCATCAACCCTGGCAATCTTGTGATGGGCGGTCAGCTTCTCGGCAGCCCCGCACTTGTCGCACTTCAAACCATACGTATGCTTGGCCGGCACCAGCTGCTTCCCATGATACCCGGGATTCGGTTTCCGCATCTGAACAACTATCCCCTTATGCTTCGTCCGCTGATGGGCATGTTTCCTTGGCTTTACCCCGGCAACCATGAACTCCGGCATGTCCTCGGAATCCTGCTCAACATACCTTCGCCTATACTTCATTGAATCACTCCGGCAGAAATACGCAATTTTCTAACCATGGCCATTAACGGCTTGCTCTCCGCATTCGTATTGAAACGCTCTAATTCGTCAGCAGCCTCCAGCAACGACTGCCTATACCCTTCAGTCTCTTCAATCAATGGTTTCCTAGGAAACTTCCTTACAACCGGAGCAACACCAAGCATCACATCCATAAAAAGGACCGATGGTCCTTTTTGAATCTCCTTTAATTTGAAACGTATCGTTTCGTCCGTCTCATGACTAACGCCAAGCGCCTAGCGCCGAAAGGCTCATGCGATAACCTCAATCTCAACTTCCATCTCGTCCGCAACCTCAACATGCTTGTGCACAATAAATCCCTCACGCACCAGCCTATCGAGTTCCTGCTTTGTGATTTGTATTCGCATCCCATCTTCCATCATTCTTGTCCACCCCCATACTATATTAGTAGTAAGTATTTATAAAGGTTTGTATTAGTTAATTACCTTCACACGCAGTACGCCAATTGGTAACAATCTCCTGCTGCGCTTCGACCAACGTTATACTACCATTGCATATCATCCGATGGCACCTATTCTCAACTGTATCTTTATCATTTGGTATGGGACCATACTCAGGCCAGAGATTTTTAACATCTGTTGGAGCCCCCCCGCTTGATAAAGGAATAAAGTGGTCCATTTCGTAATGTTGTGGGTCCTTATCCGTATAATCATACACCCCAACCCCAGAAACAATTTTGTTGTCTACCCCAAGCATCAGCCGCTTGAGCATATTGGTATAGCCAGACGAGGGCCGGATTGATGCTGAATAGTTTGACTTGCAGATGGTATCATTGATATTGTCCTGATTGACCGCCGGAGAAACCGCACCAGGGGTACACCGCAGGTCCGGCAACCCGTTCTCCGAATGGCACGCCCATGCTCCTTCGGGGGTTGAAAGGGGTAGCCCCCCTTCATTCGAAACATTAATCAGGCCCGGATGCGATTCGGCAATGCAGCCGGCAATCCCCACAATCAACCCACATGCTATCGGAATCATGCCCAACCAAAACAATCTCATCGTCATAGCGTTCGCCTCAATTTGCTCCACAGCATACCCAACTCGTTCGGCTTCTCCACATCCATCATGACCCTCTTATCCTTGAACTGCACTTCCTGGTACACCGTATCCATCAATGGCAACCCGGACATCATTTCAATAATCCCGGATATCCAAACCCCCCTCATCATCCCAATCATAACATCACCCATCCTCAAAACACAAACAGCGCCACCAGCACCGCACCAACGCAAACCACAAATTGCAGGCACAACAGCAGCCTCACCAAATCCCGCTCCCCTATGCCCCCAAGCAATGCCATCGGCACTTGGGCAACCGCAACCACCCTCCCCCCTTTCGGAAACAACAGCCCGCCCCTCAATTCCTGATTGGTGTGCGGAAACCCGTTCACCGCCTTCAAAACAAAATCAACCATATACAGCGCCATCACCATCACGCCGGCCGCCTCGATATTCCCAAGTATCACAACCGCCGCTATCGCCGTCCCTATCGGCAACGTCCCGACATCCCCGGGAAACACCCTTGCCGGATATGCGTTCAAAACACAGAACCCGGCCAACGCGCCGGCCATCGAGAACGCGATTGCCTGCGCCTCCGGCGACTGCACCAACACCCCAAGCACAACCAGCGCCATCGCGCCAAGGCCCGCCTCAAGCCCATTGAACCCCGCAACCATGTTCGTCAAATTGGAGCAGGCGGCCACGGCCAGCGGAACGAACACGAACACATACACCAGGCCGAAATCCACCATCCCGAAAAACGGCACATTCATCGAAGTGAACCCTACCCGCATCGCAATCAGCGGAACCGCGGCAAGCGCCGGCAGCAACGCCTTTGTTTTCTGCGGCAGCCCGAACAGGTCATCGGCCACCCCGACAACCCCCACTATCAGGACCGCGGCAAGAACCGACAGGATAATCACCGCATCGGCCGAACCATCAATGAATGTGGAATAGAAAACCGCCGCAAGCGCCGCAACCCCGAACCCGGCCAATATCGCAAGCCCGCCCATCTCAGGAACCCGCGGCCCACCAGCCTTGTTCTCATCCGCCCCGGTCATCCCTATCCTTGCCAACTCCGGAATCAGCATCCTTGCTACAGCCAACGAAACAACAAATCCCACAATCGCAAACACCACGACAATCATCGGCGCACCTTCACCTTGTTTTCCGGATAATGCACATGATTGCATTTCCCCGTGGGATTCGCAATCTTAATCTCCCCCAGGCAATCCGGGCAGACCCCATTCACTTCCAGCGCCGCCCGCAGCCTGGCAATCTCCTCCTCAAGCCCGGCAATCTCCTCCTCCATATCGTCATAATTTGGCCTTCTTCCAATCATGCAAAACCTCATGCCATCAGCCTCCCAACCCGCGCCACGGTACGCACCAATACGTCCCGTTCTCCCAATACTGCTTTTCACAATGGACATACTTCGAATAATTGGCATTCTCGTCATTGCCCACGGCAATCGGCTTCGCATGGAACCCCTGGGCCCCACACCCCATCAGCAGCAGCATCACGGCCACCGCAACAAGCACCCTCAACATTTGAACACCCTACCCGTTCTCCTCTATCTCCGCCAGCTCCCGGCAGTGGTCGCATAGGTGGTCCTTGCACTTTTCCGCATCCACCTTGTTCTTGCAGCGACGTTGACGATTATCACTCATTACACAATCCGTCATTTTATATCACCATCCACCTTTCTCATTCCTTTGTACCAACAAGGGTACCCCATATTTGCCAATGATAATTTCTTTTTGGTTTCTTCGGATGTAATATTTAGCTGACCTATATTGAATTTTATCCGACATCACACAGTCCGCCATGCAGTCACCCTTGCTACCTTCACCCATAACTTATACGTCTTCATCTCCGCATCATACCGCAGCAAATTCTCCAACCACATTCCCCTCGCAGCATCCAGCATCCCAATCATCAAGTCCCCTCCCACCCCATAAGCCTACCAAATCTACCCAGATTCATCTTGCACCATATGCTTATTGCCAACTTCTCATCAACCGGCAATGTGATGTCCCATATGAAAACCCCCCCACTTGGCACCAAGTTTCCCAATCATTGTCTCATCACCGGAAACGAATTGTAATGCAGCCCAACCCACAACTTCTGACGCACGTCAGGATGCACAACATGGCCACACGGCAGCCTGGTATCAATCAGCCACTGCACCGACGCTTTCAATAATTCGCCCTTCATCAGCCCAACTCCTTCACTACCGAATATCCGTACCGGTTAACTTCGGTCTTATAACATAACGATACCCACACCTCTTCAGAAGCATCCCCATCACTATACGCCACCAACCTTCTCAAATGCCGCAACATCTCCCGCGGCAACACCCCCTTCACCTTCCCAACTCCACACAATACTCCTTATACTCCTTCTCGGTATACTTCCCGCCCTCCTTGTACTTCGCCAGCCACCCCATCAGATAATCAACCAACTCATAATCCGGCACCGACTGCTTCCCAACCAATTCAACCAGATACTCAATCTCCTTCTTGCTCAAATCCACTTCAACATACTCTTTCATTTATAACACCTCTTCGTTCCATCGCCTGCCCACGTTGCCGCAGCAACATAAGTATGCGTTCCATATTCCTTCATCTGCTCGCCTCCATATACTTCCTCATGCTCTTCACACAAACATCACTGCAGCATTTGAACACATCATAATCAAACTCGGTCAGGCTCCTGGGATACTTCGTCCTGCACCAGTCGCACGACCTGCGCTCGTTGGTTGTACACCCCGACCTCGCCAACGGCCCCATCTTTCGGCGGATAACATTATCCATCATGAATCACCTTGTCTTATGCATCGCTTTGTCTTCCATCGTCTTGTAATTTCCTGTCTTGAATTTTGTCTTTGAAAGGAGAGTGTGAGAACCAAGGTTCTCACATCAACGAGTAGCCAACGAATACTTCAACCCCGGATTAGCCGCAGCCATCTTCGTCACAAACCTATCCCTGGCATCAGCATCATTGAACAAAAACATCCCGCCCTCAACGTCATCGCCCTTCAACACAACGATATACCGCATCCTGTCCTGAATCCGTTTAGCCATTTTGAACCCTCACAAACTTTGTCTCATATACCACATTGTTCCCATGCTCGGAATCACAAACCCTCACCCCGTCATAGGAATCCCTGTACACGGCACTCTCCTTGTCCATCATGCTCATCGCATCCGAAATAAACTTATAGCGCCCCAGCTCGGTCTCCAACCGCTGATTAAAAACAATCAAAATATACCGCGTCATTTTGTCACCACATAATTCTCATACACTTCCCGCACAATGTACAACAGCAACCCGCCAACCGCCATTCCCGCAACGAACGTTATGTTCGGGAATATGTCACTGGCAAGGCTGCCAACCAATAGTGCCGCCATCGCAAGCACCGCAATCACGGCGACAATCATCTGCCGGTCATGCTCGCTCTTGTACTTGTCCGACAAGGACAATTGTATCCGTATTGTTTTTTGTTTTTGTTGTATCGGATTGTCATGTCGTTTCGTCCGTACCATATTCATCACCGTTTCCATTCCCCTTGTTTGGGAAACTGAAATAATATATGTATCTTGATTGCCTCTGCCAACGGGCATTTGCATGTTTCCATTACCTGGCAAATTGCAATCGCTTCCTTCCGCGTTAAAATAAATGCAGAATGTTCCTCACCTTCAAACCACACACTCATAATAATCCCCTCCGTAAATTACCCTCTGTAACGAGGTATCGAGAACCGACAATCGACAGTCGACAATCGGTTTACTTCGTATCTTTTTTAAGGTGGTATTCCGCATGCCTCATTATCCAATACAGGATAACCACGTCCACCACCATCTGCAACGCCTTGAAGGCGAAGTCAAACACATCGAAAGCTACTTCCATACCAATCCATACCTCCATATAAAAAGGAACCAAGGTTCCTTTTTTAATCTTCCTTTTCTTTGATTTCTCATTTTGGTTTCGTCATCTGCTTCTCGTTCTGCGGAACGAGAGAATGCGTTACCAAAATTTGAATGTGATATTCAATCCCGTAACCGCAAGATAGATGAACACCAGCGGCGCCAGGAAAACAATCAACGCAATATCCACCAGGCTCAGCCCCCTCTCGCAAACCTGCACCACATACCCACTCGCACTATGTGTGGCACATTCCCCACCAATGATAGCCAACGACAATACAACGCAGGCCACCCAAAAGATAGCTTCCAAGCTAATATGGAATATGCTATGATACATGCCAGACTGAGCATTTGTTTGCACTTCATCACCTCAAGCTAAACCCGACATCGGCTTCCCGCAAAACGGGCACCGCGGCACCTGTTGCACCGCACCCATATTGAACTTGGGCGTCGCAGGAACATTGAACTCGCCACCACAAGGACATCTATAATTATATTGCTTCGCCATTTAAATCAACCCCCAACTCCCGGGCACTGCACTTCATACGGCATTATCCCGCACTGCTTCAGAAGAAAATCCCTATCGGCTTCAACACACCTCGAATATAAAAACGTCTTCTCACAATTTCCCTTCAGCTCAGAATAACTTCCCTTCAATGCCGAATAATTCTTTTCCAATGCAGCATACTCAATACCCACCATCCGGCAATCATTCTCCATCGTCAGATTCACCGTGGCTATGGCCGACTTCGCAACACTGCTGCCGCAAAATACCCCGGCAATAAACCCAACCGCCACACACATGCAAACAATCAACCCGTTCTTCATTCCTTCATCCATACCAACCAACCTCTTGTTTTGAATCGTTTCGTCTTGTCTCATGAGCCTATTTATTCTTCGGCCTCCTCTTCCCATCCCTCTTGTTGCCGCCACCCGCACCATCCCCCTTCTCGAATTGGATTTGTGCGACAGTCAATCCCAACGGCTTGTATTCCAAAATCGTTTTGACTTTCATTTCTTCTTCACCTTCCTTGGTTTGGGGAAACTAACAGTTCCAAATGATGTTGGAAATGAAACAATATTCTTCCTTTTGGAGTGTGGCTGCCAACTCCCTTTTCTTTGGCATTTAGAGTCGGACAGGCGGGTAGTCTGTTGTTCCTCACATCCAATCCCGTCCGCCGAACCACAATTCCCCAGAGCTTCCTTCGCTAACTTGTCCAAATCCTTTGCTTCGCTACGAACCCAACACTCATAACAATCATCAAACTCTTCACACTTGCATTTCGCTTCCTGTTGAAAGCCAGCCAACCGTTCTCTTACTTTTTCCAGCGTGGCTTTATACCGTTCCGCCTCCCCCATCCAATACGTCATGCCCTTTGCGTTCTCGCACATGGCTTTCGTATCGGTTGTTCGTTCGGCTTCCAGCGTGGCTGTCTTTTCTTCTTGTTTGTTGAAGTCTTCAACCATCTTGGTTAAAGCGTCTACATTGACACGCGCTGTCGCTTCCTTCGCTATCCGTATAACCTGATAAACGTTCAGGTGTTCGTCTGCGGCTATCTTTTCCAACGCGGCTTCCAGCTTCAACCGTTCGTCGCGTTCTATGAAATACTTTTCCTTGGCTTTGGAGACTTCGGCTTCAAGGGATTTTATGCGTTCTTTTTGTTCCGTGACTAACGTAACACTACATGCATCTTCCCAACAATCATCGCAATAAAATTGTCCATAAATGCTCTTTTGTTCGCCACACTTTGTGCAAATACTCGCTTCCTCGCGTCCTGCGGACTTGCCTTTTTCAAATGCTTTCTTCAACTCTGTTTCTACTTCGGCGTTCTCTCTTGGTAGTATCTTCTCCCGTTCATCGGCGCGGGCTTTTGCCATGAGTTGTCTTACAACACTAACCGCAACATATGAACCATCGTGTGCGCATCCAACCATTATCTCCTCATCCGTCTGCTTCTTGCCAGTCATCTACTTTCCCTCCTTGAACATTCGTATAGCCGTTACCTTGCCAACCATAAGCGTTCTTGCAATACTGTGCAAACACGCTTGTGCGTTGATGTGTTTCTACAGATGTGCCAGTTGACATATAGTTATTCCTTTTCCTTATTCTTCTGGATTAAACTCACTTAGAGGTCCAATAAATCTCTCCCCCCCTTCTATATCATCATCATCTCCTTCTATTTTTGTTATTATATCTTCTGTCAGTTTTTTTGCTTCTTTAACTGTACAGTCTTTACAAAGGAAGATTTTTACTTCCAGATATTCAGTACTAGTTGTCTTATCATTCCATTCTGATACAACATTTTCATCTCCGCATTTAAAACACACATGAGCCATATTGTTCACCTCAATAGTCATCTTTCTTCTTTTTTGGTTGCGTATCTTCTGTCATTGGAAATATCTTTAACGGAACACCTGTCGCATCACTTAAGACGTTAATCAGATTAGTTCCTTCTGATACAATTATCTTTGTGTTTTGTCCAAGTACAGTTTGAGCAACCTCAAGCTTCTTTAGGTCTTGTGCATTCCCAACAAAGTATTGGTTAGCTGCTTCATTGACTAATTGAATAGCCTTTGCTTGACCTTCAGCAATCTTTATAGCTGCATTTGCAGTTCCTTCTGCTTCAAGTATCATCTTTTGTTTAATACCTTCAGCGTTCTTAATTGCAGCCCTTTTTCTTCCATCTGCTTCTGTTTCTGCTGCTGTTGCCAGGTCTAGTGCTGCAGTTTTCTGTTTTTCTGCAATAACGACATTGTTCATAACAATTTGAACTTCTTCTGGTGGAGAAATTTCCTTTATCTCGGTTCTGACAATTTCAATTCCCCAATTCTTTGTTTCCGTAACAAGTATTTTCAACAGTTCAGCATTTATCTTGTTACGAGATGAGTTTGCTTCATCAAGTTTCATACAACCTATAATGTTCCTCAATGACGTCTTTGCTAATTGAACAATCTGAACACCAACATTGAAAACATTATACTGGCTGTTGAATACAGACTTGTCATCAGACTTTATCTTGAAATATACCTGTGCATCAATGGTTGCATTTAAACTATCTTTAGTAATCACTTCTTGACTACCAATATCAACCATCTGCTCAGTGACATTCACATGTCTCGTATCCTCTATTATAGGTATAACAAAATTCAGACCAACATTGGCAAATCTGTTATACTTTCCAAACCGTGTAATTAGACCACGGCTATCTTGTCCCACTATACTTATCGGCAAAATTCCCATATAACTCACCCTCCGTCTTTGTTTTTATTCTTTTTAGGAAATGTTTTTCCACAAACTTCACAATATACTGGCATTACTTCACCTTCTTTTTGGAGTGTGGCTGTCGTGCGATACCGACAGTTCTTGCCTCGGACTGTGGAAGCAAACCAACAGCATTTCCAATTCCACTTGCCGAACCACAATTCCCCAGAGCTTCCTTCGCTATCTTTTTTGCTTCCCAATAATCCTGATTATTATCCTTACTAATAGCAGAAGCATTCGCTATCTTATCCAACGCGGCTTCCAGCTTTCTAATCTTCGCCGACAAAACGCTTATCTCGTTTATCTTGCCGCGAAGTTCGGTTGCTTGGATTTCCTTATCGGCTTCAAGGGCTTTTATGCGTTCTAAATGATGTTTGATAGCCGCCTTCTTTTCTTCACAGACCAACTGCCATGTTTTCTTCCCCTCATCAAAACCTTCCTCGCGTCCTACGACCTTGCCTTTTTCAAACAACTTGGTACATTCCTTACAACCATCCTCTTCTTCATGATGATGCTGTTCATCCCCGCGTATCTTGCCTTTTTCAAATGCTTCCTTTTCTCGCGCTGGAATATACTCGCAATCGTTCAACCACTTCCTCTGTTCCGCTTGTCTTGCTTTTGCCATGAGTATCTTGGCGAACGTCTTTACATTTACAGATACCGCCCCTTCTCCCCCGCCAAACGATTTCTTCCATTCCGTTTCCAATATCTCCTCATCGGTTTTTGGATTTTTCATTTCAACACCTTCAGAAAATCCACAATCTCCACCAAACAATCTTCACTATATTGTGTTTCTTCCCACGAATTAAATGTATAGCACTTCCACTTCTTATTCCACTCAATCATTCCAAGCGAAACATTCTTCTTCGTAGAAACACCAAACGCTCTTTTCTTACAAATACACTTATTTGGTTTTAGTATTGGGCATCTACAATTTTCTGGTCTCACTTCAATGAACTTCATATGAGTCATTTCAACACCCCTCGCATTTCACTAATGCCTTCTCGTAGGCTTTCCATGCTGGCGTTATTGCCTTCTTGTAGGTTTTCCGTGCTGACGCTCTTGCCTTCTCGTAGGTTTCATATGCTGACGTTCTCACCTTCTCGTAGGCTTTCCATGCTGGCGCTACAGCCTTCTCGTAGGTTTCCCGTGCTGGCGCTATTGCCTTCTCATAGGCTTCCATTGCTTTAACACATTTCTTGCACATTCAAATCACCTTCTTCTCTGGACGCGGCATATACGCCGCTATCGGGCAATGCTCTGCCGACTCCACCGGGCAATGATTGATTGCCGCTCGTGCTTCCTTAAGATGGTCGGCTATCACCATGTTCACCAAAACCTCCATCAACCGCTTATCCTCCACTCCCTTGTGGTGCTTCAGCCACAACCCCAACATGCAGCGGTCGGACAATCCATTCTTGCCGGTTTCCTTGTTTGAACTGGCTGTTATGAATACGCATCTCACCCA
>Ga0315276_10004230_pt1 | contig 13182 bp, 6 predicted proteins | sample YL17G05_0_MG_FD_204542 | JGI IMG/M metagenome (GOLD analysis project Ga0315276, IMG submission 204542) | Sediment microbial communities from Yellowstone Lake, YNP, Wyoming, USA - YL17G05_0 | ecosystem: Environmental > Aquatic > Freshwater > Lake > Sediment | place: USA: Wyoming | collected... | reverse complement strand
TCCTTTTCAAAGGAAACAAGGCGAAATGGGAAGACGGCGTACAGCTCGGGATTCTCTATGTTTCTTTTGTCTTCGTACTTCTCGGCAGGCGCAAGCATCGGCACGCCATCGACCTGGCGCGTAGGCAGCTCAGGAAGCTTATTCTTCAACGACTGATAGAACGCACGCTGTCGCTTGTCGCCAAATCCTTCGGGCAGTCGCAGCAGCCGCTCAGTTACCGCGTGCAGGCCCGCCAACTCGGGCATCGGATTGGTGCAGTTCCACCACGTCTCGACGGCCTGCGACGGATGCATAACGAGTTTGCCGTCCGGCCCTGTCGGATAATGCTCATCGAAAAACCTCAGCACCTCGTCGGCCGCGGGCAGGAGCTTTTCCCTCAGAAACGCCTCGTCCTGGGTATGCTCGTAGTAGTCGAGCATCATGAAAACCAGTTCCGGGCCGCAGACCCATTCCCACTTGTGCCACCCGCTCTCCTGGAGCTTATCCGTCCGCTGCTCAAACGGCGTCCAGCCATACGTCTCGCTGAAAATCGCACCCCAGAAATAGATGCACTCCGGGAAAAACGCCCCGCCGTGCCCGCAATACTTTTTCGTCCGGTGCACGCTGAGCGGCAGGACCTCATCCACGTACATCCGAAACAACGGCCTCATCATATCGAAATCGCCCGACGTGCACATGCCAATATACGGCAGGCGGGTGTTCTGCCACCAATAGCCCGGCCCCCATCGGCGATAGTCCGCATCGCCCGGCCCGCCCGGATAAGGAACGGTGAAGATCGAGCCGTTAAACTTGATCGGATAGCGCCCCCGACCCGCGCAGGCATTGATGAACCGTTGCAGTTGATAGCCCCTCGATACAACAAAGGCCGGCTCAGTCGTGTCTATACGCTGCTCGCCGAGCAGCTTGCCGTCAAGAAAGAGTCTCTGTACCCCGGCATTAGGATCTACCGTTGCCGCGACATGATGCCACTTGCCTTTCGCCAGGCAGTCCTTTTTTTCAATGTGCCCCGCCACGGTGATCAGGCGAAGGCTGCCGCCGGGCCAGGTATCCAGCAGCACCCCATCGTCCTTGCCCGGCGTGACCTTGTCGAATATCCGACCGCCCCCGGCAGGAAGCACGCCGGGGCAAATCCACGCTTCGATGCTCAGCGGCCCGCCCAGGTCACCGTGCTCAATCGCAGAGAGTTCCCGACCAATTTCTACATCGACCCAACTGCCCATAACACCGCTTTGCGTCAAGGCTTCCCTGCCCTGTTGACTCAGTTGTGCAATCTCCTCTTGCGACAAGACCTTTCGCAGCAGACTGACCCGCCCAATCTCGCCAACGAATCGATTGCCGCCGGCCTGGTCAACGCCGATCCGTACAGGATGGTCGTTCTGGCCAACCATGGCCGCAGGCGACTCTGCCTTGTTGGAACGAATATGTATCCAACTGCGATCCCAGAACTCGCGCCACCAATTCAAATGCCGTTCACGGCGCTTTTGGAAGTCCACGCCCTCCACCCGTTCGATCTCACGATTAACCTTCGTAAGCCACTCTTGAGGCGTTGAGGGATGGTCAGTTAGCACAAAGACCGCCAGCCGATGTGATGTGCCGGGCCGCGTGGTCAGAGTTACGTCGTCCATTCGCCGGCCGTTCAGAGCGGTAATTACCGCGCCGAATGTGCGCCCCAATAGAGGGGCATCCGTATGATAGTCCGCCAGGCCCTGGATGCGCATGGTGAGCTCCGGCCCGATGGACTTCTTGTTGTGGTGCAGCCAGCCGATGCGGTCGCCCAGGTCTTTGAGAATCGTGTCAGGCTCCACAACCGTGGGGGCGTATTTCTCATCCGGCTTGGAGCGGTCCAAGTGCACATCGCTCACCTCGATAGAAGGCAGCTCATATCGCTCTGTCCGCCACAGCTCGATTCGGGCTGTAAGGCTTAATTCCTTGGCCGATTCCGAAGTAAGGTAAATGACCGGGTCGTTCGCATCGACCCATAAGCGGAGCGTTGACCGCTCTGAATCGCCGGCCCCGGGTGCTTTCGGTCTAAATTCAAAGACAATCTCGCCGTTCTCCAGGCTTAGGGTTTGGCGGTATTCGACCGCCGGGGTGGCTTGGGCCACATTATCGCTGAGCGGATTGGGTGCGATGCTGATCCGCACCTTGCCCACCTTTAGCAGTCTGGCATTATCGCCCCACGCATCGGTCTTGCCGATATAGAAGCACAGGTCGCCGCCGCCAGGGTGGCCAGGGCCACTTTCCTCCATCCAGACATTCAGGCTGATATCGCCGTTGCCTATAGGCATAGAGCCGGCTGAGTCTTTGCTTGGACTGGTCCAAACCACGTCATACCGGCCAACGTCGTCCTCTGCAGCGCACAGAGTGCCAATCGACATCCACATCCCGCAAATCGCGGCAAACAACACTATTTTCCTTCTCGTTATTGACATTCATCCAAGCATACCGTCACCGAGCCGCCTTTGTCAACCCGGTTATCTGCGTTGGCCTCTGGACCTTCCGCATTCAAAAAAACGTCTTTGGGCGGCGGTCCCGGGCCAAACGCTGGCGCAACGCCCGCCAAATACGTGACGGTGGAAACGACGTCTTCGTGTTGAGCGTCTCAATTGTGAGAACTTGCTGCTACTCCCAAATCACCCCTCGGTTATTGGGACATTTCTATCCGGCGAAGACTTTCGTGAAGTTGTGATTCTTTTCACAAATTGTGTTGACATTATGTCTTTATTGCAGTACATTTATAGAAAGCAGCCTATTCGTTCCCGGCTGCATCCGGGGTGATCGTACTATCCTGGAGGTAGTGATGTCCTCATAAGGAAGAAACAAATATGAAGGTTACACGTCGTGATTTCCTCAAATATTGTACGGCCTCCGCTGCCGCCCTCGGTCTTAACGCTTCCGGGCTGCAGCGCCTTGAAGCGGCGCTGGCAACCGACGGCGCACCAACAATCATCTGGCTTCACGGCAGCGGATGTCAGGGCGACTCGGTTTCTTTTCTGAACCTCTTTGCCAATTTAGACCCCGTCGGCGACGTGACCGCGGGGGCAGTCCTGCTCGACTACGTCAACCTCGCATATCATACCGTGGTGATGGCATCGGCGGGCCACACTGCCGTAACAATGGCAATGCAGGCAAAGCGCAAAGGCGGCTATGTCCTGGTTTGCGAAGGCGGCGTGCCTACGGCCTTCGACGGACGAGCCTGTAACATCCTGACCCTCAATGGAGAGGAGAAGACCTACCAACAAATGGTGCTCGATCTTGCCGCCGGCGCCGCAGCGGTTCTCTGCGTGGGAACCTGCGCTTCGTACGGAGGGATTCCCAGGTCGGTCTATCCTGATCCCGCCAAACCTCCCCAGGAGCCCAGCGGCCCGACGGGAGTCCTCAGCGTCCGGCAGGCATTGGCCGCCGGAGGAGTAACCGTGCCGCTGCTTGTTAATATACCCGGCTGCCCTTCACATCCCGACTGGGTCGCCTGGGCGGTGGTGCAGTTGATTCTGGGCAATCCCGTTGAGCTGGACAATTACGATCGGCCGACGGCCATTTACGGCAATAAGGATGTCGATGACAAAATACTTAACATTCACGAGAACTGTCCACGCAACGTAAAGCTGGGTCCGCCGAACGAAAAGGCCACAACTTTCGGCCAGGACGGCAAGTGTCTGGAGGACCTTGGCTGCCGGGGTCCGCTGACGTACTCCGATTGTCCGGCCCGCAGATGGAACAAGGGTGAAACCGGACCGGCCAATTGGTGCATCGACGCCAACGCGCCGTGCATCGGGTGCGTCGAGCCGAACTTCCCCAACGGGAGTTTCTACGCATAAACCTAAAGAGTACAGGAGATTCCTGATGAAATTCACAATAGCTTACGACCCGGTCACCCGAATTGAAGGTCATCTGAAGATCGAGCTTACCATAGACAAGGTCGCCGGCACGCAGCAGGTGGTCGATGTCAAGGCCGTCGGAGGCCTCTTCCGCGGCTTCGAAAGGATCCTGATAGGTCGTGACCCGCGCGACGCGCAGCACATTACAGAACGTATATGCGGCGTCTGCCCGGTGGCCCACGGCGTGGCGTCGGTGAAGGCACAGGACGACGCCTTCAATACAATCATCCCGCCCAACGCGCGGATTATGCGAAACCTCGTCAACGCGGCGAATTTCGTTGAATCGCACATCCTGCATTTCTACCTGCTGGCCGCTCCCGACTTCATCGAAGGCCCGGCTATGCCGCCCTGGCAGGCCGACTGGAAGACCGACAGGCGTTTTTCAAAGGCCGACAACGATGCGCTGATGGGCCACTATCTCCAGGCGCTCACCATGCGGCGCAAGGCCGACCAAATGACCGCCTTGTTCGGCGGCAAGATGCCGCACCCGCCGGCGTACATTCCGGGCGGCTTCACCTGCACGCCGAGGCAGGAGCGGATCGATGCCTTTAATGCCTTTCTCGATGAGCTGATTCCCTTCATACAAAATATCTACATCCCGGATGTTGATGTGCTTGCCTCGAAATACTCTGATTATTTCTCCATCGGGGCCGGACACAAGAACCTGCTTTCGTATGGAGTTTTTGACCTCAACGCCGACGGGTCGAGCAAACTGCTTGCCGGAGGCAGCGTTTTGAATGCCTCAGGGACACCGCAGACGCTCGACGCGGCCCAGATAACCGAGCACATTGCATATTCGTGGTTCGAGGGCAATTCGGCTCTCAATCCCGCAGTGGGCGAATCGGTCCCGGTCAATCCGAAAAATGACGCCTATTCCTGGCTCAAGGCCCCGCGCTACCAGGGCAGGCCCTGCGAGGTCGGTCCGCTGGCCCGCTTATGGGTCAACGGCGACTACCGGAATGGGGTCTCCGTTATGGACCGTCATCGCGCACGCGCTCACGAGGCGCTGAAGATAGCCCAGGCAATGAAGACGTGGCTGACGCAGCTTGACCCTGCCGGGCCGGTCTATACTGAGCCGATACCTCAAACCTCTGTTAGCGGCATCGGGCTGACCGAGGCGCCGCGAGGGGCGCTGGGACATTGGCTTGATATCGGCCCGGACGGAAGACTGTTGCACTACCAAGTGATTTCTCCAACCACGTGGAACTGCTCTCCTCGCGACAATAAGGGTGTTCACGGCCCGCTGGAAGAAGCCCTGCTCGGAACGCCGATTGAGAACCCGGATGAGCCTGTCGAGGCGATGAGAATCGTTCATTCGTATGACCCCTGCCTGGATTGCTCCACGCATGTTATCAGGCCGGGAAAAGAAACGAAAGTTTTTAGAGTGGGATGCTGCTAAATGGATGTCGGACCGGCATGTCCTAAAATTGCGATTGTCGGCTTGGGCAATGTCCTGCTGAGCGACGACGGAGTAGGCGTCCACGCCGTAAGAGAATTGCAGAAGGCCCCTCCCGCCGGCGTTGCGGCGGTTGAAATCGGGACAAGGGCGCTGCAGGCACAGGAGCTTCTTGAATACGCTGATATTGTCGTCGCAATCGACGCTGTGCAGGCCGGCGAGCGGCCAGGCTCTATATACCGCTTCGACGCCGGCGATGTCGAAACACAGAGGTCTTATTCGCTTCACGACCTCGGCATTATCGGCGCGCTGCGGCTTATGCCGCACGATTCAAGGCCCGCTGTCATTATCATCGGAGTCGAGCCTCAGATAATCGACTATGGAATGCAGCTTTCCCCGACTTTGCAGGCGGTCCTGAGCCGAGTTGTCGAGACTGTCCGCCGGGTGGTAGAAGAAATAAAAGGAACTGAACTGTCCCCCCGTTTCTGTCTTCGCCAGAAGACACGGGGGCGATTCATTGCGTGACCGGAATGAAATAGCGAGGATTTGACGATGAAACGCATTTTACCGTTTAAGGGCGTTCTGAAACTGGCAGTAATGGGCTGCTTTTGCTCCATTGTTGCGGGGACTGTTGCGCGGGCAGCCGATGATACTCTGACGCTCACTTTTACCACCACAGCGGCAGGGGGCGAGTACCAGCCGAAAAATGTCCACGTTGTTTACCTGACCGACAGCGCCAACCATTTCATCACAACGGTCGGCAACGGCGCCGGAACAATGCGAGCGCTATGGGCTAATGCGCGTGCGAACCATGTCAGGCAGTGGTACACCAGCAATCCGGACACGGCAGGTGATATCGACGCCAGGACCAGCGCTACAAGGTCGAATCACAGCACTTATAATATAACATGGAATTGGAAGAAACGCGACGGCACGGCGGTCCCCGACGGTGCCTATAAGATTAAGTTTGAGCTTACGGACGACAACTACAGCCAGAACAAGTTCCACCGGACCGAGTTTGCTATCACCAAGGGCCGCACGCCCTGGACGGTGGGGCCTGTCAGTCAGAACGGATATAATAATGTCACGCTTACATACACGCCCGCTGTTGCCCCCCCGATTGAATTGTCGCCGGGCAGCCTTGATTTTGGAACGCGTGACGTCGGGACAAGCACGGACCTCATCTTTGCCATACTTAACCGCCAATCGACCCCGCTGGGAATTACTGCACTTGCAGTCAGCGGTTTGGATGCTGGTGCGTTTAGTCTTGTTTCTCCCCCGGCGTTGCCGTTCAATGTGCCGGCTGCAGGCAGGGTCCCGGGCAGAGTGAATATTACCGTCCGGTTCAGCCCGGGCGGAGTCGGGACATTTGATAAGGCCCAGGTGGATGTGGGCAGCGGCGGGCTGCCTCCTGTCTCCAAAGTGACCCTCAGCGGCCAGGGTGTTCCGCCGCCACCGCCGCAGCCGGGTATAAACCTCAGTCCCGGCGAATTGCCGTTTGGTCCGCTGGTAGTCGGCGGGCACGGTGAATTGGCCTTTGACATTGAGAGCACAGGCGAGGGAGTCCTGCAAATCACATCTCTGGAGATAGTCGGCCTTGACAAAGCCGCCTACAGCCTCGTCTCGCCTCCGGCGGTTCCTTTTGAGCTGCCTGCTCAGACGGGCGTACAGACAATTACAGTTCGTTTCTCTCCTGCAAGCGGCCGCGGGTACGATTATGCCCAGGTTGCCGCAGGCAATAACGATCCGAACAAGCCGGTGGCGCTGGTGTCGCTCAGCGGCGAGGGCATCGCATCGCCGCCAGGCTCTCTGCTGGTCTCCGGCAGCGTTGGGGCAAGCGCCCACGTTGTTGCGCTGAGCAATCAGCACGCAATCGTCGGCCAGGGCGCCACGCTGACGGTACTGGACGTATCCGATCCCTGCAATCCGATCCGCGTCGGACAGGTCCGCCTGGCGGACGTCATTGAGGGCGTGGCGGTGCTGGGAAATACGGCTTACGCAGCGGGCGGATCTTCGGGTCTTTTGCCCGTCGCAATAGGTGATCCTTCTTCCCCCGTGGCGCTTGCCGCGAGCGACACGCCTGGATTTGCTTACGATGTGGCGGCAAGTGGCCCAAGCCACCCTGGAGGCGGCACAACGCTGTGCGTGGCGGATGGTCCGGGCGGTCTGGCTATTTACGATATTTCAGACCCCAACGACCCCGCCCTGCGAAGCACCTACCAGACACAAGGCTCAGCCGCCGCCGTAGCGTTATCCGGAACCATCGCATACGTACTGGATAATCAGCTCGGACTCCAGATTGTCGAGGTTGCCGGCGCAACGCCCGTTCTGCTGGGCAGTTGCAACAAGATTGAATTGGGCCGGGCGATTGCTCTTTCCGGCACGTTGGCCTGTGTCACGGACAGCCTCGGGAATTTCTTCGTCGTGGATGTCGCCCATACGGAGGCGCCCACATTGCGCGGCCAGGCTCGATTGGCCGGACAGGGAAGCTCGATTTGCGTGATGAGTCTTGAAGGTTCCAGTGTGGCGTATGTTGCAAGCGGCGAAGCGGGAATCGAGGGCGTGCTTTTGTCCGATCCTGATATACCTTCGTATCTCGGCGTCCACAACACACCCGGCCAAGCTTATGATTTGGCCGTCGCCGGCTCGAAGATATGCCTTGCCGACGGCAGCGCCGGCTTCGGGATACTGAACGTCACGGATGCCTCTTCGCCGATGACCAAACTCGGCGACTACCGGCTCCAATCGACCCCGTACGCCGCCGCTGCCGCCAATACACTGACATACATTGCCGCCGCCGATTCGGGCCTCCACACGATGGACCTCTCATCTCCGGCGTCACCGGCGCTCGTATCGATTCTCGATACTATGCTGGAAGCCGACATCTATAGAGACAACATTGTTGACTTTGTGGATTTCTCTTTGCTGGCGAACGATTGGCTGGCCGCAGGCGGCCTGTTAGCCGGTGACATTTACAGGGATAACACGGTCAACCCGCTCGACATGGCGAAATTGGCCGCCAACTGGCTCAGGACCGAGGCCTTTGACGAAGCCCGGAGCGTCTTTGTCTCCGGGACAACTGCTTACTTAGCCAATGGCCGATCCGGATTTCAAATCGTCGATGTATCCAACCCCTCCGCTCCTTATGCACTGGGCGACTATCCGACGCAAAGTCCTGCCTGCGCAGTGGCGGTCGATGGCTCAGTCGCAGTGGCAGCCGCCGGCACGAGCGTATATGTCCTGAACGTATCGAATTCCTCGGCGCCGTCGCTCATCGGCCAATGGGCCTCGGACGGCTGGGCCTTCGCAGTGGCCATCGACAGCACATACGGATACGTGGCCAACGGCAGCCGGGGATTGCAGGTTCTGAATCTGGCCGATGCCTCGCCGGCGGGCGCCTACGATACGCCGGGCGTCGCCTTTGCAGTCGCCGTCTCCAACAATGTAGCTTACGTAGCCGACGGACCGGCCGGCGTGCAAATCCTCGATGTCTCCACACCGGCGACGCCGGTGCCGATCAGCGCCTTCGACACCGGCGGCAGCGCAATGGGCGTTACTATCGCCGGCTCGCGCCTCTACGTGGCCGACGCTTCCGGCATCTCCATAGTCGATGTATCAAACCCCGCCGTCCCCACGCTCTATGCGAGGTCTTTTGCGCCGGTCCGCTCGTTGTCCACCGTCATTTCCGGCCCGCAGATAATAGTCTCCGACAATAAAGGCGGACTCTTGGTTTTAGGCATCCAGGAATAGCTCAGAGCATCCTCAACTTATGCTCCAACGGCCCCAGCCATCCCGGCGACGGCTAATGTGTCGATAGACCCACCTCGGCGGGCTCTTGGCAGGCAAAACGGAACAAAATCTCAGGAAATCCGGTTTTTTGCGCTTACTTTTGACCCGAATTCAGACAATATAGCAGACACTGAATCAGTGGAACGTATCCTGGAGATTAGACTTTTGCAGGCGACCAGACAATTACAGGGAGGACTCGTTGAAGCAGCCGTTGGCGGAAATATCGAGAGCTTCGGCGAACTGTGCACATATTATTACCCTTCGATGGTGGCTATCGCATACTCTGTGCTCGCCGACCACCAGCTCGCCGAAGACGCCGCACAGGAGGCATTCGCAAAGGCGCTGACGAATCTTGGAAAATTGAATAACGCCCGAAAGTTCGCACCCTGGCTCGCCCGGATTTGCAGAAACACAGCCGTCGATATGGTCAGAGTAAAAGCCAGGCAGACCAGTTCCGACGATCTCTCACAGTTGCCGGATGCCCGCACCGACGTCCCGGACGCCCAAATTGTCAGAGACGCTATCGCCGGGCTGCCCGAACACGACAGAGAAGTGATAGTCTTGAGATACTACAACAGCTTGTCGTACGAACAAATCTCCGCCGTCCTCGGCGTCTCCAAGGCGGCTATCAACGGCAGACTCACACGAGCCAAACAAAAACTCGCAGAACATCTGAACCGAAACGGTTTTTGGGAGAGCTAACAATGAACCCCGACAGACACGAAAAAGACCTCGACAAACTCATCTCCGCTTCGATTGGAAGGGAGAATCTCACCTTCGATTTCGAGACGTGGAAACAGGCCCACCAAAAAGAAGTTCAAACCTACGAATCTCAGGTTGCTCAGGCTGAGCGCCCCGCCCCGTCGCTACGTATATGGAGTATAATCATGAAAAATCCAATCTCAAAACTCGCCGCCGCCGCCGTTATTGTCATAGCCACGATTATCACAATCCAGCATTTTGTCGGCTCCGTCGGCGTCGCGACACCCGCCTGGGCCGATGTCGCCGAGAGCTTCCGCTCGGTCCCCTTCTTCAGCGCTGCAATATACATTAAGGAGGACGTCACCGCCGAGCCTAAGCAGATTGAGCTTTGGATGAGCCGCGATGGCCGCGCACGCCTCCGCACCGGCCCACAGGTTATCTTCGGCAACCAGGGCAAGGTCACAAAGGCCTTCGACATCAAGACTCGTTCAGCGGTGGAAGCCGACGAGCACGCGGGGTTTCTGTTGGAGAAACTCGGGGCGGCAAACGAGTTCTCGCTGGATTCGGTGATAAAGGTGATATTCGGCGGGAAGCTGGAGGATGTCACGCCGCTGATAAATCCTGACGCAGTGATATCGCGCGATATGGTGGTCTTCGATATTCAATCGACAGTCAGTCCAGAGTGGCTCCGGATATGGGCCTTGCGCGAAAGCAGGCTGCCGGTGCGGATTAAGGTGTGGGACCCGCGCGGCGGCGACGCGACAGACGCCATCTTCGAATACTCAAAGGAACAGCCCCCCGCATTCTTCGACCCCAACGCCTTTGAGCAGCTTCTCCGCAGCGGCCGCGCCGGCAGCATCGTCAACCTCGCCTACGCATATCTCAAAGACCCCGGCAGAAAGCAGATCACGCCGGAGGATATGTTTGAGGATTCCGGCTACCACCTGCCGGAAATCGAGCAGGTCGGAATAACCCCGGACGGCGCCGTGTGGGTAATCGCTCAGAAAGGGCGCAACCAAACACCCACCGGCCGCAGCTTCTACGGCTTCAGCCGCCTTAAAGACGACCTGGGCCGAGAGTACATATCGGCTTACTCTTCGCACCGAACCGCAACCGACGTCAGCACTCAGGTCTTTGTGCCCGCGGACTATCCCTTTGACAAAAGGGTCCCCGGCAGGCTTAGCCTTCTCTGTGGAGTGGATGACTACAATCCGCACAAAGAGCCGGAACTGATCGGCACGGTCGAACTGACCGAATGGAAGCAAAACCAGATGTGGCCGGCAGGCGCCGCTCGCGACGATGAGGCCTCTTTGAGAACAACGCTTGCATGGCAAATGCTCAATCGCAAAGACTACGAAAGGCTGCAGCGCATAATGGATACGATCAAAGGCGAGCCCGAAGAGAATCCCCAGGCCCTCGAGCGAGAAGGGGTTCGCCTGAGCATGCTCGTAGCCCAGAACAAATTCGATGAGGCAACAACCGTTGGCCGGAGGCTCATGCCCTTATTGGAGAGAGACTACCGAGCGTGGAAAGGCTATGCACCCCAACCTTCTATGTTCACCGATTACATCTTGGCCCTGGCCTGCACCGGGAAACTGGACCAAGCCAAACAGACCTGGCGGAAGATTAGGGCAATTGAGCCCAATTTGCCGGACACGCTGAATCAGCGCGCCAGAGGGCATATCAAAGAAAGCACCCAGGGCGGCTTCGACAGCGCTCTGAGAATTCTTGTGCCGGAGATGTCCCGCAAGGCCCGCCTGACCGTCGAGCAGATGAATGACATCCTCCAGATCGATATCAAGAACAATGAGATTTTCAGGCACTACACCTTCTGGGACTGGAACCCTGAATTCGAGAAGCCCAAGTACAAGAACTGGGAGCGGCATTTAGGCGAGCTGGCGGAGTACTACAAGAAGCATCCGCTGCCGGAAAAGATGGAGCTGCTCAAGCAGGATACGAAGCAGGAGTACGGCGTTCGCTTTTTGAAGATGCCCGGCATTGAGACGCATTATGCCGAGCCGCTCCGGGGGAAGCTGTGGGATTACGCACGATTCTACAAATACCCTGAATCCGCCGGACGGCTGCGGATTGAAGCGGATATTGCGGATATCGAATTGCGGCACGACATTGTGTATAAGACTGGGACGGAGCAGCCGGAAAGAATAGAGTTTGTGCTGGATTACTTCGGCTTACAGGTTGTGGAGGTGAATGAGCCTCGGCGGGTATGGATAGCGCACCACGATGGGCGGGAATTGAAGGATTACAAGCAGGTGAAGGCGCCCGTACCCTACGACAATTCGGGGACTCGTAAGGCGGGAATGATGACGTCGATGGCAAGCGCGGGATTCGACCTGAGTTACCTCTTCCGCACTTTTATCGACGACCAGAACCGAACCGCAAAAGCAGACGGGATCATCGTCATTGACGAAACCGGCCTGGCCGATAAGGTCAGCCTCGAAGGTCCCTGCTTCGCCGGCATCGAAGGCGCCGAAATGGCCCGTAAATGGTTCAAAGATGAAATCGGCGTCATTTTCACCGAGCAGACCCGCAATACGACAACTTATGTCATTCGCAAGCCCCTCGGCCCCTCGGCGGGGGGAGCTGATCCCGAATAGTGCAGGAAGATGCTTGAGCCAGGAGTCCTTCTGCAGCAAAATGATGCTTCAATAAGACAGAGCCGGCGTTGGATATCACCGTCCGGGCCGGTTGAAACATAAGCTGCTTGAACGAAGGAGTCACGCATGCCTTTCAAAAAGATTGACCGCAGAGAGTTTATGGGGCTGACAACGGCTGTTGCCGGAGGTGTTCTTTCTCTAAGCGATTCATCGTTCGCCAATGCGAAAGTGGCCCCAGCCACCCCGGCGGCAGAAGACTGGCCCCCTGGGGGCTGGGATCCGAAAAGGCCGCTTGTCGTCATAGGAAAACCACTGCGGGGCCACGCCCCCGTGGGGGTGCAGCCGGTTCTTATGTACAGGATTTCCGAGAAAAGACAGGCAACATCGTGGAAATCGTGGGGCGGCGTGCAGAGCGAGGATGCCGCATCCCAAGAGGCACAGAGGATATCGAAGGAGCTGGAGCTGCTCGCCGGGCAAGCCGAATTCCCGATGCAGATCCATCCTTGTGTCAAGGCCAAGACGGCTTCGGATGCTCAGCAGGTCCACGAGCAGGATTACGATGTTGTCATAGTCTATGCTGCGGCCGGTTCAGGAGACCTGCTCAAGGCGTGCCTTGCCCAAAAGAAAGACAGGGACACAATAATCTTTGTCCGGCACAAATCCGGGCCTGCCTACTACTGGTACGAAGCGCTCAGCACTAAGTATCTCAAGACCTATGACAGCGGCCCGAACGGAAACACACGCCTCGATCATGGCGGCGTGTATGTTGAGGACGTTGTCGTAGATGACGGCGAGGAGCTTC
>Ga0315276_10004229_pt1 | contig 13183 bp, 9 predicted proteins | sample YL17G05_0_MG_FD_204542 | JGI IMG/M metagenome (GOLD analysis project Ga0315276, IMG submission 204542) | Sediment microbial communities from Yellowstone Lake, YNP, Wyoming, USA - YL17G05_0 | ecosystem: Environmental > Aquatic > Freshwater > Lake > Sediment | place: USA: Wyoming | collected... | reverse complement strand
CTACCGTGAAGGCGGGAGCGGTGATTCACCGGGACTTCGGTAATCGTCACTCCCATCCAATGGGCCATGGCCGGAATAAATCGGTGCAATTCCCCATACAGTCGAAGATTTTTGGCCACTTCTTTCTTAAAGGCCTTGAGGGTGCAACCGTAATCATGCAGCTTGACACCGGTAACCCAGGAGATCATTTTATTGGCCAGGATGGACGGCAGTCGCCGGGAAAGGAAGGGATCCCGCCGTTCTTTCCGCCAGCCGCTGGCAATGTCATAGCCTTCCCTGATCTTGGCTATCAAGGCTGGAATTTCCCGGGGATCGTTTTGCAAATCCCCGTCCATGGTCACCATGATCTCGCCCTGGGCCTGGTCAAAGCCCGCCGTCAAAGCGGCGGTCTGCCCGAAATTCCTCCTGAGACGAAGGACGGTTAGGTTTCGGCGGCGGAGGGTCTCGTCTTTGAGCAGGGGAAAGGTGTTATCCTGGCTGCCGTCGTCAATCGCTACGATTTCATACGATAAACCTGAGGATTGCAGCACCTTCTCCAATTCATCCAGCAGGGCTTTAATATTTTCGGTCTCGTTGTAGAGGGGGATGATGACTGAAAGATCCAAAGTCGCTCCTTAGCCAGTGACGAAACAGATAACCCGGCGAATGTTTCAACTTATGAATAGTGATACTAAAAATCAAGCTATTTTTTTTGACCCGCACGGGAATGGCCGGTCAGCCGACCCGGTCAGCCTGAAATCCCGGGACCCGGTTTCCGGTCCCTGGAGCCGAACAGATAGAAATAAGCCCCGGGCAGGCTGAAAATAATATTACCCAAATTGGAGGCCAGGCCCAACAGGAAAGAGGAGGTCGGGGATAGGTTGATCAAGGGGAAAAAAGACATGAACAATCCCTCTTGAAGCCCAAAACCGCTCAGCGAAATGGGAATACGGGCAAAAAACTGCGTCAGGGGGAGGAGGGGCAGCAGCAAAAGGGGAGGAATGGCCAGTCCAATGGCGCAACTGAGAAAATACAAGGCGGCAACAGGCAGGAGCTGCTCGAACATCGACCAGACGAAAAAGCGAACCAGGACGCCAGGGTGGTTTTTGAAACGGCCGAAAGAATCAGCGATTTTTGACAATTTTTGACCGGCCGGCCAACGGGTCAGCCAGCGGTGGAGGGAAGGGGGCAGAACCCCCCTGATCCACAGGACCAGAAAAAAAATCCCGCCGGCCAGCAGAACAACCAATAAAAGGAGGATGGAAGTGGGAAACCGCGGAATCCGGTAAGCCACCAGGGGGATCATCAGCAGGGCCAGCAGGGCGGAGGAGAGAAACCCCAGGAAACGCTCCATGATTATGGAGGAAATGCCGTCTTCCAGGAGAGCCCCTTGCTTTTTTACGATTTCATAGGCCCGGACGGCATCGCCCCCCAGGGAAGTAGGAAGAAGTCCCCCGACAAAGGATCCCTTAAAATAGATTACGGTTAATTCGCCTAAGGAAACCTTTATTTTTTGGGCGTCAAGCAGGATTTTCCATTTGTAAGCCATCACCCAGCGGTCCAACAGGCTGATTAAGCCATACGCGAAGAAATAAGGGAGGGAGAAATGCTTTAAGAGTTGGAGCAGTTCAACCCGATTCACCCAGCGGAAAAGAAAAAGGAGGAGAATCAGGCTGACCAGTATCCGCCAAAGATAGGATTTCATGAGCCCGATCCGGAAGAACGGTCCTTCCCCGAAGCAATCCCGGTGCACAATAAGAGTTGCAAAATTCCGAAATAAATGACAATATATAGATTCTTGATCATGATCGGTTGATTGTTCTCCGGCTTCGGTTTTTTATTGTAATGGATTCTATCCCCTTATGCAAACGAGAACCCGGCTGATCGGAAATCATTGCCCGGTTATACAAAATGCCCCAGGAAAAAGAGCCGTTGATCCTGGCCGATGGCCATGTGCATATCCACGAATGTTTTGACCGTCAGGCCTTCTTTAAAGCCGCCCTTTCGAATTTTTACCTGGCCGCCGCCCAGGAGCGGGCGGAAGACCGCTACCAGTCCGTTCTTTTTCTAACGGAAGGTCAAGGGCGGGAAATATTTCCCCTGTTTTCCCAAAGCGGGCCGGGATCGGGGTACGACCCACTGCCCGGATGGTCCTTTCGGAAGACGCGGGAAGCGGACTCTCTGGTCGCCCGCAATAGGCTCGGGCAGGAACTGTTTCTGATCGCCGGGTATCAGATCGTGACCGCCGAAGGGTTGGAGGTCCTGGCTTTAGGGGCGACCCGTCGGGATCATCTGGATGGCCGACCCTTCCGGGAGGTGATTCGGATCTTGGACGATCAGGGCGGACTCCCGGTGGTGCCTTGGGGGTTCGGCAAGTGGACCGGGAGGCGAGGGGCGCTATTAAGAAAATTTTTATCCGGCCCCGTTCAAAACCCATTTTTCCTGGGGGACAACAGCGGCCGGCCTGGTTTTATCCCGCCACCGGCCCTTTTTAGCATTGGAGTAAAAAAGGGTATTCTGATCCTGCCCGGGAGCGATCCCCTGCCTTTCCCTTCGGAAACCCAGCGGCCCGGGGGGTTCGGCTTCAGTTTGACCGGATCCCTGGACCCGGAGAGGCCCAGTCGGGAGATTAAGGAATTATTGCTGGATCCGGCCGTAAAGCTGAAACCCTACGGCCGACTGGAAACAACGGCGCGTTTTCTCCGAAATCAATGGAAGATGCAACTGCAAAAACATTTCCCCTGAAGGCCTTGGTCATTGCCCCGCAGCCTTTTTTTTCCCCTCGGGGGACCCCTTTCAGCGTTTACTACCGGACGCTGATCACCGCCGAACTCGGGGTTCAGGTTGATTTGCTGACCTACGGCCAGGGCCAGGATGTGGATATCCCCGGGGTCCGGCTGATCCGCATTCCCGGGTTTAAGTTCCTGGGCCCGGTCAAGGTGGGGCCTTCAGGATTGAAGTTATTTCTGGATGTGATTCTGGTTTTCTGGGCCCTGGGCCTGTTGCTGCGCCACCGCTATGATTTTGTTCAGGTTCACGAGGAAGCGGTTTTTTTCTCCACCTATTTAAAAAAGATCTTTGGCTTTAAGCTGGTCTACGATATGCATTCCAGCCTGCCCCAGCAGTTGACCAATTTTCAATTCACCAATTCTCGCTGGCTGATCGGACTCTTCAAAAAGATGGAAGAGACGTCACTGAAAAAAGCCGAGGCCGTCATCACCATCTGTCCGGACTTGAAGGATTATGTGAACCGGATCATTTCCAACCCCCGGAAGCACTTTTTGATTGAAAACTCGATATTCGAAGAAATCCGGTTGGGCCCGGATAGATCAACGGCCGGTGACCCGGGTGCCGGGGAAGAACTGAAACCCATCCCGGAAGGAAGGGCGGCGGTGGTCTATGCCGGCACTCTGGAGTCGTATCAGGGAATCGATCTATTGATCGAAGCCTTCGCCCTGGTGGTTCGGGAGGAACGAAGGGCCTACCTGGTGATCGTCGGCGGGACGGCCGAACAGGTGGCCCGATACCGGACCCTGACTGGAGAGCGGGGGATCGAAAACGACAGCCTATTCACCGGGCGGGTTTCCCAAAAAATGGCCAAGGCTTACACCGGTCTGGCCCAGGTCTTGGTATCTCCCCGCAACCGGGGAACCAATACCCCCTTGAAAGTCTATGAGCACCTTCAATCCGGGATCCCCCTGGTGGCCACGGAGATTTATTCCCACACCCAGGTGCTGACCCCGGAGGTGGCCTTCTTGGCCAAGCCCGAACCGCTCCCCTTTGCCCAGGCCATTCTGGCCGCGTTGCGAGACGACCAACCCTGCCGAGAGAAAACCGCCCGGGCCCGAGAACTGTATGCGGCCCAATATGCCCGCCCGGTGTATAAAGATAAGATCCGGCAAGTGCTGGAGTATCTTCGGTCATGTGCGGCATAACCGGGGTGGCCGCTTTTCCCGGGGCCCCGCTCCCGACCCGGGAGCAGCTTCAAAGGATGTGCGCGACCCTGATCCACCGCGGGCCGGATGCCGAAGGGCTGGATATCCGCCAGGGGGTGGCCCTGGGCATGCGGCGTCTGTCCATCATTGATCTGGCCGGCGGCAGCCAACCGATTTTCAATGAAGACCGGACGGTGCGGACGGTTTTCAATGGCGAGATTTATAACTTTCGGGAATTGAGACGGGAACTGGAAGGTCGGGGGCACTGCTTCAAGACCCGCAGCGACACGGAGGTTATCGTCCACAGTTATGAAGAGTACGGGGCGGATTTCCCCCGGGTTCTGAACGGCATGTTCGCCATCGCCCTCCATGATGAGCGGAAGCAGACCCTTTGCCTCGTCCGGGATCATCTCGGCATCAAACCCCTCTATTTTGCCTTTAACCGGCAGCACCTCATCTGGGGCTCGGAGATTAAGGCCATTCTGGCCAGCGGCTGGGTGGAACGGACCCTGGATCTGCAGGCCCTGGGGGAATTTCTGACCTGGGAATACGTGCCCGGAAGGGCCACCCTGCTGAAAACCGTTCGCAAACTGGAACCCGGCAGCCTGGTGGAGATCAACCTGCGGGCCCCCCGTTGCGAACCCCGCTTTTACTGGGATATCCCTTGGACCGGGGAAAAGCGGATGAAAGCAGGGGCCTGGGCTGACCGGGTGGAACAGCAGTTGCGGGTTTCCGTTCAACGACAAATGATAAGCGACGTGCCGCTGGGGGCCTTCCTCTCCGGAGGGGTCGACTCGTCCCTGGTGGCCGCCTGCATGGGCCGATCCCAGACCTTCAGCATTGGTTTCGATGATCCCTCCTACAACGAACTGGGCTGGGCCCGTAAAGTGGCCGATCATCTCGGCCTGGACCACCGGGAGGAGATCATCCAACCCCAGGTGGTGGACCTTTTTGACCAACTGATGTTTTTTCTGGACGATCCCATCGGCGATTTTTCCATTTTTTCCACCTACCTGGTCTCCCGCCTGGCCCGGAAACAGGTCACCGTGGCCCTCAGCGGAGACGGAGGCGACGAACTCTTCGGAGGCTACGAAACCTATGTGGCCGACCAGTTGGCCCGGCAATACCGGAAACTGCCGTCCCTGATCCGAGGGAAGGTTTTAGAACCGTTTATCCGTACGTTGAAGCCCCGGTCGGCCAAGAAGGGGCTGGTCAACCTGGCCAAGCGGTTTGTGGAGGGTCTGGATCACCCCGATTCCCTGGGCCATGCCCGCTGGCGCTTTTTTTTGGGGGAGGAGCTCCGGAAGGAGTTCTTTACCGAGGAGGTCCGGGCGCAAATCGATGGGCCGGCGGATGCCCATATCGCCGACCTTTTCAGACGGGCCCAAGCCCACACGCCGCTGAACCGCAGCCTTTACGTGGACCTAAAAAGTTACCTGAGCGACAATATCCTGGTCAAAGTGGACCGCATGTCCATGGCCGTGTCCCTGGAGGCCCGGGTGCCTTACCTGGACCCGGAAATGGTGGAGCTGGCCTTTCAGATCCCGGACGAGCTGAAAGTCAAAAGTCGGGAGACCAAAATTCTCCTGAAAAAAGTGGCCGCCCGGCACCTGCCCCGGGAGTGCGTCTACCGCCCCAAGGAGGGCTTCAGCATCCCCATAAAAAACTGGCTGAACACCCAGTTCCGTCCCCTTCTGGAAGAACTCCTGGATCCCGGCGTCATAAAAGCCGAGGGGATATTTCAACCGGAGACCATCCAATCCCTGAAGGAGGAACACCAAAGCGGGCGGGCCAATCACAGCCATATCCTCTGGTCGCTGATGGTCTTCGAGTCCTGGCGACGAAAATGGCTGTCCGGAGGGGAAATCATGCTTCCGCCGGCCTCTGTGCGGAAAGAGTCGTGAATCCGGCCGGAATCATCCGGGACCCGGAGGCCGCCGCGCGGGAATCCTATGACTTGATCATCGTGGGCGGGGGTATTTACGGGGCCATGCTGGCCCTGGAGTCCTCCTTGGGGGGACTGCGGTCGCTGCTCCTGGAAAGGGAGGATTTCGGCGGGGCCACCAGCTTCAACAGCCTGAGGATCATTCACGGGGGACTGCGCTACCTGCAGGGCCTGGACCTGCCCCGCTTTTTTGAATCCGTGGCCGAACGGCGCTGGCTCCTGAAGACTTTTCCGGAACAGGTCAGGCCGCTGCCCTGCCTGATGCCGCTCTACGGGCAGGGGCTGAAGCGGCCGGCGATTCTTCGTCTGGCCCTGGCGATCAACGACCGGCTTTCCCGCTCCGGCAATGAAGGCCTGGCGGAGAACTCCCGTCTGCCGGGCAGCCGGGTCATCGGGCCGACCGAGGTGAAGGGAATCTTTCCCGCCGTGGACCCCCGGGATTTGCGCGGCGGGGCGGTCTGGTATGACGCCGCCATGGAAGACTCCCAGCGGGTGCTGATGGGGGTGTTACGCTGGGCCTGTGCCTCAGGGGCCCGGGTACTCAACTACGTGGAAGCCCGGGAACTGCTGCGCACCGCTTCCGGGGTGGCCGGGGTGCGGGCCTGGGATCAGGAAAGCGGGCAGGGGTATGAATTCCGAAGCGGGGTGGTGATCAATGCCGCCGGGCCCTGGTGCCGGGAAGTGGCCGCCCGTTTCGATCGCGACCCGACGGGCTTGTTCCATCCTTCTCTGGCCTGGAATGTGGTGTTTGACCGGGCGGCGTTGTCCCCCATGGCGCTGGGCCTGGCTCCCAAAAGCGGGAAGGCCCCCATGTATTTTCTCCGTCCCTGGAAGGGAAAACTGCTGGCCGGGATGGGGCACCATCCCGGCTCGGAGATGCGGAGAGACCCACGGCCTTCCCCGGCGCAGATGCTGGAGGTCATCGGCCATCTCAATCAGGCGGTTCCGGGATTGGACCTTTCCCCGGATGAGGTGCTTCGGGTCTTCGCCGGCTGGCTGCCGGTTTCCCGGGAAGGATCGCTGGAATTGACCACCCGGGGGGTATTCATCGATCACCAGAAAATCGGGGGGCCCCCGGGGTTATACAGTATCTCCGGGGTCAAATTTACCACCGCCCGCCGGGCCGCGGCCAAAATCCTGGATCGAATTTTTTCCCGGCAGAAAGAACGCTTTGATAAACAGATTATCGGGGAACCCGTCGGGTCTGCGGAATCCGGGAGGGGTGTTTTCCCTTATGACTGGTTTCCTCCCCCAGGGGACCGGGAATGGCAAAAGGATTTGAAAACCATCATTGAGGAAGAATCGGTAGTGCACCTGGAGGACCTGATATTTCGCCGGACCAGCCTGGGGGACAACCTCCGCCGGGCCGGACAGGCGGCCGAGGAAATCGGTTCCTTATTCCCCTGGGATAAAGACCGCCGGCAGCAGGAGCAGGCGGCCCTTCGCGAACGGATCCGCGTTTTGATTGAGGAGACGACTCATGGCGAGTGATTCGGCCTGGCAACTGCGCCTGTTTCAAAAGACCCTGAAGAAGAAGCTCCGTTTAAAGGCCCTAGCCCGCCACCTGGGAAGGATCGGAGCGGAAGAACCCTGTATCCTGATCACCTGCGGGGACAATAACGGAGCCATGAACTATTACCTCCGGGGCCTGGGGGGCCGGTGGACCTGGGCGGATCTGGAGCGAAAGAGCCTGGGGGAGATGTCTGAATTCCTGGGGGAGGAGGTCAGACTCGTAGCGCCCGAGGCCCTGCCTTACGCCGACCGAAGCTTCGACCGGGTGGTGATCATCGATGTCCATGAGCACCTTTTGGATCCCCGGCCCTTCACCCGGGAATTGCGACGGATCACCGCGGACGCAGGACGCCTGCTGATCACCGTGCCGGGCGGCGACCGCCGGAAATGGGTCAACCGACTGAAAGAGGCCGTGGGCATGACCAAGGAGAAATACGGCCACTTCCGGGAAGGCTACAGCCGGACGGAAATGAAGGCCCTCATGGCTGAGGCCCGAATCCGACCTCTGGCGGAAAGCACCTTTTCCAAATTTTTCACCGAGCTGCTGGAACTGGGGATCAATACGTTGTACGTGCGGGTCCTGGCCAAGAAGAGCCGGACCAGGGTGGAAGAAGGCACTATCGCCCCGGCTACCCGCGATCAGGTGAAATCGGTGGAGAAGACTGTCAAACTTTATGCCCTGGTCTATCCCTTCTTCTGGCTGATCTCCCGGTTGGATTCCCTGCTGTTTTTCAGCGAAGGCTACGTGGTGATCGTCGAAGGGCAGAGGCAGGAGTAACACCATGACCAAAGTGCTGGTAACCGGGGCCGGGGGATTCATCGGGAGCAACCTGGGATGCTTTCTGGCCGAACAAAACCTGGAAGTCATCGGACTGGACCGGCACTTCCCGGAGGATCCCCCTCAGGCCTTTCCGGAGAATTTTCAGAAGCTGATGGGGGACTTCCGGGATCCGTCGCTGGCGGAAGAAATACTGTCCGGGGTCGACACCGTTTTTCATCTGGCCGGCGCCCATCTGCAGGTCAGTCTGCCGGAGTCGGAGTATTGGGACCTCAATGTCCACAGTCTGCCCCGTTTTCTGGAACAGGCCCGGGAACGGGGGGTGCGCCGTTTCGTCCATACCAGTACCGTGGGGATGTACGGCAATCTGAAGACCTGGCCGGCCAACGAAGACACTCCCTGCCGGCCCCAGTCCATCTACGGGGAGACCAAGCTGGCCGGGGAAAAGGCCATCCTGAGCTACGGGCAATCCACCGGGTTTCCGGTGGTGATCCTCCGACCCGCCTGGGTCTACGGGCCCGGGTGTCCGCGCACCCGAAAGATTTACCGGACCCTGAAAAAAGGACGGTTCATCATGATCGGACGGGGCGACAACCTGCGCCACCCCCTCTATATCCGGGACATGATCGAGGCCTTCCGGCTGGCCATGTACCGGGAGGAGGCCTTGGGGCAGGTTCTCTTGGTGGGGGGGGAGCGGGCCATTACGACCAACGAACTGGTCGAAACCTTCTGCCGGGTGCTGAAACTCCCCCGGCCCAGGATCCGGATCCCCTACGGCTGGGGAAAGGCCCTAGCCGCGGGAACGGAGACGGTCTTCGGCTGGCTGAAAAAGGAACCCCCGATTTCACGCCGGTCGCTGGAATTTTTTGATACCAATAACGCCTTCGACATCGGCAAGGCTAAAAGGGTTCTGGGGTTCCATCCCCGTTATACTTTCGAAGCCGGGCTCGAGGCCACCCGGGAGTGGCTGGCCCGTGCTTGAGAAACCCGGCCGGAAGCGGGTCCTTTGGGGGGTCCTCCTGTTTCTGGCGATCAGCCTGGGGGTAAGCGCGGTCTGGGGCTGGCTCTGGTTCCAGAATAATAAGCAGACGTTGATCTTTATCGGCAGAGGGCATCTTCGCAATGTCCGCTTGCTGGCCTGGGATCCCTCCCGCCGGGTCAGCTTTCAGGTGGGTGGGCTGCGGATCGAGGGTAGTCTGTATTCCGGCCGGAGATCGACCCGAGGGCCGGCCCTGGTTCTGCTGCACGGCTCCTCCCGCCCGGCCCGGAAAGAGGCGCTGATCCAGGTCCTGGCCAGGAAGTTTTACGAACGGGGGTATGCGGTCCTGACCTTCGACTTTCAAGGCTACGGGGAATCGGAAGACCCGAGCGATCACCACCAGGCCGGGGCCTTCGATTTTGTCCAGGATACCCACAAGGCCCTGGATTTCCTGCTGGCCCAACCGGGTATCGACCCGGAGCGCCTGTATTTTCTTGGACATTCCCTGGGCGCCGGGGTGGCTTTGGCCCTGCAGTCGGAGGATAGCCGCGTTAAAAAAATGGTCCTGGTCGGACCGCCGCGCCGTTTGAAAGCTCAATTTTTACAGGCCGGGGATTCCGACCAGAGGCGGTGGCTGTCGGAGTGGGAGGCGGATATGAAGCGGTCGACCCCATTGAATCTTCAATTGAAACTGGACAGTTACCGGCGTTTCGATATAGAGGAGTATATCCCCCAATTCCAAAAGCCCGGCCACCTTCCGCTTTTTATCATCCAGTCGGGACGGGAGGATCCGGAAGACCAGGCCTTTCTGGAAAAGGTGGTAGCCCAGATGACGCCTGAGGTCCACTACTGGAATATCCCGCGGACGGACCATTACTTGAACACCCGGCTTATCGGCCGCTTGCCCTTCTACAACATGCAGATTATGGACCCATTTGTGCAACGGGTCGACCAGTGGCTCCGGGAACCCCGGTGATGAAAACCAATAAAGAAGCCAGGGGACATTCTTTTCATGTGCGGCATTTGTGGTAAATATTGTTCCTCCGGGGTGGAAGAGGCCGAAGTGCGCCGCATGGCCAAGGCCCTGGCCCACCGGGGACCGGATGATGAGGGCTATTATCTCAAGGGTCCCATCGGTCTGGGCCATCGGCGTCTGAGCATCATCGATTTAAATACCGGCCGACAGCCCCTGGCCAACGAAGACGGGTCGATTTGGATCATATTCAACGGGGAGATCTACAATTACCGGAGTTTGAAAAGAGACCTGGAGGAAAAAGGCCACCGCTTTCAGACTCAAACCGACACCGAAGTCATTGTTCACCTCTACGAGGATTACGGCGCAGGCTGTCTGGACCACTTGCGGGGGATGTTCGCTTTTGCCCTCTGGGACGAAAAGCAGCGCACCCTTTTTCTGGCCCGGGACCGCATCGGCCAGAAACCCCTGTTTTACGCTCAGGAGGGGGATAGCTTCTGGTTTGCTTCGGAACTGAAAGGACTGTTGACGGCCCCGGAGATAAAAAGGGAACTCGACCTGGAGGCCCTGCATCATTACCTGTCGTTGCGCTTTATTCCCCCGCCCCAGACCATGTTCCGCTCCATTCATAAACTTCCTCCCGGCCATTATCTGATCTTCCGGGAGGGGCGGATCACGATTCGGCGTTACTGGGATCTTTCCTTTCGGGACAAGCTGGGCGGTAAAGACGAGGAATACGTGGAGCGGTTACGGGCCAAGATGACGGAGACCGTTCAATCGCACCTGGTCAGCGACGTCCCGGTGGGGGCCTTTCTGAGCGGGGGGATGGACTCCAGCATTATTGTGGCCCTCATGGCCGGTTTGCTTCCGGGACGTTTCAAAACCTTTGCCATTGGGGTGAAAGAACAGGATTTCAATGAATTACCCTATGCCCGGATGGTGGCCGACCGCTTTCGCACCGAACATATCGAGGAGGTGGTGGAAGCCGACCTGATCGGGTTGCTGCCCCGTATAATCTGGCACCTGGATGAACCGTCCGATCCCATCGCCGCCTGCTTTTTTCAGGCCTCCCGCCTGGCCTCCAGCCAGGTAAAGGTGGTGCTGGGGGGAGACGGGGGGGATGAATTATTCGCCGGGTTCGATCGCTATTCCGGCATCCGTTATATCGATTATTACGCCCTGGTCCCCCGCTGGGTCCGGGAAAAAATTTTCGGGGCCCTGATCGACCGGATGCCGGAGAATTTCTCCTATAAGAGCCTCTCCCAGCGGATCCGCTGGATGCAGCAACTGGCCGCCTTTGACGGGGGGCAGCGCTACGCCGAGGCCACCTCTTTTTTTCGCTTCAACCATAGGGACAAGGCGGCCCTCTTTCCGCCGGACCTCTGGAAGTCCCTGGCCGGACTGGATTCCAATGAGGTCATCGCCGGGCCCTACCAGCGGGCGCCGGCGGAGGATCCCATCGACCGGATGCTCTATGCCGATCTGATGACCAAACTGCCCGAACATACCCTGATGCTGACCGACCGCCTGAATATGGCCCATGGGCTGGAAGCCCGCTCGCCGTTCTTGGATCACGAATTGATGGAGCTGGTGGCCGCCTTCCCCAGTCGAATTAAGATCAAGGGCCGGCGGTTAAAGGCTGTTCTCCGGGAGATGGCCCAGGACCTGCTTCCGGGTGAAATCCTCCGGCGGGAAAAACAGGGCTTTATGTTTCCGGTAGCCTACTGGTTCCGCCAACCCTTGTATGGGTTCCTGCAAACCTTTTTCCAGGAAGCCCGGTTGATCCGGGAAGGAGTGATCAACCGAAAGCAGGTTTTTAAGCTGCTGGAGGAGCACCGCCGGAATAAACTCGACCACCACGTCCGTCTCTGGATGCTGCTCAACCTGGAGATCTGGTATCGCCTCTATCTGGAGCAACAATCCATCGAGGAAATCGAAGGTTCGATCCGGGAACAGATGCGGTCCGCGGGAAGCTGAAAAAATATGATTGGTGAGTCGCTCCAAAAACACCGGTCGGGAAAGGCGCAGGGGAGCTTTCCGACTCGTCTGGCGCTGATCCTGATTCTGCTCCTGGGCGTCGGCATCCGCCTGCTTTATCTCTACTACCCGATTATGGATTCCGACCAGGCCATTACCGGGCTAATGGCCCGCCATATCCTGCAGGGGGAATTTCCGGTATTTTTTTACGGCCAGGAATATTGCGGAAGCATCGAAGCCTATCTGGTTTCCGTCGTCTTCCTGCTGCTCGGTTCCTCCCGTTTCACCCTGGGCCTGTCCATCGCCCTGATTTCCCTGGTCCTGATTTTTCTGGTGTACTCGCTGGCCCGGGCGGGGACGAACCGGCAAACCGCGCTGCTGGCGGCTTTGCTGGCGGCCTTCCCCTCGGTGTACCTGGTCTACCATTCCGTTCTGGCCCGGGCCGCCTACATTGAATCGCCGGTCCTGGGGGTCCTGCTGCTGCTCCTGGCCATCCGGGTGGTCTATCAAAATGACCGGCGCCGCTCCGTCTTTCTTTTCATGGGGGTGGTCAGCGGACTGGGGGTCTGGACCCATTTCCTTTTCGTCTATTACCTGGCCCCCGTGGGGATCCTGCTGCTGATCAACGAGAAGGGTTTCAGACGGGATCCCCGGGTCCTGGCTTGGTTGGCCGCCGGGGTGATCCTGGGCGGACTGCCCCTGTGGACCTATAACACCATTCATCCCTGGGCTACCTGGCACCAACTCCAGCACAACCCTGTTCACGAACCGTTTATCCCCTCGCTGGAGGCCTTCTTCGTCTGGCGGCTCCCGGAACTGCTGGGGGTCCGGGACAGCGAGAAGAATCTCTATTTCCTGGGCGCCTTTTCGGCCGTGACCTATGGCCTTTTTCTGGCGTCCTGGCTTTACCTGTTTTACCTGCGCAGGAAGGGGCTGTGGGCCCTCTTGACCCGCCGCTTCGGGGCCGGCAGCGGCCTGGATCTGCTGCTGCTCTTCTTATTCTTTTTCCCCCTTATTTTTGCTGCCAGCGGTTTTGCCGCAAACCATACCACCCGTTACCTGGTTCCGCTCTACCCAGCAGTCCCGATTTTTTTCGCGGTTCTGT
>Ga0315276_10004228_pt1 | contig 13185 bp, 10 predicted proteins | sample YL17G05_0_MG_FD_204542 | JGI IMG/M metagenome (GOLD analysis project Ga0315276, IMG submission 204542) | Sediment microbial communities from Yellowstone Lake, YNP, Wyoming, USA - YL17G05_0 | ecosystem: Environmental > Aquatic > Freshwater > Lake > Sediment | place: USA: Wyoming | collected... | reverse complement strand
AACGGTACAGGGATGCGCAGACAGGCACCTATCGCCGTATCAAGATGAAGGACTTGGGGCAGGCAACCCTCGCGTTCCTCGGCGAGCCAGGAGACGCCAAGGATAGAAGTCGCACGATATTCGAGGACGACTCAACGTACAAGAAGGTGTTTCCGGACGGAGTCCGGGCGGAGCAATTGCTGCTACCGTGGAAGGTGTACCAGGCGGCCAACAAGGCGTGCTCGACCTGGGCGGCATTCCCAGGTGCCGAGTATGCTCGATTCGCTCTGACGGCGTTGGTGGGTTTGGAGTTGGCGCAGGATAGCAGACTGCCATCGGTACGCGAAGCCGCCGCATTGTCCAGCCAGGATGAGCGCATACGGGCCAGCATGAATCGAGCTCAGCAGGCGATAGCGGGAGTGTGGGCAGCGCACGGCACAGGCTATCCTGGCCATAGGGAGTTCTTCCGCTCCGCGACACACTTCACAAGTCTTGTGAATGCGTATCGTGCACAGCCGTCGTGAAGACTCTGTCGTTGTTGTGAACCCAGTTCGAGGTGCCGCTAAGCCTTGGTGGGCGGTTTGTTACGGTGGCAACTGCGCGTCTTTGCCAGCCTATGACTATCAGCACAGTGCATGGGTGTGCCAGATTCGCAGCACTGTGCATTTCATGACATAATTACCACGCAGAGGGTCGGAGACCACCGCTCGGGGGCCGATGGTTTGTGCTCTTGACCACGAGTAGGGGCGACCCAAAGCACGGGCACCACAGATACGGATGGAGTTTTGGCACCCCACAACGTCATTGCGACTGGCTCTGGGACGGCGGGCCCGGCTGCTGCGTTGCTAGAGGCGGCGGCGTCGGCACGACGCAGTCCGCTGTGGACTCGAAGTCGATAGTCTCGCCGAAGGGGTCCCAGCGGAATGTCGGGGGGTTGGTGGAACGGTCGACCACTGCTCTCACCAGCACCTCAGCCTCGACGGGCCGGTGGTCGGTCGGACTGGTGCTGGTGGGCACCAGGCTTGTGTCGCTCATGTACCGGCAGACCGATTCCGCCGCATCGAGAAAGGACTCCCGGGTGAGGTCCGGCCCGGCCTGCTTCAGTATGCCCGTCAAACCCTCAGAGACGGCCCACCCCACGAGGACGGTGTTGTCGAACGGTAGGTCCGGCGCGTACTTCGCCACGAGCTCCGCCCTCTTGGCGATCCCCGGGACGTTGGTCTCCCAAGCTTGATGGCCGATCATCGCGCTTACGGTGCCCTCTATGTTGTCGTATCCCGCAAGCTGGGCGACGATCTCGAGGGCGTTGGTGCCGTTGATGATCATCGGCACGTCCCAGCCCAGAAGCTCGCGGGCCGTCTTGATCATGTTGGCCGCCTGAACCGGGCCTCCCCAGAAGGCCATCACGTCGACATTCTCGACCTTGAGACGCTGCACCTGAGCGGTGACTTCCGACTGGGTCTCGTCGTAGTACTGAACGGTGACATCCACGTCGGCGCCCTGCTCTTCAAGCCCCTGCTCCATGCCCTGCGTACCCTCTTTGCCATAATCATCGTTCTGGGCGATGATTCCCAGCTTCTTGCCGTTGTAGTTTTGGAATATGTACCTTGCCAGGATGCGCCCCTCAGTGCCGTAGTCGGCAAGGCCGGTGAAGCGAGTCCTTGCCACCGGCACCGTCCACTTGGCGTTCCCCGTAAGGACGTACATGTCGGGGATACCTCGATCTTCGAGATACTTCCAGACAGCGCTATGGGAAGCGGTGCCCAGGCTGCCCTGAAGGGCGAAGATCTGGTCTTGCTCGACGAGCTTGCGGATAGCCTCGGCGGCGATAGGCCCGGAGTACTGACTATCGCCGACGTACAGCTTGATCTTGCGGCCGTAGATCCCGCCGTTGTCGTTGATGTAGTCGAAGTAGGCCTGCATCCCCCTACTGATGGCGACTCCCCAGGCGGCCGCTGGATTCCCGCTTAAGGGCAACAGCGCCCCGATTCTGATCTCCGTATCGGTGACGCCCTGCATCTGGCCGGGAAGGGCCTCAACGCCGCCGGGGGTGGTAGGCGGCGCGCCTCCGTCGTCCTTTTCTCCGCAGGCGCTCGTGACGAGCGCAGCGACAGCCAGTGTTACTGCCAACAGCAAGGCGGTCCGTTTGAATGTGCGTCCCCTCATCACGTTCCCCTTTCCCTGGTTCGCCTGGGGCGATCGAGATCCAACAGGAGTCCAAGAATGGGCAGGCTTCCCCGGCGACGCGGGATGACGCTCGGCCGCCGGTTTATCGCATCGTACAACCTTCTCAGCTTCTGTCAAGCATTCTGGCCGGCCTGCTGCTGTGGCTCCACTGTGTGTGCGCCGTCCCTTGACCGCCTGGGACTCGCGTCATAGCATGTCGAGAGAGCCTCAGCTTCAGATGGCCGCGAACACATCATGGACGGAGGAGGTGTCGTGTGACATCGACAAAGGAAGTGACGGCCGTAGACGCCTGGATGCAGCCCGGCACCGAGTTCTTCTTGAACGCCCCCATGTTCGAGTCGCTCCGTCGCTGGGCCCACCTGCCCAGCCCCGTCCCTCCTGTTCCCATCGAAACGACCATCGAGCAGATGGACGAAGCCGGCGTAGGGTTCGCTCTGCTGAGCGCCTGGTGGGGGCCGGCCGGTCCCATCGTCACCAACGACGAGATCGCCGAGATCGTCACCCGCTGGCCCCACCGCTTCGCAGGAGTGGCGGCGGTTGACCTCCTTCGGCCGGCAGCGGCAGTGCGCGAGCTCCGGCGGGCCGTCCGCGATCTGGGCTTCAAGGCGCTCCGGGTCGTTCCCTGGCTCTGGGGTTTGCCCCCCAACGACCGCCACTACTACCCGCTATACGTGGAGTGCATTGATCTGGGCATCCCGTTCTGCTACCAGACCGGGCATACCGGGCCGCTGGCAGTGTCGGATACCGGCCGCCCGATCCCCTACATCGACGAAGTGGCCTTGACTTTCCCTGAGCTGGTCATCGTCGGCGGGCACATCGGCTATCCCTGGACGGAGGAGATGATTGCCGTCGCCAGGAAGTATCCCAACGTATACATCGATACCTCCGCCTACGTCCCCTCCCGCTATCCTGAAGGGTTCACCCGCTACCTGCGCGGGTCAGGCCAGGACAAGGTCCTCCTCGGGACGAACTACCCCATGATCCCTCTAAAGCGCTGTGTGGATGAGGTCGACGGCTTGGGTCTAGATGATGGTGCTCGACGCAAGTTTCTCCGCGATAACGCTGTCAGAGTGTTCAAGCTTACGGACTAAAGGACCTCGCCCGTTGGGGATACAAGGAAGCCGCCCAGGGTGGGGGTTCCCCGGGCGGCTGTGCGGTTTTGCCCATCTGCGGCATTACTGCTTCTGCCAGTTCGACGCTGGGCCCGGCTGATCCGTTGCTTCGGGCGGCGGCGTCGGCACGACGCAGTCGGTGGTCGACTCATAATCGATGAGGTCGCCGAAGGGCTCCCAACGGAAGGTAGGAGGGTTAGATGAACGGTCAACCACTCCCCTCTGAAGAACCTCAGCCTCTACAAGGCGATGGTCGGGCGCGCTGGTGCTCGCATAAGTGAAACAAGTGTCACACAGGTATTTGCAGAGCGACTCCACTGCAGTCATGAAGGATTCGCGGGTCAGGTTCGGCCCTGCCTGCTTGAGAAATCCCACCATGCCCTCAGCTATGGCATAGCCCCCCAGGACGGTATTGTCGAATTTCACATCTGGGGCGTACTTAGCGACTATTGCCTTCCTATCAGTGATCGCCGGATATTCTGTCTGCCACGCCTGAAGGCCGATCTGTGCGGTCACCACGCCCTCTATGTTGTCGTAGCCGGCAAGGACGGCCGTAACGTCGAGGGCGTTGGCGCTGTTGATCATCATGGGCACGTCCCAGCTCAGGGTCTGACGGGCGGTCTTCATCATGTTGGCGGCCTGGACCGGCGCGCCCCAGAACGCCATGATATCGACTTCCGCGTTTTTCAGGCGCTGCACCTGGGCTGTAACGTCCGATTGTGACGCGTCGTAGTACTCGACGGTCACGTCCACGTCGGAATTTAACTCCGCGAACCCCTGGTTCATGCCCTCCACGCCCTCTTTACCGTACTCGTCGTTTTGGGCGAGGATCCCGAGTTTCTTTCCGGCGTAGTTTTCGTTTACGTATTTAGCGAATGTCCGGCCCTCAGAGATATAGTCTATGAGGGAGGTGACGCGATTCTTCGAGACAGGTACGGTCCACTTACTGGCCCCCGAGAGGATGTACATGTCGGGGATGCCTCGTTCCTCTAGGTACTGGTAGATCCCGCTTTCAGCCTCCGTGCCCAGGTTCCCCTGAAAGGCAAATACCTTGTCCTGGTCAACGATCTTGCGACCCGACTCCGCAGCGCCGGAGCCCGAATACTGGCTGTCGCCGACAATGAGCGTGATCTTGCGGCCGTAGAGGCCACCCTGGTCGTTGATATAGTCGAAGTAGGCCTTCATCCCCTGCGACAGGGCGATTCCCCAGGCTGCTGCCGTTCCAGTCAGGGGCAGAAGCGTGCCGATCTTGATCTCGGTGTCTGTGACGCCGGTTGAGTCGCCGACCACGGCTGTGGGCGATCCGTTTTCTTCATCGTTGTCGCCGCAGCCGCCTGCGAAGAGAAGGGTGAGCCCTAGTGCTACCGCCAATAGCAGGACGCCCCATTTGAGTGTAGGTCCTCTCATCGTGTTCCCCTTTCAGTGGTTCGAGCGAAGCTTCGACAACCTAACCCAACCCGGGGATTGGAGGGACTCGCGGCGCGCGGAGACGTGTGCCGCCGATCGACCACATCGTACAATCTCTCCGGCTTTTGTCAAGCGCCTTGCCTGGCTCGTTGCCGCTCCTACGGATGAACGTGCGTGGACCGGTCAACGGGGCGCGATCAGGGCGGACAAGGAGACGTCGGCGGAATGGCCCAAACCGGCCTTCAGACAGGACGACTAACGGAGGCTTCTCAAAGGGCAGGCTCAACGGGCTGGCTATGCCGCGACGGCCTAGACGTTGGTGCGGATCTCAAACCGGCTCAGACGGCGGACGGCGAGAACCAGGGCGGCGACGCCCACTATCGCCATCAAGACCAGCGCCGGCGCGCCATCGATATCGGCGCGGAAGGTGCGGCGACTTGTCTCCGCGATGAGGTCGGCGACACCCAGCGTGTACTGTCGTACGCTGATATAGCGTGTTCCCGTGAACAACCCCGTGACCACGCCTTCCCAGAGGAAGACGTAGATCAGCCCGGCGATGAGCGCATGGTTTGTGAAGACGCTTAGGGCAAGGAAGATGCAGCAGTAGACGAGCGAGCCGAGAACGATGGCAATCGTGAAACCGATTAGGATAGAGGAGTTATCGTTCCCCAGGGCAATAATCGTCGAGACTATCGTGGAGAGCGCAAGCAAGGCGGCCGCCGGCAGCCAGGCAGCAGTGAACTTGGAAAGGATCACGTCGAAACGACGCAAGGGCTTTGCGAGCAGATAGACAATTGTCCCATCTTCGATCTCCATCCCCAGCGCCGTCGTTCCGAAGACCAGCGTTGTGAGCGGCAGGACGATGGTCACGATCAGCCCTTTGAAGAGATGCTCCGCCGTCCAGCGCTGAGGAGTCATCTCCGCGTCGGCGAGACGGAAGATGACCGCCACCAGCACCGGCAAGGCGGCAATTGCGATCATGAACAGAGCGCGTCGCTTGCCCAATAACTGCCTCAGCGTGAGAGCGAGAATGGTACTGTTCATCGTTTAACCAGATACGAGAATACGCTTTCCAGCGATCGGTCGGCGGGCAGTATCTCGAAGATAGTGATGCCACTGCCGTGGGCCACGCGCGGCGCCGCCAGCGTAAACGCTCCGAAATCGGCTGTCCGGACGCTTAGCCAGCTGTCCATCAGCTCGACACCGACCACCGAGGGCTCGGCGATGAGCGCGGCCCCCAGGCGGCGGTCGTCGCTGGAACGCAACGTGAACGTGTGAGGGTGATCGGTCATCAGGCGGCGGATGGCGTGGAAATCCCCGGAAGCGGCAAGCCGCCCGGCGACGATGACGAGCACGTTGTCGCTCAGCCGCTCCACCTCTTCGAGAATGTGCGATGAAAACACGATCGTCCGGCCGGCGGCGGCCATCTCCCGCAACAGGGCCATCATCCGAAGGCGCTGGCTGGGGTCGGCGCCGTTGAACGGCTCGTCCAGGAGGAGGAGCGGCGGGTCGTGTACGAGGGCGGCCGCTAGCTTCATGCGCTGCTTCATTCCCTTCGAGTAGCCCCCGGTCCTGCGCTCCTGCGCCTGCTCCATGTCAACGAGCCGAATCGCCCGCCGCGCCGCTTCTTGCGCGTTGGGCAGCTTGTGGAGTTGGGCGCTGAGGAGGACGAACTCGTAGCCGGTGAGGAACGGGTAGACCGCCTCGCGTTCCGGCACGAGGCCGATGCGATGGTACATCTCCTGGTTCTGCCAGGCGGGGCTGCCCAGCACTTCGACGCTGCCGCTCGACGGCTTTAGGAAGCCGGCGATCATGTGGAGGATCGTCGATTTGCCGGCGCCGTTTGGGCCCAGCAGGCCGGTGATTCCCGGGCCGACGGAGAACGATATCTTGTTGACGGCTACCACGTTCCCGTACCAGTGGGAGACGCCCTCCAGCCGTATGGCGGGTGTCGCGCTCTCGGCGGTAGCCGGCGGCGGTTGGAGTTCGACCGTCATACGATGAGCCGCCTGTAGCGACGATATGTGATGGCCAGCGCTATCGCGATCGTGACACAGGCAGCAACCGTGTAGAGGAAGAGCGGGATGTCGGCTTGTGCCAGGCCGCCCTCGCCCTCATCGCTCAGCACTGGCGTCAAGCCAAACAGCCAGGAGGTGATACCGCGCGCCACGTGGAAGCCGCTGAGGAGGAGGGAGTAGCCCGCTGGCCCGTTCGGAAGGGAAGAGACGAGAATTGATCCCAAAGCAAAGGTGATGCCGAAATAGGCGATGACGCCCCCGGACGCCAGTTGCCAGCGAGGGGTCTGCGAGGCGATGGCGAGAGTAACGCTGGACATGAGTAGCGATATCAAGACGCCACTGACGATGATCGGAGCGACGTCCCCCCAGTTATGGCGCAGGTACTCCAGCGCGTCATCGCCGGATAGCGCGTTGCCGGCGAATACGAGAATTTGGGGCACTAGCGAGATGGTGATCAGCGCCGTCGCCAGCGCTGCCAGCTTTGCCAGGACGTAGTCGCTGCGCAAGAGCGCGTGCGAGAAGTAGAGCGAAAGGGTGCGATTGCGCTGGTCGCGCCCCAACAACTCTGGCCCGACCGCTGCCACGAAGAGCGCCAGCAGCCACTGGACGTATTCAAAGTAGTCCGCTGGCTGGAAGAGACCGGAGGGTTCGATAACTTCTGAGGCGATGGAGATCACGCCAAGCTGGATAATGGCGGGCAAAAGGGCGATGATCGTAAGGCCGATGGGGATGATCTTGCTGGACTTGTGCCGCCCGAAGCCGAAGATACCGCGAAGGCTATGGATATACAGCGAGAAGACGGCATGGCGGCGGCCCAGGCGCACGCCCTCGTATTTGCGATAGCCGAGGTCGTAGATGCTGCCCTCGGCGGACTCAGCCGGCTTTGGCATCGCTCGCCTCAGGTTCGTGACTCTGGAAGATATCCTCCAGGCTTTGCCGCCGCTGCTCCAGCCGGATCAGGCCCAATCCCAAATCCACGACGCTGTCGCGAATGATGTCGTATGGCCGGTCATCTTCCAGGCCGACGACGACAAGATCGCCCTCCTCGCGGACGGTCAGGCCGGACTCCGCCAGTCTCTTCGCCAGCGCCGTGCTGTCGCCCTCGACTTCGACGACGAGCGCCTGCATCCGCTCCGTGAACGAGGCGATGGGCGCCGACCGTATGAGCCGTCCGGCGTCGATGACGACGAGGTGTTTGCAGATGCGCTCGATCTCGCTCAGCAAGTGGGAAGCCATAATAATGGCGATGCCGAAATCGTGGCCGGTGCGCTGCACGAGGTCGAGCATCTCCTCGCGGCCGGCGGGATCGAGGCCGTTTGTCGGCTCGTCGAGCAGGACGATGCGGGGGTCATGGACCAGCGCCTGCGCGAACTTGACGCGCTGCTTCATGCCCGTGGAATAGCCGCCGATCTCGCGATAGCGCTCCTCGAAGAGGCCGACGTGGCGAAGCGTCTCCGCCGTGCGCTCGCGGGCGGCGGTGTGGGGGAGGCCGCTGATGCGCGCCATGTGGGTGACGAACTCGGTCGCTGAGACATCGGTCGGCAGGCAGTCGTGCTCCGGCAAGTAACCGACGAACTGACGCAGATCTGTCCCCTGGCGGAGGACGTCGTAGCCGAGGAGCGTCGCCTGGCCGCTCGTTGGTTGCAGGAGGCCGAGGAGTATCTTGATCAGCGTGCTCTTGCCGGCGCCGTTCGCGCCCACGAGGCCGATGATGCCCGGCTCCAGAGAAAGATCGAGTGTGTCCAGCGCGGTGACGCCGGGGTAGCGCTTGGTGATTGCTTCGGTGGTCAGAAGTGGCATCGGAGGAATACTAGGCGTCCGATACGAATAGGGTACGTGACTTGGCACCGTCTACAGTACCACATCCGATGCCGTTCCCGCAGCCGTGATATCCAGCGGGAGGGTGGAGTCGCCGCTCCTAGGCGGCCTGCTCGACGACCTTGCCGAGTCTCTCCCGAGCGACAGCATGCAACCGCTCGAATGTGCTTCCGTCCTCGGGGAAGGAACTGAGGGCGGTTTGGGCGTCGCTGAAGTCACCGCGTAGGCGGGCCACAACGTTCTCGGCCGCGGCCACGCTGGTATCTGGCATAATGACCACGAAGCGGGCGTTCCCCAGGTATCCGGCAACGTCAACTGTCCGCAGATGCTGCCGCAGCCATAGGGCCATGCTGCCGTAGACCGCCCAGGCATCGGCCTCTGGGCCAGGCTCGACGGCCAGTAGCGTTAGCGGCCGCTCGTAGCGCGTTGCCCGGTTGCACTCTTCCTCGCCCCGCAAAGCGATGTACCAGGGCGCAAAGAGGCCCGTGTCCCGATCGTAGATGACTCCCTTGCGGCTGGCCTCGGTCTGCTCCACCATCTTCTCGACGACAGCGTCGCGGGTGGCTGAATCTCCCAAACGCTCGGCCACGATGACGGTGAGGACGAGGACAGCCGGGCCCACGGCAATGACTGCCGCCGCTATCGCCCCAGAAAGCGCGGCGATCACGCAGGTGACCGTTGAGGCTACGATGGCAGCGCCCAAGAAAGCGCTGTGGTAACGACGAATGATGCTCATTCTGTTCCCTTCCCAGCAAGCCGGTCGATTGCGGCGCGGGGGATTTGCTATGCCGTTTCGAGATCGTGGGAGTTCTTTACGAACACCACCTGGCGCTTATTCCCGCAAGCCAGATCGAACTGGCATCTCGATATAGATTATCGGAAAGGCGAGATGTATCTGGAATCGTCCATTTGACAGAGGGCGCTGGCTGCGGCGTCTCTTGCGGTAGGCCATCCCTACGCAGAGAGCGCGGCGCGACCCCTCGTGCCCCAGCGGCGGGCCTGCGGTCTGGGGCGCCTTGTGCTCCCCGTGCGCGGTCACACAGCGTAAACGGTGATGATACCGAACGTGACAGCCAGAATGACAAGGCTCCAGACGAGGGGCCTGTCAAGCTTGGACTTCATAGCGCGTTGGCCGCTGATCGAAGGGAGCATCCAGAAGCTGGAGTAGATGATGATATAGATGATGATGTCGCGTGATAGAACTTCCGGCGAAAGACGCAAGACGTTCTTGAGGACAACAGTTAGGCCTATCAGGCAGATGGCGGAGACGCTCGCAATCTTGATCTCATCGCTGAGGGCTGCGACTCTTCTCACCGCATGCCTCCTCGCTGCCTAGGGTCGGTGTCCCCAGTTGACATCAGCCTAGCCTGGTGGACGTCGTCCGACCGAGCGGATTATAGCATAGAGCGTGTGGCTGCGGCTTCTCTTGCGGTGGCCCGCCCCTACGCGGACGGCGCGGCGCGACCTCTCGTGCCCCGTCGCCGGGTGCGTGGCCGAGATGGCGGCTTAGGCGCTTCAGATTCGACCTTGGAGGGCCTCTCTGCCTCAACCTAGCGTCAGCCTATCCTTCGGCTTGAACACGTCAGGCTCGCTTCGGCTGTGACCGTGCGACCATCATTGGCCCGATCGCCACGTCTAGTGTGGCGATAACTTGAGTGGTAAGGCCCATCATGAACCAGGCGAGGCTCTCGAGGTACGTTTGATTAGAAGGTGTAGGCTGAAGCTTCGAGCTGCCAGGGGAGTAATGATGCAAACGTCCACGAAGGCGCACGATAAGAGCATGGGTTCCCGGCACGTCTACTGGAATGCCCTCCTCCTCAAAGAAAGGCGACAGGTTTTTGAGGTGGTACGGATCGGCGCGGAGTGCTGTTAGCATGCAGTTGGTAGCTCCAGCGAGCTCCTGCGACTGGCCGAATGCCCTGACGACCTGTTTCTCACTTGACTTGCCGCGCGCGTAGAGACCCTCTAGGACAAAGTAGAAATTGTAGTAGGCCTGAATATAGTGCTGACTGTGGAATTCCCTCTGCGCCTCGCGCCAGAACGCCTTAGCGACTTCGGTCTGCTTGTGAGACTGCGTGGCCAGTGCCACCATTCGCAATAGGTCTTCCCCGAGCCCAGCCGTTAGCTCTGGATAGGATCGTCTAACTCCCAACTTTCTAAGTGGGGCTACGTCCTCTGGACTCTCGGGGATCAGTTCGACCTCTAGCTTATCCCATGAGAACGCCTCGATGGCCCCTTGAGCACTAAAGGCGATATGTGATTCGAGCGAGCGCAATGCCCCCAAGACTCTCTGGTGCGTATTCGCGTGCCCCGTTATTCCGCCGTAGCGGAAAGTGGTGTTTCCGGGTTCCCAGAAGCTCCTAATCGTACCGGGAGGAACGGGAATACTTGCTGCCACGTGGGATAGTCGGCTGGCGCGAGCGGTTATGAACTCGAATCGTATGTCACCAGCGTCTACGACGAGATTCTCGCGAACTAGGGCATTACCTAGAACTTCGGTTGACACCCTATAGCGCATCGGCTGCTCCTCCTACATGGCGAAATCGCACGCCAAGTCGATGATGTGGCAACAAGGGGCATGTAGAATGGTGTGCGCGGCCCTACGCGGACGGCGCGGCGCGACCCCTCGTGCCCCGACGCTGGGTGCGTGGCCGGGCTGGCGGCTTAGGCGCTTCCTCCGCGGGTTTGGCGGATGATCGCGCCAGGTCCCGCTGCTTCTCGTCCAGCCGCTCGATCCGCCGGTCGATGCGGTCCCGCAGCCGCTCCAGGCGACGTCGCAACAGGCCGTGCCAGCGATGTCTGAGTCCCAAGACTTCTTGTTTCATCTCACACCGTCCTCTTCAGTCTCCGGCGCCGGAGCAAGACGCCCCGGCTACGAAGATCAGCTCGCCGCCGCGACTGCCTCCTTGCGGGCGAAGGTGTACCCTTCCTCGCCGATGTCCATCACTACCGTGTCGCCGTCGCCGAACTCACCCTCCAGTATCCGCTTCGATAGCGGGTTCTCCACCTGACGCGTCACCACCCGTCGCAGCGGCCGCGCCCCGAACACCGGGTCGAACCCCTCCTTGACCAGCTTCGCCTTCGCCGCCTCGGTCAGCTCCAGTTCGACGTGGCGGTCGGCCAGCCGGTCCTGCACCTCATCGACCATCAGCTCGACGATCTGCTCCAGCTCTTTCTCCGTCAGCGGCTCGAAGATAATGACCTCGTCGACGCGGTTGAGGAACTCGGGCCGGAAGAACTCGCGCAGCGCCCGCTCCGTCCTCTCCCGCAGCTTCTCCCGCTCCGAGCGTGACGCCGTCTTGTCGGTGATGAAGCCGAAAGCGCCCCTTGCCTCCGAGCTCGTGCCCAGGTTGCTGGTCATGATGACAATCGTGTTGCGGAAGTCGACCGTGCGCCCGTGGCCGTCGGTGAGGCGGCCGTCGTCCATGATCTGAAGGAGGACGTTCAGCACCTCCGGGTGCGCCTTCTCGATCTCGTCGAACAGCACCACACGATAGGGCCGGCGGCGGACCGCCTCCGTCAGGCTGCCTGCCTCCTCATAGCCGACGTAGCCGGGCGGCGCGCCGATGAGCCGGGAGACGGTGTGCTTCTCCGTGTACTCCGACATGTCGATGCGCACCATCGCGTCCTCGTCGTCGAACAGGTACTCGGCGAGGGTTTTCGCCAGCTCCGTCTTGCCGACGCCGGTGGGCCCCAGGAAGATAAAGCTGCCGATGGGCCGCCGGGGGTCGCCGAGGCCGGCCCGCGCCCGCCGTATGGCGTCGGACACCGCCGCTATCGCCTCGTCCTGGCCGATCACCCGCTCGTGCAGGTTCTCCTCCATGTGCAGCAGCTTCTCCGCCTCCCCTTCCAATAGGCGCGAGACGGGGATGCCGGTCATCGTGCCCACCAGCTCGGCGATGTCGTGCTCCGTGACCTCGCTGCTGGCCGGGTGCTCCTTCTCCCACTGGCCCTTCTGCTCCTCATACTCCGACTTGATCTTCTCGACCTCCGCCTTGATGCGGGCGGCGGCCTCGTAGTCCTGGCGCTGAGCGGCTGCCTCCGTTTCCAGGGCCAGCTCGTCCAAGCGGCGCTTGAGTTGGCGCAGCTCCGGCGTCATGCTCTGGCTGTCGATGACGTGCTTACTCGCCGCCTCGTCGATGAGGTCGATAGCTTTGTCGGGCAGATGGCGCTCGGTGAGATAGCGGTCGGATAAGCGGGCGGCCGCTTCCAGCGCGGCGTCTGATATCTCGACCTTGTGATGGCCCTCGTAGCGCGGCTTGAGCGCGCGCAGCATCTCTATCGTCTCCTCGACGCTCGGCTCCTCGACGTAGACGGGAGCGAAGCGCCGCTCCAGGGCGGGGTCCTTCTCTATGTGCTGGCGGTAGTCGTCGTCTGTGCAGGCGCCGACGGCCTGCAGCTCGCCGCGGGCCAGGGCGGGCTTCATCATCGTGCTGGCGTCTATTGCGCCCTCAGCGGCGCCGGCGCCTACCACCTGATGCAACTCGTCGATGAAAAGGATAATCTCTCCCGAGCCGCGGCGGATCTCGTCCATGACGGCCTTCAGCCGCTCCTCGAACTCGCCGCGGAACTTGCTGCCGGCGACCATGCTGCCCAGTTGGAGGGCGAGGACGCGCCGGTTCTTGAGGTTGTCGGGGACGTCGCCGGCGACGATCTTCAGGGCC
>Ga0315276_10004223_pt1 | contig 13189 bp, 13 predicted proteins | sample YL17G05_0_MG_FD_204542 | JGI IMG/M metagenome (GOLD analysis project Ga0315276, IMG submission 204542) | Sediment microbial communities from Yellowstone Lake, YNP, Wyoming, USA - YL17G05_0 | ecosystem: Environmental > Aquatic > Freshwater > Lake > Sediment | place: USA: Wyoming | collected... | reverse complement strand
ATGGGTGTGAAGTCATTACCAACTATCCCAGCGATCATTTAATTTCTTGTGGATTGCCCGGGTGCGAGGTCTTTTAAAAGATAAATTTTTCAAGAGAGGATCCCCCATTCCCATGGATGAGAAAAAAAGGTTCGACGTCATAGGCACCCGGATTCCAAATATAGAAATCTTTGAAAAGGTAACGGGGAGTGCAAAATATACTGCCGATATCAAATTGGATCATATGCTATACGGTAAGATCCTGAGGAGTCCGTACCCTCATGCAAAAATAACCCATATCGATATTAGCAAGGCCAAAGAGCTTCCCGGCGTTGTTGGCATTATCTCAGGGAAAGATGTACCTCATAATTCCCGCATCCTTGGTTCGACGATCAACGATCAAAGTGTGCTTACCGAAGATAAAGTCCGTTATATTGGGGATGCGGTGGCAGCGATCGCAGCTGTAACTCCCGAAATAGCAGAGCAGGCTCTTGAACTTATTGAGGTAGACTACACGCCCTTGACACCCGTGATTACGATGGAAGAGGCTTTAAGCCCCCAAGCTCCGAGAATCCACGATTTCGCTGAAAACAATATAGCCTCTGTCCGCAAGGTACGATACGGGGATGTGGAAGCGGGATTCCGTGAAGCCGATCATATCTTTGCAGGAGAATTTGAAACGCAGCCTCAGGAACACGCTACGATGGAACCTATGGCGGCTATCGCCTTGTTTGACCCCCAAGGGAATCTGACGGTTTGGACTTGTACCCAAACCCCTTTTAAAGAGAAATCAATCCTTTCCAGAGCCTTTGGCATCCCGCAGCACAAAATCAGAATCATCGTTCCAGCCATCGGGGGAGGGTTTGGGGGTAAAGATGTACAGATGCGCATTATTTATATCTGTGTCGCGTTGGCAGTGAAATGCTCAGGAAGACCTGTAAAGGTTGTTCACAACCGTGAAGAAGATCTGGTCTGCGATACAATAAGACATCCCGCAAAGATTCATTTGAAAACGGGGGTGAAAAAAGATGGGACCATTACAGCACGGCAATGCCTTTTGTATCTTAATAATGGGGCTTATACGCACCATGGCGATTTGGTTGCAGGAGCCATTGGGGTCGTTTTTTCGGGGGTCTATAAAACATCTCATCTAAAGTATGATGCCAATCTCGTGTATACCAATACACCCTACGGAGGCCCTTGCCGGGGTTTTGGGAATGTTCAAATCACATTTGCCGTAGAGTCACACATGGATGACATTGCAAGAGGGATCGGAATGGATCCCGTTGAGTTTCGATTAAGAAATGCCGTCATTGAGGGAGACGAGACAGCACGGGGGACAAAAGTTGGGCGTTGTGGTTTGAAAGAGTGTATCATCAAGGCGTCTCAAGAGATCGATTGGCAGGTGAAGAGGAAATCGTACAAAACCGGGAGAAAAGTGAGAGGCGTAGGGATTGCTTGTGGAAATCATTGGTGTGGTTGGAGAACCGGTTTTGATGCAAATGTGTGGAGAACGGGGTATCGTGACCCTGTTGAGCTGTATGAGGAAGATCCCTCTTCTCCCTTTATTCAGGCGGATCAGGATGGGAAAATTCAGTGGAGAAATCATTTTCACCAGGAGCTATACGATTCGGATGCTTCTTCGTGCATTCTGATCATTAACGAAGACGGGACCGTGATCGTGCAGGTGGGAGATCCGGAGATCGGTCAAGGCCTGAAAACGACGGTCGCCATGATTGCCGCCGAAGAGTTGGGTGTGACCGTTGAAGATGTAAAAATTGTAGGCGTGGATACAGATAGCGGAGCATTTGGAATCGGAAGCTATTCGTCTCGTGTCACAATGGTGCTCGGAAATGCTGTGATAGATGCTGCGCGAAAAGCAAAGGGCTCTCTATTTAATATTGCATCGAAAATGCTCAGTGTTCATCCGGACCAGTTGGGCGCAAAACAGCGCCGCATATATGTTAAGGACCATCCCGAAAAGTATATTTTATTAACGGATGTTGCTTTCCGTGCTTATTCCAGAAGAGAGGGGGGTGAGTTGGTTTTTCATGGTTATCATGACCCGGACTCGACCATACCGGACAAAAAGAGTGGACAGGGAACGATATCATCCACATGGAGTTATTTTGCCCAAGCTGCTGAGGTAGAAGTCGATAAAATGACGGGAGAGGTTAAACTTCTGGGCATCAAATCTGCCCACGATGTAGGTAGATTGATTAATCCTATGGGTGCAGAAGGGCAGGTGGAAGGGGCAGTCCATCAGGGAATTGGCTATACTCTTTTCGAAGAATTGCGGTGGCCAGAGAGGGGGCGTACAATGAACGCCAATCTTCTTAACTATGAAATTGCGACCGCGGAAGAAATGTGCCGGGTGGTCCCTATATTTATAGAGACAGACGACCCCAAAGGCCCTTTCGGCGCCAAGGGGTTGGGTGAACCCGCTTCGGTTGCGGTGGCGCCAGCCATTGCCAATGCCATAGCGAACGCCATTGGATGCAGGATCCATCAGCTTCCCATCACGCCGGATAAAATTTTAAATGCTCTCAAAAGCAGGGAAGAAGAAGGCTGAGGGGATTATGAATTTTGAATATATACAAGCCAGGGATATTCCAGAAGCCGTAATGATGTTAAAAAAGTATGGGGAGGAATCGAGACTGTTAGCCGGGGGAACAGAACTACTTGTGAATATTCGACATCAGGCAATCCGCCCGAAAATTTTAGTCGATATTAAGTCCATCACTTCTTTGTCGTATCTAAAATGCGATGAGGATGGCGTTCTCCGAATTGGGGCACTGACTCCGCTCAGCAATATAGAACGCTCCTCCGAAATAAAGAATCGACATCCCTTGATTTCAGAATGCGTTCGATCGATCGCGACCATGCAGATTAAGAATGTTGGAACCATTGGAGGGAATCTATGTCAGACGGTAAAATGTTCTTATTATAACCAATCGCATGTCAACTTGTTCATGCGCCAATCCCTCGAGCCCTGCCGGCAGCGGGGTGGCTCAGTCTGCCATGCCTCACGGGTCGACACATTAAATCACGCCATTCTGGGAAAACCTGTAAATGGCTGCATAGCCACAACGGCTTCGGACCTGGCGACACCCCTGCTGGCTTTGAGTGCCTCCGTGAAAGTAACTGGATCGCAAGGGGAACGATTGATCCCGGCGGAGAACTTCTTTAATGGTGGAGGCCGGACAGCACTTCAAAAAGATGAGATGGTGACAGAAATTGATATCCCTTCGGTAGCGGGTACCACACGGAGTGCATACCGAAAACATTCCCAAGGTACCCGCAACTTTTCGATTTTAAATATCGCGGTTATCGCCCGGTTAACTCCTAACAAAAAGTTCTGCGAAGATATCCGTGTTATTTTAGGAGGGGTAAGCGTCATTCCCCTCCGGTTAAATTCAGTAGAGACTCAGTTTAGGAACCAAGAGATATCGTCTTTGGATACAGGAAACTCCTTGATGAACGACTTAAAGGGAACAAAGGTCAAGGGGAATCTGTCCGAGTATAAACTGAAAAGGGCAAAGACTATGGTGTTCGATGTAATTCATTCTGCCTTGGGTTGAGAAGTTTTGGGAGGATGAGGTGAACCAAAGAAGGATCAATTTGAATATCAACGGGATGGATCATGAAGTCAATGTGAAACCCGACGAGGTCTTACTGGACGTTCTTCGGGAAAAACTTAATTATACGGGGACTAAGAGGGGTTGTGACGGGACAGGGGAGTGTGGAACCTGCACAGTCCTAATCGATGGGCGGGCTGTTTATTCTTGCCTTTTCTTAGCCATGGATGCAGTGGGCAAAGAGATTACCACGATTGAGTACCTGGCGAAAGGGACGGGTCTCCATGAGATCCAAAAGGCTTTTTTAGACTGTGGGGCTGTTCAATGCGGATTTTGCACACCGGGCATGATATTAACCGCAAAAGCTCTCCTCGACGAAAATCCGAAAGCTACTGAAAAGGAAATTAAAGAAGCAATACGAGGGAACCTCTGTCGTTGTACAGGCTATGTTAAAATAGTTGAAGCCATTCGGCGCGCAAGTGAGAATTACAGAAAATAGCAGTTTATATTTGATGAAAGAGCGTCATAGCTCCAAGGCTTCCTAATCATATAATACAAAGAGGAAATCTTGGGAACGATCTGGCTTGACATTCCTTCAAAAGAAAAGTATATTTCCGATATTCTGGAATTCACTTTCGTCCCCGGCCCATTCGGCGGGGTATTTGAAAACAGAAAGGAGGGGGTTTGGAGTCAGTAGGGATCTTTGATAGGGGGGAATCGAAAGGCTTTGGGGTAACCAAGACGTTCTTAGCGATGAAAGGAGGAAAGGACAATGAACAAGAGAGAAAAAAGGAGCAAGAGCAAGAACTGGACGAGGAGAGAATTCTTAAGAACCGCTGGCGCAACAGCTGGGGTCGTGGGCGCCACCCTTGGTTTTCCACCGATCCTGAAGTACGCCTTGGGCGAAACCCCCATCAAGATCGGCGTGCCTGCAAGCTTGAGTGGAACAGCGTCCCTTCTTGGAGAGGACTTCCGGGATGCCTCCATCCTAGCCGCAGAACATGTCAATGCCGAGGGAGGAGTCCTGGGAAGGAAAGTGGAAGTCATCGTCAGGGATTCTGCCGGAACCGCGGCGGGTGCCTCCACACGAGCCAAGGAACTGATTGAAAAGGACAAAGTCGACTTCATGGCTGGAGCCAATCTGGGCCATGAGGGTCTTGCCGTTCACGAACAGACTTATCCCAGGAAAATGATCTTTATGGCCAACACGATGAGCGACCCGATCCCGGCCGTGCCTACGTTCAGTAAGTATACGTTTCATCCCGACCTTGCCCCGTTCATGCTGGGAAATGTTGTGGGCCGATTCACCGCCAAGACTCTTGGCAAACGGTGGTACTTCTTGATTGCCGACTACGCGTGGCCGTGGCAGAATTACGAGGGCTTTTCAAGAGTCCTAAAGGAAGTCAAAGGAGAGAACCTCGGCGTCTCCCCCCATCCTATGGGAACGAAGGATTTTTCACCCTATATCGGAAAGATCATGGCGGCAAAACCAGAGGTTCTGATCCAGGTTGCCCCGGGTTTCGACCAGGTCAATTCCTGGAAACAGCTCCGGGAATTCGGCGCTTTTGAGAAGATGAAGATCGTGACCGCCCTCTTCCAGCCCGGTACGATCTGGGCCGTCGGAGCGGAGGTGGTTTTGGGAGGATACGGGGGCGCCACCTTCTACTGGGAAGCGCCTGAGACCAAGCCGATGTCGGATATCTTCGAAAAGAAATTCGGCAGGCCTCCCACTGATGACGCGCTCTCACAATATGAATCTGTCCGGGAGCTCTGTGACGCCGCGAAGAGAGCCAAATCGCTGGATGCCGAAAAGATCATTGTGGCCCTGGAGGGCCATAAATTCAAATGGGCGAAGACCGAAGAGTGGTGGAGGCCGTGCGACCATCAGTGCATCCAGGATATTTATATCCTGAAACCCAAGATGCCGAAGCGCAAATATGACAGCTTTGAGATCGTGGACAGGATCGGAGGAGAAGAGCTCGCGAGGACCTGTGAGGAGCAAGGCCACAAAAAGGATGCAAAGGGTAATTGGATCCGATACCAATAGACGGAGATTCCGAAAGGGTAGATTACAGCTTTCAGATTGGCGATAGAAGATTCCGAAATCCAAGATCCGAAATTGAACGAGGGGAATTCCGCTTTCCGCGGCATCGAAAGCTTCAGCCGTAGGGGGGTTCGAGTGAACGCCCCTACGAACCCGTGCTCAAGCGACGGAGGATGAGGCCGGGCGCCGAAACAATCTGGAATTGACGATTGCTTCACGGGGAGGTGATTCACATTTCAGCAGACCTTCTTTTACTTCAAGCGTTCATCGGGCTCAGCTTGGGAGCGATCTATGCCATGATGGCTTCAGGCCTTTCGCTCATCTTCGGCCTAATGAGGGTGGTGAACTTTGCCCACGGCTCGTTCTATATGCTGGGGGCCTATACGATTGTTTATCTCATATCCCTCATCGGCAACTTCTGGATTTGCCTGATTGTGGCCCCAATCATCATAGGAGGCATAGGAATATTGATTGAGGTCACCGGAATCCGGCCCCTATACGGGACCGAGGAGTTCAACCCGCTCCTCCTCACCCTCGGGCTGAATTACGTCTTTGTGGACATCATCCGAATCCTCTTTGGTCTGGGAGGGATAGGAAGTTCCATCCCGCAAGGGCTTACCGGTATGGTCAATCTCGGGTTCATGATGTTTCCGAAGTACCGGTTCTTCATGATTGTCGCAGGGGCCATCGTACTTTTCCTGGTTTGGCTTTTTATCAACAAGACGAGCATTGGAATGGTCGTCAGGGCAGGGACCAAGGACAACGACATGGTGCAAATGCTCGGCATCAACATCCGATTGGTCTGGACCCTGGTATTCGGTCTCGGGATCGCCCTGGCCGCCCTGTCGGGAGCATTGATCGCGCCGATAACCGGGACGATCCCCGAAATGGGGATGTTCATAGTGATCGAGGCCTTCGTCGTCGTGGTCATCGGCGGTATGGGAAGCTTTGCCGGCTCCATTGTCGCGGGCATCCTGGTTGGGGAGGTGATCGCGATCACGAACCTATTCTACCCCCAGGCAGGCACGGTGGCCATCTTTATCCTGATGGCCATTATCCTTCTGACGACAAAAGCCGGACTCTCCGGTGAAGGATGAGAAGGGAGGAAAACGCGTGAACAGAACGAGCTCTCGAACCATGGACTGGCAATTCTGGATATCCGTTCCCATTCTGATCTTCCTCCCTTTTATCACGCCCTATCACGCCATTGCAACGAATATCCTGATCGTCGGTCTCTTTGCGACGGGGTTCAACATCCTGCTCGGGTTCACCGGACAACTTTCGTTTGGACATGCCTCTTTCTATGGATTGGGCGCTTATGGAACCGGGCTCCTCATCGCGAGGCTCAATGCGCCTTTGTGGGCGGGGATGTTGGGAGGCGTCTTCGCGGCAACGATAGGTGGTGTGGTTATCGGCTACCTGTCGCTGAGGAGAAGTGATGTCTATTTTTCTCTACTTACCCTGGCCTTTTCTCAGGTCCTGTATTTTCTGGCGTTTCAGTTCCGGTCGATTACGGGAGGGGATGATGGTCTCCGTGGAATCCCGGTTTTTACCCCCTTTGGGATTGACCTTGGCCAGATGCTGAATATGTACTATTTTTCGTTTGTTTTTTTCATTGCCATGACCTACATGGCTCGCATCATTCTCCGCTCTCCACTGGGAAAAGCCATGCGAGCGGTGAAGGAGAATGAAGACCGGGCCATTGCCTGCGGCTTCAATACGCAGAGGGTGAAGCTCATTTCGTTCATCATATCGGGCATCTACGGCGGGCTGGCAGGCGCCCTGTTTGCCATCAATCTCAGGTATGTCACCGTTGATCTCCTCCACTGGGCAATGAATGGCGAGGTCATCTTTGTCTGCATCGTCGGGGGGGTGGGGACTTTCTTTGGTCCCATTGTCGGATCTGTCGCCTTTCTTCTCCTTCACGATTATTTACAGGTCGCTTTCACGAGATGGGAAATGGTGGTGGGCATGATCCTGATCTTCTTCATCCTGTTCTTCAACCAGGGGATCGTCGGGGGGATCGAGAATTGGGTCGCTTCCTACAGAGAAAAGCGAGCAGCTCGAGCTGGAAGCAGCCAAGGAGGAGGGAACTGATTTGAATTTGCTTGAAACAAAGGGATTAACCAAAAGGTTTGGCGGGCTGACCGCTGTGGATAACGTCAATTTTCAAGTGGCCAAAGGAGAACTGAGAGCTGTCATTGGGCCGAATGGGGCTGGGAAAACGACCTTTTTCAACCTCATCGCGGGAAGGTTACCCCCCACCCGGGGTGAAATCTGGTTCAAAGGAGAGGACATTACACACATTCCGCCGCATCGCATCCCCAAAAAGGGGATTGGGCGATCCTATCAGATCACCAATATCTTTCCGAAATTGACGGTTTTCGAAAACGTCAGGTTGGCAGGCCAGGCCGTAGAGGTGACCTACAATTTCTGGAAAAATGTGATGTCTATGGACGACATCAACGGGAGGGCGGTGGAGATTCTTGAAAAGCTGAAGCTGATCGGCCACCGGGACGTCCGGGCAGCGAATTTGCCGCATGGACTACAAAGACATCTCGAGATCGGAATCGCCTTGGCCAGTAAGCCGCAACTTCTGCTGCTGGACGAACCGACGGCTGGGATGACTCAGGAAGAGACCCAGAGGATGATGCAGTTGATTGAGGAGATCGCGAAAGGGTTGACGATCGTCCTGGTAGAACATGACATGGAATTCGTGATGTCTATCTCAAAAAAGATAACTGTTTTGCATGAAGGGAAGGTTCTTGCGGAGGGAGCACCTGAAGAGATCCGGAAAAACGAAGAGGTCCAGAGAGTCTACCTAGGAAAACAGTTGTAGGGGGCCATATGTTATTCAAGGTGGAGGACATTCACACCTACTACGGCTTCAGTTATATCCTCCAGGGGATTTCCCTCGAAATCGATCGGGGGGAAGCCGTGGCTTTACTGGGAAGGAACGGGGCCGGGAAAACCACGACTTTGAAGAGCGTTATAGGCGTTGTGCCCCCGCGGTCGGGAAAGATTTTTTTTGACGGAGAGAACATTGCGGGGTTGCCGCCTTATGAGATCGTCAGGAGGGGACTCGCCATTATCCCCGATACCCGGAGAATCATTCCCAATATAAGCGTCTACGAAAATCTGAAACTTGCCATGTTGAAAAACAAGGACAAGAAAGGGGAAAAGGCCCTGGTGGAAATGGCCTATAGCTATTTCCCCCGGTTAAGAGAGCGAGCGAACATTTTGGGAGGGTCTCTGAGCGGTGGAGAGCAGCAAATGTTGGCCATCGCCCGGGGCCTTGTATCCAACCCAAAGCTGATGCTCATTGACGAGCCAACCGAAGGGTTGATGCCTATGTTGGTCCAGCTGATTGCCAATAAGCTGAAAGAGCTGCAGCAAACGGGAATGACCATGTTGCTGGTCGAGACCAATCTGGACGTGGCTTTCCAATTGGCCGAAAGGGTCTATGTCATGGAAAAGGGCCTCATTAAGTTTAGCGGGACGAAGGCTGATCTTTTAGGAAGCCCTGAAATTCAACAGAGATATCTCGGGGTTTATGTTTAGTTTCTTTGTTCATCGAGGATTTTCGCAGAGGGCACCAGCCAACAAGCCGAAATGTGAACTGCGTAAAGGAGGATGAAAAATGGATGAAAAAGCATTCGGGGTTCCTTTTTTACACAAGTATGCCCCGCCGATTTTGGCCGCGCTCATCGATCCTTCGTCCGGGCCCGAGTTAAGGTTATAAATCAATTTATGACTCAGGACACTAGAACACGCGGAGCGCTGCCCCCGCAAAGGGGACAGCGCTCCTGTTGCGAGAGCTTGAGCGGGAAAAGGCCATTTTCAATCAGTAGGCCGGCCAGGCCACCGTGTAGAGGTGCTTCCCTCCCTTGAGCGGTCCCTTAAGGAGTTTTTCCATCTCTTCCTCCGTATACTTTTGGCTCACCTGGTCCAAGGGCGGCAACTTCCCCGGGGGAAATTTATCCATAATGTCATGGATGAGAGACTCCATGTAGTCTAAGAAAGCTTCGATACCGGGTCTTGCCTTCTCGGCATCGGCCAGAGTGGCGTTGCCCACAACCCCCTCCGGGGTTGCCACCACCTCGATGGCGGTGCATCCCGCCTGGCCATACCAGGCAATGGGTCTCTGATAAAAATTCCCTGCTTTGTCCATATGGCTGGCAGGAATAAATGCCCGGGGTTGCGTATCCACCGCATCCTCCATCCTGATCATTTCCGGGAATAGAGCCAGGGAGAAGGAGGTTTCAGCCTCGTCGGCGTGAACAAAGGGTGTCTCGAAAGGGCCTCCATGGGCCTTATCCTTAAAAAGGTCCGAAACGGCATAATACCAGTTGAGATTGATGAACATGCCCGGGACCTGAAACCGCTTGGCAAACCGATGAACTGCCGTCGGGATGACATATTCCTGGCCATGACTGTTCAGCAGAATCTGTTTCCGGAACCCGGCATTCCAGAAGCCCGCCATGACCTGGGAGATATAGGCGGTAAAAATGTCTTCGGCAATGGGAATCGTTCCGGGCATGCCAATGTGATGAAAGGGATGGCTCCCAAACCAGGTGGGTTGGGACAGGGTACAGCCTGTCTTTTTGGCAACGGCTTCGGCGATCCGGGTGACCAGGAACGTATCTTCGCCATAGCAGGCGTGAAGCCCGTGACATTCCGTGCTTCCAATGGGGATGATGATGAGATCGCAAATTTTAAGCCGTTCTTCCACCTCCTTCATCGTCATGTTCTGGAAATAGAGTCCGTCCGCGAGATCCATATGTCCCCCCTTGGGGGGAAGTTCCCATTTCGCCATTTTTCTAACCTCCTTTTTAGTTTTTTCTCCCCAAAACCGTGCTGCCAAACCTCCGCAGCCGCATGAGCCAGGTCCCGAATGATCAAAGATTTATGACCTTCCTCCAAGATTAATAAATTCTGTAGCATATTCAGGCAACTCTTACAATTCTTTTCTCGAATCGAGGTTCATTCTTTTTTCTTGACTTTTCCCTCTTTGAGATAGGGGGGGTTTACAAGGTTAAATAATTAGGCTATAAATGGAAGGAAAATTCGAGGTAAGAGAAATGCCGCGTCAAGCCAGGCTGGATGTGGCGGGGACTCTGCACCATATCATGCTCCGCGGGTTCGATCTTATCTAGCCAGGAAACTGGCGGGGGAATTGGGGTTGTCTTTGGCGGAGATTGGTCGGCAGTTGGGTGTTTCGATCTCTGCAATCTCCCAAATTCTGGACAGAAAGAAAATGCGTTAATAAACCTAGTAAACACCGTCCTCAATTTCACTAGGGCAGATTTTCAAAGGAGGAGGAAATTCTCATGGCGGAAAAGGAAAAAATCGGATTTGTCGGCTTGGGGAAGATGGGCCATCCCATGGTGAAACGGCTGATCGATACGGGATACACCGTCACCGTGTACGACCGAATAGGGGAGAGAATGAAAGAGCTGGCGGCGAGCAGGGCTTTGGTTGCCGATTCCTCAAAAGCGGTGGCCATCTCCGCTGACGTGGTGATTACCATGATTCCCGATGATCGGGCAATCGAAGCAGTCGCACTCGGGAAAGAAGGGATCTTGGAAAGTGCCAAAGAGGGTACCATTCTTATTGACATGAGCACCATCTCCCCTTTCGCCTCTTCCCGGGTGGCCGAGGGAGCGAAGAAGAGAGGGGTCAAATATTTGCGCGCCCCGGTCTCCGGGAGCCCGAAATTTGCGGAAGCAGGAATCCTTACGCTTTTCGTCTCGGGCCCCGAGGAAGTCTATCAAAAATGTCAGGCGCTCCTGGGGACACTGGGGCAGAAGCTATTTTATGTGGGGGCGGCTGAGGAAGCGCGGTACTTGAAGCTCCTGATCAATATGATCGTGGGAACAACGGCCATGATCGTCGCCGAAGCCCTGACTTTCGGGGAGAAAGGGGGCGTGGATTGGATCAAGATGCTCGAGGGGCTTGGGGGCAGTGTGGTCGCATCCCCGCTGATTGGATATAAAGTTCAGCCGCTGAAAGATCGAAACTTGCCGCCGACTTTTACCGTTTCCCAGATTGCCAAAGACTTTGACCTCGCCCTGGCGACCGGAAAAGCCCTTTCCGTTCCGATGCCCATTACCTCAACCGTGAGCCAGTTTTTGGAGATAATGAAGGCCACTGGCCGGGGGGACCTGGACGCCTGGAGTGTTGTATTCCTGATGGAGGAGTTGGCCGGCATCAAGAAACCCGACTGAGTCCGTATTTGATGTTCTCGTAAAAAGCCTGAAAAGACGTATTCCCGTCATTCCGGCGAAAGCCGGAATCCAGTTATTTCAAATATTCAAAATCTTCTGGACTCCGGTTTCCACCGGAGTGACGACTTTTAAGATTTCCTCATATTTTATATGATATGCCCCGTCTTTTTGCCGTTTGTACTCCAGGTTTAGAGCTGTTTCTCGCCGGGGAGCTGGATCAGTTGGGGCCGCCAACCATTCATCCATCTTCTCGGCCTGAAGATTTCTCCCTGTCAAAAGAACCGGCAGACGAGGTAGGCGGAGTAGAATTCCGGGGTTCGCTTCCCGACCTTTACCGGGCCAACTTACACCTTCGAACCGCAAGCCGGATATTGCTTCAACTGGGCGCATTCTACGCCGACACTTTTTCGGACCTCCGGCGCAGGGCCAAACGGCTGCCCTGGGAGAGCCATCTCCACCCCGGGCGACCGGTATCGTTGCGGGTCACCTGCCATAAATCGCGCCTCTTTCATTCCGGCGCCGTGGCTGAACGGATCATGGATGCCATGGCAGACCGGTTGGGCCAGGCCCCGCCGGTTCAAAATTTCGAGTCCGATGGAGACACCCAACTGCCCCAATTGGTCATCGTCCGTTTGGTTGAGAATCGGTGCACGATCCATATCGATTCATCGGGTCCATTGCTCTACCGGAGGGGGTACCGGCTGGCTACGGGGAAAGCCCCCTTGAGGGAGACGCTGGCCGCCGGGATTTTACTGGCCTCCGGGTGGGATACCCTCTCTCCTATGCTTGATCCCTTCTGCGGCTCCGGAACCATTGCGATTGAGGCGGCCCTGCTGGCCAGAAGAATTCCGCCGGGAGCCAGGCGGCAATTTGCCTTCATGGATTGGCCGAATTTTGATTCGGAGGTATGGGAAAAATTGCTGGCAGAGGCCCGAACGATGCAGCGAGCCTCCTGGCCGAAAATCGCCGCCTCTGACAGGGATGCCGGGGCGATCCGGGCGGCCGGGGCGAATGCCGAGCGCGCGGGGGTGATGGATTCCATTGAATTTTCCTGCCGGCCGATCTCGGCGATCGATCCCCCCTTGGGGCCGGGTTGGGTGGTTACGAACCCGCCCTACGGGGTCCGCCTGGGCGCTCCCGGAGACCTGCGAAATCTGTACGCCCGGTTCGGCAAGACGCTTCGAGCAAAGTGCCCAGGGTGGAAGATCGCGATGCTCTGCAACAGCGCCCAGCTTCTCCGCGCGACCGGCTTGAAATTTGACCCTGGGATCCCGACTCGGAATGGGGGTTTAAAAGTGAGACTGATGCGGGGCAAGATAGAATGATGCTCCGCCCCAACTTGTTTCCGAACGACCATTGTA
>Ga0315276_10004222_pt1 | contig 13192 bp, 17 predicted proteins | sample YL17G05_0_MG_FD_204542 | JGI IMG/M metagenome (GOLD analysis project Ga0315276, IMG submission 204542) | Sediment microbial communities from Yellowstone Lake, YNP, Wyoming, USA - YL17G05_0 | ecosystem: Environmental > Aquatic > Freshwater > Lake > Sediment | place: USA: Wyoming | collected... | reverse complement strand
TGTTTAGACGGATGCTGTCATTTCAAAATATAAAGATGCTAATGTGAATCACAGAATATGAAAACACGAAGCGGTTTTGTATCGAACAGTTCTTCGGCGTCGTTCGCAATTGCCAAAGAACTTCTGAGCCCTGAACAGATCAAGGGGCTTCTCGATTACGTGTACGACCCAACTAACATTGATGGTTGGTTTATCACTGATACGGGCGAATACATTGATGGTTTTACTATAATGGGCAATGACGCCATTGACGATTTGTTCGAGAAATTGCAGATTCCAGATAAAAACATTCGGTTTCACAGCTATTAACTCCTATGAAAATTCGAGCAGGTTTTGTTAGCAATAGCAGTTCTTCATCCTACATTGTTGCGGTATTCAAAAAGGACAAATGCCCGCATTGTGGAAGAACAGACCCAAATTTCCTAGATATCGTCGAGGCTATTGGGGCTCGTAGTAGTGGAGAATCTGAGTGTACTCAACTCCATGAACGGGGAACCAAAGAAATTGAGCGGTATTTGGTCGAAGGTTTGAAAATGGACGAGTGGCGCCTCCCCGAAGAGATCACGGAATGGGAAGATGTTCTCGTCGTGTCAAAAAAGGCAGAAAAGAAGGGTTATGAGGTTGCCAGAATAGAGGTTTCTTATCACGACAACGCCTCGTCTGAAATGATGAATTCGTTGGAAGCGACCGGTGCGGTGAAAGTGTTGTGGAGTGACCATCGGGATATCAATCTCGATAAAGTAAAACTATGAAAATTAGATCCGGATTTGTAAGCAATAGCTCCTCGTCGTCCTTCGTGGTGTCACGAGTGGACGATTGTTTTGCTAAGAAGCCAAAACTCTGTCTCACACGGGTTCAAGTTAGAAAACTCAAAAAAGAAGGATTCAAGTTGAGTTATGCCTACTATCCATATCAAGTGGATATGGTTGACGCAAAGCCAGTTTTGTCGAAAGACAGACGGTTTGCTACGTGGGCGAAATATGTTATTTGTAATCAAGATGAGGTCATTCATTTCTTGCTTAAGAATCGAATGTCGTTCATGGCCGATTGTCATTATGAGCACGAGAGTTTGATCTACAACGGAAAAACCGATGCCCTCGTCATTGCTCAGAATTTTGGGAAGCAGGTTCAAATGGGCGGAAGAGACAAATATGATTTTGAGCCGTTCAGAAAAACACTTCCCGTCGAAAAAACAACAGGAATGGCATATCTAAAAAAATATGAAAATACGTAATGGGTTCGTATCAAATAGTTCTAGCTCAAGCTTTTGCATACTCGGAGTTGAGATTAACGAAGAAACGTGCTACAAAATCGAAGGAGCACGGGGGAAACTCAAAGGTTCTCGGGTTGAGGTAAAATATGCTATTAACGAATGGGACGATGGAAAGTTCGTTGGAATTCCCGCCTCTTCATTCAAAGATGATGAGACGCCCCGTCAAATCAAGCTGGAGTTGATTAAGACGCTTCACAAAATCGGGGTGGACATTCAACTGACCGATATTAGCTGGCACGAAGACGGCGGCTACAACGGTTAAAAAATCTCCTTGACATTCGGCAAATCCTGTGGTAGACTCGCCCCATGAAAATACGCATAGGATTTGTCTCGAATAGTTCAAGTTCTTCATTCGTCATCGGGCTTCCAGCAATGCCCAAGACATGGGAAGACCTTCATGTTCTTTTGTTTGGTCAACCAGAGGAGAAGGTGTTCATTTCCGATTGGGCCACGCCCGATGGTGAGGAGGACAAACAGTTTGAGTTTGGTTCTCATTCGATTGCTCAAAACATGTTCAATCAAATGGAAGACCAGACTCCGGTTTCGGATAAAACCCTCAGTAAGGTTTGTGATCCGGAGAAATCTCCAAAATGGATCATGGGTGATGAAACCCCACGAGGAAAGAAGCTCGTCAAAGAACTGGTAGCCCGTTATGGGGTGCGGTATCCATACTGTATTTCTCCTACCAATAAGACGGCAAATGAACTCGCTCGTCTGTCAGAAGTCTGCCGTAAAAAACACCAAGCGGATTACGTGAAGCGCCGTGCCGCACGTTGGGCGAAGGAAGCCAAGAAGTTCACCGGCCTCAAGAAGTTTGTCATCATGACCCAAAGCGATGGTGGACCGGAAGCTCATATTTTGGCAGGAATGGATTGCTGCTGGAAGCAAATTGTCCGAAGGGTGATATCTGTTCCACTCACAAGTCATTAATCCATGAAAACTCGATCGGGATTCGTGTCAAATAGTTCATCTTCTTCGTTTGTCGTGGCATTTCCACATAAACCGAAGAATGCCATGGATGTCCTCAAAATGCTTTTTGGAGATGTCGATCCAGCGACGAAAGTCACGCCCCGCTGGTGTACCGACGAGGCAGATTGGCAAAAAACAGCGATGGAACTTGCTGAGCAGGTATTTTCCGATATCGAACGACGTTGCCCGAAAGGGACATCCCTTAAACAAATCGTTGAGGAGTTTCAGAGTCGATACTATTACTGTGCTTCGGACAATGTAATGCTTATGACCGAATCTGGTCAAGCGGTCAGCGCCCAAGGCTGGGGAATGGCCAGCCGTGGACTTTTCTTCGGAGTTGATCCGAAGGCTCTCAATGAATTGGAACAGTTGGAACTTGAAGAAGAGGCGTTGAATAAACGTCATCGACAAGAGACGACAGATTTCATCAACACATGGCTCACCAAGAAAGGCGTGAAGGTTGTTGCGACTTATGAGGAGCCGGAATGGAATGCCTATCGTAAAGAATACGACAAAGCTCAAGTCTCACTTTACAAACGAAGCAAGATATACAAGTCGTTTCAGAGCAAGCAATGGAATGAGCGGCAAGTCATGTGGAATGAAACCAAAAAGGCACGTATTAAGGTAGCAAAAGCAGATGCGGTGGCTATGATGGCGGCTTACAAAAAAGCATTCTTTGCGAATTTCGAGTATGGAGATAATCACGGGGACGTTTCTGGTGATATGGGAACCGTGCTCGAACAGGGGAATGTGTGGGACAACATCCCACATGTCAAAATCAATCATCACTAAAACCATTATGGAATGGTTGAAGTCCAACATTGTTTATTTGACAAAGGCCGGAAGCCAAGCATACGGGCTTGCTAACGACTTCTCAGACCTTGATGTTCGAGGTATTTATGTTCCTCCCCGTTATGTAGAGAACAATCTGTTTCATAAATTCGAACAGGTGGAGAATCCTCCTTGTGTAGAGGAAATGTATGGCCATCTGCGAAATCCAAAGAATCCTAAATTCGATAGTTCTGTGTACTCACTCCGAAAGTTCTTTGTGTTGGCGGCTGATACCAACCCAAATATCATAGAGTTACTATGGACTAACGAGGAAGATCATCTAGTTTGCGGTTCTTTAATGAAAGAATTGATTTCCTATCGTCATAAGTTTTTATCTTCCAAAGCAAAATTCACATTTAGTGGATATGCCTTCGCTCAAGCTGCGAAGATCGAACGGCATCGTAAATGGATTGTTTTGGGCGAGGTTACTGAGCCCAAGCGAGAGGATTTTGGGCTTCCTCCCGTTGCCGCCAGAGGCGTAGATGAAGTCTTCGGCTACATCAAGTCCAAGGTGGAAGAATGGAACCTCAATCAGTTTCCGCTTGAAGAAAAAGACCGTGCTGACTTGAAAGAAACGATCTGGGAGTTGGTATGGACGCTCTGTCAGAAAGAAGTATCTTGGGATAATTGGCCTGACGCTTATGCTCAAGGTGTCATTCATAATCTCGGGAAGGAACTTTCGCTCAAAGATGAAGTTGTGGATCTGATCCATAAGGAGCGATTCTATTTCAAAGCTGTCAATAACTATAAATCGTGGCTCCGCTGGAAAGCAGAACGAAATCCTGCTCGTAGAGCGTTGGAGGAGAAATTTGGAATGGATTGCAAGCACGCTAGCCATCTTGTCCGGCTTATGAGGATGGGGCATGAAATCATGACACAAGGCAAAGTCATCGTGAAGCGACCTGATCGAGAGGAACTTCTCTCTATCAAAAACGGTGGATGGTCTTATGAGCAGGTCATGGCTTATGCGAAGGAAATGCAGGTTAAATTGGATGAAGCTTATAAGGTAACAACTTTGCCCAAGAGTGTTGATCACGCCAAGCTCAATGAGCTTTATCATTGGCTTACGGAAGAGTACCATACTATTCCCGAGAGAATGGATTGACTGATATGAAATGCTTACACGAACAAAGCAAATCCACCCGTGACGGAAAGGAATGCGTCAAATGCGGCCTTAAATGGAGTCTTGCTTTGAAAGAAAAACGAGAGTGGAATATCATGAAAAGACCACAAAAACATCTTCATAATCCTAAATGGATTCCGCCTGAAAAACGGATGGAGAAGTACAAGGATTATGGTATTACCAATCAACCAACGTCTGATCCGGTGTGGGATAAGTTGAGATGGACGAAGTTCAAGATTGTTGTCCCCACAGAACAGGACAAGAAAAATCTTCAGGCGGCGTTTGAATATCTCCACGATTCCAGAGATATTGATACTGATTTCATCGTCGTTAATCAACTGGTTCATGAATATGAACATGGGGATGCTAGTGATAAACATTCAAATATAGTGGTAAGCCCCTCGGTATATCATGATGCGGAACAGAAAATTTGTATCCATGATACAACGTACATTGAGGATGGGATACGGCGATGTACTAGTTGTGACGTTTTCATTGAGATTACAAGTTTCAGGGGCCAATGAACATGATTTGACCTGTGAGTAGAGTTCTACTAAAACCCATTCACCTTGATCTCAATACCTCAGAGTCCATCCATCGAAACGTTTCTCTTGGCTATTACGAAACAACTCCTCAAGGAGTAAAGCGATTCGTTCCTTATACTTCCGACGAAATGGGAGAGATTCATAGTTTCATTAGCCCATTTAGAGACCGATACAAGCGGATGAAATGGACGAAGACGAATAAGTGGAAAGATCAAACGAAAGCCAAGAAATCAAGATGGAAATACCATCCGACCTATGGTGGGTTGAACACCGCACCTAGGCAATAACGGGCTCTGGATCGCTATCAGGGGGCGGAAGTTCTGGAGGAGGTTCCTCGCCTTGTCTGGGTGGAAGTTCTGGTACGTAATCCAGTTTCCCTGCCCGCAAAGCGGTGATTACTTGGTCTTTACAAGTTTTACAAATGCCGTGGCTGTCCGCCATGAGAGGAGCGCCCGCCGAAAGTGGTTGTTCGATTGCTCCATTATCTTTTCCACACCACGCACAAACGTTTCTGCCTGCTTCATTAAGTACTTCATCGACGCACTCTTTGACCATCCGTTGAAATTTGATAGGATTCATTATAGCATCGGATTCGTTTCCGGATCATGAAATTCGGAAGGAGGTGAATCCTCATTAGTCGTTGGATGCATAGCCGTTGGAGTCTGGGCCGATTGCGGCGTCATGGTTGGCATCACTTCTTCAAGTTTCTTCAGGTCGTAGTAACGACCGGCAACGTGGCGGATATCTTCATAGAGGACTCCTAGTTGTTGCATCTTGGCATAGCACTCTTGCGCGGCCTTCTGGTATTCCGTTACCTTCTGTTTCATGGACTTCATATCCTTCTTGATGATTTCCTGTTGGAACCAATCACCACATTCGTTAATGGCGTAAGATTCAGCCAGCGTGGCGAATTCGTTCAATGCCTTAGAGGAATTCATGATGGAATCTTCTTTGCCAAGGGCTTCTCCAAATGACTCGAACATACACGCCATTTCGTGTAGGCGCTTTTTTTGTTCAGGTGTTAGTTTGGGGGTTTCTTCGGAAAATCCTTTGGCGGGAATACTGCCGAGGTTCTCGATAATGCGTCGTAGGGTAAATTTGGTTGTTCTTGGAGTGGTGCTCATACGGTTATAAATATGGACGTGGAAGCCATTATTACATGTTTTTGTCGATTTCAGGCTGCTCGTAGGTATCGAAGTAATCAATCAAGTCGCTAAAGTTCTTGAATCGCTTGGTTGGTTGCTTTTCTTTTTTCTCGTCTGGTTCCTTTAACCCATTGCTCGGTTCCTCGTCCAGATAGAAGAACTCGGTTTTCTTCTTGGTCACCGGGTCAATTTCCTTCTTCTTGTAAACGCGCATCTCCGGATCTTTGTCGGTTCTCATGTAGTAATCCCCGTCAAAGCCAAACCCCATCGTTGCCAAATGATCAACATCTGGCCAACGCCATGAATCTACATTGATTAGCCCTGATTTTTTTTCATCTCCTATGATATGCAATATTTCTTTGAGAGAGATCATATTTATACTGCCTTCCATTCATTCAATCTTCGAGCAAGCGTTCTAGGAGGAAGACATTGGATTCCCATTTCTGTAATCGTCTTGTATATTTTGTCTCTCCCCATTGTCCGCGATAAAGTAAGGATTATGTCTTTGGTAGTCATATCAATTGCTCTATAACTTTTGTTTGCACTTCCGAATAGTTTTGGGCGAGTTTTGTTGGAATTAGCTACGGAGGTTTTGATTTTTTGTTGTATTTCTTCAGGAAGATGGAAATAAATGTTACCACCACGACCTCCCGGTGCTATGTTGTATCCAATGGTTTTATCCGTAGCACGTAATTTTTCGATCCAAAATACTTCTTTCTCATTTAGTTCAATTTGCGTAGAACACGTTTCTAATACTTCTTTTATGAAATTTTCTTTTCCGTACTTGTTTATAGCATTTTTTAATATGAGACCAGACCCCAAATAATCAGGATTGTTTTTTACATCTTTTCCGATATAAATCTTACCATTCACAAGATTGGTAGTTTTGTATATTATCATAGGTCAAGTGTTCTCAAGAAATCTGCAAGGATGTCCGCCCCTTTGATTTCATCCGTGAAAGTGATGGTTTTGGTGATGGTGATTTGGTTATCCGTAGGTGATTGACCAGTTGCCAGTTCTTTCAAACTTGGCATGGAAGGCATACTAGGTTTGGCACCTGTGGATTGAGTTGCTCCTCCTTTGGCTGGTGCTCCTTTTGGTGCTGGCATTCCTTTTGGGGAGGTAGGAGGCATTCCTTGTTTTGGTGCTGGCTCTGGTTCGGGTTCTGGTTCTGGTCGAGAACTATCGTGCTTGGCGAACGCTGTAAATACAAACTGATTTCCCTGACGATGTTTTTTGATGACGGTGGTTGTGTTGTTTCCAAAATCATCAGTCGTTTCAAACCTTGCCGAAAATGGATCGATCGTTGTTGGCGCTACGATTTTCTTGAAGTTAGCCAGTGCTTCCATTTCTTTCGGAGCAAATTGAATTCCTCGATTTTGATTCACAAATGGATCGAAATTTCCCTGTTGTGTGAAAGTCTTGGCGACAACATTTCTTTCTGCGTTCGGTTGTTCTTCTGAAATCCACATGGGCTCCTGTGGAGAAAGCGTCATAGAGTTTTCCTTGGCGACACTCGCCTTGTATTGCTTCAGTCCAATGAGCAACTTTCTTTTATCTTCAGCCGTCATGCCTTCTCTCATTTCCATGAGAGGTTTAATCGCGGCCTGTTGTTTTTCGTGAGAGGTAAATGGCATAAGGATAAAATATCTCAACGTATAAATATACACGAGAACGCGAAGAAGGCACGGAAAGTTCAAATGGTGAAGTTCTTGCCCAAACTAAAAAAATCGCATTTTCGATTTTTGTTTCTATATTTATATCACAGAATGCAACAATCCCTTTGTTGCTGTGTAGAAGTACCTTCAGTGGTACACCCCAATAACCTTCATTGGACTTCAAATAAGTTCAGAACCTAATAAGGATTCAAAACAATATGGAATCAAACCTATTGAAAGAGGCTATCGCAGACGCAAAAGCCGTTCGAGCCACAGCACTGGCAAATGCCAAGGTTGCTCTGGAAGAAGCTTTCGCGCCACGCTTTCACGCGATGTTTGCCGATAAGTTGAAAGAGGAAGCAGGAGTCAAAGAAGAAGAAGTGGTCCCTCCGGTAACGGAAGAGACGGTCACTGAATCGGAGATTGATGAATTGATCAAGGAACTTGAAAATGAAGTCGGTGATGACGCTCCACCCGCGCCAATGGGCGGGGCCGAAGCGCCCCCAATGGGCGGGGCCGAAGAGCTTCCAATGGATGCCGCACCAGACGCAATGCCCGCAGGAGAGGGAGCACCTCTCACCGCTGGACAAACTGTAAAGTTGGTCCCAGTGCCAGACGCGGGTGCCGCGCTTCCGCCAGCTCCAGAAGGTGGCGAAGAAGTACCTCCAGTTCCCCCAATGGGTGGAGAAGGAGAAGAAGGACAAGACGAAGAAGTTGACCTCAATGAGCTTTTGGAATCTTTGAAAGAAGAAGCCGAAGAGCAAGAAGAGCAAGACGAGAGCGTCCTCAAGGAAAACGTTCCTGTGAAGTCTTCCGCTGTCGGTGGAAAAGTGGGTGGTTCTGATAACAAGAAACCATCGACTGACGCCAGTGCGACTTCTCATATCGAAACTGCCGGAAAAGACCGCGTTGGAATGCCAACGGCCAAAGTAACGGCCCAAGAGCCAACCAATGCCTCTCGACCAAATGCAGGTCCGGTGACTCCATCCAAGATGGATACGCCGAAGCTTGCTAAGGAAGCCGTGGAAACGGGTGTTCCGGGCGGTAGCGTAACGGCCAAGGAGCCAACGGAAGCTGATAGACCAAATGAAGGTCCAGTGACCAAGACAGATATGTCAACACCAGCACTTGCTAAGGAAAACGCAATGCTGAAGAAACAACTTGGTGAAGCTACCGACACGGTAACTTACATCAAAGGACAACTTAATGAGATTAACTTGCTGAATGCCAAACTGCTTTACACGAACAAGCTGTTTAAGGAATTCACCATGAACAATGAGCAGAAGATGCGCGTTGTTGAAATGTTTGATCTCTCGAAAAATGTTCGTGAAGTCAAGCTGACCTACGCAACGATTGCTGAGTCCCTTAATTTCAGTGGCGATATGAAGAAGAGGCCATCCTCTTCCGTTCAAAGTATCACTGAAGGCATGGCATCCAAGCAGGTCGCATCAACCAAACCTTCGAAGGCTATTATCTCCGAGGGTCAGTTCGCTAGCAGAATGAAGAAACTCGCAGGCATTCGTAACGAACCACCAAAGAAATAACTTAAGCGAGAACCAAAGAAAAAGAATAACATATGGAAAACGTAAAAGAACTGTTGACCAATGCTCTTAATCCGCAGGCCCGCCTCATGCAGGAAACCAGAGGTCTGGTATCCAAGTGGGACAAGACGGGACTGTTGGAAGGGCTGAAGTCCGACATTGAAAAGTCCAATATGTCTGTGTTGCTTGAGTCTCAAGCAAAGCAGCTTATTGAAGAAGCCTCAATTACAGGCACACAAAGTAATTCAGAACAATGGGCAGGTGTGGCACTACCACTCGTGCGTCGTGTGTTCGCAGAAATCGCAGCGAAGGAATTCGTCTCGGTTCAACCGATGAATCTACCATCAGGTCTGGTATTCTACTTGGATTTCAAGTATGGATCAACCTCTGGCGCATTTACGGCTGATTCCAGCACGAATTACTCGTCTTTGTTCGGTGGTATTAGCTCTAGTAATCTCGGTAATGCTGGCCAATGGAAGCTTGGTTCAACCAATGCTCCAGTCGGTGGTTTGTATGGCCCGGGTCGCTTCGGCTATTCCGTGAATGATCAGTACGCTTGGGGTATTACGATGACATCTGCTTCGGCAACCATCGCCGATGTCAACTTCGATACTGGTAACTCTAATGATCCTCTCTATTCGAGCCTGTCATCCTCGCTCGGATTGAGCCGTCTATGGGTTATGACATCAACCAACCTTAGTAGCGTAGTAGTTGCTGCATCTGGCTCTGCACCTGATTTCAACGGAGTTCGCTCCTTTACGATCAGTGAAGTTGCAACGTCAGCATCACTCTCTACGACTCTGCCATACTTCCCCGGGTTTACCAAGACCAACGGCACCGAAGTATCGTTCGTGGTTAGCTCGTCTGACACCCGTGGTCCAGCTGCTGCAACGTGGGGCGTTGGACTCTCACTGCAACCAAAAGACACCTCTCGTGGTGACTTTGAAGATAAGCTCGGGAAGAGCACCTCAACGGATACCGGTCTTAACAAAGACATTGGTATTCCTGAAGTCAACCTCGAACTCCGCTCCGAACCAATCGTGGCGAAGACTCGTAAGTTGAAGGCAGTCTGGACTCCAGAACTCGCTCAAGACTTGAACGCCTACCACTCGGTAGATGCTGAAGCTGAGTTGACCGCTCTGTTGTCTGAGTACGTCTCGATGGAAATCGACCTTGAGATTTTGGATATGTTGATCAACAACGCTCCAAACATCAACAAGGAACGATGGTCTGCCAAGCTCAACCGTGAAATCGTCAAGACCGGCGTAAATTCTTACGCATTCTCTGATGTGACCACGGCGGGCGCAGGTGGATACTACACCAAGGCGACATGGTACCAAACCCTCGGAAACAAGATTCAAAAGGTCTCTAACAAGATTCACCAGTTGACTCTCCGTGGTGGTGCCAACTTCATGGTAGTCGGCCCAGACGTGGCGACCATTCTCGAATCCATCCCCGGATTCGTGGTCAACACCGATGGTGATTCTGCCAAGTTCGCGATGGGCGTAAGCCGAGTCGGAGCATTTGCTTCCCGATTCCAAGTTTACAAGAACCCATACATGCAGGAAAACCTGATTCTGCTCGGATTCCGTGGAAATAACTTCCTCGAAACCGGCGCAGTTTACGCTCCCTACATCCCACTGATCCAGACACCTCTCGTGTACGATCCTGTCAATTTCACACCGAGACGCGGTGTTATGACACGCTATGCAAAGAAGATAGTTCGACCCGAATTTTACGGATTAATTTACGTCTCCGACGTAGATACGGTATAATCGTAACGTTCTGATAATCACACCCCGAAGGATTAACCTCCTTCGGGGTTTTTGATTTTATTGAAGTGTTTCCGTAATGCTTGTCTTCCCATTCCCAACTTTTTACATAGCTCTCGTTGACTATATTTTCCGGACAATACAAGAGCCTTAAAGTCGCCATAATGATTGGAAAGATATTCTTCAGTATTTTTCCTTCGTTCCAGCCATCCATCTTTATGTTTCCATTTCCCGGTTGATTTACCTTTATTCCATGCTTCATGAGAATGTGGAATTCTCTTTGCCAACATCAATCTTCGTTCGTCGAATTTCTTCTGTCCTTTTTGCTTTCCATATCGATCGATGAACCACGGCAAAGTAAACCTTCCTTTCGCTTTGTCTTTCTGTTTTTTGATGGATTCTTCGGTATGATTGCGACCGAACATTGGATTGTTTTCTCCTGAAGAGATTTCACTCATTTTCTCTATGAATGCTTCTCGACCGGGATGATGTGTGATATTGTCTCCTCCCTTTGCTATTGAACCAATGTTGTACCCAAGTCCTCGTATATACGGCTTGAAAGTATCGAGATAATACTGTTCTCTCTCAAAAAGTTTTGTCTGATCTGGCTCTATCTCTTCGAGTATGGAGAAAGAAAACTTATCTTCCCCATAATAGTTCCAAGAGTGTTGAAGTTTGGGGTTGCAATGACGATTGGTCCGCAAATCTCGTTTATGGATTGCCCACCGCCATTCAAAGTCCTTTGCACTGCCGATATAGAATTTACCGGTGACTTCGTTTGTGATTTTGTAGATTCCACTTTTCATACTACCATATATAGCAGAGTTCTACGGCATTGTCAAGATTTTTCTTGACTTTGTTTTCGTTGTGTAGTATACTTATAGGCGTATGATTATAGAAATCAGAGCAGGTGAAGATGGAGCCGATGCCAAACTTTTGGTAGCGGATCAAGTGGATATTTATTCTCGGTTAGCACGCCGGGGGTTGCTTTGAGTTCTCCATAGTTGACTTCAGACCGGGCCTCGCCATTCTCCAAATCTCAGGGAAAGATACCTCTATCTTCGCCAATGAGGCCGGGGGGCATCGTTGGCAACGCATACCACCCACAGAGAAATACGGCAGAGTTCAAACCAGCACCATAACGGTAGCTGTTCTCAAAGAACCTTCAAACCAAGAATTTGTCCTTCAGGAACGGGATTTGGACATAAAAACCTGTAGAGGTGGAGGCAAAGGAGGACAACACCGCAACAAAGTGGAGACCGCTGTAGTTATCACCCATATACCTACCCAAGTTACCGTTCGGTGTGAAGCAAGTCGGTCTCAACATCAAAACAAGGAAACTGCTCTCAAACAACTACGAGCAAAATTGTGGGCGAGTCAAACACTTCATCAAAACCAGCATCAAGATAATATTCGTAGTTTTCAAATAGGATCAGGAATGCGCGGTGATAAACGAAGAACCATTCGAGTTCAGCACGGAGTAGTTGTAGATCATATCACCGGGCAGAAATGGAGGTACGACGATTACCGCTCTGGAGATTGGGGTGTATAATGGTCTTGGTGGTGATATTTATATCCTAGATATAATGATTTCATTTGCCGAAATGATGCGGAAAGTTCTGACCGAAACGATGTCCTTTATGGACTTGTGGAGACGGACGGATACGGGACGTAAGACTAGAGCATTTCATGTTAAGCCCAAATCTCTTGGCGTAACGACGATGGATGGTCACGAGGCGTGGACATTCTCTTACAAGTCCGAAAAGCCGTGGAATACAACTGGGTTACGTCATCAAGGATATGTTCGGTTCCTGAAAGAAAACGTTGAGCAAGTGGATAGTGCCAAGGATTTGCAGTGTATGGTGGATTGTTCTTGCCCCGACTATCGTTATCGGTTTGCATATCGCAATGCTGAAGCTGGAGCAGGGACTACGGGAGCGAACTCGTTGAATCAAAACAATGGGCAACCACCCAAGACCAAGAATACGGATCTGGGAACAGGGATGTGCAAGCATTTGACTTCTTTAGGTGAGTATTTGAGAACAAAATGGGAACCGATGGCACCAGAACCACCGGGGACAGTTCCATTGCAACCTGTAGCCCCCAAACCAACAGTTAGACCATCTGTGCCATCAACTCCAAGCAAGCTTGGTATGGCACCAGAGCCTCCCAAAAAACCATCCTACTACTCTGATACCAGAGCAGGGGATTTGTTGGAGGCACGTGGGACACTATTTGAACGCATTCAACGATTTGTAAAAGCTAACCCAGAATTTGAAGTGCCGTATGAAGACGAAGAATAACCTTGAAGAACTTGTCCGAATTATTGTCCGAG
>Ga0315276_10004221_pt1 | contig 13195 bp, 3 predicted proteins | sample YL17G05_0_MG_FD_204542 | JGI IMG/M metagenome (GOLD analysis project Ga0315276, IMG submission 204542) | Sediment microbial communities from Yellowstone Lake, YNP, Wyoming, USA - YL17G05_0 | ecosystem: Environmental > Aquatic > Freshwater > Lake > Sediment | place: USA: Wyoming | collected... | reverse complement strand
GATCCTCGACGCCCTTGTTGCGTTCGACGATCTCGTGGGCGATGCGGGTCACGATCCGCCGCAGACCGTCCGCGTCGATGATCTCGGCCTTCTCCTTCAGCGCCATGGTCCCTCCCGGAGACGGATGGGGTGCCCGGCGCGCGGCGCCCGTCGGTCGCGAGACCGGTGGCGCGGGCGGGAAGACCCCGCCGGTGCGCGTCGAGAGGAGCGACGGGACCATAGCCGCAGAGGCGGCCGCGGGGCAAGCGCTTGCCGGGCAAGGGACTGGATCAGGGCGCCCCGGCGTGCCACCGGGTACTATCCAAAAGAATACCAAGAGAAGCCTTCCTACTGTCCGGTTTTGGGGGTACAGTTTGCAGACACGTCGTGGCCCCCGCGGGAGTCGGGACCCGATTTCGTCTTGGCCTGCTTGCGACCAGCCAGTCCCGTTGTTTGGATTCGCCCGCGGAGACCTCATGGCCACCGGACGGTTCATTCCCGTTGTCGTCGCCGGAGTGCTGCTCGCAACTTCGTGGCTGGCCTCCGCCCGTGCCGAACCCCTCGCCATCGTCGCCGCGGTCAAGGGCCGCGTCGAGGTCGCGTCCGCGAAGGGCGGTCCCCCAGCTCGCGCCACCTTCGGGCGAGGCCTCGAGCGCGGCGATCGCGTCGTCGTCCCCTCCGGGGGAGCCGCCAGCATCTTCTTCAACGATGGCAATGTCATCGAACTGGCCGAGAAGAGCACGATCACCATCGGCGGGCGGGCCACCGGAAGACCCAGGGCCGGAGCAACCCCCGGGATCCCCGGCGAGGTCTACGCCAGCGTCACGAAGTTCGTGGCCGGCGGGTCGCGCGAGACGGGCCTCGTGGCGCTTTCCGCGCTACGCGGCGGCGCCGACTCCTCCCCGCTCCTGATCGAGCCACGCCGGACCGGACTGCTGGATCTGCGCCCGGCGTTCCGCTGGCGCGCCGTGGAAGGCGCGACGCGCTACCTCGTCGCGGTCTCAGGCGAGCAGGGTGAGTTGTGGAACCGGGAGGTCGGTGGCACCACGCTCGACTACCCGTCGGACGCGCCGGCGCTCGCCGCAGGCGGGGATTTCCTCTGGGAGGTGCGCGCTTTCGGCGACCAGAGGGAATTGCGGCGCGAGGAGTCCTACGTCCGCGTGCTGGCCACCGAGGATGCGGCGGCGGTGCGCGCCGCGCTGGCCCGGATCGGCGACAGCGCGGGCGGGGCGAACGCCCCGGCCACACGCTTCCTTTCGGGTTCCTACCTCAGCGGCCGCGGCCTCTACGGCGAAGCCGCCGCGCAGTTCGAGGCGCTCAGCCTCCTCTCTCCCGATGCTCCCGCCCCGCATGAGGCGCTGGGCAACGTCTACCGTGCCGTCGGCCTGATGGACCTCGCCGCCGCCGAATACCAGCAGGCGCTCACGCTCAGCCGCTAACCCTGGAAGAAGCTCGACGACCGGAAACAAACGGGCGCAGTCGCACCCTCCCCCGGGGCTGCGCTTCGGCGATGTCCCCTCACCGCAGGAGCTCCCGCCATGCCGACTTCCCGCTTCATCATCCTCGCGACCGCGCTGGCCGTGATCCTCTTCGCGCCGATCGCGGGCGCCTCGCAGGTGCTGCATCAGACGCTGCGCGAACTCACGCTGGGCTCGAGCGACATCGTGATCGGCCAGGTCGAGGAGACGCGCGCACACTGGGACGATTCCCACCGGAAGATCGTCACCGAGATCACGGTCCGAGTGAGCGAGTCGCTCAAGGGCGCCTCCGCCGAGCGACTCACCCTGACGCAGCTGGGCGGCGACCTCGACGGCTTCCGCTACGCGGTCCCGGGCAACCCGCTGTTCCGCCCGGGCGAGGAGGCGCTGCTGTTCGTCTGGCGCGACGCGAAGGGGCGCGCGCAGGTGAACGGCCTGGCGCAGGGCAAGTTCGACATCTCCACCAACGCGGCGACGGGTGAACGCACGGTCCAGCGCCCTCTGGAGGGCCTGCGGGTGCGCGAGGCGCGCACGTTGAGCCTGGTGAAGGCGGGAGAGCAGGCGCCCCAGTTGAGGCTCGGCGACATGCTCGGTGAGATCCGGACCATCCTCGCGGAGGGCGGCCGCTAGGCCGCGACGACCATGACCGCTCGCACGAATTCCGCCGCCCTCGCCGGCCTCGTCCTCGCGGCGCTGTTCACGGCCATGTCCCATGCAGCCACCGCACCCACCGCGCCACACGGCCTCGAGGTGCGCAGCGCCAGCACGCTGCCCTCGCTCGCCGGCGTGTCCCCTGGGGCCACGCCGTTCAACGCCATCGTCAGTCGGAGCGACACCTTCCTGGTCGCCTCGCACGGCTTCGACGACCTCACCGGCGCCTGCCAGGACCGCGGCTGGGTCGGCGAGGACCGCACCCGCCAGATCTACGCGCACGTCTCCCCGGACAAGACCGTGAACCGGGCGTTCTTCATCGGACTCGCACCCGACGCAGCGGGGGAGAACGAGAACCTGACGGGCCGCACCGCGACCACGCGTATCGGCGCCGGCGAGGCGATAGCGGTTACCGACTCCGGGGTGGTCGTGTTCTCGGACGCGGGCTTCGGGAAGCGGCTCTTCGCCGCCTACCCGCAGAGCGGCGTCATGCGCGTCTTCGGGCTGATCACCGATGGGTTCCCCCCCTCGGACCTCGCCTTCGACCCCGTGAACCAGCGGATGCTCGCCTGCAACAGCGCGTACGGGCTCTTCGGTTATTCCGGCGACGGCGGCGCACCCGTCCTTCTCGGCGGCGTCGGCAGCGTGACCGCGGACACGACCTTCGGCGTCGCAAGGATCAGCCCCAGCGGGCTCGCGGTGGACGCGTCGGGCAACGTCTACTTCGCCGAGATCGCGACCGAACGCGTGCGCATGGTGCGCAGCGACGGCCGGGTCGTGACGATTGCCGGCACGGGAGTGGCAGGCTTCGGCGGTGATGGCGGACCGGCGACGGCCGCGCACCTGTCGGGGCCATCGGACGTCGCGCTCGACGATAGCGGGGCCCTGCTCTACATCGTTGACAGCAGGAACCTGCGCATCCGCGTGGTCGACCTCTTCAGCGGCACCATCAACACCTTCTTTGGAGATGGAACACCGGAGACTCTGACCTGGCCGGAGTCAATCGTGTCATCGGGCGGCGCGCTGTGGATCTCGGGCGAGAGGAGCAACAAGGTGTTCCGCCTCGAGGGCGGCGCGCTCAGCCCCGTGGCGGGCGGGGGTGGGATCTTCGGGCCCTATGCCGGTGTCGCCGACCCTGGACAGCAGACGCTTCACGGAGTGACGAACCTCTCGCCGGATGGGGCGGGCGGGATCTACTTCCTCGACCGGTGGCTGGAACTCGCGTTCCATCTGGGAGCGGGCGGCGACCTTTCCACCGTGGCGGGCGTGCCGGTCTCCATCGTGATGGGCAGTCGCTCGTTGTGGTTCGGCGCCGACCTGACCTCCGACCCGGAGGAGGTCTCCAACTGGGTCGTGCCCTCCGGCCATGGCAACGGCTGGAGCCAGCGTGCCACGTCGGCGACGTTCTCCTACGCCGATCACCCGGGGGCCGTGCTGCGGTTCGATGGCAGAGTCCACATGGGACAGGACACGCTTCTCAATTCCCCATCCACCAATGCGGGTGTGATGGTACAGGGCCTGAACACGTCCGGCGTGTGGACCACGCTGCAGACTCGCCTGACGGCCTTGCGGGCCGATGTCGCTCCGTACGGGCCGTTCGCCGGTGCCACGGCGTTCAAGGCCGAAGTCCATTTGGATGCGGACGGCAACCAGACCCGCCAGCTGGCCGCCGACCTCCAGTTGCGCATCCTCCTCCAGACGGAGGCGAGCGCTTCGAGCGAGGACGGCCTGGGCCCGGACGCGACCGACGGCGCCCTGGTGGTCGACAACCTGACGGTCCGGGACGGCGACCTCGACCTCATCCCGCCCACCGACTTCGAGGATGGCACGACCGGCGCGTGGACGCTCTCCGCACTGAACGGCGGCTACACCTCGGGCGGTATGCTGGCGTACTGGTTCCGTGATCTCCCGGCGCCCGAGGCGGACGTCGCGTTGAAGCAGGGGTTCGATTTCACGGACCCGGGCTGCGTGTGGACCTTCCTGGCCCCCGGCGACTCGGTGAATCACCGGGGCCTCCACGCCCGCCTCACGTCGCCGTGGTTCCCGATGGAGCCGGGCACGACGCCGGCCGACACGCAGTTGGTCATCGCGTTCTCGGGCAAGCTGGCCACGGAGAACACTGGACGCGTGCTCACCTGCTGGGTGCGCGGCAAGAACGCAGGCGACACCCGCCCACGCTTCGCCTCGCCCACGTACTTCGCGCTGAACAGCGGGACCTGGGGCGACGACGTGGCCTCGCCCTACATCAACCAGCGGCTGCTGAACTATCCGGCGGACTTCCAGTACCCGATGGCAGCCGACTCGGTGCAGATCGTGTTCTTCGCAAGCGACCTGACGGAGCAACTCGACACGTTCTACTTCCCGGCCGGTGAGACGCTCCACCTGACGACGCGACTCCCGTACCTCGACGACATCCGGGTCTACCAGCTGAACGTGGACCGCGACCACGACGGCGTGGCCGATGCGCTGGACGCCTGCCCCGACTTGTGTGCGGCCGGCCAGGATGCGGACGGCGATGGCTGCGTGGACGCGACCGCCACCATGCGCCACGTCGAGTCCTGGGACCACGGCGACCTGCCGCTGCACTACGAGATCTCATCAAGGGGCGACCCGCGCATCCACGACGGCAGCGACCTCACCGCCATCACCAACGGCTTCGCGGCCTGGGCCGCGGTGCCGGGGACGGCGCTGCACGTGGTGCCGGACGGCCTCGTCACGCAGACCAACACCTCGGCGTACGACGGGGTGAACCGGGTCACCTTCGAGGACGACTATTCCTTCCCGTCCAACGTGATCGGCGTCACGCCCACGCTCTCGGCCCTGCGCCGCGCGGCCTATGACGACCGCATCGTCCTGCCGGGCCAGATCGTGGACTCCGACATGCTGCTCAACCCGCAGGTTCCGTTCCGGACCCCGTCCTACGATCCCGGCGCCGGCGCGATCGACCTGCAGAGCGTGGTCACGCACGAGGCCGGGCACTTCTACGGCCTGACGCACAGCGGCGTGCTCAACTCGACCATGTTCTTCGTGCTGCAGCCCGGGCAGGGCGCAGCCAGCCTCGAGGCCGACGACCGCGCGGCCATCACGGCCGCCTACCCCGGCCCGACCTTCGCCACCGACTTCGCCACCGTCACGGGACAGGTCGTGCGTGGCGGGACCGGACATGCCATTCCCGGCGCACTCGTGACGGCGGTGCAGCTCGACGGTGGGAGCGAGCCGGCCGACTCGGTGGCCTCGGACTACACGGACGAGGGCGGCAACTACGCCCTGCGCGGGCTCGCGCCCGGCTCCTACAGCGTGCGCATCACCCCGCTCGACGGCGAGATGGGCGGCTACGCCCTGACCCCGGACTACATCAGCGACCGCCTCAAGGCGGTCGCCCAGACCAACTTCCCGGCCGAGTGGTGGAGCGAGCCCGACACCGATCGTGACCCACCGGAGCTGCGCGGCATCCTGACGCTGGCCGCGGGTGAGTTGCGCTCGGGGCTCGACGTCATCACGAACGTGGACACGATCGCCCCGATGGTCGTCTCGATCTCCCCGGGCCGCGACACCACGAACATCCGCATCGACACCTCGGTCCTGGTCAACTTCAGCGAGCGCATCGACCCGAAGACCCTGCAGGGCGGGCTGCGACTCCATCCCGTGGGCACTTCCACCGGGCTCGGCGGCAGCGCCACGCTGGTGAACGGCGCGCGCAGCCTGGTGTTCACCTCCACGGACGCGCTCCTCTTCGGGACGCAGTACCAGATCGACGTCACCACCGCGCTCGCCGACCGCAACGGCGTGCACGTCGCCGAGGAGTTCAGCACCCGCTTCACCACGGAGGCGGCCCCGCCCGTGACCATCACGGACATCCAGCCGCGCTCGGCCGCCCACGGCTCCTTCGTCACGATCATCGGCACCAGCTTCGACCCCGCCGGCGTGGATAGCGTGGAGCTGCCCATGCCCGTGATCCCCGGCTACGTGCGCGGGGCGCCCGCCAGCGTGACGCCGACCTCGATGCTGCTGCGCGTTCCCGTCTTCGTCTCGTCGGGGCTCGTGCGCGTCTACGTGAATGGCGACTGGAGCAACAGCTTCGGCCTGACCGTCCTGCCGTACCAGCCGATCACCGCCCCCTCGCCCGTGAGCGAGGTGGCGCTGTCGTTCCCCCCCACGGACGTGGCGGTCTCCCCGGACGGCGCCCGGGCGTTCGCCGTGGGCTCCGGCGGGCTCGCCGAGATCGACCTCTCGACCCTGGCGGTCACCTATTCGGACATCGGCGACGCGCGCAGTCTCGCGGTCCGCTCGAACGGCGACAGCCTGGTCATCACCCGGCCCGCCTCGAGCGACGTCGTGGTGGTGGACGTGCGCCAGGGCAGCGGCACCCGCGGACAGATCGTTGGCAGCGCGTCACTGCCCGCCGGCGCGGCGCCGAGCGGCGTCGCTCTGGATCCCACCGGGCGGAATGCGTTCGTCACCGACCCCGCCTCGCGCGTCGTCTACCGCATCGACACCGATCCGCGAAGTGTGAGCCGCAACCAGGTGGTCGGCGAGGTCTCCGATTCCGCCGCCGCGCTGACTGGCGGCATCGCGGTCACCCCGGACGGCACCGGCGCGCTGTACGGCACGCTCAACCTCGGGGCGCGCTACCTGGAGCGGGCGGGCATCGAGCCTTCGCCATGGAATGTCGCTTCGGGCGCCGGCGGCGTGGCCGTCGCTCCCGGCGGGCTGCAGGCGCTGTTCGGCGGGACCGGTGCCGGAGGCTCCTCGCTGACGGCGGTCTGGCTCGAGGATCCCACGTCGGCGACAAAGCTCTCCTGGCCGATCTTCCTCGGGGGCGAGGTCCGGGACGTGGTCTTCGGGCCCGACGGCAAGTCCGCCTACGCGGTGAACTCCATGTTCAACCAGATCCAGTTGGTGGACATGGATTCGACCAGCGCGACCGTGAGCCAGAAGGTCGCCGAGGTCGGCACCGGCAGCACGCCGGTGGCGGTCGCGGTGAGCGGCTTCGGCAACGTGCTCGCCGTGGCCAACTACGGATCGCGGAGCGTCTCCATCTACCACACCGGCGGCACCGCGGCGCTGGTGCGCACGGTGCCGGCCGTGGCCCGGCCGGGCGACGTGGTCGCCCTGCAGGGGACCGGTATTCCCTTCGGCGCCGGCAGCCAGGTGGACCTCGGCACCGGGCCGTTCGCGCCCGCGCGTCTCGCCCCGGGCGGTGACGGCGCGACCTTCGTCGTGCCGGCGGCGGGACAGCAGGACGCCTCGGTGGCCGCGGTGGACTCGCTGGGCGCCCGAACGCTCGGCCTGCCGCTGCGCATCGTGGACCCGATCACCAGCATCGTCGCCCGCGAGACCGGCTTCGCGGTCGAGTTGGATACCGTGCTCTGGGCCCCGCAGATCACGGCCAGGCCGACCCACTTCACGACCATGACCGTGTCCCCGGACGGCCGCATGATCGCCATCACCCGCGCCGTCGGCAGCACCGGGGAAACCCTCGACCTGCTGTCCCTCTCGTCGGACGGCCCCGGCAGGCTCGGCACGCGCCTGTACACGCGGCCCATCACGCCCATCGAAGACCAGGTGCTCGCGGCCGCGTTCACCAATGACGGCAAGCAATGGTGGACCGCCCACACGAGTCTCATGATGCTCATCGTGGACACCGACCCGGCAAGCCCGACGTTCGGGACGAACCTCCAGAGCCGCGACCTCTCGACCACGGGCTTCGCGGTCGGCCCCATCGCGGCGGACCCGCTGGGCCGCTACATGCTCATGGGGGACTACTCCGGCGGTGACTCGATCCACGTCTTCAACCTGGCCGGGACCTTGATCGGCGCGATCAACGTCTTCGGCTGGAAGCAGCGTCTGGTCGTCTCGCCCGACGGTCACTGGGTGGTCTCGGCGGGGCAGGGCCAGGTCTGCATCGGCGACCTGGACACGTTCCAGGAGATGACCCGGCCTCCCGCCCACGGCAGCACAGCCAACGGTCTGAACCTCTGGGACATCGCCATCCCGCTCGACGGCAAGCGGGCGGTGGTGAAGCACCCCGACACGAGCATCGGCATCTACAACCTCGATCCGTCCGCGGGGCCGGTCGGGGCCGAGCTGTACTACGGCAGCCCGCTGGTGGCCGGGGCGCAGGTGTGGAAGCTGGCTCCGGCGCCCGACGGCCACAGCGTGCTGATCTCGCGTCCCGGCGCCGCGCTGGCGCTGCTCGATCCCGCCGTGATCCCGCCGCTGGTCACCTACCTCGCGACCGAGCGGCCCGTCGGTCCGATGGTGCTGTCGGCCGACGGTCGCCAGCTCTGGACCGAGGCAGGCGCGGGAACCACGCGCGACTCGCTGCGGCTCGTCAACCTCAGCCCCGCCACGTCGCTGGCCCTGGTCTCGGGCGGCGGACAGAGCGGGCTCACGAGTTCCTGGCTGGCTTCCCCGCTGCGATTCCGCGCGACGGACGGCAGCGGGAACCCGCAGGTCGGCGCCTTGCTGCGCTTCGACGGCGTCCGTGGCCTGAAGCCCATCCTCGACAACTGGGACACGCCGCTGTGGCACATCACCGACGCGAACGGCGAGGTCTCGGTGCGCTGGATGGTCTCGAGCGGGTCGGGGACGGACTCGCTCGTCGTCCAGGTGCTGGGGGCGCCCGGCGCCTCGACGCTCGCCACCGCGCAGGTGGTCGTCGCCGAGGAAGATCTGCCGCCGGCGGTCCTCTCGCTGGGACCGGCGGAGGGCGCCACGGGCCTCAATGCCGGCACCTCGGTCTTCGCGACCTTCAACAAGGCCGTGGACTCGACCAGTGTCGCCGCGCACCTGAAGCTCTACTCGGGGCCCAACCTCGTCAGCGGCGCGTTCCGGACCCCGGTGAACGGCAGGACGTTCATCTTCCAGCCGTCGCAGCCGCTGGCCTACGCGGCGCGCTGCTCGCTGGTCGTCGAGAGCGGCATCACGGACACCTACGCGCTTTCGACCACGCAGGGCATGACCTCGGTCTTCACGATCCAGGCACCGCCCGTGATCGCCATCTCGAGCCTGACGCCGCCGGCTGGGACGACGGTCTCTCCCGTCGTCATCGGCGGGCAGGGCTTCAGCCCGGTGCCGTCGCAGAACACCGTGCTCTTCAACGGCGTGCTGGCCACCGTCACGAGCGCGACCGCCACCTCCATCGTGGCCACCGTGCCGCTCGCGGCCACCACCGGCGGGGTCACGGTGCAGAGCGGCAGCAGCACCAGCAACAGTCTCAACTTCGTGGTGCTCGATCCCAACGCCAGCCCGGGCGGGGTCATCAACAACCTGCCGGCCGGCCAGGGCGTGCGCGACGTGGCCATCACCTCGGATGGCCTGCGCGCCTACGTCACGAACCCGGTCAGCAACAGCGTCACGGCGCTGGACATCCCCGGGACCCAGACCATCACCAGCGTCACGGTGGGCCTGCAGCCGCAGGGGGTCGCGCTGCTGCCGGACGACTCGCGTGCCTACGTCGCGAACACGGGCAGCAATGACGTCAGCGCCATCGACATCCGCCCGGCTTCCCCCGACTACCACGAGGTCGTGGCCACGATCCCGGTCGGCAGTGGACCGATCGACATCGCGGTCTCGGCGATCGGTCCCACGGTGGTCGTGGTGAACTCCGGCTCGAACGACGTGAGCCTCATCAATGCCAACCCGGGCGATGCCACGTTCGACCAGGTGACGGCCACGGTCAACACCGGCTCCGGCGGCCGCTCGGTGACCATCAAGCCTGATGGCGCGGAGGCGTTCGTGGCCACTTCGGGCGGGACGGTGGTGGTGATCGACCTGCTGTCGGGAGCGGTGACTGCGACGGTCAACACCGGCTCGGGCGGCCGCTCGGTGACGATCAAGCCGGACGGGACCGTCCTGCTGGTGCTGTGCGACGACGGGACGCTGAAGGTGATCGACCTCTCACCGGGCAGTCCGACGCAGTACCAGGTGACGGCTTCGGTCAACACGGGCTCGGGCGGCCGCTCGGTGACGATCAAGCCGGACGGCGCTCTCGCCTACGTGACCAGCGCGGACGGGAATTCGGTGCTGGTGTACTCGATCACGTCGTCCGGCGTCGCCAGCGCGTCCTCGATCTCCCCCGGCCCGTCGGTCGTGCTGACGCTGATCGACACGATCCCGGTGGGCCAGGGGCCGGCAGCCCTCGCCGTGGACCCGGCCCACGGGGCCTTCGCGCTCGTCTGCAACGCGGCCGCGGGAACGGTCAGCATCATCGGCTTCCCGACCAGCCTGCCGCCGGTCACGCTGGACTTCGACTTCAGTCCGAACACCCTGAACCTCAAGTCCATGGGCAACTGGGTGACGGGCCACATCGAACCGAAGCCGCCGCGGACTGCTTCGGAGATCGTGCTGGGCTCGATCCGGCTGAACGGCATCGTGCCCGCCGACACGGCCGGTCCGCACACGATCGGGGACGCAGATGGCGATGGAGTCCCCGACCTGATGGTCAAGTTCTCACGCCAGGCCGTCTCGATGACGGTGCCGGACGGCGAGCACGTGCCGGTGACGGTGACCGGCACCGTGGGCCCGCGGCTGTTCACGGGCACCGACACGATCCGGGTCAAGCGCGCCAGGATCACCGCGCCGTTGGCTCACGAGGTCGTGCCCCCGGGACAGCGGTACACGATCCGCTGGGAGGTGCCGAAGGACGTCAGGACCGCATGGGTCGCCGTGCTGCACACCTTCGACCGCGGTGAGACCTGGGTGCTGGACGCCACCCACCTGCCCAACACGGGCTCGTTCGACTGGAGCGTCCCACTCGCCGCGGAGGACAGCGTACGCGTGACCGTGGTACTGGTGGAGTCGGCGGACTCGACCGGGGACAACGTGACCGGCGTCCTGGGCCAGAGCGATCCCTTCGAGGTGTTCGGCGCCACGGAGGTGGAGCCGGCGCCGGCCGCGCTCGCCTTCGAGCCCATCCGGCCCAACCCGGCCCTGGGCGAGGCGCACATGCGCTTCGGCCTGCCGCGCGCGGCCGAGGTGAGGCTCGAGGTGTTCGATCTGCAGGGCCGCAGGGTGCGCACGCTGGCCGCCGGCCCGCGGACGGCCGGGTGGCACGACGTGAACTGGAACGGACAGATGGAGGGAGGCGCACGCAGCGGCGCGGGGCTCTACTTCGTGAGGTTCCGCACGGAGGGCCGCGAGTTCAGGCAGCGCCTGATCTGGCTGCGGTGAGGCGAGGAGGGATTCCTGTCGCGCAATCCGGCGATCCGTCTGCGGGCAGCGCGAGCCGTCCGGGTGGCGGCTTGCGCTGTGCTGCTCCCGTTCGCGGCGGCGCCCGCCTACGCCCAGCCGTACGCCCGTTTCGCCGTGCCCGACAGCGCCCTCGCGCCCGCCCTGCGCGCCGCGGGCGCGGAGTACGAGAGCGCCTGGAATGCGCTCCTCATCGCCGAGCTGTGCGCCGCGCTCGCGCGCGCGGACTCGGCGCAGGATCTCGCCGCGCTGGAACGTCGCATCGCACTCGCCGAGCCCCCGGCGCTCGGAACGCGGATCGCGGGCGACGCGCTGGCGCTGCGCCGCCGCTGGGACGCCCGGCAGTGCGCCCGCCGCGTGGCGGCCGCCGAGGCCGAGGCGGCTGCGCTCGCGGCCCAGCGCGACGCCCGCTACGCCGAGTCGGACAGCCTCTACCGCGTGGCCCTCGCCGCCTACCGCGCGCTCGGCGAGAGACGGCGCGAGGCCTGGGTGCTGGGGAGCACCGGCTCGACCTGGTTCATGGCGGGCGACTACGCGCGCGCGGAAAGTCTCTATCGTCTGGCCCTCGCGGCGCGGCGCGCGATCGGTGATTCATCGCTGGTGGCGCGGGCGCTCAACACGCTGGGCTCGATCGCCTACCTGACCGGGCGCGATGCCGAGGCGCGCGAGTACTTCCTTCGGACCCGCGCGCTGCGCGAGGGCATCGGGGACCGCGCCGGCCTCACGGCCACGCTGAACTACCTGGGCCTGGTCGGAATGAGGCTGGGCGAGCCGGACTCAGCGCGCGTCTGGTTCGAGCAGGGCCTCACGCTGGCCTGCGCGCGGGGTGACAGCGCCAGGGTGGCGGAGGTGCTCGACAACTACTCCCGCCTGCTCGCCGAGGCCGGAGAGCTGGAACGGGCACAGGCCTCGTACGAGCGGGCCCTCGCCATCGCGGACGCCAGCGGGGACGCGTGGAGCTCGGCCCGGCTCCAGTTCGGCCGCGGGGACCTGCTCCGGCGGCGGGGTCACTTCACCGCGGCGGCGCAGGCCTTCACCGCCAGCGCCGCGCTCAGCGAGGAGGCCCAGGACGCGCGCGAATTGACGACAGCGCTGACCAGCCTCGGGCGGGTCTGGCACAACCTGCACGATCCCGCGCGGGCGCTGCCCCCGCTCGAGCGGGCCGTGACGCTGGCCGACTCGCTGGGTGACGATCTCGCCGGGGCGCTGGCCCTCAACGACCTCGCCATCGCGCTCCGCCAGGCGGGCGATGCGAGCGGGGCCGCACGCCGCGCGCTGCGCGCCTGCGAGCGCGCGGTGGCGGCCGGTGATTCCGGGGCCGTGCACGATGCCACGGCCACTCTCGGACAGCTCGCCGTGGACCGCGGGGACTTCGCCGCGGCACGATCGTGGTACGAGCGTGCGGCGATCGCGGGCCGCGCGATGGGCGCCGAGTTCCAGGCGGGCGATCTGGTCAACCTCGGCAACGCCGCGGGCCGGGAAGGCCGCCTGGACCAGGCGGAGTCCACCTACCGCGAAGCGCTGGACCTGGCGACGCGTTTGCGTCTGACGGAGGTCGAATGGCCCGTGATGCTCGGCCTGGGCGACGTCGCGGAGCGCCGCGGCGGATTCCCGCAGGCCCTCGACTGGGACCGTCGCGCGGCCCGGCTCATTGATACTCTGCGCACGCGCCAGCAGGAGGAGCGTGGCTCGATCACGCTCTTCTCGGGACGGCTCTTCGCCTACGAGGCGCTCATCCATCTGCTGGGCAAGCTCGACGCGCGCTTCCCCGACAGCGCCTACGCGGCGGAGGCGTTCCTGTGGTCCGAACGGGCCCGCGCCCGCGCCTTCCTGGACCTCGTGCAGGCCTCGGGCGGGAGCGCCCTGGCCACCGTGCCGCTCTCGCTCGAACAGGC